>Ga0315280_10002679_pt1 | contig 28497 bp, 19 predicted proteins | sample YL17G06_40_MG_FD_203697 | JGI IMG/M metagenome (GOLD analysis project Ga0315280, IMG submission 203697) | Sediment microbial communities from Yellowstone Lake, YNP, Wyoming, USA - YL17G06_40 | ecosystem: Environmental > Aquatic > Freshwater > Lake > Sediment | place: USA: Wyoming | collected... | reverse complement strand
AAGCAGTTCACCTGCTTGGTCGAACAATGGATCAACCTCGGCATCGAACACTCGAAACTCAGAATGCAGATTGCTAAACAGGAGAGATCAGAGTAGCTTGGAACTCGGTACTCTCAAGCCTGTACGAGGATTCCGAGAAACTCCCGTCGCACGCGGGGCAAGCGGATGCCGCCAGAATGAACAAAACACGGCGCTGAGGCGGCTCGTTCTGGGGATCAGTTGGTCTGCTTCCAGAGCCAGGGCGTGCCCGCGAGGAACCAGACGACCGTGGCTAGGAGCATGATCCACTTGGCGGTGTCGAGCTGCATCCGGCCCGCGAGAAAGAGGATCGAAGGCAGCATCAGGGCGACCAGCGACAGCACGGCGACAACGATCATGAGGGTACGCATGTGAGTTCTCCTATGCCTCTGCCACCGCAGGGCCGGACTTTGCCTGTCCGATGACGGGCCGGACCTTTTTCTGGTAGACCACGCTCAGGCCGATGTAGAGCGTCGCCGCGATGAACCAGCCGGGCAATGAAACGAAGAAAATCTGCAAGCCCGCGTACTTGACCAGAATCCACGCGATGGCGAGCGTTACCAGCCAGGCTGCGCCGGCGGCCCAGTTGAACGTGGCCCCGCTGCGCTCGGCGTAGGAGCTTTGCAGACCGAACTTGCGAATCAGCCAGAAGTCCACGAAGATCACCGCCCCCATCGGCATCAGCAGCAGGCCGTAGAAGGCCACGAAGTCCAACAGTCTCATGGTGATGGCCGGAAACATGCCGGCCACGGTGGCAATACCGCCCGTGATCAGTGTTACCCAGAAACGCGAAGCTTTCGGCATGACCGCCTGGAAGGCCAGTCCCGCGCGGTAGATAGTGGGATTGGCCGTCGTCCAGCCGGCAATGATCACGCAGATCAGCCCCGTCAGACCGGCCGCCTGGTAGGCGAGCGGGCCGGGGAGTACCTTCGTGTTGCTCGGGTCCTGGTGCAGTTGGAAGGCATAAAGGATCGCCGCCGCCAGCCAAGCCAGGTAATGGCCGAGGAACATGCCCGTGCCACTGGCGACGCCATACCATGATTTCTTCGCGAAACGCAGCACGGACAGGTCGGACATCCCGATGTGCATCGCCATGTTGCAGAACCAGGCGAAGAACATCACGTGCCAGAAGGTGAATTTCACACGACCCGGGTGGGGCTCGCCTCCCTGCCAGATTTGCGTCTTGGCGAGCGTCCACACGTCGGACAGGTTCGTGATCTGGGCTCCCGTGGCGTCGATGAACTGCCGAAAGCCGACCAGCCCGAACGCGATGAACACGAGCACCATCCACGGGGCGGCGACTTCCCCCACCTTGGCCACGATTTCATAACCATACGCGGCCACGATCGCGATCATCGCCCCGGACACCAGCACGGCGATCACCCATCCGATGCTGTTCGGGTAGAGGTCTTCCAGCGCGGGCATCTCGAAGTGGAACCAGACGCCCAGGGCCGTCGCGGAGACCGTCACCATGGCCCCGGCCAGAAAGCAGAACATCACACCGTTGGCCAGGTCGTAGAGCATCACGAGTTTTCGCCCGCAGATCTTCTCCAACTGATAGTACAGCGTGAGCCGGGCCCGGGTCGCAATCGGCGCGCACAGGAAGACCCAACTCAGCACGGCCAGGAGATTGCCGATGAGCAGGCCGACGACGACATCGAACGCGCTGACGCCGGCGGCGACGAACAACGGCCCGATCATCAGTTCCGTCCCGGCCGTGTGCTCGCCGGCGTACATGCCAACGAAGCTGCGGAAGCCCAGCCATCGGTTCTGCGGCACCGGCTCGCGCTCGAACTCGCTGCCGCCCTGTGTCTCCTGTGCTTGTGACTCAGTGCTCATTCTGTCCTTCCTTATGGTACCTCAGGTGGCACGGCCAACTTGTTTGAGCGTGCCCTGCACGCACAGGATTGTACCGAGGGAAGCGCCGTCAAACAACCATTCGATTTCGCTCGGGGCATGGTTGAGCCGCGCCACCCGGCCTCTTCGTAGGGCGAGCGTCCCCGCTCGCCTGAGTAGCATGGGCGTCCCGCCCATGGGTTTAGGACCACGGGCAGGATGCCCGTGCCACGACGTCGTGCGGGGACGCACGACCTACGAAGGACTACACAAAGGCTGTTTGTTTTACCGGACTCGTTGCGTCTCAATTCGCCGTCGGTTGGGCGCCAAGGTAATTGCCGTAGCCGACGATGATGGTGGAGAGGATCAGCATGAGCAAGCCGACTGCCAGCTTCTTCTTGGTGCCGCTACTGCTGCCGCGCCATTCCTTGAGGGCGATGCCCCACAGCGAGCTGAAGATGATGATGCTGGCCATATGCAGCGTCCAACTGGAGAATTTGTACTGGCCCATCTGCGTCTCGCCCATCGTGTAGAAGAAGAACTGCATGTACCACGTGACGCCTGCCAGCGCGCTGAACAGGTAGTTACTCACCATCGGCACAACTGCGGCGGCGTTCACGATCGTGACGGGCACATCCACGATGGCCTCTCCCCTCGGCGTGTCGATGGCGGCAGCGAGCATGGCTCCACGCGGCAACGAATCGCGGCGCGGGGCTTGGCGGAAGTACTGATAGCCGGTTCCGTTCTTATAGTTCAGCAGCACGCACCAGATGAAGTTCGTGGTAAAGCCGCCGAGCAGCACGACGCAGAGTTTGGGCAGGCCCGTCCAGAGGGTCGTCGTGCCGTGCTGGGCGGACAACTCGGCCAGGGGCTTGGCCGCGTCCAGCCCGTACGCGAAGCAGGCGCTCATCACGCCTGAGAACGTGGCGACGAGAATGCCTTTCCAGAAGTTGAATTCCTTGATGACCTCTTTCTTTTTCTCCTCGGGCATTTCGCGGTCTTTCGACATGCCGGCCAGGCCGGTGACGACGATGCCGAGCAGGCAGACAATGATCCCCAGGCCAATCCAATGCCCTGAAGGCGTGGAGAATTTCTGGATGAGTGTGCCCTCGAACAGCGGCGGCATCAGGGTCCCGAACGCGGAGCAATAACTCAGTGCGACCGCCATGCCCAGCGACATGCCGAGGTAACGCATCGTCAGCCCGAAGGTCAGTCCGCCCAGGCCCCACATCGCGCCCCAGAAATAGGCCCACAGGATCGCACTTGAAGGCGCCTCCCGCAGGACGGCCACGAGATCGCTGGTCTGGAACGAGGCGATCACCCATGGCGCGATGATCCAACTGAAGAATCCGCCGACGAGCCAGTAGACTTCCCATGCCCACTTCTTGACGCCCCGATAGGGAACGTAGAAGCTGCCGGAGGCGAGCCCGCCGAGCCAGTGGAAAAACACGCCGAGGAATGGATTTGCTACCATAGTGGTTGGGTGCCCCTTAACTGCGTTTTGTCAGCACGTCTATCTTCGGGTGGTATCGCCAGGCCTGCTTGTAGTGACGCCGTAAGGCGTTATCTTTATGCCCTTACGGGCACACTACGAACCACGTTTGCCGAGCACGTTCTTCTCGTAGGTCTTGACCTCGTTCAGCCAGGCGTCGCCCACCGGGACGTTCGATTTCGCACAGTAGTAATCCCAGACCGCCCCGAAGGGCAGCGTCTTGATCTCCTCCAGCAGCGCCAGCCGGGAGGTGTGGTCGCCCTCGGCTTCCATCTGCCGCAGTCTGGCGGTCGGCTCCAGCAAGGCCAGCAAGAGGGCCTTAAGCATGCAGCGGGTGCCGATGACCCAGGCCGCGATGCGGTTGATGCTGGCGTCGAAGAAGTCCAGGCCGATGTGGGTTCGGTCGAGGTAGTCGCCCCGGACGAGTTCCTGGGCCAGAGCCTGGAGCTCATCGGAGAGGATCACGACGTGATCGCTGTCCCAGCGAACGCCGCGACTGACGTGCAGCAGAATCTCATCGACAAATGTCATCACGGCGGAGATCTTGTCAGAGACGACCTCCGTAGGGTGGAAGTGGCCCATGTCCAGGCACAGGAGCGTCTCATTCGCCACCGCGTAGCCGAGGTAAAATTCGTGCGAGCCGACGACGTAGCTCTCCGAGCCAAGGCCGAACAGCTTGCCTTCCACCGCGTCCAGCAGGTGCTTGCGATTCATCGATTTGGCGAGCATCTCGTCGAGGGACTTCTTCAGCCGCTGCCGCGGGCCCTTGCGGTCCACGGGGATGTCCTTGTAGCCGTCGGGAATCCACGTGTTCGTCACGCAAGGCGTGCCCAGCTCTTTGCCCATATAGGCCCCGATCCGGCGGCAGGCGATCCCATGCTCGACCCAGAACTTGCGGATGCCCTCGTCGGCACTGGAGAGCGTGAAGCCGTCGGCGGCCTTCGGATGGGAGAAGTACGTGCCGTTGAAATCCATGCCCAGCCCGTTGGCCTTGGCCCACTGGACCCAAGTCGTAAAGTGCTTGGGCTCCAACTCGTTGCGATCGACCTTGCCCCCGGTCTCGGCGTACATCGCGTGCAGGTTCAGGCGGTGCTTGCCCGGGATCAGGCTCAGGGCCTTTTCGATATCGACCCGCAGCTCATCGGCGGTTCGCGCCTTGCCGGGATAGGCGCCGGTGGCCATAATGCCGCCGCCGCTGAGCCCCTCGGCGCTCTCGAACCCGCCGACATCGTCGCCCTGCCAGCAGTGCAGCGAGATGGCAATCTTGGCGAGACGGTCCATCGCCTTTTCGGTATCCACGCCCAATGCGGCGTACCGCTCGCCAGCCAGCTCATACGCTTGTCCAATCCCCTTTGGATTCTTCATTGTTCTCCTTCATCGCTCCAATTACGGCGTGCCCGTTTGTAGTGACGCCGTGAGGCATTTCTTCGTAGGTCGTGCGTCCCCGCACGACCTCGTGGCACGGGCGCTCGCGCCCGTGATACTCATGGGCAGGATGCCCATGCTACTGGGGCGCGACCCGCAATGCCTCGCGGTCCGGCAGCGTCGGGAACACCGCGTGTGGCTCTGTCTGGTACCAGTATGCGACCGAGGCGATGTCGTCTTCTTCCTGCAGGTAACGGCCGCCGGACTGCCAGCCGAGGGCCTGGATCGTCACACGCAGGTCCTTGTCGAACCGGACCGGATCGGGGACGTGCCAGCGATACAGGCCGAAGCGCTGGCCGACCTTATAGATCTCGTCCGGCGGCAGGACCTGGGCCAGGCCAGTGTACGGCGTGGAGAAGGTTTGGTACTTCTTCGTCTCGTGGTTCTCGAAATTATACGAGCCGCAGAAGTAGTCCTCGGTGCCCGTGCCGGCGATCGTCGGGAACTCCTTGTCGCCATCCATGTAGAACTTGATCTCGCCTTCGCCCCACCAGCCGGGACTGTGAACTTCCCACGCGAGGTAGGTGCCGACGTACTGGCCCTGGCCCTGAACACCGTCCAGGATCGTGAACAGGCCCTTGGTCTTGAGCGGTGATTCCCGGCGGTACTGGGCATGGAAGTACCCAGCGTCCTTCGGCACGTCGGTGAGCGTGTAATTGACCTGGTAGTAGAGCGTCATGTCTTTGTCGTCGAGGTTCTCCATCGTGACTCTGGCGCTCTTGTGGAAGGGCATCGGCCAGTAACTGTTGAACGCGCTGCCCGGGTTGACGCAGATGGCGAGCGAGTTGATCTGGGCGTACTTGCCCCAGCCGCAGGCAAAGAAATGGCTCATCGGCACCTCTACGGAGGGCGTCGTCTCGCCGTCCCAGTAGAAGCGGAGGATATAGAGCTGCGTCTTGTCGAGCGGGGCGGGTGTCATCCAAATCTGCTGGATCACGCCGGAGCCTTTGATCTCGCCCATCGTGAACGTGGACTTGGCGGGGATCCTTACGGACGGCGAAATCTTCCAGCCCTGGCCCAGGTCGCGGGCGGCGTTCTTGCCGGTGCCTTCCGTGGCCATGGCGGCCTTGCCCTTTTCGCCGGTGAAATTCTCCGGGCTGATCGAGCGGGTCTTGGCGCTCGACAGCCGCGGCAGGTTGGCCAGGTCCATGCCCAGGCCGGTGGACTCGTGGCCCCCGCGCAGGGCCCGGTCGGCACACCCCGGCAGACAGATCAAAGAACAAATCGCCAGAGACAACGCCACGAGCTTCGCCTGACGCCGGCGCCACGAGATTCTCCCACACCGTTCCATTTTCCTGCCCTTTCCATAAGACACAAATGCTTCATCACGAACGCATTATGCTTTGTCATCCTGTAGGGGCAACCCCCTGTGGTTGCCCGAAATCCTGGGAGCAGGCACAAGGGCCTGCCCCCTACAGGGCCAGATGCTTCGCTGCGCTCAGCATGACAGTGAAATCAACTATCTTCCGTTTTCTGAGTGCCCGTCCAGCAGCTTTCTCTCTGCTTCGATGGTCCAGAGGCCGTCCTTCAGGCACGCGGCCACCTCGGGCAACTTCTGGGCGAGTTCCTCCAGCCGGATCAGGCCCATACTCTTGCAGGCCGGATAGACCATAATTTTGCCGGGGATGGAGCGATTCTCGACCGCCCGAATTCCATCAACAGCCCCCGCAAAGCCGGAGATCGCGGCGACGCTGACGTTTGTGTCCAACCGGCCCGACTCGACCTTCTCCAGCATCCGCTTCATGTCGTCCAGCGTCGAGCCGCTGGTCCCGATGAAGTACAGCCGCTTCTCGACGTAGGCGTCCAAGTCGATCGGGCCGCTGACGGTCGCGGGGATGCCGGCGAAGATGTTGATGATGCCCCGCGCCGCCGAGTTCTGCACCGCGGCGGCCACCAACTCGGGCACCGGCGCCATCAGGACCGTGTACGTGAGATCCGCCGGGGTCTCCTGCTTCTGGGCGTTGTACGTCTGGTACTCGACATCATTTTTCCGGGCCAAGGGCTCGGCGATCCGCGTCAGCGCCGCCAGCCGAACGTCATCCACGTCGCCCGCGAACATGCTCACGCCCCCGATTCCCTGGCAGACGTTGCGGATGACGTGCATCGCGCCCATCGGCCCGCCGGCCCCGACAACGTTGATGCGGTCACCATGGCGGATCTCGCCGGTCTTGGGGATGTACTTCATCGATTCCGCTGGATTCGAGCCAGCGGTCCCGATGATCCGAATCCCGCCATAGTGGACCCGGCCTACCATCGTTACCACCGGCCGGCCGAACCGCCCGCCGCTGAGGACGAGGTTCAGCAGTCCGTTCGCGGCGATCTTGGGGAACAGCCCTTCGACGGTACATGCGTTCGACCCAAAGTACAGGACGTCATCATACGTCACATCCGTCAGGTCGTCGATTCGCTTGGCAATCGTCAGCGGCGCCGTCAGATCGGTCGGCGGCGTCAGCTTGGAAATCCACGTGATCCTGCCCGGCGTCCCGTACCGGCGCAGGAGTTGGCTCATGCGGCCCAGGGGGACTTCCGTATCGGCCACGATCAGCATTTGGCCATCGGGTTTGAGCGTGGTCCGCTCTTTGGTGACATACGCATCTTCGACGCAGGCCCAGGGCTCGGATAGTGCGATGGCGGAGGCGGCCCGGTCTTCGGGGGCCGGGATGAGCATGGACTCGCCGTCCGGGGCAGTGATGACCCGCTCATCCATCAGGACGTACTCCTGCAGGGCGCCCTCAAAATTGTACCCGAACGCGGCATTGGAACTGGCCGTGCGCACCCAGCGATAATCGGTCTGGACGAGGTATCGCTCACCCGGCTTATGCCTTTCCACGCCCGGCCCGACCGCCACGATCCGCACGACCGTCTCATGTCCCGGGACGGTTGGCGCCTCCTCCGGCACGTAGCTCGGGATCTCCTTGAGAATGCCAAGGTCGATGCCCGCCACGACCGGGCCCTTGCGGACGTGCCCGGTGAATTGCTTGAGCAGTTTCAGGTCGGAGAAGCACAGGCCGACGACCTCTACTTGCGCCAGGACCTGGTGCGGCCCGGGCTGGAATACGTCCTTGGACTTGTTCAGAACAAGTTGATCCGGCCCAACCAACTGAACTGCATATTGCTTCGCGGGTATTTTCTGGTTCATGTTCACTCTATCCTACACGCCGTCACCCGGTGCCTCCCAATTTGCCGCCTGTCGCTCGCATATCACGTCTTTATCATCTTCAGGACATCCTCTGGCAACACACTATCGCCAAGCTCGCTCAGTACGTTCTCTTGCCCCGGTTTCAGGGCCGCACCCACCTCCTCATAAAACGCGTTCTTCCGCTGGGCCGTCCCGAGGTGCTTGTCCGCCCAGGTACTGGTGTAGCCAAGGCCGCCTCGGCTTTGCAGCACCGAATGGGCGTAGATGATGTAGGCGCTCTTCAGGAAGACCGGCAGCAGGGGGGCCAACTCCTGGCTGCTAAAGTCGTCAACGAATCTTTGGCCGGGACTGTTCATCTCGGTGCCCTCGACCACGACGAGATGTCGCCGCTGGGCCGCTTCGACAACGTGGTACAGATTCTTGACCTTCTGGTCCTGCGACCCCGGCGTGTAGTTGCGGTCGGGAATGACGTTGATGGCGACCGCCCCGGTGCTCAGCGCGACGTCCAGAAGCTCCTCGATGGCCTGCTCACCGTCGCTCGTGCCGTCGAGCCACGTGTGCACGGGCATACCGCCGGCCGCCAGGATGAAGCGATTCGTGTCGGCCATCAGGGGGAAAGAGCCGCTGCCGGGCTGGACGTAACCGACGCCGCCGCGCTTCATCGTCTTGGCCCGGATCGTATTGAGCAGGTCCCGCCCCTCGGGCAGACCGAGCTTCTTGGCATCGGTGCCCAGCTTCTGGGACCAGAACTCCGCCAGCTTGTCCGAGGTCCCGCCAAAGTGGTCCTTGGCCTTGCGGGCGTAGGCCAGACACATGTGCCGCTCCGTGGCATTGCCTGCCGGCGTCAACGTCAGTACATCCCGCTCGTAGTCCAACTCGACGGGATGGAGATACTGGTTGACCCGCTGCATCAGGTCACGGTTGCGCTGCTGGGCGGTCTGCTTGAGACCCTTCAGGAATTTTCGCTGGGACACGGGAACTGTCGAGCTCGGGAACCCGACACCCATGTGATAGGAGATCCCCGGCTCGCCCGGCGAGTTGATGACCCGCGTCGAGAACTCGGGCACGTAGACCCGCGTCTCCAGTCCGGAGCAGCCCTTCAGACCGAGCAGTCGGCACGCCTCGCGGAACTCATCGAGGGCGTCCAGGACGTCGAAATCGGTCGTCCCCACCACGGCCAGACCCGCCTTACGGGCCAGCCAGGCGAACTTCGTCGGCGAGTAGCCGTAGGTGTTGTACGAAAAGAACGTGTGACAATGCACATTCACGAAACGGCCGGCCTCGGGCAATTCGATCGCGCCGGCCTTCACCTGATCCAGCAGTGACAGCAACGCCTGTTTGCGCGCGCCGGCGTCAAAACTATCCAACTGCTGCTCCAGTTTCTCAGTCAATGTCGTTGTCTCCTATCCTCCGCGTGTATGTCATTGCGTAGGAGTGGCATGGGCTTCCAGCCCATGAATCATCGGCAGGATGCCGATGCCACCAGGTCTCACGGGCAGGATGCCCGTGCCACTTTCCAAACACCTGCCAAGGGGGCCGCAGCGATCAAAGCCCATCTTGGGCGTGTTACATCTCATTTGCCGCCGACGAACTTGGCGTATTGCTTTTCCCACAGGGCTGTATTCTGCGGCCGGTATTCTTTCAACTCGAACGAGTTGCGGATGACCTGTCGCGCCTCGGCAATGCTCGTGAGTTGCCCCGTGGCCTTCGCCTGCATCAGGATGTTGCCGCTGGCGGTCGCCTCGATGGGGCCGGTGATCACCCTCTTGCCGGTCGCGTCGGCCGTAAACTGGCAGAGCAACTCGTTCTGAATCCCGCCACCTACGATGTGCAGGACCTCAACCTGGTTGCCTGTGACATCCTCAATCGCGCTGAGCACCCGGCGGTACTTCAGGGCCAGACTTTCCAGGATCAGGCGGACCATCTGGCCTTTGTCCTGCGTGGGCTGTTGGCCGGTGTCGGACAGGCACTTGTTGATCCGCGCGACCATGTCGCCTGGGGCGAGAAAGTCGCTGTTGTCGCAATTGACGTACCCGAAAAACGGCCTGGCCTGCGTCGCCATTTGCGCCAGCTCGCCATAGGAGAGGTCCTGTCCCTCGCGCTGCCACTGCCGCTTGCACTCCTGGATCAGCCACAGCCCCATGATGTTCTTCAGCAGGCGGATCGTGCTCTCCACGCCGCCTTCGTTCGTGAACTCGTATTGGAAGGTCTTGTCGTTGACGATAGCGCTGGGCAGCTCGACGCCCATGAGACTCCAAGTCCCTGAGGATAAGTAGGCCCATTTGTCGCCACTCGCGGGGACACCCAGGACCGCCGAGGCGGTGTCGTGCGACCCAACAGCGATGACGGGAACTCTCTCGCAGCCGATTTCCTTGGCTACGCTGCTCGTCAGGTTCGCCACGATGGTTCCCGGCATGATGACCTTCGGCATGATCTTCATCGGCAGGGCCAGCTCGTCGAAGATGGGCTTGGACCACTTGCCCGTTTTCATGTCCATCATCTGAGAGGTGCTGGCCAGCGTGTACTCGCCGAAGGCCTTGCCGCAGAGGAAGTACGAGATCAGGTCGGCGACAAACAGCAGCCGTTCGGTCTTGGCCAGTACCTCGGACTCCGCCAGACGCATCGCCAGAAGCTGGTAGAGCGAGTTGAGTTGCATGAACTGGATGCCGGTGTTCTCATAGACCCGCCGCTTGGGCATGAGCGCGAACGCCTCTTCCATCATGCCATTGGTCCGGCTGTCGCGGTAATGGTAGGGGTTTTCGAGAAGCTGGCCGTCGGACCCGAGCAGGCCAAAATCGACCCCCCAGGTATCGACGCCAATCCCGGCGACTCTATCGTCAGCGGCTTTGGCCGCCTTGCCAATGCCGGTTTTGATCTCCGTCAGAAGCTTCCGGAAGTCCCATCGCAGGGTGCCCTGCTCTTGTACGGGTCCATTGCTAAAGCGGTGAATCTGTTCGAGGGTCAATCGGCCCTCGGCAATCCGGCCCAGCATCACTCTGCCGCTCTCGGCCCCAAGATCCACCGCGATGTAGTTGGCTTTCTCCGCCATCGCCTGCTCCTTTGCCGCAACCGTGTTTCTCCTGCCTGCAGAAGTGTGCAGATGGTACGCGAGAAAGAGATTAAAAGGCCCCGTGGAAGGCTCGTCAACCATAAAACATCCTCGGCGCGGAGGCCGAGGATTGCAGGACGGGCTTGTCGATTTCTCTCGAACATGCTACCGTAGGGGCATCATGGATTCAATCGACGAAGACCTTTGGCGGCAAATCAACCAGTTGGTTGACACGTACCGAGATCGGTGCCTGTGGTTCCTTCGGGCAGACTACTATCCGACCGATCTACCAGAAGTGCTGCGCACGCTCGATTACATCCGGCGCTACGGCGACCGGGAGGCATTCCGCAAGGCTGGGGAGTTGTACCAATGGCTCTCACCGGATTCCAGCAAGCCATCTGCCGTCTCATAGCAACCAACCGCCTCGAACAGGGAGAGGCCTATGTAGCGGGAGGGGTTGCACTAAACCTTCTGACCGGAGGCAGGCGGATCTCCCGCGATATCGACCTCTTCCACGATACGCTCGAAGCTCTGGATGCCACGTGGCAGGCGGACCGCAGATTGCTCCAGAGCCACGGTTATGAGACTCGGTCCGTTCACGAACGCCCCGGCTACGTGGAAGCCGTAGTGAGCAAAGGATCCGAGGCGGTGCTGATGCAATGGACCCGCGACAGCGCGTTTCGATTTTTCCCCTTGGTCCGACACGAGGGGTTGGGGTTGGTGCTGCATCCGTTTGACTTGGCGACGAACAAGGTCTTGGCATTGGCAGGACGGCTCGAAATCCGTGACTGGATCGACATGATCACGTGCCACGAGCGAATCCAGCCCTTGGGCTATCTGGCGTGGGCGGCCTGCGGCAAGGACCCGGGTTTCAGCCCTCTGACGATCCTGGAGCAGGCTGGTCGTTCCGGGCACTACACGACCGCCGAACTGGAGGGGCTCTCTTTTGACGGTCCGCCGCCCAATCTTGCAGATCTGCTGCAGAGATGGCATTCCATGCTCCGAGAGGCCAGCGAGCTGGTCGGGGTCCTGCCGGCAGAACACGTGGGTACGTGTGTGCTTCACCGCCAAGGTGATCTTTATAGAGGGAACTCAGCACAACTCAGGCGGGATCTTGCAGCAGACGATCTGGTCTTTCACCCGGGCAGCATCCGAGAAGCCTACCCGCAAATCTCTCGGCAATGACCACAAGCCGGGTAGAAAGCAGTACGGGCTCAGGAGGCGACCGGGACGCAGTGGGGTTGGAAGCGGATTTTGGCCATGCCGATGAGGTAGAAGCTGCCGGTGATGCAGATCAGGTCCTCCCGGCCGACGGCGCTGCGGGCCAGTTGGAGGGCTTCTCCCAGGGTGTTGGCAACCTGGCACATCTTGCCGCAAAGTTCGGTATAGGTGTCCGCTAACTCCTGCGGGGACATGGCTTTAACCGAATTGCTGCGGGTGAAGATCACCTTGTCAGCCCCGTACTGGAGCTCGGCCAACATGCCGGGGATATCCTTGTCGTTGTTGCAGCCGAAGATCATGACCATGGAGTCGTAGGGGATGTTTTGCCCGATCGCGTGGATTAACGCCCGGATGCTGGCGGCGTTGTGGGCGCCGTCGATCATCACGCGCGGGTCCTCGCAGATCATCTCCATCCGTCCGGCCAGGGTGACGTTGCCGAGTCCCTGGGCGGACTTCTCGTTGTCGATCTCGTAGCCGGCCGATTTGAGCTTGTCCAGCAAGGCGAGAGCCAGCCCGCAGTTGATGGCCTGATGCCGGCCGTGCAGGGGCACCCGCAAGTGCTCGAACTTGCTGGTCGGCGTCGACAGGCAGATCCGTGTATGCGGACCGTGCTCGCGCGAGGTCTCGAAGCGGTAAGAGAAGTCGATGTCGGTGCCCGTAACGCTCAGGGGTGCCTTGACGGCCACCGACTGAGCCCTCAGGACGTCCATGGCCAGAGGGTCCTGCTGGACGGTAACGACCGGCACGCCCCGCTTGAAAACGCCCGCCTTTTCCATCGCGATGAGGTCGAGGGTATCGCCGAGCTGCTTTTTGTGGTCGATGCTCAGGCTCGTGATGCCCACCACTTTCGGCATGATGACGTTGGTGCTGTCCAGCCGGCCACCCATCCCCGTCTCAATGACGCCGATGTCGATCTGGCGGTCCGCAAAGAACGTAAATGCCAGCGCCGTCATGATTTCGAAGAAGGTCGGGGGATCGCCTTCCTTCGTCAGCTTCTCGATGGGGCCGTACAGCCGGTTCATCATTTCCAGCATCTCGGCGTCGCTGATCATGCGCGAATTGATCGCGATGCGCTCGTGCAGGTGGACCAGGTGAGGCGAGGTATACAGGCCGACCGTGTACCCGTTGGCTTCGAGCATTTTCGCCAGCATGGTAGCGGTCGAACCCTTGCCCTTGGTGCCGGCGATGTGAACCGTGTTGATTTTGGTGTGCGGGTCGCCTAACAAGGACAACAGCTTCTCCATCCGTTCCAGGCTGAACGTCGTCACGTTATAGCGTACGTGCTCTTCCTTCTCGTAGTCGGTTCTATCCAGAAGATAAGCCAGCGCTTCCTTGTAGTTGCTGAAAGCCTTCTTGGCTTTAACCGGGGCGACTTTGGAAGAGGTCCGTCGTGCTTCTTTCTTTCCGGTTGTCCTTATTGTCTTGGCCATGAAACCGCCATGTTAGCAAATCACATTCTCGCCGTCAACTGATACTTTTGGGACTTAACGGGGGAATTCTTTGCCCCAAATTCCGGCCGAACGGCTGTAAAGCACTGTGGTCAAAGGTTTTACGATGATACCATCCCGGCACGGAAGTCCATTGCGCCCTCCATACAATTAGCATATTCGTTAAAGTTATTAGCATAAGTTATCTCAAGCCGCCCTGTTTGGCTGCCTTGGAATCGTCTTAGGATATTCGCTGATTTCTTAATACAAAGACGCGCTGGCAGGCTGGTTTATTGCAGGGGTGGGCTGAGGGAAAGAGGGCAAATGCTCAAAAAGAAGCGGCCCCGGCGGGAAACCGGGGCCGCTTTCACAGTCATCTCTGGGGATGACCCCTGGATCTCGCGGTTGTTGACACCGCTACGGCTTTGCCAGGCAGATATCGTCGATGTAGATGCGGCCGGTGCCGCCCTTGACCGGGTTGGTGCGGTCTCCGATGCCGATGTACATCTTCTTCACCTTGGCCAGGTTCACGCCGGTCAAGCTGCTCAGCGGGATTCTCCACTCGATCCACTTGGTCGCGGTCGCGACCGCCGGGTCGGAGTGGACTACGATGGCCACATGCTTGGAAGCATCTTCGATCCCGACATATAACGGCGTGACGCTGTTGATCAGCCGGCCTCGCACGTAGAGGACCAGGGTATCGACGCCACCGCTGGTCCAATCCTGCGTGCTGCCGAAGTCCTGCTCGGCCTCACTGTAGAAGGGCGTGCTGGCGTTGTTGTAGTCCAGCGGCATAGCTTGCACGCCGCCATGAACAACGGTCTGCTCGGCGAAGGGGGCTTGCGCATTTCCTACCGTGGAGCCGGTGGTATTGATGTAGCCGTCAATCCAGGTTTCGTAGATGCGGTTGCCCTCCTCATCCGTGTAGCCCTCAAAATCGTCCACGGATCTGGTGGTAGTGAATTTCCACACGGGGCCGGCCTGGACGGCATTGCCGGCCAGGATCTCATCCACCCGCCAGTAGTAGGTTTTCAGGCTGTCCAGGGCTCCCGGCGCAAAAGTCGCCTCGCCCTGTGTGCCCTTGTCTACCGCTGCCGCGGCTTGGGTGACCGCATCGAGGTTATCACCGAAGTACACGTGGTGCTTGACTGCCCCTGCGCCTGTCATCCAGGTCAGCGTCGGGTTGGTCGAGGCGCCGTTGGCTCCGTCCACGGGAGCAGGGTAGTAGGCCGTCAATGCCTGCGTCACAAAGCTCCACACATCACCCGCGTGAACCGTGACGCCGTCCTTCTCGATCTCATCGACCCGCCAGTAGTAGGTCGTTCCGGGCTGGAACCCTGGGATGTGGTAGTACATCATCATCGGCGAGCGATTTGACTTCAGGTCGGCATCGGTCAGATTGGGGCTGGTGCCCAGGTAGAGGCTGTGGAGCACGGCGGTTTCGCCTTTGCTCCACTGCAGCAAGGGCATCGCCACGCCCACCGTGCCGTTGGCCGGATTGGGCTTCTCGGCCTTGTCCCAGGTCGGATTGGCGCCCTTGGCGATGACGTCCTGGACCTGTTGCTCGCTCAGGGCTTTGTTATAGATGCGAACGTCATCCATGCGGCCGCTGAAGTACTCAATCCAACTCGTATTGTAGCCGATGAAGAGGGGCCCATTACTGGAGGCGTCGGGAAGCATCAGATTGCCGGTCGCGCCCAGTGTGGCCATCGCGACGCCGTTCTTGTACAGGACCATAGCGGACCCATCATAGGTGAGCGCCACGTGTGCCCAAGCCCCGATGTCGATGGGGATGTTCGGTGTCCAGTCGGTGCCTCGCGGCCCCGCCAAGGCAGCTCCGAGGTTGACAAAGAGATAGAGGTAGAGGTCCTTTCTGTCGCTCGGGCCAAACTTGGCGACGATGGTCCGGTAGTAGCTGGAATTGCCCAGGTCCAGGGGATTGATCCACGCGGTAACCGTGATCTCGTTGGTGAACCTATGGAGACTGGGGTTATCCGGGACCTGAACATTCTGACTTGTGCCGTTCATGGTAAGCGCCGGTCCAACCATGCCTGGTCCAAACGACGGGTTGCCCACCAGGGTACCATGGTTGGCATTACCGGACGTGTCCTTGGCATCGCTGTCCAAAGTCCACCAGCCCACTAGGCCGGCCGAAGCGGTGCTGCTGGGCACGATCGCCAGCGTGACCATCGTGCCCAGAAACAAGATGCCGATCTTTCGGTACATGATGTCCCTCCTTGCTAATCTCTGTTCTCGTTCGTGAGTCCTCACGGCTTCGCCAGGCAGATATCGTCGATGTAGATGCGACCGGTGCCGCCCTTGACCGGGTTGGTGCGGTCGCCGACGCCGATGTACATCTTCTTCACCTTGGCCAGGTTCACGCCGGTGAAGCTGCTCAGCGGGATTCTCCACTCGATCCACTTGGTTGCGGTCGCAACCGCCGGATCGGAGTGGACGACGATGCCCACGTGCTTGGCGTTGTCTTCGATCGCGACGTACACGGGTGCCGCGCTGTTGATCAGCCGGCCTCGCACGTAGAGGACCAGGGTATCGACGCCATCGCTGGTCCAATCCTGCGTGCTGCCGAAGTCCTGCTCGGCCTCACTGTAGAAGGATGGGCCGGCGTTGTTGTAGTCCAGCGGCATGGCCTGCAGGCCGCCATGAACAACGGTCTGCTCGGCAAAGGGGGCTTGCGCATTTCCTACCGTGGAGCCGGTAGCATTGGTGTAGCCATCAATCCAAGTCTCATAGATGCGATTACCTTCGTCGTCAGTGTAGCTCTCGAAGTCATCTACGGGCTGGGCGGTAGTGAATGTCCACACCAGGCCGGTCTTGACGGCGTTGCCCGTCAGGATTTCGTCCACACGCCAGTAGTAGGTTTTCAGGCTGTCCAAGGCTCCCGGCGCAAAAGTCGCCTCTGCCACCGTGCCCTTATCGACCGCAGCCGTCGCCTGGGTGACCGCATCAAGGCTATCGCCGAAGTACACGTGGTGCTTGACAGCCCCGGCACCTGCCATCCAAGTCAGCGTCGGGCTGGTCGAGGCGCTGTTAGCCGCGTCCACAGGGGCGGGGTAGTAGGCCGTCAGCGCCTGTGCCACGAAACTCCAGACGTCGCCCGGGTAAGTCGTGACGCCGTCCTTCTCGATCTCATCCACGCGCCAGTAGTAGGTCGCCCCGGGCTGGAACCCCGGAATGTGATAATACATCATCATCGGCGAGCGAGTCAGCTTCACATCGGCATCGGTCAGAGTGGGGCTGGTGCCCAGGTAGAGGCTGTGGAACATCGCGGTTTCCCCCTTACTCCACTGCAGCAAGGGCATGGCCACGCCTATGGTGCCGTCAGCCGGATTCGGCTTTTCCGCCTTATTCCAGGTGGGGCCGGTGCCCTTGGCGATCAAATCCTGGATTTGCTGCTCGCTCAGGGCCTTGTCGTAGATGCGGACATCGTCGAGTAGGCCGTGCAGCATGCGCCCGGTGGCCTGCTGGTTCTCGCCGATGTACAGGTTGTACGCGCTGCTGTCACCGATCTGGCCCGAGTACTGCCGGAACGCGTCGAGCTTGCCATCGATGTAGATTTTCGCCAAGGCTCCGTCGTAGGTCCCGCAATAGTGGTGCCACTGGCCGCCGGTGACGATGGTTGTGGCATCGAAGTAGTTGCCGCCGGTGATGCCCATGTGGACGGAATCGCCCGTGCCGTTGGACCGGCTGGCGCGATAAGCGCCGTCCCCTTTGGCCAGGAAGGCCTCCCAGGTGTTCGAAAACGCCTGGACCTTGAACCAGAACGCCATGGTGATCTGGTCGCGGACGTTGAGCGAGGGCTTGTTGCCGCAGTTGATGTAGGTGCTGCCATTGAACTGGAAGGCGCCGTCAATCTTGCCGGCCATCCACTGGGCCGTTCCAACGATGTTTCCATCGTTGCCTTGGCCGCTGGAGTCCTTGGCGACGTTCCCACTGGTCTCGTCGAACTTCCACCAACCTACCAGCCCGGCCGAAGCGGTGCTGCTCAGCACGACGGCCAACGCGACTATCGTACCCAAAAACAAAATGCTGATTTTTCGGTACATGATGTTCCTCCTTTGCCGATTTCCGTTTCTAACTTGCGAGTTCTCAGAGTTCTATCACGCGGATGTCACCGCGTAGCCTGGGGCACCCTGCGCGCCCTTGAACGCGCTCGCCTCACGGTTCGTGACAGCCACCAGAACAACGCTCTTCCTCATGGCTATCCTCCTTACCAGAAGCCAAACATACCGCCTCTGCCCCATCTCCAGCAACGAGCCAGGGAACTCTTCCTGTAGCACCTGGCATCAATCGGGCTCGCATCGTCTGAATCTCTGGGGTGGCATCGTCAAGGCCGAAGACCCTGGCGATGGCTCTGTGATCCACAGACGAGACCATCGCCAAGCTTCGCTTGACGATGCCACCCGGTATCGACCCGATGGGACGGTAACCCTACGCTCTTACTGAGCCGGAGCAGGGGACACGATCACCCGGACGTCGTCGATGTAGATACGACCGGCGCCACCCGCCGTCGGGTTCTTCTTGTCACCCACGCCGATGAACAACTTCTTGACCTTGGCCAGATTGACGCCGGTGAAGCTGTTCAGCGGTATCTTCCACTCGGTCCATTTGGAGGCGCCGGTGATGGCCGTATCCGGATACGTGACGCTGGCGCTCTTCTTCGAGGCATCCTCAATGGCGAGGTACAGCGGGGCCGGCTTATTGCCCGGCGTGCCCCGCACGTCCAGGACCAGTGTGTCGGCGTTACTGGCCGTCCAGTCCTCTGCGGAGTCAAAGTCCAGCTCCGCCTCGCTGTAGAACGGCGTCTTGGTGTTGTTGAAGTCCATCGGCATGGACTGCAAGCCGCCATGGACAATGCCCTGTTCGGCAAAGGGGGCCAGCGTATTTCCTACGGTGGATCCGGTGCCGTTGACCCAGCCATCGATCCAGGTCTCGTAGATGCGGCTGCCTTCGGCGTCGGTATAACTCTCGAAGTCATCCACGGACAGACAGGTGGTGAAGCTCCAGACCGCGCCAGCTTTGACCGTGCCCAATACCGTCTCGTCGACGCACCAGTAATAGGTCGTCAGGCTGTCAAGGGCTCCGGGGGCAAAGGTCGTCTCGGCAATCGTGCCCTTGTCGGCGGTCGCGGCCCTCTGAGTGACGGCGTCGAGGCTGTCACCGAAGTACACATGGTGCTTTGTCGCGCTCTGGCCGGGCATCCACGTCAGCGTCGGCTTCTGGGAGGCACCGGCAGCCTTGTCTACCGGGCTGGGGTAGTAAGCCACGACATCCTGGGCCGTGAAGGTCCAGACGTCCCCTGTGTGAATCGTCACGGTGTTGCTTTCGATCTCATCGACGCGCCAGTAGTAGGTCTTGCCGGGGGTGAGCCCCTGGAGATAGTAGAACATGGCCATCAATTGGCGGGGCGCCTTGAGATCGGCGTCGGTCAGGTTCGGACTGGTCCCGAGGTAGACGTTGTGGAACAGCGCCGTACCGCCGGGTGTCCATTGCAGCAGGGGCATGACCACGCTAAGGGCTCCATTGGCCGGGTTGGGATTGCGGGCCTTCACGAGGCCGGTCATCGTACTGATCTCCGCCAGGCTCAGCGTCCGGGTGTAAAGCCTGACGTCGCTGAGGTAGCCTTGCCAGGCCTCCACTACGCCGCTATAGGCATCGGCGCCCATGTAGAAGGGATTCGCGGTGATGGTCTTGGTCATCGTATTGGTCAGGGTCTTGACGCCGTCCCGATAGTAGGTCAGGGACGTTCCATCCTTGACGAGAGCGTGGTGGACCCAGACGCCGTTGGGGATGGTGTTGTAATTGACCCCGTTGGCGTAAGCGCCGTCATCGTTGTAGCACTCGAAGCGCGTGGGCGTGAACTTGATGAATTGCAGCGGCGCGGTCGTCCCGCCGTAGCGGTTACCCAGAATCGTGTCGTTGTTCGTCGCCTGGCTGTTGTGCTGCTTGGCCCAAAAAGCCCAGGTGAAATCGTTCTCCAGGGTCATCGCCGGGACGGTCAAGGTGGTGGTCACGCAGGCACCGCTGGTGTCCGTTCCGTTGAAGCCGATGACCATGCCGCGCTCGGGGTCATTCACCCAGACCGAACCCCCGGTCCCCAGGCCGCCGTTGGGATTCACGATCGTGCCGTTGTGACCCTTCCCGGACGAATCGGCCGCCATGGTACCCTGGCCGTCGTCCAGTTTCCACCAACCGAGGAGGTCGGGGTCCTGCTGGGCCATGACTTGACTTGCGATGCTCAACAAGAGCAGGGCAGCCGTGAGGAAACTAATGTGCCTGTACATAGCGAACCTCCTATACCAAGAGTATTGATGAATCGTGGCCTTGCTCGGCCACGCGTTCCAGCACTCATTGCCCCACGAAGGCGGCGGTTGCTCCGCACATACTTCTGTCTTCTTGTCTACCGAACCTTTCTCCTCACGGCTTCGTGACCCGGATATCGTCGATGTAGAGCCGACCGGCGCCGCCTGCCACAGGCGTCTTGCGGTCGCCTACGCCGAGGTACATCACCTTGATCCGGCTGAGATTGATGCCGGTGAAGCTGCTCAACGGCACCTTCCACTCGGTCCAGGCGGTCGTTGTCAGCGCCGCCGCGCTGGTGGCCACGGCGACCTTGCCGGCGCTGTCCTCAAGGACAACATACAGCTTGCCCGCTCCGTTGGCGGCATCGCCCCGGAAGGATAGCGCCAACGTATCGATCCCGCCGGTCGTCCAGTTCTGCACGGGGGAGAACTCCCGCTGGGCCTCGCTGTAGAAGGGCGACTTGACGTTGTTGTAGTCCAGGGGCATCGACTGGTGGCCGCTGTGGACGATCTTTTGCTCGGCGAACGGAGCCTGGACGTAGCCGACGGTCGAGCCGGTGCCATTCGTCCAGCCGTCGACCCAGGTCTCGTAAATCCGGCTGCCTTCTTCGTCCGTGTAGCTCTCGAAGTCATCCACCGGCAGAGGCGTGGTGAAACTCCAGACCGGTCCGGCCTTAATGGCGCCGCCCGCGACGGTCTCATCCACCCGCCAGAAGTAGGTGGTCAGAGGTTCGAGAGTTCCAGGGGCAAAGGTCGTTTCCGCTTGCAGGCCCCTGTCGGCTGCGGCCGTCCCCTGACTGACCGCCTCATTGCTGTCGCCGAAGTACACATGGTGTTGGCTGGCCGCGACGCCCGCCTGCCACGTGAGCGTGGGGGCCAGGGAAACGGTGCTTGTCCCAGGCACCGGCGAGGGATAGTAGGCCTTCACGTCCTGCGTCACGAAGCTCCAGAGATCGCCCGGGTAGACCGTGACATTGTCCTTTCCGATCTCGTCCACTCGCCAGTAGTAGGTTGTCCCCGGCTGCAAAGGAAGGGCGTAGTAGAACATCGTCAGGGGGTTGCGCGGGCTGACAAGCTGGGTCGCACCGAGTTCCTGAGTGGTCCCCAGATAGACACTGTGGAACACGGCGTCGTTGCCGGCCGACCAGCGGAACAGCGGCATCTGGACGCCCACCGTGCCGTTGGCTGGATCGGGCTTGCGGGCCTTGAGCAGCCAACTGGGTATATAATCGGGACCGTAGACGACGAAGTCGTCGAAATCCATCTTGCCGCTGTACGCTTGGATTCCCACTCTCCCGTCGGTCCATTTGGCGTGCTTGACGTTGAACATCTCCCTGTCATTCACATAGCCGGCCAAGCCCGTCTTGGTCACGATCAGCGTGAGGTGATACCAGGTCCCCACGTCCATGGTGTTCGGGGTCTGCGCCAGCATCGTGACAGTGCCTGCGTCATAGATGTAGGGTCGGGATTCCGTGTTCGTGAAGCCGTTGACGATCCAGCGATACATGTGGCAAGTCGGCCCATTGCGGTCCGCCCAGACTCGGGGCACGGGGTCCTGGACGCGAAAGAGCACATTGATAGGAGCGTCGCCCGTAGTGAGCGGCTTCACGTTGAATTCGATGGTGTATTCCACCCACTCCTTTTTCCATTGGCCCGGCGCCACCATCGACGCCAGCCACGGATCCGCCGTACTGAGCTGGTGGTAGACGCCATCGGCGACCTTCCAGTCCCCGGTGATCACTTCCCATTTGTCCTTGGACGCCGCGGGATCGTTGAAGTCGTCGGAGAAGTAAATCTGTGCACCCAGCAGCGAAGACCAGGGGAGGAGGGAAACCAGAGCTGCCAGCGTTGCGAATGTCGCGAGTCTCTTGGAGGCCATTTTCTTTCTCCACTCAAAAAGACCGGGGCCGGCTGAAGACACGAGCCCCGCTCATGTTTCGTAGAATTCTGTGGGGTGGGCTGAGCCCATCATCGATGGTCCGTGTCCGTTGTGACCGGTGGGCACGGCCCACCCTACAGTGACGATCTGCCGTCTGCGATATGGCCGCGCATTCTCGCACATGCTGCGGTTCTCCCACTCTCCAAAATGTAGAGCACTGGGCTGCGACCCCGGTGCCTGGAACACCCGGGCGAAGGTCCCGGCCTGAGTCGCCGGGACCTTCGCACACAGGTGTCTTTCCATCGTCAGCCATGAACATGTCACTGCGAGCGCAGCGAAGCAGTCTCCCATCCTGAGGATTGAGATTGCTTCGTCGCTGCGCTCCTCGCAATGACATATCAGGGCCCTGTGACCCGGATGTCATCGATGTAGATGCGACCACTGCCATCCGCCGCCGGGGTCTTGCGATCGCCGACGCCGATGTAGAGCTTCTTGACCTTGCCCAGATTCGCGCCGGTCAGGCTGCTCAGCGGGACTTTCCACTCGGTCCAGGCCCCGACGGTGGCAGCCAAAGGATCGGGATGGGTCGCCACCGCGACCTTGCCGGCACTATCCTCGACGGCCACATACAGAGCGGCCGCGCTGTTCGTCCGGTCCGGATCGTCGCCGACCCAGGCTTGCTGCCACGCGCCGGTCACGGTTCCGGTGGTCGCCGCTCCGGAGAGTTCGGCTGTGGTGGTCCGCGCCGAGTCGTGGCTGGTGACGCACAGACCGATGTACACGTTGGAGCCCATCGAGACCGTCGTGGAGACCGCCTTGTTGTTGGTGTCCACGATGTCGGTCCAGGCCTTGCCGTCCGCCGAGTACTGGGCGGTGAAGGCATTGCCCGTGCGGGTCAGCTTCACCCACTGCGGGGCGGTGATGCCCGTCTTGGTGGCGCTGCCGCAGGTGCCATCGGCGATCTGACGCCAGCCGAAGGACGCGCCGCTGCTGTAGCTGACGATCATGTACGCCATCGTCGAACCCCCGGTGAGGTTCTCGCGGATCATCACGCCGGCCTTGGCCCAGGCATTGGTGTTCACCAGGCTGTCGACCTTGACCACGACCGAGCCGTTGCCGCTGAGCTGCTTGTAGTTGAAGCGGAAGTCATCGGCGTTGTCCCAGATATCGTGGCCGGAGGCGCCGATCGTGAAGGCGCCGTCGCCCTTATCGGCAAAGCGGAGCGGATTGCCCCGGAACCACAGACTCAGCGCATTGACATCGTTGGTCGTCCAGTTCTTCAGAGGCGAGAACACGCATTCGGCCTCGCTGTAGAACGGGGTCTTGGCGTTGTTGAAGTCCATCGGCATGGCCTGCTTGCCGCCATGGACGATGGTCCGCTCGGCGAAGGGAGCGACCAGGTTGCCGACCACCGAGCCGGTGCCGTTGGTCCAGCCATCGACCCAGGTCTCGTAGATCCGGCTGCCTTCCGCATCGGTATAGGTCTCGAACTCATCGACCAGGAGATAGCCGGGGACGGTGAAGGTCCAGATATTGCCGCGATGAATCGTGGCGCCGTCGGCCTCGACTTCATCGATCCGCCAGGAGTAAGAGCCGCCGCCGAAATCGACCAATCCGGCCAGCGCGAAACTCGTGCCGGTCTGACGGCCTTGGTACTCGGGCGAGGTCGTGTTGGCCGCTTTCACGGCCGCCAGGTCCTTGCCGAAATAGACGTCGTGCTTGGCGGCGTTTTCCCCGGCCGACCAGGTCAGATCCGTGGCGGTCTGAATATCGACGTTGGCGTTGTGCGCCGGCTCCGGACTGGAGGCCACGAGCGGATCGCCTTGCATAATCTTCTTGATCTCATCGGCCGTCAGAGCCCGGTTGTAGACGCGAACATCGTCGACCGTGCCAGCGAAGAATTGCGCCGCCGTCGAGTGCCGTCCGAATTTCAACGTGCCGACCTCCGCGTCCGTGACGCCGGCCGCGTTAGTCGTCGTGGCTAACACGCCGTTGACGTAAGCCCTCATGGCTGTGCCATCGAAGGTCGCGGTCAGATGGTACCAGGTGTTGCCGCTGAGAGATCCAAATTTGGCGGCGTACCAGGTGCCGCCGATGCACATCGCGGACGCTCCCTGGTACACGGCGTTCGTGTGGTTCCAGTCGATCTGGTAGTTCTTCTCTCGATGGACCGGTCCGGTCGGCGACGTGGCGGCGGGGGCGGCGGGGCTGGTCACCCAGGTGCTGACCGTCCACTTCGCCAGGTTCTCCGTGTAGTTCGTCTCGACGTAATCGGCCTTGCCATCGAACTTGAGCGCGCCGCCGAGATAGCCGTCCACCCACTGCGGATTGCCTACCAGGCTTCCGTCACGATCATAACCGGAGTAATCCACCGCCGAGCCGGAGCCTTCGTTCTCCAGCTTCCACCAGCCCACCAGCGTGGGATCGGCCTGGACGATGGCCGGTCGCGTGGTGAACTTCCAGATCTCGCCGGTCTTCTTGGTGCCGGTGCTGCCGACCTCATCCACGCGCCAATAGTACGTGGTGTCCGGCGTCAGATTGTCCAGGGCCAAGTTGGCCGTCTTCTGGTTGCCCTTGAAGGCGGTCGTGGCCCCTTGCTCGACCTCGTCCTTATTCGCACTGACATAGACATCATGATTGAGGGCGCTCTGGCCGGCCGTCCACGTCAGCGTCGCGTTGGTCTTCATGTAGGCGGCCCCGTCGGGCGGCGCCGGCTGCCAGGCGGTCGCCGGGGTCACCTTGAAGGTCCAGACGTCGCCCACGGTGACAGTGCCACTGGCCGTGGTCTCATCGACGCGCCAGTAGTAGGTGGCGCCGGCCTGGAGACCCTGAACGTAGTAGACCATGGCAAATGGCTGGTGAGTGGCCACCAGATGGGCCGCCGTCAGGTTCGGATCCGTACCGATGTAGACGTCGTGGAATACCGCGCCGTCGCCCGGCGTCCACTGGAAGAGCGGCATGGTGACGCCGATCGCCCCGTTGGCGGGCGAGGGCGCGATCGCCTTGGGCCAGCCCGGGGGCGCGTTGTTGAACAGGTCCTTGATCTGCTGGTCGGTCAGGGCCAGATCGTAGATGCGCACCTCGTCAATCTTTCCCTGGAAGGAACGGGTGGCCCCTTCTCCCGTTCTGCCGATGTAGAGGACCGACGTATCGGTCGTGCCGGGCAGGACGACTCCTGTCCCGCCGGTGCCGGCCGGCTGGCCGTTGATGAAGTACTTGTGCACACCACCTTCGACCTTCACCGCGACATGCACCCACTGCTTGGTCGGCAGTGGCGTCGCGCTCGTACTGCCGATGTAGGCGCCGCTGGGACCGGTGCTGAAATGCAGGGCGCCGGCGGTCGTGGTGTAAAGGCTGTAGGACCGTGGTGCGTTGCCCTTGGCGACAATGCCCTGGTAGCCTTCGGTGCCCGGTCCATTATTTCTTTCGGCATAGACCCACGCCGAGACCGTGACCTCCGTGGTCACACACAGGTTGACGTTATGCGCGACCTGCACGTAGTCGTCGATGCCATCGAGCTGCACGGCCTTCCCGAACTTGCCGTCGGCCCACGTAGGGCCGTTCATGAAAGTGCCAGGATTGCCCTTGCCAGAACTGTCCTTGACGGTCGTACCGGACCCTTCATCAAATGCCCAATATCCCAATTGTCCGGCCATCGTGATCTGGGCCATACCCAGCACCAACACGGCGGCCACGATAGGAACTACCTTCTGCCACATGCGTTGTCCTCCTGCAATGAGAGTAGTGAAATAGCGCAAACGTATCCAGTTATCGGCCAAATACTGGGCTGATTGCACACGGAAATCACTTTTTGCGGCCTTATCCCCTGTGATCGCAAGACTTGCGAAATGCGGCGCTATGTTCCTCCACTTTGGTATCGGATTCTCTACATTCAGCACGATCCGGTTGCCCCGGCGTGCTTACGGTTGCATCACTGGCCCGGCATCATGCCTGGGATCATCTGACTCGGGTCGAACGTCATGGTCTTGATGGCGTGGATGTCATCGAGGAAGATTCGTCCTGCGCCGCCTTTCGTGGGATTCTCTCGATCGCCGACGCCGAACATGATCTTCTTGACCGCCATGATATCGACGCCCGTGGCCATGAAGTCCGGCATGAAAATCCGCCATTCGGTCCACTTATTCAGGGTGACCAGAGTGAGGTCGGGATTACTGACGACGCCCACGTTGCCATGGGTGTCCTTCAAGGCGACGTAGAACGGGGCCGGACTGTTCAGGGTCTGACCCCGGACCCAGACGACCAGCGTGTCGATATCATAGTTACCGCCCCCTTCGGCCGCCGGGAACTCCTGCTCGGTCTCACTGTAGTAGGGGGCGTCCACGTTGTTGTACTCCAGCGGCATGGATTGCTTGCCGCCGTGTACGATCTTCTGCTCGGCGAAGGGGGCCGTCGTGTAGCCCACCGTCGAGCCGGTATTGTTGGTCCAGCCGTCGATCCAGGTCTCATAGATGCGGCTGCCTTCTTCATCGCTGTAGCCTTCGAAGTCGTCCACTCGCACGTAGGTCCGGAAGCTCCAGACAGCGCCGGTGCGGACCTGGCCGCCGGCCGCGACCTCATCCACACGCCAATAGTAGGTCCTGGCCTCCTGGAGATCGCCGGGCGTGAATGCCGGGTCGGTCACAAGGCCGTTGTCCACCGACTTGTCGCCCTGGGCGACCGCATCCTGGCTCGTGCCAAAGTACACGTGGTGCTGGACGACGGCCTGGCCCGCCAGCCACGTCAGGGTAGGCATGGAGGGCGAAGCGTCGTTGGCGCCGTCCTCGGGATTGGGACCGTACGCCGTCAGGGCCTGCATGGTGAAGCTCCACACGTCGCCCGGATGGATGGTCACGCCGTCATTCTCCACCTCATCCACGCGCCAATAGTAGGTTTTTCCCGGCTCCAAGGGCGTTGTGGCGTAATACATCGTCAGCGGATTGCGGGGACCGACAAGCTGGGCCGCACCCAGTTCGGCGGTCGTTCCCATGTAGACGTTGTGGAACCTGGCGCCGTCGCCGGCCTTCCAACGGAACAGGGGCATCTGCACACTGCTGGCACCATCGGCCGGATAGGGCTCCTGGGCCTTGTTGAACGCCGGCACGACGCCGCCTGCCAAGGCCTGGACCTGATCCGCCGACACGGCACGGGTCAGAATGTGGATTTCGTCCAACATGCCGTTGAACGACTCATCGTAGTCGTTGCGGTCCTCACCGAAGCCGAGCACCACGTTGGCCTTGTCGGCCCCGGGATTGAAATGGCCGGCGCCTTCGCCGATGATCTGCCCGTTGAGGAAGATCCTCGACGTGGTTCCATCGCAGGTGCCGACGAGGTGCAGCCACTCATCCATGCCGGGAGCGACCGTGGAGAAGATGTGCAAATTAGCGTTGTCCGCGCCACCCCACTGGATAAAGCCATCCGCGTCGCGAAGCTGAAGGACCCAGCGCCGGTCGTCATAGCTGAAGCTCTTGCCGGCGATGCCCTGCCAGTTTCCGTTGATTCCGCGCCAATAGATCCAGACCGAGACAGTCAGTTGGCCATTGGCAGAGGGGTCGTCGGTGCCGCAGTTGATCCGGCTGGGCTTGGCCGGCTCCGCGTTGAACGAGGCCACCCAACCCCGCGCCGGGTCCGCCACCGTCACCGCGCCATCGACCGGCGTGCCGTGGTGGTTGTTGCCGGAGTAGTCCTTAAAATCGTTCTCGTTGATGGGGTAGTACCCCCACAGGGTCTGGCCGTGCGCTACGGGCGCAATGATACATGTCGCCAAGACAAGCCCCACAAGAACTGCTGCCTTTCCCATGCTCAACCTCCTTAAAAAAGAAACCTCGTTAAGTACACTTCCATCCTTCAGGGCCAACAGTATCCGACCCACGAGCCGGAGACTGCCGATAAACACTCTGCTGCCTGTCACAGCGGGGTATAGTCTTTGAAACCTTTCATCCACTCAGGCCACACGGGCGTGCTCGCGGCCGCACGGTCCTTGACCCACTGCCGATGCCAATGCACTTCCCACAACTCCTTCAGACCAATCGACCGGACTGACAAGTCCAGGAACACGCCATTGATGACTCCGTTGTGGCGATTAACGCAGAAACTCCGCATGGCATTGCCATACCACTGCCACTGACATTGGCCATCGAAGTCCGGCGGGTTGTCATAGGGCTCGGGCAAGCCATCCACCCACTGGCAGTCGGCGAACACCGGGACCTGGAAGCCGCCCTGGATGTTGATGGACCGCCAGTTCTTGCCGGTGTGGATGCCGCCGGTGTCGTTGGCAACCCAGCCGTTGAGGCCGAAACTGCCGTAGTCGTCTTTCAATGCCCAACTGGGCACGGCGGCGATGGCGCCTCGGCCGTACACGCCCCAGCCGACGAAGGGGCCGGTCACGCCGTCACTGTAAAACTTCGTCGTAGTCGGACAGGCTCGGATTTTGGGCTCGTGGCTGTAGTAGGGACGCATCGCCGGCACCCAACTGTGAGTGGACTCGCTGCCCTCCTCCTCGTGGAAATAGCCGTTGTTGTCCCCGGTGTACATGGAGAAGGCCAGCCCCATTTGCTTGAGATTCGACTGACACGTCACTGCCTGGGCCTGTTTTCTCACCCTCTGCAACGCGGGCATGAGAATCGCCATCAAAAGAGCGATGATAGAGATCACGACCAGCAGTTCGATCAGGGTGAACGCCGTGCGCCGAGAC
>Ga0315280_10002675_pt1 | contig 28510 bp, 25 predicted proteins | sample YL17G06_40_MG_FD_203697 | JGI IMG/M metagenome (GOLD analysis project Ga0315280, IMG submission 203697) | Sediment microbial communities from Yellowstone Lake, YNP, Wyoming, USA - YL17G06_40 | ecosystem: Environmental > Aquatic > Freshwater > Lake > Sediment | place: USA: Wyoming | collected... | reverse complement strand
ATGTACCAAGCTTTATAGCTAGGATCGTAGTGGATTTCAATTGTATACCAGTCTTCGCCGACATTAGTGTTAAGCCAATATATGATTCGAGTTTCTCGTTTTTTCAATGCTTTATCTCTTGTGTAGCTCATTGCTTCTTGGATTACGTCTGACATGCCCAAGAGATCTTTCTTTATTGCTGGTTTGGCCTTTTTCAGTATCTTTTTTCTTTTGTCCCAAAGGATACGACATTCTTGGATAGAGAACGTTTTCAATTATGATCGATTAGTATTCATAATTGAGTCCAAATATAAGCTTGAAGTCTGGAAACTTCCTCTGCAGTCTCCGTGCAAGCTCTTTGGTTAGCTCAATCTCTCTCCTTTTCATAATCTCTTCCTTCTTCACTTTTACTCCTTTCCTTCAGAGGCTTCACCTGTCTCATATACCAAGCCTCTTCCATTTCACGTTTGTATCTTGGAGCCAACGCATTCGTATATCTTATCCACATTTCTTTGCAACTTTTTTTGAACAGATCCAACAAGTGAACAGAGAGGTGATTTATTGCCATCCACTCAGGCTCATCTTCCCATTCCTTATTGTCTCTAAGCATCCTAACCTTCTCGAGCACTCCTTTCAACTCACTGCAACTTGCAGTTTTCTCTTTCTTCTTGACATCTTCAAATGGTTTCTCCAAACAGTAGCCCCCAAATCAACTAGTATTTAGAAAGATTTTAGCGTTTTCACGCTGTTTCGCATGATACGGTGTGAAACTTCAATCACATCAGAAGACATACTGGAAATTCGTAAAACTTAAGGATCACTAAGCAAATTCTTAAGAGTGGAACACACATAATAAGGGTGGCGAGAATTCACGGAGACCGCGAATCGACCAATGGCTTACGATCATACTAATAGCAGACTTATTTTTCATCCAGCATTTGATGAAACATTAGCAGAGCTTAAGAAACGAAGAATAGTGTTGCCAACCTCTCATGCTGACCAAGAAATGGATTTCAGCAGCCTAAGTTACCAGCAGAAAGGAGCCTTGGTGTCCTGTGTTGAGGACTTTGGCAAATTTCAGCTTAATTCCGAGAAAGGAGAAATAACATGCAGTTCTGTTCTGGTATGTGCGTACGACGAATCAGTCAACAAGTTTGAGGGACTGGAAGGGACCGCATATTTGACGTCGCATTCGTTAATTATTCATGGTTTATATGATTACGTTCCGGTGTGTTTGCTCACATTCTACTTTTACACGCGGTCTGTTTCCCTCTCAGAGAATTCAAATCAGATCAAGTATTCCCAGGAACCGGATGTCGATTCAAAAAAAGACTATATCAACGATAGAAAGAAGCTGTTGAACGAAAATGTTCCCGAAAACTCGATACTCTTGATAGACGGTCCAATAATCGGCGGTAACTTGGCTACAGCCACAATTGATCTGAATAAACAGTTAGGTGCGAAAGGAGTTGTCCCAATTTGTTTCGTTAAGAACAGTCGCAGCAATATGGTGACCGATAATTTCGCAGAACTCAAGGGCAGATACAACTCAGACATGCATTGGGCTTATAACTTTCTCAAACCAGACGAAAGAACCAACCTTTTCAGGTATACAGACGCCGTAAATCCTAACCTAACCAAAGTGTTTTGTTACATAAAGGCATTTGATGTTAGCCCTCAACGTATTGAGCTGGATCTTGCAACGTATGGCAGATATGAAAATAATATTGATGAGCTTTTTGACGCAGTGTTCTATCTCTTGCTGGCTCAGGGAGATTTGAGGAACCCGCAAATCAGGTCTATCGCCATAGCCGAGAAGTATGCAAGGGCAACCTTGAAACTGATAAACTTCGAGCAGATGATGACAGAACTGGGAATCACGCCGACTATGAACCAAGAGAGGTTTGCGTGGTAAAATGTGGATAGTACTTGGTGAAGATAGAGGTAGAATAAGACTGGTTTCTTCGAGTGACACCTGTGGTCTTTTGCCTAAGGGATCATTCCTTACGGTTGATGACAATGGCAATAAGCATATTCTTCGAATTGCGGACAGCCAACAGACTGAACCTTATTCGCCAGCACCCATGTTGGCAGATATGAACCTATCTCCGCTCAAGCAAGATCAGAAATGCCAGAACGTTGTTTATGCCTACAGAGTTGCGGATCTAACAGACCGCCAGGATGGATTGATAGACTTTATCCGACCTCAATTGACCGCCAGACGTTCGACTCAGGAGGAAATCGACAAGGCCCTAGCATTCCAGATGGAAGGACCGCGCGTTTTCCTAGCTACAGTGCAAGGTGGGAAAAACCAGGTTTTGGTGGATGAGCAAGGGAATCTGATCAAAGTTTCTATTCCACCAGAAGTATTTTACCACCAGATATTGATATGCGGGAAAGTTGGAAGCGGCAAAACTGTTGCATCAAAATATCTGGCGCAGTATTTTGTGGAGAAATTGAAGGGACTTGGCGCAGTATTGGCAGTAAACGTAAAAGATGTTGATCTTTTGATGATGAATAAACCCTCTTTAACGACGAATCAGGCTGTGTTGAATGAATGGGCAGCGCTTGGACAAAAGGCTCACGGAATTGATAATTTCACTGTTTACTATCCTGCCAACATTTCAATTGAGCCAGGACTAGGAGTCGATCAGGAAATTTGCAAGAGAATTACGCTAGAAGTTAAGACAATTGAACCAGAAGCTCTGTCAGGATTATTAGTCGGTGTTTCAGACATTGCGGCTCAGCACCTGCCCAATATTTTTAGAGCATGGCAAAACCGAAAGAACAGGTCAGGTGAAGGGGACTTCACATTCAACGATTTCGTACAGTACTTTGAGAGAGGTGTCGAAGACAAATATTCATATGAAACTCTGAACTCTCGAGGAGATTCAGGGACGATAACCATTCCTTGGGGCACCTATCATAACATCTTAAGAAACCTTGAGTATGCTGTGGAGTTTTTCGATAATGAAGATGCTGATAGCATTAGCGCGAATGATATTCTAGTGCGGGGCAAAATGTCTGTGATAAATGTTGCTGGAGAAAAAGGGATCCAATTTGGGTCGGTTCTTCTTAGACACTTGCTAAAGAATATTGTTGAGGAAAAACGAACAGCTAGGTCAAGAGTTCCAATTCTGATCATTATCGATGAGGTTCACCAGTTTTGGGATACGACAAGCTCAAAGGAAGCTTTGGGGGAACTGGATTTAATTTGCCGCACTGGAAGGAGTAAAGAAATAGGAGTGATTTTCTCTTCTCAGAATCCATCCGACGTTCCACGTGGGCTTTCAAACGTCATCAATACGAAAATCTTCTTCAAATCAGATAGGTCTTCAGCAAGGGACTACGATCTGCCCGTAAGTACCGAAGAAATTCAGAATTTAGGGAAAGGGTATGCCATAGCCAATATCCATGGGCTAAGTCAGGCAAAAGTTCTCAAGTTCCCTTTGGCAATGGCCGGGGTGTTTGAGGAGGCGTCCAGCGATTGACTGAATATTCGATAGCAGAATTTCTCGAGGCACTGGCTGATGACAAGTTAGAAAAAGAGATGATAAAAATGATCTCTGAGGGTCTTCATGATGAGGGTTTGTTGGCCAAACTTCTAGAACTGATGGGAAGAAAATCAAATGCTGACGTATGATTACAAAATAGATAGAATTCTGGGCGAAGGCAAATCACAGAGATTTGTCCCTGACAAGATTCCGAAGCAACTCAGCAACGCAGTTATCATCGAAGGACCAAATTCCTCGGGCAAAAGTACCCTCCTTAACATTATCGCTCTTGGTTTTTACGGAACAAGAAATTCTAGAATCAATCAGAAACTACAAAGCAAGATGAATGCGCTGTTGAATTCTAACTATCAGAAACTGAAATTTTCATTTTGCATCACTTCGGAAAATGGTGATTTGACAGTTACCTGTGAAAAAGACAATCCAGACCGTAATGAAATAATCGTAAAAGAAGGTTCGGGAGATAACGACCTGAGGGTTATCAGTCCTGAAAACCTCGAAAAAAGATATAATTTGATCTATGATATTCCAGACAATCCAACTGAGAGATTGAATGAATTACTAAAAGAACTAAAAGATGAACAGCAACAATACGGGAACAAAGTAAAAGATTTCTATTTCTTCTTAGACAGAACAATCGGTCAAATACAAAGTGCTCGCGATCCTAAACGTCTGGAGCAAATTAGAAAGCAGCTTGAAGATGTCCGCAAACAAAAGAAGGGCATTGAAGAAGAACTACCAAGATTGGAGAATTTTCTCGATCTGGTGGAGAAAAGAGCATACATTCAGTATTACTGCGACTACTCAACGAGGGGCGAAAAGCTCGAACGTGAGAAGCAGATACTTAAGAAAACAATCGACCTGTTCGAGAAAAGTGGTCAGAAAATCATAGCTAGATTATCAAAAGACAAAGCTAGAATACAAAACCTACGAAGTTCTTTTAGAGCTAATTATGATAGCGTGACGCCTCTAATTGTAGGTGCTCTTCCCAAGAATGAAAAAGGGCGATTCAAGATATGGAAAGAAATCAACCCATATCAGACTGATAATGAAGATCTAAATAGGGTTAGGTTCGAGGCAACGCATTATGCAGAACTGTTCGGTGCTGAGAAAGAAAAACTGCGAAGAGATCCTTCTTTCAAGGAAGCCAATGTTTGGACGAAGGTTTTTGATGCATTGAGAGAGTTCGAGAATTCCGCATTACTAATACCTCAGCTGAAAGTATCGTTGGGAGAATTCGTTGAGATACTTAAGAAAGAAAGCAGAAAGCACAATATCATAATCCAAACCTACGAGACAATGGATCAAATAGTCACCCTTCTCGAAGAACTGAATCGTATTGCAGAAGAAATCCAAACTGTCCAGAAACAGTGGAAAGAAGAGTCTACCAACAAACGAATATCGGAGGACGAGCTTGACGTGGCATCAGAACAAAAGCAGGAGCTTGAAAAGATGGAAGCTGAAGAAGTTGCACTAGCAACAAAGTGCAACGACTACTACCAAAGATGCCTGTCAAAAGGCGTAGACAAGGACAAGCTTGACAGAGAATCACTTGAGGAGCTTATCGCAGATATACCTGAGAATAAGGAAGTAGGGGCATACCTATCCCTAGGCGAAGAACAGGTGATGGAGAAGATCAGCTCACTAAAAAAAGAAATAATCGACCAAAGAGGTAGATTGTCAGGGCTTGAAACGGTCCTGACCCAGCTAGCGCCAGAGCTGGATCGTCTTCAGAAACAAAAACCTCACAAGTTTGAAAGCCAAATAGAGCAACTAACTACGCTTCTTAGAATAACCAACACAATTAGACAAAAGCTTCTCTTTGAATACACTAACAATCTAAAGAATCTAATGGCAGGGAAAGTTAGCAAAAATGATATTTCGAAAGACCCTACGAAATCAAACTATTTCAACGAGGTCTCCAAGTATTTGGCCTACAGGGTGGGTTCATTCAGACACATTGACAAGATATACAAAGCGAAGGTAGTTGATCTCATAGATAAGATCATAATTACCGATGATGACGAGACTATTCACATGATTGACATGGGGACTGGACAAGAACAATCAGCATACATAATGAGCTTGCTTAACATTGATGCCCGAAGAGACCCACGGAAGATAGTTGCACTCTTTGACGAGATCGCAATGATGGATGAAAAGTCTCTCGAACCTATCTGTTTGAGGCTTCAGCAACTCAAAAAGGAAAATCGGCTGTTGCTAGGGATTCTTGTTCAAAAAGGTGACAAAATCAAGATTCGCGATATAAGTGGTTGATTGATAATGATGCAAGATGAAAAGGATTATCTCAAGAAATTCTACAATCTTCTGAGAGACAATCTCTTAAGGGAAAAAAACATCAAAGACAAGTCCATTCTGGTATCATTCATAGAAACGAGAAGTGCCACAAGATATAGGCTTCTGAGCAACTCTACTCTTTCTTCAAGTCTTATACCTAATGATGTTCTAATGAAATTGCTAAGCAAGAAGGATATACAAGTTCAAGGCGAAATGGGCTCTTACGCTATTACAGCCAAAGGTGTTTGGGATCATGAAAGAAGCCTAGGAGTAATGAATGAAGAAAACCTCTTGTCCTACATAAATGAGAAATTCTTCACCGGCGAGTCTCTTTATACAAATGGCAAGAGGGATTTGGATGACCGTGAAGCTGTGATTTTGTTTGGCATGATTGCCGCGAGAGCCTTCTCGGAGAAGTCCACAGTGGATTTGAAGAAGAATGACCTCGTCAAAGGAAAATGGCAAGAGGTTTTCGAAAGATCATACGATTTGCTCCAACGTCTTGGAATTGTAAAGAAAGTGAAAAAAGAGGATTTCTTAGGCAAAAAGGGTAACGAGCATGTCGTGAGTAGTATTTTCAGGCACAATAACTACTCAGTTCAGAAAACTCGCGGCATTTACTCCTTCAAGAGAAACTGTGAGTATTTCTTGGACATATTCAAAAACTCGGAATTTTCTCAGGAAAATCTGAGCTACCTTTTTTGGAAGATTTTTAAAGGAGATTTATCCTCAAATTCGGTTGATGCAATAATAGAATTCTGCAAAGATATCTCCAGCAAAGAGAGCATATATCTGTTCGATGTGAAGGACCATATTTTTTCAATGCCAACATTTGATTCCTTGATAAAAAGCAGCCTCTTGGACTCAGTCATATCGAAGGAAAAGTGGGCCAAGGTGTCCTGATACCGCATAAGCTAGAAGCAGATGAATCACAGTTTATCGTAAGAGAGGATGTTAAACGATTAAGGACGCAACTTCAAGATGATGTTAAGAAGAAAACGCCAACGAATAAAGAAGTGCTTCAATAGGGAGATTCCCAGTCCTCTAAGGTATCCCGGAGGAAAATCAAAGTCATTAGATAAGATCGTCGCAAGAATTTATCCGAATTACCGTGAATTCAGAGAGCCTCTTGTAGGTGGCGGTTCAGTCTTCCTAGCGGCCATGCAGAGGATAAACTCTAGTGCAATATACAAGATCGGCGACTTGAACTATGAAATATTCTGTTTCTGGAAAGAACTTAAAGAGAACAGCGCGAAACTGATTGAAGAAATTTGTCTTCTAAAGGATGGCTACGGTAATGGAAAGGAGTTGTTTGAATTCTTGACGCTTGGAAACAAGATCAGAACTGATTTGGAAAGGGCAGCGAGATTCTTTGTCCTCAATCGCATTACTTTTTCGGGCACGACGGAATCTGGAGGTTATTCTGAAGAGGCATTCAAGAAACGGTTTACCCATTCCTCCATACAGCGATTGGAGCTTTTGCCAAAACTGTTGGAGAAAGTAGAGGTCAGATTTGGAGACTACGAGAATCTGCTACTAGAGTCTGGTTCACAAGTTTTCATATTCCTAGACCCCCCCTATTACAAGCCTGCCAAATCGAAACTATATGGAAAAAACGGTGATCTGCATACCACTTTCGATCATGTTAGGTTCGCACAGAATTTGAAAAGATGTTCTCACAAATGGCTAATAACCTATGATGATTGCCAAGAGGTTAGGGATCTTTTCTCATTTGCCAATATTTGTGAGTGGGAAGCTCAATATGGAATGAACAACACATCGATTGAAGGAAAGGCTAAGAAAGGCAATGAGCTTTTCATAACAAACTACCAGCTGAGGAAAACACTTTTTCAATATTAACAAGCACTCACCGAAGAGAAAAGAGGATTTCGGTTCACATTTTATGGCTTTAGGGCAAACTCTACCGTTACGGTTTACAGTCTTGACGGGCGCTTACTGGAAAATCTTTAAGAAACTCATGCATGTAATATCTATCATCATTGGGGAAAGCAGTTTGAGAATCCTTATCGTGTGCACAGGAAATACATGTAGAAGCCCAATGGCGAAAGTTATATTCGAACAGATTTTGAGACAACAAGAATTGAATCGCGAGATCTTCGTGGATTCAGCGGGCATTGCGGTGCAACCATGTGATGACTCTGCCAACAAAAAAGCCCAGAGAGCTATTGAATTGCTCTATGGCGTAGACTTGCTCGTAAATCATAGACCAAGACCCATAGACTCGGTAGCGTTAAGTGATTTTGACCTCATTCTTACAATGAATGAGACGCAAAAAGTCGGTTTGCCAGAGAAAAAGACATACACTTTGAAGGAATATGCTGGGCTAAGCGGGAAGATCGTCGACCCCATTGGCGGAGATCTTGACACGTACATAAGATGTCGACACGAAATAAAGAACTGCGCGGATAGAATAGTTGAAAGAATACTACAGAGCAGACATTAGTGCTTAGCGTGGGCCTAATGAGGAGAAGTGGCTAAGACCTTATCAAGCTAAACAGACTGGTTTAGAGCTGCCCGTCCCCATACCCAAAAGGGTTCGGGGTCAATAATGTCTTATGAGAATTCTTCATTAAGCCGAGCTTTCTATCGAACCCATTCAAGCACTTGAACAATATAATATGTGTCGGCACTTTTTATGACTGCAACCCGCACAACATCTCCAGGCTTTACGAGGCTGCTATTATGGTGCTTGCCATCAAAGAGAACAATTTTTCCATCAGGCGCCCGTCCGACAACATTACCATCTCTGCCCTGTAAGGCGTAGACGACTAGTTGGCCTTTCATTCCCAGTCTTTTCAGACGTAGCTTGCATTCCTCGATTCTTCTCGGGATTTCTTCACTGGCGGGAAGCTGCAATTCAGAGTGTTTCCCTACGCTTGTCTCCAGTGAGGAAATCGTACTCCGATATAGTGTTACTGCTCTTCCATGATCGCCTTCCTGTTCCAATGAAATCGCCAAGTTCATTTCTGCAACTCCCTTATTCCACCAATTGGCGAAGTTTTGAGGATCCTCCTTCACGGCAATTTCAAGCCAGCGTAGTGCTTCTTCAGGGTAACCAAATTCAAGGTAGAATATTGCTATCTTGTAAACACACTCTCCGAATGAAAAACCGCCATAGACATTAAGCATATATTCGCCTGCTCTGTTCTTCTCCGACAACACGACATAGTTCTTGTCCTTAGTTCTAGGATCGTCTACTATTCTCCACCTGTTCGGAATTGACGCCACTCTCATGATTCTTGCATTCTGTGATAGAGGATTAAGCATCTGTTCGAAATCTTCTCTTATCTTAGCAGGAATGTTCCCTCTTTTTAGCTCTTCAATGAGTTCCGGTCTAGATGGATTAGAACTGTAGAGTGTCATGTTCTCTTTGCTCGCTCTGTCCAAAGGGGCCCACCATTCTGCGAGATCGAGTTCCCGCTCAGCATCTTCTTTTCCTAGCTCTGTCTGTGTGATATACAAAAAAGCGTGGGCCATGTGATGGCCTTTGTGAGAAGTAAGAGCTCTTGTAAATTTCTTTTCTGCTTCAACGAGTTTCTCAATACGCTCTTCACCAAGATCCAGTTTCATTGCTTCACCAAGAAGCACTTTGCCAAATCCGAAAAAGATCCCTGATTTGACAATTGGATTCATGATCTCCATCGATTCCAACTTGATGTAGATGCTTTCGGCTTCTTGGAATTTTCCACTATCTCTTAACCAATCGGCGATGTTTTCGACCGTCTTTATGTTGTGGATCCAATCAGATGAATCAAGGAACTGTTTGCAGAATTGCCGAACTAGATCATCGTCAGTGCGTATTCCTATATCGAGTTTCTGGAGTTTCCTTACTAGAGTCATGTAATTCTGAAACAGTTGTTTCTTAAGTTCGTGCGTTTTCATATATCTTTCAGCGTGATCCAGAACCTGTTTGATGTAGTTTCTGTCAAAGAATCCTCTTTTCACAATTAGTGATATGAGGATGGAACGAACTATGAAATCGTCTGGATTGTTTTCCAACCATGAAATGGCGTCAAGAATGGTTTCTTCTATCTGCTTCTTGTTTCCGAGGTTTCTGACTAGGACGATGTAGCCTTCACGAGTGATTCTGTCGTCTGGGTGGTCGCCTAACCAAGTCTTGTTATCTTGGATTACTTGGTCAACTTGTTCTTGTCGGGCATGATATCCTTTTTGGCAAAGAAGGGAAAATAGAACCGTTCTGATATTCGCGTCTTCCGGGTGTCTTTCGATCCACCTGAGTGCGTCGTCAACTGCTTCATCTATCTCGGTACGCTTTCCTATTTCCTTCACAAGAGACAGATATCGTATGAATATCGACCTATCATCTGGGTGCTCCAACATCCACTTCTTTGCCAACGGAATAGACTTATCAGCAAGTCCGAGAGACCGTAACTCGCTGATCTGCAGTTGAAGATCTGCTGTCGTGACGGGATCAGTCGATAGCATATGTTTAGTGCAGTCATCTGCTTTGTCTTTCATCCTGATTTCGTTGAAAATTGATCGCAGTATGTCTAACTCAGAGATTCTTGCATAACCGATAATGCTGTTGATTCTTTTGTTCTGCGCGATTATGGCATCAGCGTTTTCCACCTTTCCTCCATGTAGGACCCTATTCATGAGATTGATCGAGAAATACCTCTGTATCGAATCGTCTTCTTTTGAGGCGTCAAGTATTTCGCTGAATGTATTTTCGAAGCTGGGTCCGATAGGTACACCTTGAGGAGGTTTAGAGAATATCTCAACAGCTTTTGCAGCAATAAGCTCAGCACCAGATCTGATGAATCTAATCGAGTAAGAAGGTTGTAATTCTTCATAGAATACGCCTCTTGACCTAGGTTTCTCCAAGATCTTGGAAAATCTACCTCTGTCGTCAAGGCTTTCTAGCAATTTCTCGGGAATCGCCAAGCCGTAGCTATGTGAAAAGCACACATATCGGTAAGCTATCGCTAGCTTGTCAGGTTCTGCAGGATATCTTGTGTCTCCTTCAACGAGGCTTCGTATGATGTCCAGTATTATGTCATCGAAACCTTTCCCCTTGGTTAACACCATCCCAAGAACAAGAAAAAGATCTGCCTCTCTAAAGTGCTTTTGTACTTCTGGTGTGAGTTGTTCGTAGGATTTGCCCATCTTCCTGAGGAGAGAGTCCTTCTCTTCAGCACTTAATCTCAACTCGATCTTTCTGATTACGTTCCCGAGCCGTCCTTCATGATATTCAGCCAAGCGCGAAGTCGCCAAAACGGTGACAGGCAGATTCTCCTCAGTCTCCTCCAAGACTTTCACAAAATATTGATTGCGAAACATGTCATCTATTAGGATATAGAAATGGTGCCCGATGTGCTCGGCGAGTTGTGGAAGCTTATGCCAAACGTTTGGATTGTCATTTGGGAATCGTATGACTAATTGGTTTTGACGAAAGAGCTCATACGCCACCCTCCGGGCGACTGTCGTCTTGCCAGCTCCGGGCTCAGCAACAACGCAGATGATTCCGAACCTGTCCTTGTTTTTGGACGTTTCTTCTAGTATGTCCTTCTCCTGGACACGTCTGATGTCTCCATCCGAAGCTATAACTCTCCATGATTTCTCTCCTTGATCTCCACAGTAAAAGTCTGTGATTTCTTCGTCAGTCGCGCGTGAGAACAAATCTGCCGTCAGCAATCGACCGTTGAGTTCCTTGAGCAATCCATCCGCATAGATGGACAAAGACTCGGGGACTTCAAGTCTTTCAGGCATATCTTGAGATCGCGCCAATCTAACTGCAAAACGAATTCCCAATTTTTGAAAATAGTCTCTTGAATCATCTATTTCCTTCTCAATCCTCTTTACCACTGTTTTTTCAAGAAAAGTGCGCTTGGCGTCAGTTAGTCCATATCTAAACCCGAAAGGGAAGAGGACTATTTCAACAACATTGCCATTTTTAAGTTCAAAGAAGACATCCCATATGTCCGCTTTTGACAGAGTATGCGAACGGAATGCTTCCTCACTCCTGGTTTTCACTTCTTGGAATTCCTTGACCTTTTCCGCGAGTTCTGCTGAAACGGAGATGTTTTTCGCAGCAATTTCGTCGCAGAACTTCAAGGCACCCTTGATATCAGAATCATCCAACGCCTTGAATAATGCAGTTGCTTCAGAGATTTCGTGTTTGTGCAGAAGGTCCTCGATCTTTCCATTGATTTCGTGAGCACGGTGATCGTTAAGCCATCTCTCATATTCCCAGAAGTCTTCAGCAACTCGATACCATGTTTCATCGCATGCATCCAGTATTCTCAACAAGGCACTTAACGTCACCAAAGAAGCGTTCTTTTCTTCCAATGGGCAAATTTGGAGTTCGTACTTCTCATTTTCTCTTTGCTGACGCGTCAAAGGCGTACTACTTGAGTGGTAGCAAACAAGATCTGCGACATCATCCCGCAGTTTCTTCAGTTCGGGAACACGATCCATCAAATGCTCTTCATCTATCAGTTTATACCCACGCAGGATGTTGAAGCAACTGATCAATGAATGGTTCTTTCTTATCCAGATGTCATCGATCTCTTCTTCCTTGATGTTGGGTTTGTATCCACCCACTTCCTTCAGGTATTTGTTTATCTCTGAGAACTTCTTCTCATACTTCGGACCTGTCATTCCCCAATCATGTAACCATATAGCCACGATTAACCGAAATTTGTCTGCATCGGTATCAAGATAATTTATTTTGCCTTTCATACTGTAGTAGAGTCTGCCAGCGTATCGAAAGACATTCTGAACATGCTGCAAACCGTGATTGCACATGAATTTACAGTGCTTTCCACTCCAAAGGGGGTTGTTCCATGACGGTTTACTCCATTGATTGACGAGAAGTCGGAGTATGCTTTTCACTTCTTGATCTTCAGCAATGTCCATGCATAACGGATTGCCGTTAAATGTAGCCAGTCTTTCTCTGTGCGATGTGTCCTGCATATACAGATCCTCTCAATATTGAAAGCGAATCTGCAATTCGCAACCCACTGTTTCAATAAAGTAATTCCAAGTATTTGACTTGATCTCCTTCTTTGCTGGCCCTCCAAGTCACGTTTTCAGGATAGTGATTGATGGGATTTTATAACAATCACCTTATGCCTATCACACAGATGACGCGCTAGGAATTAGCTGGAATAAGGAACAGCATGAGGAACTGTTTCATCGTTTGAAAAATCTCAAGGGAAAGTGGATCCTGACCTACAATGATACCTCAGACATACGCAATCTCTATGGAGATTTTCCAATAGAGAGGGTCACAGTGCCAAAAGTAGCTCTGAATTCTAAGGAAACTGAAGGCTTACGAGAATACTACGTTCATCTACTAATAAGAAATTGCGAATCATGAAGTCGCGTGCTAGAAAACTGCACTTTTTAAGGATTCGTGTGCGAGATATTTGAGTAAAAAGTTTGCACCGAAAACTGTTTCCCAGTGAATTCAGTCCACTCTTCTTCAGTCCTGTGCCAATACTTCTCAAACTCTTTTTTCTCTTCATCGGGGTTAGTGAACGCCTCTATTTTATGTTCAGTGTTCGCAATTGAACTAGACTTCAGATCTGTTCCAAAATCCACTACAAGGCCGTTGCAAGGCTGTTTCTCAAGGGTCGTTGATCCGTCACATGCAAGCCAACGATGGTGAATCTTGCCGCCAAATTTCTCTCCAGTAGCGAGCGCATCTACTTTTTTAATCTCAAATTGCTTTACACTTTTTCCAAGATTTGCAGCCTTTTTCTGCACTTGGGTTTTCGATCCCTGTATTCTTGATACGATTAGCCTAATAGAGCAAGTCTTCGGTATGAAGTCGAGGAAATTGAAAGTTGTTTCATCAATATAGTCCAACATGCCAATGACATTGCCTCGAAAGGATCTCAAACAATTTTCAATTACACTGTTTGCTATATTGTGTTGATTAATTTCAACAAACTGCTGAAGCACTCTTCCAGCACGCTCATGTGTCGGCATTTCTTTCTTTGCCGTATCTTCAGGAGATACCCTCTTCCGTAGATTTGCTAGTGCGATTAATGAATAGGCTTGTTCGTCTTCATACGAAGACCAACACCCATCGCTTTCATTCTCAACAAACCAACGGTAAATTCTAGCAATCGATTGATCATCTGGTCTGCATGCCTCAAGAAAACACATTAGCAGGTTGGCGTTTGTCCACACATTTTCTGCACGTGGCTCCCATTTTCTTAGCCAAGCAATAGCTGAAGAGATCACGTGCGAGTAGTCTTCTTTGAACTGATCTTGAGCTTCAACGAGAAGCCTTGTTGCCAAGCACGTATCATATACGTCTATCCAGAAACCATCTCGATTCTGCCTTTCAATTACCCATTCTACCGACTTTTTAATGAAAGGATATTCTTTTGAATAGTTCATCTGCAGAAGTGATAACGCAGTTAGTATGCTTTCATACCACTCGCCCTGCCAATTATTGCGCACATTTTTTGTATCCTCGATGTATGTGAGAGCGTTCCTAAGGGGAGGATACGCAAAATTGACTGCGGTTTTCCCAGAAGATAATCGTTCGATAGCAATTGCTCGAATTCCCCATGCAGTGTCCCATAGTTCGTTGTTCCAACTTCCGTCATCTTTTTGAAGAGAAAGGAGTCTCTTCTTCAAAGCCCCGATTTTCTTACGGTTTTTCTGATAGTCGTAAATACAGTAGGCAATCAACGCTAAGCCTATGGTTCTCCCACTCAAAAGTAAGGAGGTCTTTGAGATCTTACTTGACAACCATCTGAAACCTTTTTCGAGAAGCGAATTGAGTTCTTCATAAATTATATTGTTTGTATTATTCATTTGGCATCTCCTTTTTTCATAACATATACAGTATTCAAACCCATGTTACGCAGAAGTGGTATGCCTGATACTCTGCGGTCGACATTACGAAGAAGACCACTAAATGAGCGAGAAAATTCCGATTCCGTCTTGAGCAGTCCCCAAGGAATCATTCCACTCAAGATTGATATGCCATACTTGCGCAAAATGCGAAAACCTGCACGTCTGCAAATCTTCTCGACATCTTTTGGTGAAAATCTCAAGTATTTCACCTGTTTTGTCTGATATGACCATCGGGCTATCACTGTGCTGAAAGGCCGCCTGAGTTGTTGCAACCACTCAGCCAATGTGATTTCATACTCAAGTCTGCCACCAAACAATATGTCCAAACCTCCGTAAAACAAGTCGCTCATACTGACCTTCTCTATTTCTAACAACATATATCCTCCGGTTTTGAGCACCCTATACATTTCTCCGATTGCGAAGGCATATTGTGGTACGTGATTCAAGACATTGTAGAAGCAAACGATGTGATCAAAAGTCTTGTCTCTGAACGGCAAAGCTGAAACGTCTGAATTTACAAGAAGGGGACGGTGGTTCAGCGTTCTAGTCTTGGTGTTGCAGATTCTGAGAAGCCCTTTTGATATGTCAATTCCATATACGCTTTTGAATCCTTTCTTGCACAAAATAGAAGTCTGTGCTCCAGTGCCGCAACCCACATCAAGAATCTCTGAGGCGGCATTTCTGATTCTTCCAATATGGGCGACCAAAATAGGATGGATTTGATCATAAAGCGCTTTGTCATATGCCCAAAATTTGTCATAGTCATCATCTTTAGCCATTTCATTGTAGAAGTCAACAACATCCGAAGTCTTTGATACCAATATATGCCCTCTTCTAAAGCAATCAAACCTTCCTATAGAGTTGATCTCTGGCTAAAAAAAGATAACGCAGATCTAGCCCTTAGCCCTAACATGAACCAGGGATATCAACTGCGGTTAGCCAATTAAATCGATGGAAAAATCCATTTGCTGAGAACCAGTTCCTGATCTTCCTACAAATCTCCTTGTCCGACACTCTTAACTGAAGCGCGCGATAAACTATTATCGTTGTGCGGCTTCTCTTTGGCTACAATAATCCCTGAATCGGATTAAAACAACACCACAACAAAGGTTGTTTCTTACAGTTTATCGATTATTTGCTTGATAGGCTTTACCATTCTTGTCGAACCCTCTAGATAATAACCATTTCTCAATCTGCTCAAATCTTTCTTTCACAGCCTTTTTCACATTCTCATCTGCAAGCAATGGAGAAGTCAGAAGGCTAGGAAGGTAGACAGGATCGCTAATCCAGCTTTCAAGCAAGTACTCATCAAAAACTGCAAACACTGAAGGGCAATTCACTTTCCTCCAATCCATATTCTTCAGTAAGGCGTCGTATGCTTGCTGGAAGTTCTCCCAAGGAATGTGAATCAACTCCACATCATTTTCTTTGATGACTTTCGGAAGGATGACGCCTTGATCGATATTGACATCTTGTTTGAGAGCTGACTGAAAGAATCCGAGAAGAATCCGCCTCAGAAAAGCAAGTGGAACAATTAGGGGAGGGTCTTTGAATGTCTCAAGTCGAATGTTCGTTATGGTTATCGCTTTGTCTGTTTCATTTCGGATTAGCAGTGGTAATCCTTTTTTCAGAGAATCTGCATTGAGAACAAGACCCCAGTTTCTTTGAAGCATTCCTGAGATGGATCTTGAAAACCACGGAAGATCGATCTTCACTTTTTTGGATAGAGCGAGTTTCAGTAAACCTATAAGAAGCCCCGCAAAATATATGGCATTTGATAAGGTAATCTCGTTTATTTCTGGAACCAAAGTCTGAAATGATTGAACGATATACAGACTTAACCTGTTCTCCAGAATAATATCAAATGCTGACAAGGTCAAGATTACCATCCACAACAGAATGAAGACTTTCCTGTGGCGAAGAAGCCCTCCAGAGAACAAAGGAGGAAAGAATAACTTGCGACTCAAGGTATAATAGAAGTACAGGATGAAACCTACAACAGGAATCGACTGGAAAATGAATCTTGTTTCATTCAAGAACACTGAACCTACTAGAAGGAAAGTGATGATAAGTGGAATTGCACAGCTTCCAACAAACAGCAACGTGACACGCCTTCTTTCCCGTTTATAGAAAGCCGAAATAGGTACGATTTTAAGTGTCATGTTGAAAACAAATAATCAGCATCTGTCGCTTAAACATTGCTTTTTAGGTGCGTGGTGCCCGAACAGCTTGCCGTAACCGCGCTTCTGACTTGGAGCATCTATGATTCAAGGTTTATTTCCAATTTTCCGGTTTACCTATGGGCACAATGGTCAAATAAGCGTCCATAGGAGAAAGTGCTTAACGCAGCAGAGCCAGACTTGTACTTATATTGGTTTAGGCTTCTATGGACTTACTCTCGAACGGGTGTGAACCAGATCAAAGCGAACAATGACAAGCCTCTATGCTGGAACTAGAAAGCGTGATGATGGCGGTAGAAAATAGATTCAGGGTGTGATAATCAAGCTGTCATCGTGATTTCTTCTCGATTTTCTTTCTCAGAATATTCTTTTCTTTGTCAAGTTTGATAAGATCGAATAAATAATCTGATGATGACTCATAACCAAGTGTCTTTGCCCTATACTGAGCCCATGCCCATAATTCCTCGTCTATTAGGAAAATGTTGGTTCTTTTGTGTCTGTGTATCAACACCTTCGCCACATCAAATGTTATTGTTCGAATTTTTAATCTTTGCCGTATAAGTAGTATGTGCAGTAAGACTTAAATAGCTTAAGGCGTACATGTAGTAAATGTAGTAGATACGACTCCTCAAGAGTAAACCTGCAAGTTGAGGCAGATGGAGAAACTTCAATTAACAGCAAAGTACAACATAGAAAGTGTCAGAAAAGACTTCGATGAAGCATGCGACAAAGTAGCACTGAAATACAATCTCTTCTATGGAAATGGTAAATCGCGCCGAGCACAGATAATTGAGACCTTGACAAAAACGCCTTGCACCTCTTGTCTAGACAAAATGCTAAGAAAAACCTCCACAAACGCCATCGACAACTTCTACACACAATGCCACATTTTGACATGCAACATACTTGTAGAGGAATTATACAGCAGACTGATTGATAGAGGTTACACGGTTTCCTTAACAACAGAAAATGATGTGGGTGGTTACGGTAAAATAGATGTGTTGTTGATCCCTAACCACCACGGTGTCGATTTATACTTTGACAAAAAAGAAGTGGCGATCGAAGTCAAAACAGGGCAATCATTCGCGTTTTCGCAAGTTCTCAGATATTTATTAGACAATGAACGCCGAACTATACTCCTTTGGAGAATTAAGAACAGACAAATACTCTACTTCGAAGGACCGAAACTTAAGCCACTAACCACTCAGTTCATGAAGATGGTAATTTCAAGGGCAGAAAGACTCCTCTCGAAGAAAGAAACCTCATGCGCGCACCATCTAGCTGAAAGGAATTGGTCACCAAGCCAGGAACGACTTCAAGAAGCGCTCTCAGACTTCTCAAAAGGAATTATGGAAACTCTGCCGTCGGTCGTTGAAGCAATCATAGCAATACTAAGCAAGGAGGAAAGCAGTGATGTTGAAAACTGCAAAATTTGACCATGAAGTCTCGAATGATGCCACAATTTCTCAAGGGACTGAAAATGGTAAAACGTCGGTCGTGCGCGCAGCCCTGTATGCTCGAACAAGCTCTTCCAACCAGAGGTTCAACTACAGCATTGATGAACAGATCGCCTGTGGACAAAAGTACGCTGAACAAAGAGGCTGGATAGTAACCCACTTATTTTTTGACGAGAGCGAAAGAGCCGAAACCATCGATAGACCAAAGTTTCAGTTGATGCTTCAAAAAGCCAAGTCAGGATGCTTTGATGTTATCATCTTCTGGAGGATAGACCGATTCTGCCGCAGTCTCGTGGACTTAGTTAATCTGGAGAAGACCCTCCGAGAATACAAAGTTGGACTATGCAGCGTCACTGAATACATTGACACCTCGACGTCAGTGGGCAGGTTCAACTTCAGGTCTATAGGAAGCGTGGCAGAGCTTGAAACAGAACTTATCGGAGAAAGAGCTAGAATGGGACTGCATGCCTTGGCTAAAAAACACAGATGGCCAAATGGTTGCCCTCCACTTGGGTACGAAAGATTAAGCGACGGGCGACTGAAAGTAATTGGAAAAGAAGCAAAACTGGTGCGAAAAATTGCTCGCAGTTACCTTAATGAGAAATCAATGCCGCATGTGGCATTTTTGCTAAACAAAGAAGGCATACTCACAAAGAAAGGTAAGCGATGGACTGCAGCCGCAGTCAGAGACATCTTAACAGATGAAATCTATGTTGGGATGTACGACATTGCAGGTGTGAGAGACTACGTCCAAGAATACAGAATACTTGATGACAGGACCTTCCTTGCGGTCAACGAGACAAGACTCAGGTACAAGACAAAAGGCAACGGGAAATCATCAATACCCAAAGATAGGAAGAGAGAAAAGATCGAGAAAATGTTTGGGAAGTATTTCGAGCTGTTGAAAGGGATGAACAACGGCAATCCAAATTGAAAGCATAACAAAAAAACGCCGAACACTGAGATGCCCCGAATGCAGAAGTGCAAATCTGATCGAGCGTACAGACGAACAGTATGCTGTATGCCAAGATTGCGGATTTGTACTATCCGCTGAAACTGCTCGACTCGTTTCCAAAGCAAGGATTAGGGTAGATCAGCATAGCCCAGTTCACCGAAGACATAGCTCTGCTAAATCAATATCAGCAATAGAAGACAATGAAGCTAACCGGGAACATATGATTCAAGTCTTTGAGCAATGGAAACAGGTGAAAATTTGGGATTCTACAGAGAAAAACCTCGCAAAAGCTCTTCAATACATAACCAAGACTGCAATTGACCTTTCGCTACCCAATACTGCACTGGAAAAAGCAATCTTGACTTACAGAAGAATTATTGAAAAAGGGCTTTTAAAAGGAAGATCAATGAAGGCCGTTTGTGCAACAGCAATCTACATAGGCTCCAAACAGAGCAAAACCGCGATAACGATGCGAGATATAGCTCATTCAACAGAAATAAGTCCAAGAAAGATGAGCCATTGCTACAGGTCAATCATTAAGTATCTCAAAATGCGAGTACAAACGACGAGCATTAGCAACTATACATATGAAATTGCTACCCGACTTCAACTTTCTGCACGAAACAAGGAAGTAATGGAAAAAATTCTTGAAGCCATAAATTCTTCTAAGCTTTTTGTTGGAAAAGCTCCGACGGGAGTTGCTTGCGCAACGATTTACATTAGTTCATTGCTAATCGGGGAAAAAAGAACGCAGAGAGAAATTGGCGAAGTAGCACGAACTACTGAAACGACAATCCGATCGAGAATCAGAGAACTCGAAAAATACCTCATTTTCAGTTTTCAACTCTGAACAAAAGACTATCATTGCGCCCAATTCATGGTTTGCAGGTTTTCCTTTCAAATTATCCGCTACAATCCAGATGACTTCTTTCAATAAAGAGGGGTTTAGTCTGAAGGTCTAGGAGCCGACGGATAGCATTTTCTACTACATCCACAGGATCTCTAGTAGCGGCATTTTCATTCAAGAAGTCGAAAGCTTCTTTGCTGAGCTGATATCCAGCTGAGATCACTTTCTCAACAGCCTTCCCAAGGCGTGCTTTATAGCTTTGTAGTGGTTGCTCGAATGAATCCTTCGACACCTTCGAAATGTCTTTGGTGCAATCCTCATTTTTTCGACTCTGATTTTCACTTGCATTTTCTTCGCCCCTCTTTGTTTTGAATTGGAACGAGGTGCAACAACGCCGGCAAACGTATCTAATTGAACCATCAAGAGTCGAGATCTTATCGTAATTCTCAACCGACCTGCATACAGGGCAACTTATCAATTGCTTCAGAAAATACTTGAGTTCTTGCCCTGAAGGGATAGGTTTTTCGTATCTGCAATTTTTATTTGTGCACAGAAAATTTGGAACGTTAAGTCCCATGATATTTTTGGATCCATTTCCTGCCATGAGTGATCCGCATTTTGGGCAATGAGGTTTGAGTTCTTTAAGCACACAAACGATGTAATCCAATCCATACTCGCTTGCGAAATCATCTAAAATGGAATAGGGCTTTCTCTTACCTTTAGGTTTGCGTCGTTTGGCATTGGCTTCGGATTGGCTCTGGATCCTATCCCATAAATACTGCGGAATGATACGTAAGTGTGGCGCTTCAATTTGGGTTTTGCCATATCTTGGCATACCGATATACACAGGATTCTGCTGGATTGTCCTTAGCTTGTTAACTGTGATTCGACCGATTTTGTCCGCATACTTCCGATTTATTTGTTGCGCAGCCCTCTTGCAGTCGTTTGTGCTGGCTTTGACTTGGAATAAGTCAAGCACTATTGCCTCAAAGTCGGGTCGCTTTTCTAAGAATCCGTTTGCATTGACTCGATATCCAAAAGGTGGTGGACCAACCCACTTTCCTTCTTTGAACTTTTCGATTTTCCCTTCCTGCGTTCTGTTTCCAATGCGGATGCTTTCAGCGTGTCCGCGGTAGCACTTTATCATGACGAATAAGTATTGAATGGGATCTTCAAAGTTGTATTCTTCATTAATATCGCGGACAATGACCCCCAGTTTCTTGAGCTTGTGCATTAGATATGGAGTTTCAATGACATCTCGACCGAGCCGGTCCAGGTCGAAAACGTAAGCGAAGTCGATTAATCCTTCACGAGCAAGACGCATGAGTTCTTTCAGGCCTTTCCGCTCAAAGTTTCTACCGGATTCGACATCCTCAATTGGTTCTTGAATCTCCTCTACGCCGTCTTTGATCATTTTCTCTTTCAGGCGATTTGTTTGACTTTGTAGGCTGTAACCGTTGTCTTTTTGGTCATCAGTGCTTACTCGTCTATAAATTACTCCGCGTTTCTTGCGTGACTTGCTTGACATGATTAGGTGCACCACCTAAAGGCGAAGTATCCCAAAAACCGAGAAACAAAGGATGATTTGTAATTCCTCTCGGCGTAAAAGAGACTCGATGAGCGCTGTCTGGAGGATGATTGAAAAGATGATTTGAGGTCCCAGATATTCAAATCACTCTTTTTAATTAGAGAAAACCCAGAAAACAAGAGAGGATCTATTTCTGCTTTTCGAAAAATACATAGCCCAAGCATGATAGGACTACGCATGGACGGCTTTCTCATGCTTGTCCTATCTGCATTTCGAAAAAGTCTTAAAGAAGGATGATCGATCATTTATTCTGACTCCTATTGAGGCTACTTAATCGAAGATATACCGGCAATCTTGCTAAGAACGTAGAGATGTCGATTTCATCGCTTTCTGTTAACAGGATTTCCCGCAACGGCCAATTATTGGGTAGCTGTTCCCAAGCGAACTTCTTAAGTGCGCAGATGTTTACTTTGCCCTCGGGCGTGCGCGAGCGAGCGAGCGTTGCATGTACTCTTAGTCTTGATTCAGCGTCCATAAACATCAAAAGACACGTTATTTTTACTTTTTAAATGGATTATCTGCATAATGTTCAATAACAAATTGAATAGGTCAGAAACCAAACTTATTGGGGAGAGTATTCGTGACTGAAAAGAAGAGTAAGGTGGAACCATACAGGATTGTAGAGGAACAAGATTTAGGCCTTAGTGTAGCAATAACCTTCAAAGCCCGTGGGCTGCCATGCTGGAAAATTTTTATTCGAAAAAACGAGTATTCACCCGAACTTGTAGAAACTAGAATACGCGAAGAGATCAAAAGGTTGAAGAAACAGCTGAAAAAAAGGTATAAAGAGTACGTCGCTGAATTGACTGAAGCTGAATATAATGTTCTATGGTCTTTGGCTGTCCAAGGACCTTGCTCTTCTGTATATGAACTAGCAAGGAGGAAGATTGGTGAACGAAACCGAAAAAATGTTGGAGACCCCAGAACACTCAAGAAAGTATTGCCATCTTTCAGATCACTAGGTCTTGTCAAGATTAGAAAACCACGAGATGCTCGAGGTGGCATACCTTGCGAGCTCACAACTAAAGGATTATTTACTTTGCTCGATGCTGAATGGTCAGAACTGTGGCAAAAACTTGACAAGATGACTTTTTGGTATAAATCAAAAGTACCTTTAATTTTTGGTAACTGGGAAAACTGCATAAGAAATGGGGATGTAAACGAGTTTGTAATTCGTGTTCTAAACTACTTTAAAGACCCTTTTCATTCTCATATATCATCTTTTAAACTCATTAAGCAACTTCAACCGACAAAGTTGAGTGAGAACATTTTGGCTGAAGACCTAACAAGACACGTTATTCTTCCATACATTTTTCCGTACGTCTATGAATTGGTTTTACCTCGATTTACTGAAGCCCTTTATTTTCGTGTAATGCCCAAACCCCATAGAAAGGAAATTCAACGTTGGTTTAAAACTGTGAGTCGTTATGATAATTTGAGGAAATGGTTGTTAGAGGAACTTAAGAGATTGGAATACGCCAGTGAAGAGTTCACCAAAGTTCTAAAAGAATGGGACGCGATACTAAAAGCGCAAGATTCAACTTAATTCTAGCATTTGTAAATAAAAGCTACGTATAGAACAACATCAAGCACAAGCTTAAGTAAGATTAATCGGAATAATAAAAATAAAAGAAGCGGAATGTAAAAAGAATGGAGATTGATTTTGAGACTTGGAAGAAGTTTGTGGAAGGTGCAAAGATAATTAGGGTTGAGCTTAGGCGTGCTAATTCTTTGTTTTTTGAGTTTGATACAGGGATGGTTTGCTATGTTTGTTCGGAGAAGCCGCTGGAGTTTGATTATAATTGGCTGAAAGGATACGAGTTTCTGAGCGACAAGGCTCTTAGAATACATGTTGAAAGAATAAAAGAGAATATAGGGGTGGAACAGGCGAAGAAACAGGCCAGTGAAAAATATGGAGTTAAAAGACGCTCAAAAAGAAAGCATGTTTAATAATGTCTGTCTAGAGACGAATTAAGCGTGGTGTTTAGAATTTAATTTCACCTTTCTCTATTAGTTCTTTCACTTTAAGTACGGCATATTGAACTGCATGGCTTCTGTCCGCAAAATAGCCTTTTTCAACTTGTTCATCGATCCATCGTATGAGTTCTGGCAAGATGCTTACTGTGAGCTTGACTTTGACCATTTTAACCCTACAGAAGTCATATGATCGGTGCAGTGTTTAGGACTTATCTGTAATAATAAGTAAAAGTAAGCAATCGTTATATACTAAATCTGGAAATACACTATCTCAAGATATAAGGCGAGAAAATTATGACATATAAGAAGTGGCTACTAACAGTAATAATCTTCTTAACAATGTTGTTATTTGGATTTTATTTGCTACTTTTTCCATTTCAAACAACAGTCTCAAACCCAAAGGAATCTACCAGTGCAATTTCTTTACCGACACCTATACCTCCACATAGCACACAGCAAGTGACATTCTCGGGTCAAAGTGGAGACTATGTGACATTTAATTTGATTCCTGAAACTGGATTTCCGCCAATGCCGTTGTCAATTATGGGTGGCACTATTACTGTCGGCGTATATTTTGGTTCGCAGGTTCTCTATAGTAACACTGCACAAAAGATTGAAGGCTCTGTAAACCTTCCTCAAACAGGAACATACGCCTTTCAAATAGTGAATAACAACGATTTTGAAATAGAGTTTCTATCTGCCCCGAATGTGGATGCATCAAGGCTTCTTCTCCACCATTTATACACGGACTATTCTCAAGTATCAAACACTGCTATTCAGTCCTATGGCTTCTTGCTAATAATGGGCGCGATCATTGTAGGCGTAGTAGCTGTACTGACTCTAGCGTTGCCACAAAGAAAAAGTCCAAGCTAAACCTCGCCAAATTCGAATAAAGGCCGCTAACAAAATAAAAGTAGCAACCGCTACCTTAACTCAACTTCCACGGGTCTTGTGTAAAGTGCGGGACTTGTTTATGCTCCGTTTAAAACTGTAAAGTGACATTACTTACAAATCAGCTTCTCCAATCATTCATACCATTTAAGTATTATTCTAGCTGCTTTATCAGAATATCCACATTCCTTCAACATTTTGCGAATCTGTCGCTTGTCCACAGCTTTTCCCATAATATTAAACTATGTGCAATTTCATAATCCATATTTCAGATACTGATATGTCCATACATTGACCTAGTGGTTTGTAAGGCAATTTGGAGAAAAAGCTTTAGAGGAGAAAGTCAGAAATTCTTAGAGTGAAGTGTTATATTTGTTCAACATAATCTTATCCGTCATGATGCAGGAACCACCAGTTCCAACACCAGACGAACCACCAAACTTTCTTCCCAGCTCAGTAATATACATAACAATAGCTCTAATAACAGTGGGAGTAATTGCATGGAAATACAAAGCTCTCATTGAATTTCTCGCTGTCGCATGCTCCAGAATAGGAGGCTTTATCGTCGGTGCAATAGCAACTCCACCATACGCTAACATCGGTCTTGGAATGATGGTTTCCACCGCCGCACTTCTACTGTCTATAACAGTTGTCGCCATAATAAGGCTCAAACAGAGGACAAAGTTGCACCTATCCTAGATGATAAGGATAAAAGAAAATCCTCTGACTAGGTCTCTTTCAAATCCACGGCATAAGACAGAATCCTTGACATAAGATATTTCAAAAATCTATAAAAGCAGATTTTGCTGAAATAGTAGCAGTTGCCAATTGTGACGTTTTCTTTGATTTAACGACCATATAAAATCTTTAGTTAAGGTATTAGCGTTTTATTGCGTTTTCTGCCAGTTTTAGTGAGCGTATATACTCAGCTAGTTGGCAATAGTAACTGTTTTCAAGCTTTATTTTTGATAAGAGTTTTTCTGCCATTATTCTGCGTTCTCCCATATCTCTTTCTTTGTCTTCTCCGAAATTTGGTCCTGGAACGAAGTCTTCGCAGAATCTTACCCAACCACATTCTTTGCCTAGCAAGCATGTTGGAACGTCTCCGCGGTTTAGTAGTTGGGGGTTTATCCCATAAACGCAGAACCAACATAGAGGATCCGCCATGTAATCCTTGTCAAACAAAACGCGCAGATGCTGGTTCCGCTCCGCAAGTACTAAAATCCTCTTTTCCCCACTTACTCCAAATCCATAGAAGTCATCTGTACCAAAATCTATCTCAAAAGGTGACTCAAAAACAAATTTGTCAGGCGACAGCCACGTAATTTTTGAGACTTTATCTTTCATTTTGTTCATCACTTTGCTCACCCGTTTTTCTATATAAAAGGTCCATAAGCTTCAGTATTTAAGCATTATCAAAAAAATTTTAAAGGCATGCCTATTGTGTCCTAGAAGGACAAGGACTTATCTATATGGTCATATGCATTTCTTTTTATGAAGAAGAATACTTTGTTGTATCTCGATGCCGACTTGGTTGAAAGAGCGAAAAAGGAGAACATTAACATTTCAAAGCTCACTGAAGAGGTACTAAAACAAGCTCTAGAGGTGGAAAGAACAAGAACTGCCCAAGAACGTTTGCGAAAATTGTTGGCTGGAGTAGGAAACGAGGATTCTTTTTAGCGAAACGTATCTTTTGCCTTTCCAAATAGAATCTTTAAAACTAACTAAAGTTGGACCGTTCGACAATTTTGAAGCACATTTCCGCAGAAACTTCATAAACCTAATTCATGGTACATGTGGAAGTGGCGAATCAACCATAATAAGGTCAATTCTATACGCCTTTAGCATTAGACATAGGTATTTCACTGAAAAAGCATTTGACACTGGTACAATATCGGTGAAAGTGTTTCCGGGGGAAGATTCCATAAACATAAAGGACACACACAGCAGTCAAAACACTCTGAGAGGCTATAAGTGTCTGATAGCGGATGACCCTCTAGAAAGAATCCCGAAAGACATGATTGTTCCGCTTTTCGCAGAACTAAAGCATCTCGGAATCCAAATCATATTAACAGCTTCTCTGCTAATCGACACGTTCAAACTTTCAAATGGTACACATGTCATTCCATTAGAAACTGATGTTTAGAGGGAAGGATAAAATTAATTAGCTATTGAGCATTTGGGCTACAAATATCCAAATTTCAAATTGTATAGCATGTTATCTGGGTCCCTTAATTCTGACAAATCTGGTTTTCGAGTTCATAATTTTTTAATGTTTCGTCAAAGTTAGTAATGTTATAGATGAGAGCATGCCAAGGGAAGAACATTTAGTACGGCAAGTGGAGTGGAAAAAGAAGCTTGAGCAATATGGCAAAGTTGAGCTTGAAAAGCAATTGTCTATACGAGGTACCAAGATATTCGCTGATGTCTATGCACAAATTGAAGGAAAGGAGTTCATAATTGAAGTTGGAGACATTGCTGATGGTAGGAAAAATGCTTTACTCCAATTGTACGCAGAATCAAGACCTAATGTTGTCTTCATTCACGAAGCATATGGTGAAAACAAGATTCAAGAGGTCTTGGAACAAATTAACGCGTATCTACGTAGTCCAGAACGCCAATTAGAAATGCGTAAAAAAATAGAGGAACTTGAAAAGAAGAAGAAAACTGTGCCAAAATATACAATGATTTTAGGCACATGCTATTCGGTAATGATATTAATCTTTTGGCTTCTTTTCTCTCCCGAGATTACACCGTATTTGGCACATTTGTTCTTGTTCGTATTTGGACTTGTAGTGTTTCTGTTTTTTGTTGGACGAATTGGAATAGAGCAGCAAATTAAGAAGATTAAACAAATACAGGCTAAAATGCTGATTAAGGCTTCAAAAGATGCAGAAAAAGATTGGTTCGCAAAGCGAGTAGAACAAACAAATGAAGAGAACAAGAAGTCATATGAAAAGGCAATGAGTGAGAAAAATGATGAAAAAGAATACCCAGAACATGACGTAACTTATGGAGAAGACATGTGGGAACAAGAGGATGACGAATGGACAGAAGAACTTGATAGCGTTGATGAAATGGAATGGTGAGGGCACATTTATCAAGAAATAGGATAATCTTTGTATTGCATCCAATAGAAGACTAACTTATGATGACCTTAATATATAGCGGTTGACAGTTTTAAACGCTCAAGTAAAATCAAAAATCACTCTCAATTTGAAGTCGATTTTCTACTGTTCTACGCTCAAAATGGGCGAAATTTGAGCGAATTTAACCCGGCGAGGATGGTGCGGGGAGTGGCATTTGAACCCACGATTTTTCTGAAAGCCATGTTTGAGTCAAGGGTTTATAGAGTTCATCTTGATGACAACTTTGTTGTCTGAGAGTTTCGCAACAAATTCCCAGCCTTTCTCTAAATAGCCGTTAGCTTCGTCAATACTGACCACTTTCTGTTTGCTGCAGTCAGATACTGGCGCACCTAGGAGCTTCCTCCTAACGAGGCTTTGTAGCTCCTCGTCGCTCATCGAGGGCAAATCCATCTTGTCTACTTCTTCTTGGTTAAAACCAGCCACTAACAAAATTTGCTTCCTGAAACTGTCTCTGAGCTTTTCCTCGCTAGTCTCTTCTTTCTCCTTGGTTTGCAGAAATTCTTGGCTTCTCTCGTAGGCTGCCCGCATATCCTCAATAACAGATTCTGGCAGCCTATGCTTGTTAGTTGTATACCTGTTTTCAATGTCGCCTTTATGGCCCATCCAAAACTGCCGATAATCCCTGAGCACCAAACCCTTAGACTCAGCAAGCATTAACTGTGTGTCAAAATAACACCGTAAAACGTACGGTCGCCAAGGAAGCCCAGCGCTTCTGATGGCTAGCCTCATCATGTCTCCAATGTTTACGGTGCGTATGAAGGGTTTCTGAGCAACCTTCGGCTTAACAATAGCGGAGTCAGGTGTCAACTGTTCGCCGT
>Ga0315280_10002674_pt1 | contig 28513 bp, 22 predicted proteins | sample YL17G06_40_MG_FD_203697 | JGI IMG/M metagenome (GOLD analysis project Ga0315280, IMG submission 203697) | Sediment microbial communities from Yellowstone Lake, YNP, Wyoming, USA - YL17G06_40 | ecosystem: Environmental > Aquatic > Freshwater > Lake > Sediment | place: USA: Wyoming | collected... | reverse complement strand
GCGCAACGTGTACTCCGTCGACCCTCATGTCCTTGTCTGCTCTTCGAGAGAACTGGGACTGGTCCACCCCCTCGCGCCTCGCCGTCTTGCCACAGAATGACAGAAGACGATTTGCGGGGGCGCCTGCGCGCCGAAAGGGCGCTGCGCGCCGGACGCCCCTCAGTAAAGTCCGACGGGGCGGTGTCCTCCGTTCCCATTGCCGCCAGGGCCGTGATGTTGGCCCGTGGGGCCTCGATGGCGGGCAGTGCGTCCAGTGCCCGCGTCTGGTACACCAGTTGGACGTAGGCGTACCGCCCGAGCGTCGGCGTCGAGTGGCGGGCGAGTTCCTGAGCGACCTTGATGTTCGTGCCGCTGGCGACCAGGCGGCTGATGTAGGTGTGCCGCAAGGCGTGGAAGTCCACGCGCGGCCGGCGCCGTCGCGGTAGGCCAGGAAGTGCGGCCGGCGGCGGGCCTGACGCCTGACTACCGGGGACGCCGTCGCCGCGCCAGGCGCCCGCGCCCGTCGCTCAACCTGGCACCAGTCGGAGCGCATTGGCGCTGAGGATCCTCTTTTCGGCGGCGCGCGGGAGGCGCAGGCGAGTCAGGAGGTCGAGCATCCGCGTGTCGAAATAGTCGGTCCCGTACAGGATGCGGTCGGCGTAGTCGATCAGGAACTGCCGCCCGAAGGCCGGGTCCCGGGTCAGGGCGTTCAACCCCGAGTTGGCCGAGAGGTCACAGAACAGATTGCTATACGTGTCGAGCAATCGAAGGGCCTGCCCGCCCGGGACGACGGGTCCGGTTGGATAATCGGACCGGTCGGCCCCGCCGTCGGCGGAGATGTGGGCCCACCAGCCCGGACCATGCGCGACGAAGGCCGTGTCGGGGCACTTCCGGAGCGTCCGCTCGACGGCGTCCACATTGCCGAGGTACCACGTGCCGACCCTGCCGCGCGCCCGGCGCGGGATCTGGAGGTGGAAGAGGACCGGCATGCCCAGGCGGCCCGCCAGCCGGAATGCCTCGACCAGTTCGGGTGTGTCCATGAGTACGCGCAGTTTGATTTCGCCGTAGATTCTTGCGCCCCTGCGGCGATATCGCCGCAGGAGGGCAGGGCAGTCCTCCCGCCGCGGGTCGGGACCGGCGCCGACGACAAACCGCCCCGGATACTGCTGCGCGGCGCCGAAGACGTCCTCGATGGAAAGGTGCATGTACGCAGGCTCGCGCGCGCCGTCGATCGATTCCCACGACAGCAGCCAGGCTTTCCTGACGCCGGCCTTGTCGAGATACGCGACCAGGTCGCGGGTGTTCCGGCCCAGCCAGTTCGTGTGCTGATGACAATCTATGATCATGGCGGCGACACCCGATACGCCCGGTCCACCTTCTCGAAGGCGCGGCCCAGGGCGTCGATGTACTCTTCGTCCATGCATTCGTGAAAAGAGCAGACCAGGTGTTCGAGCAGGGCCCGTTCGGCGTTGGGGCAGGCGCCATCGTACTGGACCTTCCGGGCCCCCGGAAGCGACCACGGCAACTGCGACCGCCCGAATGTGCGGCGCTCCGCAAACCACGTCTGCCGGTAGATCAACGTCGTGTAGGTGGCGGCGGCCGAAGCGCCTTCGGCCGAAAGGGCCTTCGCCGCCTGCTCCTTGTCCACAACCAGGCGCTTCAGGTTGACTTTGATCCGCAGAAACCAGCAGGCAGAAGCGGCCCCTTCGGGGACGGCCCCCATCGAGAACGCCTGCGTCCTGCGGAGGAGTTGGGCCAGTCGTGCGGCAAGTTCCTGCCGCCGCCGGACGATGGCGGGCAGGCGCCGCAACTGGATCCGGCCGATGGCGGCTTCCAGTTCCGTCATGCGGTAGTTCAGGCCCAGCAGCAGGTTGGTGCCCTCCTGGGAATGGAAGGGTTTGCCGCGGTCGGCGAACCGCTTGGCGTCCCAGTACAGGGCTTGGTCGTCTGTGAGGACCATTCCGCCCTGGCCGCCGCTGGTATGGTGCTTTCCGCTCATCATGCTAAAGGTTGCGAGGGTCCCGAAAGTCCCGACCGGCCGGCCGCGATACGTCGCCCCATGGGCCTGCGCGCAGTCCTCGATGAGCGGCAACCCGCGCCGCTTCGCCAGCGCGGCAATCGCTTCGATCGGACAGGGCTCGCCGGCGATGTGGCCGACGGCGACGGCGGCCGTCCGATCGCTGAGGGCCGCCGCGACCGTCTCGGCCGTGACGTTGAAACTGTCTCCAGCGCTGTCGGCGAAGACCGGGATGCACTGGTTCCAGACCACCGGCATGACTGCACCGGGGTCGGTGATGGGCGAACAGACCACCTCGCTTCCCGGTTCGAGACGCAAGGCGGCCAGGGCCGAGTGAACAGCCGCCGTGCCGGAACTGACGGCCGTGGCGTACTTCAAACCCAGCCATCGGGCAAACTCGGATTCGTAGGCCTCGACCTGCATGCCGTCGTAGCGGTCGAAGGCTTTTCCCTCGGCGATGGCGCAGTCCATCAGGGCCACGACCGCATCGCGTTCCTCGCGGCCTATCAGGAACCGCTCGGCCGGCCTGCGGATGGCCGGCTGACCGCCATCGACCGCAAGTCTCTCGTCGCCCACCGGCCACGCCTCCCCGGGGCCGGACGCCTCCCGGCGTCGCCAAGGCGTTGCCATGGCCCCGGCCCCATCGCGTATTCTATCGACACGGCCCGGAAAGCAAACAGCCTTCTTGATGCGGCAAGAAATCTCTGGCGTTTGGCCGGCCGAAAGCGTATAAGGAGTATCAAGTCAACCAGCACGTGCGGATGGCCTCGCAGGGAGGTGCGCCTATGAAAAAGTGGTGGCCGATTGTCTGCGTCCTGGTTCTGGTGGCCGGCGTCTGGGCGGCCGATAGCGCATCCAAGGGCGGCGTTCTCAAGGTTGCCACCCAGGGCATGGTCGTCACGCTCAAAGTCATCAGGCCCGACGCCAAGAAACCGATCGAAGTCCCCATTCCGTCCGGCAAGGACGCTTCGCTCCCGGCGGGCACCTACGACATCGCCAAGGTGCAACTCTACAAACCGGACGCCAAGGGCCAGATGTGGTGCCTCAACGCCATCTCGGACTTGGGCAAACTGAGAACGCTGTCACTGGCCCAGGGGGAGACGACGACCGTTGAGGGCGGCGAGACGCTGAAGGTCAGAACCCAAAGCGTCGTCACCCACGAGAAGCCGCCGAAAGTGGTGAAGGGCATGGAGCCGGCCGGTCCGCCTCCGCCGACAGTCACCATTGTCACGGTCTATCTGGATTACGTGGGCCAGTCCGGCGAGCACTACGGGCCGAAGGCGATGCTGGGAAGCGCCCCGATCCAGACCAAGCCGGTCATTCGCATCAAGGACGAGAATGACAAGGTCCTGTCGGAGGGCACGTATAACTTCGGGAGCCAGGGCTACGGGGGGTTTGGCTGATGCGGGGGCGGCGGGTATTCCAAGACCGCCGCCGGGTACCCGTGGCGGGTGCCTGCTGGGTACAGCGGTAAGTACAAAGTGGAAGTCGTTCCGGTCCTCGGCCCATTCAAGTGGGAGGCCGAGGATCCCGTGTTGCGTACGGTCGACTGAGGCGGGCGAGTTGGGGTGAATTCGGGCGCGGCATCCTTGAGAGGTTGCCGCGCCCGCTGTATGAATGGGGACTGCCATCCGTGCGGCCGGCGGGCGTCTCTGGCCCCCCAGCCTTTCATGGCATTGGGGCAGTTCGCGTTTGCGTGTAGCCGGCGGCGCGGCGGGCACTCTTGGGCGCCGCGCATCGCCAGTTGATTCCGGCGCGGTGGGCAAGACTGGCCACCGCGCAGGTATCCGCTACAGCCGAGCGTTGACTGCTCTACTTGACCGCGCAGACCTCTTCGGCTTTCCAGACAAGGTCCACGCGGACCACGCGCCGGGTGTACGTGTCGAGGACATAGACGTGGTCTTCGCTGAAGCCGGCCCCGGCGGGCCAGGCCAGCGGGATGTCCGGCACGGCCACGGCGGGCTTGCCCGGACCGCCCTCCTTCGGGCCGGGTCTTACGTACTGCGAGTCGAAGTTGCCGTACTTGCCGAACTCGGCGATGAGGTTGCCGGCGTTGTCGTAGAGCCACACCGAGCAGGTGACCGCGTTCGGCAGGGCCAGGCGCCCGTAGCGGTCCAAGTCGAAGCGGGGGCCGCGGCAAACGCAGCAGGTGTTCCCGCCGATGCCGGCCTTGCTGAACGGCGCGAGGCCGGGGTAGGTCCGCATGGCTCCCGTCACGGCCTCGGCTCGCTGGGCCGTCTCGTCGCCGGACATCGCGCCGCCCTCGCCGGGGCTGAACTTCAGGACCGACCCGACCGTGTCGGCCCACATGCGGTCCATCTTGAAGCCGCCGGGCAGAGGCGCGTCTTTGGGCCAGTAGAGCATGCCCACGTAGATGTTCCCGGCCAGGTCCACGCGGATGCCGCTGTTGGCCTGGGGCACGGGGCCGATGACGGCGCTCTGGAGTTCGGCCGGATACTTCTTTCGGTCTTCGGGCTTTTCCGACGGGAATCTGCCCTCCAGATACCGGCCTTGCATGGGCTTGCCGTCGGGGCCGAAGCCCGCGATGGCGTACGCCACCCACTTGTACATGAACGAGACGTAGGACTCGCCTCGCGGCCCGACCCCGATGCCCCGCTCGGCAAAGCCGATGCCGAAGCGGCTGTAGATATATGGGCTGAGGACGTGCGACCCCGTCTGCGTGAAGGGCGCCGGATTCAGGTCGCGGTCCAGTCTCCAGAACGGGCCGCTGTAGCCGGCGGCGGAGCGGTCCCAGTCGCCGCTCACCCGCACGTACAGGCAGCCGTCGTAGCCCACAGCCAGGTCGTTGGCCAGGAAGTCCCGGCCGCCCTTCTTGAGGATGCCGCCCTCGCCCGTGACGCCGTCGTACCGCCACATGCGGGTGGTGCCGTTGCTGACGTAGATTTCGTTGCGCCCGGCGTCGACGGCAAGGCGGTTCCAGTCGGCCGGCACGTCGGGGCGACCGGCGAAGGCTGTCTTCTTCTCCTCCAGGGCCGCGCCCGTGTCCTCGATGGCCACGACGCCGCCGCGCAGGCCGCTCAGCCACAGGACGGTCTTCTGGCCCGCCGAGAGGGCCATCTGCGGCATGGACCCTCTGTCCACACCCAGGTCCAGGAGGGCCACCTGCTTGGGGTCTTTCCAGCCCGAGAACTTCACGAGGGTCTTCTTGAACTGCTGGTAGCCCTTGATCTCCTTGGTCAGCACGTAGAGCGCTCCGCTGTCGGGATGAACGGCCAGGATGTCGGGGTACGGCACATCGACCTTGCCCGCCTCTTTGCCGGAGGCATCGAAGACCGCCACGCGCTGGTTGTCCTGGTCGGCCACATAAACGTAGCCGGCCTTGTCCACGGCGACGTCGTGGACGGGGCCGTGCGGCACCGTGTAGTGGGTCGGATGCGCGATGTGGTTGCTGACCCAGCCGTACCCCGCCTTGGCGGGGTTCTCGCCGACGGTCGCGAGTTTGGCGAAGGGCTCCATGGCGCCCTTGCCCATCTCCATCCGGTACACCTGCCCCGGCGGGAACCTGGGGTCCGCCACGTGGCCATAGGCGGTGTTCGAGGAATAAGGTCCGGAGATATAGAGATACTTTCTGTCGGGCGACGCCTTGAGGAAGGTCGGCCCGCCCCCGGTGTTAGGCAGGACGGCCTTCGGAGGCCAAAGCGCCAGGTACGCGAACTTCTCCTGCGCGACGGCCCCGCGGCCGTCCAGCCGGCAAACCCTGACCCCGTCCGTCAGGAGCACGCCGCCGGCCGCCGAGGCCGAGACGATATGCAGGCAGCCGTGCCGGTCGCCGTTGTAGAAATCGGGGTTCAGGTTCTTGAGTTGCCGGGGGAAGAACCCCCGGCGATCCTGGTCCCAGCGTGCGACGTCTTTCATGGCGTCGGGCGGCAGGTCCGCCGGGAACGGAAGGATTTCGCGAACGTACCGGCCGTCAGGGTCGAAGACCCGCAGGACCATGTGGCCCTGGTTGGCCTCGCCGCCGAAGCCCATGACATAGATGTTGCCTGCCTCGTCGGCGGCAATGGAGTCGATCGCGCCGAGGTTGCATGGGTCTTCGCCGATGAACCGGCCGAACTTGAACCCGCTTCCGGCCCGTACGCGGACCTTGAACGGCCCGCCCGCCGCCGGCTTCCCGAAATCGTCTTTGCCGTCCCACGCCAGGGCTTGAGAGAGACCGGCCTTGAGCGGCTCGGGCGGCGGGCTGTTCCCGCCAAGAACGCCGGCCGCGAGGTGCCGGACTACCTTGCCGTCGGCGCCCAGAACGGCCACCTCGACGTCGGTCGGCGCGGCCACGGTGAAGGCGATCTTCACCCGGACGCCGTCCCGGGCAGCCGTCGGATTGGTGGCGAACTTAACCTCCTCGCCGGCCAGCGCGACGGCGGCAAGGGCAAGGTATCCAAGGACCGCGATCGGCACTCTCATGATCGGCCCTCCGTATGCTGCTGCTCAACCTCACAGGCGCCTGTGCGCCTAGCGTCCGGTTATGGCGCCGCTTCCGGCCTGGGCGCCCCTGCGGCCAGCCGATGCTTCGGCTTGGCGGAGGACGGCCTTGCCCCGCTGGGCAGGCATGGGCACGACCTTGACTTCGCCCAACCGCCGGAGTTGGTCCTTCACCTGCGCCGCCGGCGCAACCACGATGACCGCCATGCGATCGGGCCGCACGAACTTGCTCACCACCTGTCGGACCTCTTCCTTCGTGACGCGGCCGACCCGTGTCGGATACATATCATAATAGTCGATGGGATAACCGTTCAGGACGCCCTCGACGCGGTATCCCGCCTGCTGCGCGATGGTCTGCATGCCCATGACCATGGACCCGACGACGCGGAGTTTGGCCTCGGCCAGTTCGGCGTCCGTCACGCCGGCGCTCGCCACGTCGTCGATGACCTTGAAGATGGACTCGATGGCGTCTGCGGTGGACGGAAGGGTCGTGTCGGTTCCTCCAAGGAACGTGCCGCCGTGCCGGCCGGGCCTGAACACGCCCCAGACGCTGTACGCCAGGCCCTTCTGCGCCCGGACCGACCGGCCGAGGCGCGAGTCGATGCCCGCGCTCAGGATGCGGTTGGCCAGTTCGCCGGCGAACTTCTCGTCGGTGTGAATATCGTAGGCGCGGATGCCCAGGCGCACCGTGCTTTGCTTTGCGTCGGGCCGATCCACCACCAGGATGGTCCGCTTGTCGGGCGCGGGAGGTGCCGAGTAGTCCGGCGCCGCCAGGGCCTCCGGCGGCCAGTCGGCCGCCAGCGCCGACGCCAGTTGCTTCCCGCGGTCGGCGGTCACGTCGCCGTTGATCACCAGCACTGCCTTGTCGGGGCGGTAGGCCGCGCGATAGAACGCGCGAACGTCATCGAGCGTGATGCTGGCGACGCTCCGCGGCGTCATGTGGATGCCCAGCGGCGTGGGGCCGTAGAGCGTCTCCATCAGGTCCTCCTGGGCGACGTTGGCCGGGTTCTCTTCCTGCACGCGGAGTTGGCTGAGGAGTTGCTCTTTGAGTTTGGCGAACTCGTCGGCCGGGAAGGTCGGTTCGCGCAGGACCGTGCGGCTCATCTGCATCGCGTGGTCGAGTTGGTCGCTGGTGCAGGAACCGCTGAGGCGCGTGAAGTCGTCGCCGGCGGAGACCTCGATGCTGATGGCGCGCGACTCCAGGTCTTCGTTGAGTTGGGTGAACGACAGGCCGCCCGCCCCGCGCCGCACGAGGCTGGCGGTCAGGCTGGCGAGGCCGGCCTTCTCGCGCGGGTCGCTGTCGGAGCCGCGGCGCATCGTCAGGCTCCAGTTGACCAGGGGCAGGCGGGAATCGGGCATCACGATGACGCGCACCGGGCCGGCCGTCGACTCGGCGCCCTTCTGAAACTTGGGGTTCGGCGGAGTCTCGGAGATGGGCGGCCGGGCCGGGTAGCCGTCGGGGAACTTGACCTCCCGTGCGGCGACCGGCTGGGTAGGCGGTTGGGCCGCCGCCGGATTTTCCGGAGGCGCCGGGGCCGCCGGGTCGGGCACGACGCACAGCGTCGTGGACCGTGCGGCCTGGAGATACTTCCGGGCCGCCGCCTGGATATCGGCCGCGGTGATGGCGTTGATCCTCGCCAGTTCCTTGTTCACGCGGTCGGCGTCGCCGGCCAGGAGCGCGTCTTGGCCGAGTTCGCCCGCGATGCTGGGGGCGGTTTCCCGCTCGTGGATGAGGCCGAGGCGGGCCTGGGTCTTGGCCTTCTGAAGTTCTTCCGGCGCGACGCCTTTTGCCCGGACCTCGTCGGCGGTGGCGACCAGGGCCTTCTCCACTTCGGCGGCGTCGCGGCCGGCCAGGACGGTGGCACTGAAGAGGAACAGGCCGGCGTCCTCGGGGGCCCAGTTGGACGCCCCGGCGTCCACGCACATCGGCTTTGGGCCGTAGACCAGCAGGCGCTCGAGGCGTGCAGACCGCCCGCCGCCAAGAATCCGCCCCAGTAGCGACAGGGCGTAGTTGTCGTCGGAGGCGTACGGTGCGGCAGCGTAACCGATCATCAGTTTCGCCAGGGGCACGCGATACTTCACCTCCCGACGGCGGGCCTCGGTCTGCGCCGGCTCGGCCGGGATGTCGCGCTTAAGCGCCTGGCCCCTGGGAATCCAGGCGAAGTAGCGGCGGACCAGGTCCTTGGCGGCCGCCAGGTCGATATCCCCGGCAATAACCAGGATGGCGTTGTCAGGCACATAGTACCGGTTGAAGAACTCCTGCAACTCGGCGGCCTGGGCGGCTCGAAGGTGGTCCATGTTGCCGATAGGCGTCCATCGGTATGGGTGCCGCGTGAAGGCCAGGGCGGCGAAGTCTTCCCACATATTGCCGTAAGGGCGGTTCTGCTTCATGCGCCACTCTTCTGCCACAACCTTGCGCTCGGTCCGGTAGATCTCGTCGGACACCCTGAAACTGGCCATGCGGTCGGCTTCCAGGTACAGCGCCAACTCCAGTTGGCTGGACGGCAGCGTGTTGACGTAAACCGTCTGGTCGAAACTGGTGAAGGCGTTCGAGTTGCCGCCGACCATGCCGATGAGTTTCATGTGCTCCTCGGGCTTCACGTGGGCCGACCCGCGGAACATCATGTGCTCGAACATGTGGGCGAAGCCCTGCCGGTCCGGCCTCTCGTCGCGGCTGCCCACGTGATACAGCACGCGGACGTGCACCACGGGCGCCTGATGGAGGGGTGCGTAGATGACGCGAAGGCCGTTGTCGAGCGTCTCCTGGGTGAAGTCGACTGCCCCGGCGGCCTGGACTTGGCCCGCCGCCAGCGCCAGAGCCAGCACTGCCCACGCCGCGGTAGGCCAAGCCCGCTGCGCCCGAATCCTCATCCTGCTCTCCCTTAGCCAGTGATCGGCGGACGACGCCTCTGCGGACGCCGACAACACAGCCTACGCGCTTGCGGCGGAGTTGACAAGCCGTTTATCCCAGCCGTTTATCTCACGCATGCAATCGTTGTCGCAGCCTTCCGTCTGTGGTACATTCGGCGGGCGGCTGACAGTGCTGCCGCTGCCCTCCTGAAAGGCTTAAGCATGCGCGCCTTGCGATTGATGGCGATAGTGGCTGTGCCGGCGGTCCTGGTCGGTCTGGCCCGCCCTGCTTTCGGCGAGGATGCCGGTCTCACCCTCTTTGGCTGGTCGGACCAGCATATAAAGACCGACGGCGACGCCAGCCACCTCTATCCCGCGGTCGATGCCATGAACGCCCTGGCGGGCACGGACTACCCGGCCGGGATTGGCGGAAAGGTCGCGGCCCCCGCGTTCGTCTTCGGCTGCGGCGATATCACGGAGTGGCCGACCAGGGCCGCACGCGACGCCTACAACGAGATCGTTACCAAGAGGCTGAAGATCCCGGCGTTCGACATAGTGGGGAATCACGACGAGGGGGGCGCCGTGCCGAGCCAGACGATCAAGCAATGGATTGCCGCGAGGCACGGCGGCCTGAGTTACACCTTCGACCGCGGGGGCGTCCATTTTGTGGCGGCGTTTGCGCCCTACAACGAATCCCTCAATAATCCCGCGCAGCCGGTGGCGAAGGAGGCACTGGATTTCATTCGTGCCGATCTCGCCAAGACGCCCAAGGCGACCCCGGTGGTCATTGCGCTGCACCTGTGCCTGGATGCCATCACGAACCGCGAAGAGTTGGTCGCCGCGTTCGGCGATGCCAACATCATCCTTGTCCTCGGCGGCCATTACCACAAGGTGACTGTCGGCGAATACCGCGGCTACCGCTTCGTGCAGTTTCCGTCACCGCAAACCGAGACCGAGTTCACGGTCATCCGGATCACCGCGGATCGCCTTGTGGCCATCCCCTTTGACTTCAAAGCGAAGAAGTGGTCCGACGATGCCAGTAAGATCCTCGATGTCCCGATCCGGGGGCCCAAGGCGGTTGACGCGCCGAAGTCCAAGCCCAAGGCCGCAGCGCGCGCGGGGAATTGACCGGCGCCGGACAGAAAATGACAGCGACGGCCGGGAGTTCCGAGCAGTTTAACATCTCGTAACTGTCCGGCGCAGGCCGGGCGGCGGCCTGGGAAGGCCGGCACGCGGCGGTTGGGCGACAAACTCGAGAGACCCGCCGCGCACGGCCTTGAGTGCTCCAGGGATGTCGGTTGAGGAGAATGCCCGATGATCAAGATCAGAGCGGCAGTGGGCAGCGTGGTCGTCGCCATGGCGCTCCTGGCGACTGCGATGCAGGCGGTGGAGGCGCCGGCCCCGGCGACCGCACCGATCCAGCAGGGGCAGGGCCATCCCTTCGCCTGCTCGGATTACTCGCAGGGCAAGGTCTTCGTCGTCTCTGCGGAAGGCAAGGTCGAGTGGGAGTACCTCGCCCCCAACTCCAATGACGTCTGGGTCCTCCCCAACGGCAACCTGCTGTTCAATGCGGGCCACGGCGTCAAGGAGGTCACCCGGGACAACAAGGTCGTCTTCAACTACGAGTCCAAGAGCGAGGTCTACGCCTGCCAGCGCCTGGCCAACGGGAACACCTTCATCGGCGAGTGCAACGCGGGCCGGTTGCTTGAGGTCGATCCGGCGGGGAAGATCGTGAAGGAAGTCCGCCTGCTGCCCGAGGGCGCCGATGGAGGCCATGCCTTCATGCGCAACGCCCGGCGCCTGCCCAACGGCAACTACCTCGTGGCGCACTACAGCGGCCAGGTGGTGAAGGAATACGATCCGCAGGGGAAAGTCGTCCGCGAGATTCCGGCCGCCGGCGGCCCGCACAGCGCCATCCGCCTCCCTACCGGCAACACCCTGATTGCCTGCGGCGACGGCAAGGGCGGCAACCGCGTCTTCGAGGTCGACGCCGGCGGCAAGACGGTCTGGGAGGTCAAGGACGGCGATCTGCCCGGCATCCGCCTGACCTTCATGACCGGCCTCCAGCGGCTGCCCAACGGCAACACCGTGATGTCCAACTGGCTGGGCCACGGTCAATTCGGCAATGCGCCGCACCTGATTGAAGTGACGCCGGACAAGAAGGTCGTCTGGACGTTTTCCGATCATAAGACGATGCAGACCATCTCAAGCGTCCAACTCCTGGACGTGCCCGGTGATGTCACCAAGGGAGAGATCATGCACTGAGCCCGGGTCTCCCGGTTCGGGTTGCGTTGTCGCAGGGTCAGCGAGGACGACTGATGGCCGAGCCTCCCGAGGGCGATGATACGCTGACCGCCGGCGGTTCTGCCGCAGGCCGATCCTTCTTCGTCGACGAGGCCCGCGTCGTCGCCCGGCTGAACCACCCGAACATCGTCAAGATCCACGGGTTCAACCCGGACAACCAGCCTCCGTACTACCTCGTGGTTCGGCGCGGCCGATGACTGGCAGGACGAGAGCGTCGGCTTCTGGCTGATGGCCAACTCGCTGGCGTACCTTGCCGCCGGCCTCTGGAGCGTGCGGTCACGGGCCCCGGGCATCCAGAGATGGAGCGCCCTGCTTCTGTGGCTTGTCGGCCTCAGCCTTCTGGTGCCCCCCATCCTCTTGTACCGTAAGGGCGAGACGCTGGCCCTCATCTACGGCCAGCCGTTGACGACTTATGGCCTGATTGCGGTGCTCGTGGCGGCGGGGCTGATTGTCCTGGGCACGCGGCTCAGGCGGTACAGCCTGGCGATGTCGGGGTTTGCCGGGCTAGCAGCGATCCTCTTTCTAATCACGGCGACGTGCTTCCAAGACCAGGCCTGGTGGCCCCTTGCCCTGACGGCCACCGGTGCCGCGGGTGTGGCGGCGGCGGTCGTTCTGAGCGTGGCGAAGACGCGAAGGCGCCGCCGTGTCCTCTGAGCCGGCGCGTCGCGATGCCGTGCCGGCCGCCGCGTGGTGCTGCCGCGCTATTGGTTGCTGCCTGCGCGTCCCGTGCCTGCTTCCGGGGGCTTCTGGGCCTGGGTCGGGCTCTTCGGCGGTGCGGCCGGCACGGTGCGGTCGCGGGCGTCTTCCTCCGCGACGTGCAGGCGCAGGGGGTCGGTGCGGACAATCTGCGGCCGCCGGTCGACATGATCGATGGCCTCGGCCAGGGTCCGCTGGCGGGCCGTCAGCGTCTGACCGGGTCGGATGACCTTCGGCCGGATGAAGACCACCAGTTCCGTCTCTGTGTCGACCGTCTCGACGCGACGGAACAGGAGGCCCAGGATCGGCCAGTCGCCTGCGGCGGGCACCTTGCTCTGGTTGGTCGTGGAGTGGTGGCGCCTCAGGCCCCCGATGGCGATGACCTGGCCATCGCGGACGGTCATGACGGTCTCGCTGCGGCGGGTCTGCACGACGGGGATCTGGTTGATGGTGGCTTGCGTCGGCGCGCTCTGCTCGGCCATGAGTTGCAGGTGGACGTTGCCGTCGGCGGCGATGCGCGGCGTGACTTCGAGTTTGACGCCGACCTCTTTGAAACTCGTCGTCCCGATCTGGCCGCCCTGCTGCGTCTGCGTCAACTCCTGGTATGGGATCTCCTCAATGATCTCGATCCGCGCGCGGCGGTTGTTGACCGCCAGCACGCGCGGGTTGGCCAGGATCTTGACGTTGTCCTGTTTCTGGAGCATGTCGATGACGGCGCTGAGGGTCCAGTCCCCGCTGGTGAGCGTGAACCCCAGCGAGGCGCCGGGGTGGGTGGCCGGGTTGGTGCCGGCGCCGACCGTCAGGGCCTGCTTCAAGGTGATGGCCTTCCCCCCCTGGCGGAGGATGGACCAGTCGACGCCGGAGTGGAGTTCGTCGTTCAGGGTCACGTCGACGATGATCGCCTCGATCATGACCTGGGCCGGCGTGCGGTCGAGGTCCCGCAGGGCGGTACGGATGGCCTCGATACGGGCGGGGGTGTCGGTCACCAGGAGGGCGTTGCGTTCGTCTTCGGCGCCGATGCGGCCGCCTTCCGAAAGCATCGACGTCAGGACTGGGGCGGCCTCCTTCGCCAAGAGGCTCTGTAGCGGCACGACCTGGGTTTCGGGCCGCTGGCGGGCCAGGCGTTCGGCGGCCTCTCGCTCGGTCCGCAGTTGCTCGGCCGACAGGACGCGCGCGCGGTTGCCTTCCCACTCGGCCACAAGGTCGGCGCCCTGGAGGACGGCGTGGAAAGCCTCGGCCCACGGCGCTTCCTGAAGGTGGATCGTGACGCGGCGGTCTGGCCCGCCGGCCAGGACGAGGTTTACGCTGCCCTGGTACGCCAGTCCGCGGAGGACGTCGGCGGCCCTGGCGTCGATTACGTCGAGCGAGACGGTCACGCCCGGCGCGGCGCCCGGGGGGACGGCGCCCGGCGGGGGCGGCGCGGCCCGGGCGGGCTCGGCGGGCGGGGCTTCCGCGGCCGCCGCTGGTTCGGCGGCATACATCTCGGGGTCGGTCTCGAGGATGCGCGCACCTTCAATACGGATCTTCGGCGGCGAGTCGGTGGCGGACGTTGCGAGCCTGCCGCACCCGCTGGCAAGGAGGACCACGGCGGCGACGGCGGCGGCCGCAAGGAACCTCATGATGGCGGTGCGTTTCATGGCTTCCGGTCTCCCTCGGCCTTGGGTTCGGGCGGCTTCTTCTCGATGGCCCCGGCCTTGGACTTCTCGGCGGCCTCGGCCTTGGACTTCTCGATGGCCTCGGCCTTGGACTTCTGGAAGGCCTCGGCCTTGGGACTCGCCTGAGGTTCGTTCTTGCCGGCGCCAGGCGGCGCCGTGCCCGTGGCGGCCGGAGGTGCGGCCACGGCCTGGGCGACCGGCCGGCGGGGGGTCATCACGTACGCTGTGCCTTCCCTCTCGATCGTGACCGATTGAGGCGTGATGGTGGTGATTCGCCAGGCGCCAATCTGGTCGCCCGCCTTGACGAGCGAATCATTGACGATCGCCAGCGACAATCGGTTGGAGCACAGGATGCCATTGAGTCTCGGCACGCTTGGCGTCGCCGGGGCCGTTTCTTCGGCCGGTGCCGAAGGGGCCGGCGGCGACGTCTTCGGCGCTTCGGGCCGCGGGACGGGTTCTTCCGCAGGGGGCGGGGGCGTCCGGTCTTTGGGCTCTTCGGCGTGCGGCAGCGGGGCAAAGGGGTTCGACCGGGTGTAGTACGGCGGCGCTTTCTCCTCGGCCTTGGGCGGCGAGGCCGGAGGCGACACCGTGAGGGTCTCCTGGGGCGTCGCCGCCAGGACGCCGCAGGCCACGGCCGCCAGCAGGATTATCGCCGCCATCTTAACCATTATTGGCCCCTTCGAGCACGGGCAGTCGGACGAGCACCATCACCCCGACGTCGTACGGCGGCTCATCGGAGCCCCGGATCGAGAGTTCCTCCAGGCCGATGGCCAGGGGCCCCTTGCTGAGTCGCCGGAGGATCTCCATGACGCTGGCGTGGGAGCCGCTCATCTCCAGCCGCACGAATAGCAGCGCAACTGGCGCGTCCTTCAGTTTCATGGTGACGACCCGCTCGCGGGTGACCGAGCGGACCGAGAGGCCCAGATCGGCCGCCTGCTTCTGGAACTCCTGGATAACCGCGTCGGCTTTGGTCGCCGGCACCCACGGACAGGGGACGTCTTGGAGTTTCGCCAGGGCCTTCTTGCTGGCTGCGGTTTCGGCCCGCAGCCAGTTGAGTTGCCGCTGTTGGAGTTCGAGGTTGGTCTGGATCGTGTGGAGGTCGTTTCGAGCGCCTGTCAGGGCCTCCAGCGATGGTGCGACGGCCGCTACATAACAGGCCACAATCACCAGCGCCAGGAATGCGGCGGTCAGGATCCAGCGCTCGCGGGGCGATCGCTTCAGGAGGCGGTCGATGATCATGGTTGGGCCCCCTGCGCCGGGCGCTGGGCCGGTTCACGGAACCGGCAGGCGATCGTGTAAAGGTGGAATCGGCTGCCCTGGGTCGGCCCGTGCGCCAAGCGCTCCAGGCTGGCCTCTTCGAGGCAGGGCAGATGGCTCAGCCGCTGGACGAGTTGATGGAGCAGGTCCGCGGACTGGGCTTCGCCGACGAGGCGGAGATTGCCGCGCAGGTAGCCCACTTGCTGCACGCGGACGCCGTCGGGAATCTGGTTGATGATGGCATCCAGGCCGGCGGCCCAATCATACGGCCTGACGGCGGCGCGGACCTCCTGCCACAGTTTGACCTGGGCGGCGGCGGCCGCAGTCTGCCGCCTCAACTCGCCGACCGCCTTGACCGCCGACGTGTTGACCGCCACCTCGGTCGACGCGGCCTCGGCCCGTTTGAGGGTGTCGCCGACCCCCAGGCGGATCAGCATCGTCAGGCCGACCGATGCAGCAACCGCCAGGGCCACGGAGGCGACCACGGTGGCCAGGCGTCTTTGGATATGCTCGGTCTCGGCCCAGTCGGGCGGCACGAGGTTCAGAAGCCCGGCCGCCTCGTCCCGCCCCAGGCCCACCATGGCCGCGCCGATGGCAGCCCAGACCTGCCCGGCGATGTCGGCGCCAGCCTTTGCGGCCTCCACGTCGGGCCAGGGAGGCAGGACGTCTACCTCGGTGCCGTCCAACTCGCGTTTCAGACGTGCCAGCATCGCGGCCGATTCGCCGACCAGGCCGGGGCCGGCGCACAGCCAGAACCGCGGCTTGGCGTCTGCAAAGCGCGTCCGGCAGAAGTCCACCGACCGCTTCGCTTCGACCAGCAGGTCCTCGATGGCTTGAGGCCGCCGCGCGATGTCGCCCGCGCCCTCTTCGATCGACCGGACAAGGACGGGCCGGCCGCCCTTCAGGATCAGGAAGTCGGCGGCCCCATCGTGCAGGGCCAGCATGATGGCCGGCGGGCTGTCTTCGCCCATGGAGGCCGACAGGCTTCGCGCGATGGCCAGGTCGTAGGGCTCCAGGTGCGCCACGTGTATGCCAGCGCGCTGCAACGCCGGCAAGAGGGCACGGATGCAGTCCTGAGGCGCGGCGGCCGCCAGGTAAGCACGCTGGTTGGCGCTGGCGGCTTCGAGCGGGGCGGCCCGCCAGATGACCTCCCGGCCCGCGTAAATGGCATACCGGGCGATGCGGTCCTGGAGCATCTGCTCGGCTTCGGCTTCGCTGGTTTCGGCCACTTCGATGACGCGCGCAATGGCCGGGCGGCCGCCGAGGGCCACGCACACGTTGCGGCGGGGCAGGCGGCAGGTCCGGAACAGACGACGGAGCGTGTCGGCGACGGCGCCGGCGTTGGCCAGTTCGCCCTCGGCAAACGTGCCGCTCGGCAGCCGCTCGCACACGGCCTGCCGGAGCACCAGGCGCTCCCCCTCGGCGGCCAATTCGACCACCTGGAGCATGCTGGTGTCCAGCACGATGCCTACCGCTGTGCGACTGGACATAGGCGTTTCCCTATTGCCCTAGCCGGATCCCACCACTTCCTGCCACTTCACGACCCGCACCGGGAACGGTGCCAAGGCCGGCACACCCGCGACGACGATCACCGCCCGGACCTTGCGCGTGAAGCCGTTAGCCGTGCCCGTCGACGTGATGGTCACGACAGGGTTGCTGTTGCTGATGGTCGCCGAATAACTGCACGTCGACCCGTCGGGCATGGTCAGCGATCCCGCCGCCGGCGTGGTGGCGCCGGGCGCGGCCCGCACCGAGGTCATGGCGTCGGCGATCCCTGCCTGGGCCGCATACAAGGCTGCCAGGCCGCTCGTGTGGTTGCGCAGGATCGTCAGGTCCGTCGTGGCCTGGTCGAGCATGCTGACGGCCAGCAAACTCAGGAAGGCGATGGCGAAGATCACGAGGACTAGCGCCATGCCTCGCGTGCCTGGTTGTCGGGGTCCCACATTCATGGATCGTCTCAGTTCTGTGCCGCCGGCGTCCCGCCGTAAGGCCCCGGCCGCCATGAGGCCGGGTCCGTCGACGGGGCATAGGGGCTGACGCGGCTCAGCGACGTGCCGTCGCCGTCTCCGCCCCACGCCTTATTCCATACCACGATGTCCCGCACGGCATTGCCCTGGACAAGGAAGGCCTGCTGCTTCGTCAAGTCTTGTCCGATCTGGTTGTCGTTGGTCCAGAGGTGCTGGCAGTCGAGCGAGTGCGTCGGAAAGGTCGTTCCGTAAACGGCCACGGCGTCGATGTCCATCAGGTCGCCGGCGCCCGGGCTGTATGCCTTGATCTCGATGCGTGCATCACGGTTGATCACGGACGCGACGTCGGCCGAGTACGTCGCCCAGGCGGCCGTGGCCGCACCATCGTAGACGGGCACCAGGATCGTGCTGCCGCGGTCGGTCACTCGGATAGTCAGCCGGCTCGACCCGGGGGCGCCTTGCAGCAGGCGGGCGCGCACGACGAGCCTGGCGCTCGCGTTCGAGGACGGCAGTTTGAAGTCCTGGTACAGCGTGATCCACGCGCCGCCCCGGATCTGGCATTTGTAAGAGCCGGAGTAGGCGTTGCCGGAGACCCGTTGCCAGTTGATGAAAGTAAAGTGCCACCCCGACATGTCCGTCGTTTCGAAATCGCCGTTCCCCAGGATCTCCTGGTAGAGTTTGGTTGTCTGGCCGGTGACCAAGGCATAGCCTCCCGGCGGGATAACCGTGGAGCCGGAACTGTAAACGGGGTCCGGCTGGAGGCAGTCCGCCGGATTCTGGTCCTTCGTCCAGAGGTACCAGCCGTTGACGTCGACCGGCCGGGAGGAGGCGTTGTAGAGTTCCACCCACTGCACTTTGGCGTCGCCACCGCCCAGGGCAGCGATGCCGTGGTAGAAGATCTCGTTGATGATAACGCCCGGCTGGCTGCGCAGGAGGCCGGCACGCGTCTTGACGGTGGCGGGCGAGAAGCGGCCTTTCGGGTCGATGGCCGTCATCGCGATCTCCACGGCCGAGACGCCCGTCGGGTCGGCCAGCGGCAGCGCCCGTTCCTGCCCCGCGGTGTCGTAACAGTGGACCGACAGGGCCTGGCAGTTCATCGACAGCAGGGCCGTCGAACCGACCGGGCCGAACAGGAGGTTGTTCGTCCCGGTTTGCCGCAGGAACGTCGTGGCCGTGCCGTCGCCGCCGAGGAAAGTCAGCGAGGCCGTCCCGGCCCCGTCGTCGCTGGCGGCCGTGACGGCGCGGGCCTGCCGCAGCGCCGTCGCCACGTGGGCCAGGGCGAACCGCGCCTCCTGGGTCGCAAGGACCCGCTCCTGGGCCGTGTTGAACGAGGCGGCCCCCGCGTGGATCAGCGGCGCCGACAGCGCGCAGACCGCCCCCAGGATGGCCACGACCAGCACGCACTCCAGGATCGTCCAGCCGGGCCGGGCCGAATCGCGCCTCGCAGGCCTTGTCTGCCGCCGAGTCACGGGTCTCAATTCCCTTTGTCCGCGATGATGGTGACGAAACTTACCAGCACTTCGCTGGAACTCAGGACGCCGTCGCCTGCCTTGTCGTATCCGACCTTCACAGTGACGGTCTTCTTCAGCCCCACCGTGGTCTGCTGGACCGTGGCGAGGTATCCGTTGCCGAGGTTGGCGGAGTTCTTGGAGAGGTCGAGACCGAAGTTCTCCGCCGCCAGGGCCATGGCGTTTTCCATCTCCCCCTGGGCAAGGAATGTGGCCTGGGTCCGCCTTTCGATGTCCTGGGCGATGTTGACGGCGCGGCCGGAGGCGTTAACGATCGGTATCGCGGCCGCCACAAGCAGCGCCGAGGCCAGCACCAACTCCAGCAACGTCAGGCCGGAGGGGCGGTGTCCCGCCTTGTCCATCGGGGGCTCCTTAATGCTTCTGATACCACACGTACCCGGTCGCCGGCACCCAGTTGACGTCCCACGTTTCTTTGCCGTTCGTGACCTTCAGGGGCGACGCATAGCCGTTGGCCTCGGTGGCCCCTCCATACGGGTCGAAACGCACCGTGTAGTTCGGCCTGTCAAGGGACCAGCCTGTGTCCAGCGAGGCCGAGGCTTCGGCCGCGCTGGTGGTCCGGTTGCGGATGACGTACGCGGCCGACGTGCACTCGACGGCATACCCGGCCCCATTGTCGGCCCCGTGGTCGACGGCCAGGCGCCGGGCGAGTTTGAGTGCACAGGCCACCCGCGCCGCCGCCTTCTCGCCCCCGGCGGACCATGTGGACGAGTCCGCCAGGCGCGGCACGGCCACGGCCGCCAGGATCCCCAGGATGGCCACAACGGCCAGAAGTTCGAGCAACGTGACGCCCGGCCGCGCGCGGCCCGGCGGAGGGCGCGCCGGCGCAGGCGCTCGCGGGCCCCCCCCCGCGCGCCGCCTTTGACCGGGCTCCAATACGCGAATGCACGTGTACACATGTCCTCCTGCGGGAGAAACGGCGCGCGGCCGAACCTGCGGGCCGCTTCCGTCAGGAACTCCCCGCTCGCCTTTCAGTCGCTCTTAGTGCGCATGCTGCGTCACGCGCTTCAGGGTCGTATCGTAGGCGTACGCCTGGCCGTACGGACAGGTCGGCGCCCCATCCGGGAACAGGGTCGTCGAGTTCAAGATCTTGGTCGTGAACTCGGTCTGGTCCGCCGGGTAGGTCCCGCTGTTCTGGGTGGCGTACAGTTCGATCTGGGAGTTGATGAGCGCGATGTTCGTCCGGCAGGCGTTCTTCTTGGCGTCGCCCCCTGACTGTGCCATGCGCGGGATGGCCACCGCGGCCAGGATCCCCAGGATCACGACAACCAGCAACAGTTCCATCAGAGTAAAGCCCTTCTTTCGGTGCACGTGCATTGCCGCGACTCCTTTCAAGAGTGACACCCTCGGGTTGTTTTCTACCCGCGGCCGGCGCCTCCGCGGCGCCGGGCGTGGGTGTCATTTGCCCACGTGTTTCATGACATCGAACATCGGCAGATAGACCGCCAGCAGGATCGTGCCCACCACGAAGGCCATCACGATCGTCAGTGCCGGTTCGATGCGGCCGACGACGCGCTTGGTCGTCAGGTCGATGTCCCGCTGGAGGGTTTCAGCGGCTCGGCCCAGAAGGGCCGGCACCCGGCCCGACTGCTCGCCGCTCCAGATCACCTGGAGGAGCGACGGGCAGAACCAGCCCGTCCGCCTGAGCGGTTCCGTCAGGCCCATGCCGCGCTGCACGTTCAGCCGCACCGGCTCCAGGTCGGCCATGAAGGCGGTGTTTCCGGCCACGCGGCCGGACAGTTCCAACGCTTCCAGCACGGGCACACCGGCCCCCAGGCTTTCCCCAAGACACCGGATGAACCTGCACAGCGCCATCTTTTTCAGCAGGTGCCCGACGACGGGAGCACGGACCTTCCAGCGGTCCAGCCAGAGGCGCCCTGCGGCGTTTCGCCGCGTCCACACGGCGGCGCCGATGACCAGCACTGCCAGGACTGCCGGCACCCACGGGTACGAAGCCAGCGCGTGGCTGAAGGCGAGGAGGGCCTGCGTGACCAGCGGCAGGCTCACCCCCATCTTTGCGTAGACGCCCGCGAAGACCGGGATTACGTACAGCAGCAGGAACGACACGACCGCCACATTGACCGCCAGCAGGACGATCGGGTAAGCGAAGGCGGCACGGATCCGCTGGTCCGTGTCCTGTTTGTTCTCGAGGTACCGGGCCAGGCGGTCGAGGGTTTCGGTCATCGTGCCGCTCGCCTCGCCTGCCCAGATGGAGGCCCGGAAGTAGGCGGAGAAGTGATCGGGGTGGCGACCGAGAGCGTCGGAGAGTTTCCGTCCGGCCTCCAGGTCGCCGATCACCTCGCCAAGCACGTCGCGCAATGGGCCCGGGCGGGCCTCCTCGCGGAAGGTGCGAAGGCACTCCGCCAGCGTCACCCCGCTGCCGCCAAGGGCCGCCAGGTGCTGGCACAAGCCCACCAGTTCCCGTTCCTTGACCCGCTTGTTGAAGAGGCGGAACGGCCCGGCGGCGCGGCCGGCGGAAGCGTGGATGCCGGGGCCGGACTTGGAGGCAGGCCCGGGTTTTCCGGGGCCGAGCGCTCTGCCGCCAGCAGGACGGCCGATCTTCGGTTTTCCGAGGACGCCCGTGGTCATGCTTCCAGTTCCTCCGCCGGCAGGACGCGCCGGACTTCCTCAACCGTAGTCAGTCCCTTGGTGACGGCCTCCACGGCGGCGTCTCGCATGGAGATCATGCCGGCCTCGCGGCCGAGGCCCCACAGCCTGGCGCCGGAGGCCCCTTGGAGGAAGGCCTCGCGGACGGCCGTCGTCACCGGGAGGATTTCGTAGACCCCCGTGCGGCCGCGATAACCCGTGTCCAGGCACATGTCGCACCCGCGGCCGTGCATCGTCGCCACGTTCTCCAGGGGCGTGCCCTGGACGAGCCGGGCCGGGGGCGTGTACGGCTCCGCACAGTCCGGGCAGACCTTCCGAACCAGGCGCTGGGAGATGGCGGCCGCCAGCGTCGAGGCAATCAGGAACGGCGGCACCTCCATGTCCTTCAGGCGGTTCATCACGCTCGGCGCATCGTTGGCGTGGAGCGTCGAGAACACCAGGTGCCCGGTCATGGCGGCCTGCGTGGCGAGGCGGGCGGTCTCGGTGTCGCGGATCTCGCCCACCATGATTATGTCCGGGTCCTGCCGCAGCACCGTACGCAGGGCGCTGGCGAACGTCAGTCCGACCGCGGCGTTGACCTGAATCTGGTTGATCCGCGCCATCGCGTACTCGACCGGGTCCTCGATGGTCGTCACGTTCAGGCGGTGGCGGTCGACTTCCTGGAGCGCGGCATAGAGGGTGGTCGTCTTGCCGCTTCCCGTCGGTCCTGCCAGGATGATCATGCCGTACGGCCGGGCAATGAGTTTAGTGAACAGTTCGTGCTGCGTGGGGGTCATGCCGAGTTCCCCGAGCCCCAGCGCCCCCGACGATTTGTTCAGCAGCCGGATGGCCACCTTCTCGCCGGTGACGACCAGGACCGTTGAGACGCGCAGATCGAACTCGGCCGCCTCCATGCGGACGCTGATGCGGCCGTCCTGGGGCATGCGATGCTCCGTGATATCCAGCCCCGAGATCAACTTCAGGCGCGAGATCACCTCTTCCTGGAGGTTCGCCGGGATGTGCATCACATCGTGGAGCACGCCGTCCAGACGGTATCGGACCAGCAGTTCGGTGCCGAGCGGCTCGATGTGGATGTCGCTGGCCCCTCTGCGCGCTGCCCCGCGGAGGATCGAATCCACGATCCTCACGGCCGGGGCGTCGTGCCGGGATCCGAGCCGCTCGTTCAGCGAAATGATGCCGCCCGACCGGCCGCCGCCTTCGCCAAGGTCGACGTCGCCAAGGCCCTCCGCCACGCTGCGGTCCATCGTGAAGAACCGCTCGATGGTCCGGCGGATTTCACGCGGCGGCGCCTGGACCGGATGGACACGGTAGCCCGTCACCAGTTCGATCTGGTCCAGCAGCGCCAGGTCGGCCTTCCCGTCGATGGCCACGACGAGTTCGCCGTTGTCGATGCAAATGGGAACGGCCATGTGCTGTCGGACCAAGCCTTCGGGAAGAAGGTGGACTACCTCCGGGTCGACCGTATGGTTGACCAGCGTGGCCGTTTCGAGGTCGAGATGCGGCGTGGCGGATGCGTTCGCCTGGGACGTCTGCGCACCGACTGCGACACCGGCGCCGCGGCTGGCCTCACCACCAGGACCTTGATTCTGGTGGCCCTGCAAGTCAGGCTGCTCATCTCCGTTTGGCGGCAGGGCTGAGCCCTCGCATCCCAGGGGAGGATGCATGCCGCAGGTGCGCATAGTCTAGGAAGACAGTATGGGCAACCACCCATATTGCCTATGCTGCTTAATTCGACAAGTATCGGCTGTTGGCTTAAGGAAATCCCCGCCGAACCTGAGGTGCTGGGCGATTCTGGCAAACCATGCCGCCCGGGAGCGGGGGCCGGTTTCTCGGTGTCGCCTTGTCGGCACGGCTCCCGCCAGTATAATCACGAGGCGGCGTTCCTCTGGCACGGATGGCATGACATGCTGACGGGCATCCACTTTCTCACCACGTACGCCTGCAATTTCGAGTGCGACCACTGCTTCTTGTGGTCCCGGCCTGGTGCGGGCGGCACCTTCACCGCCGACCAGATCCGGCAGGTCCTCGACGAGGCCGTCCGCCTGGGCTCCATCGAGACGGTCTGCTTCGAGGGCGGCGAACCGTTCTTGTACTATCCCCTCGTCCTCGAAGGCATTCGCTTGGCGCGGGCCCGCGGCCTGCCGAGCGGCATCGTCACGAACGCCTACTGGGCGACGTCGGCCGAAGATGCCCGGTTGTGGCTCCAGCCGCTCGTGGACCTCGGCGTGGCCGCCATCAGCATCAGCGACGATTCCCTCCATTACGGCGACCAGCGCGGCAGGCACACCGAGCGCGTGACGGCTGCGGCCCAGAAACTCGGCATGGCGGCCAAGGCCATCTGTACCGAGCGTCCGACTGTCGAGCCGCCGCCGCCCGACGCGCCGGGACAGGCGGCCCCGCGGATTACCGGGGGCGTGATGTTCCGCGGGCGCGCCGCCGAGAAACTCTCCCAGGGCCTGCCCCGGCGGCCCTGGACCGACATGACCCGCTGTCCGCACGAGGATCTGAAGGACCCGCGCCGCGTCCACGTCGATTCCTACGGCCAGGTGCACCTCTGCCAGGGCCTCGGCGTGGGAAACTTCTGGAAGGTGCCGCTGGCCGACCTGGTGAAGTCCTACGATCCGTGGTCGCACCCGATCGCCGGCCCGATCCTTCGCGGCGGTCCAGCCCAACTGGCCCGCGAGTACGGCGTGCCGCACGACGACTCGTACGTCGACGAGTGTCATCTGTGCTACAAGGTCCGCCTGGGCCTCATGGACCGCTTTCCGCAGTATCTCGGCCCGCGACAGGTGTACGGATTGGACTGATTCTGCAACGAGGCTGGCGCGTAGTTGCTGACGCTGACGGAAGGACCGGCCTTGAGCCGCGCGCCTGGCGGGCGGCCGGCAAGCCCCGTGTCGGGCCGCGCCGCCCCGTCAGGAGGCCTGCACCGCCTCCCCGATGATGGAGGCCATGGTCTTCTCGTGGGCCGGTGTCAGCGTCGACGGAATCGACGTGATGATGCCGCGCTCGAACAGGGCGTCGCTGGCGGGGCAAGCCCCCTTGCCGTATTCGCGGACGCGGCCGGCGTTCTGGGGGAGGCTCCACGGGTTGCCCGCCGGCGACAGCGGCACCTTGTTGACCAGTTGAGGGATGTTGTAATAGATATGCATACCATGTTCGGCCAGGCGCGATGCGCCGAAGACCCCGGCCTCGCGGATGGCGGCGACGATGCGGGCGGCCCGGGCCCGGTCGCTCGCGAAGAACACCAGGCAGCAGGCCGTGTCGCCCCCGGGGTCGTTCTGCCGGCGCCACGTCAGGCCCGGGGCGCCCTCGAGCATCGCCTTGATGCGTTTCTTGGAGGCCTGCATGTGGCGGACGACGCGGCCGAGTTTGCGCAACTGGACCGAGGCGACCGCGCCCACGAGTTCGCTCATCCGGCGCCCGGACCCCCACGTGACGTAGCGCGGGTCGGACACCAGGCTGCTCTCGCGCCACACCGCGCCGACGTCGTGGGCGGAGACCATCCTCAGGTACAGGTCTTCGTGGTCGGTCAGGAGCAGGCCGCCCTCGCCGGCGGTGATGTTCTTGTTGATCTGGAGGCTGAACACTCCGACATGGCCGAAGGTGCCGGCCGCCTTGCCCTGAAACGTGGCGCCGTTGGCCTGGGCACAGTCCTCGAGCACGGGAATGCGATGTTTACGGGCGATGGCCATGATGGCCTGCATGTCGCACGGCGCACCGGACATGTGGACGGGCACGATGAGCCGCGTGCGGGGCGTGACTTTGCGATCCAGGTCCGCCGGGTTCATCGACAGGCTGTCGTCCACTTCGCAGAGCACTGGGACGGCGTTGGCATGGACGACCGCCCCGACCGTGGAGACCCACATGAATGCCGGCACGATCACCTCGGAGCCGGGGCCGATGCCCAGCGCGGTCATCGCGGTCATCAGCGCGCCGGTGCCGCTGTTCACGGCCAGGGCATACTTGGCCCCGTAGAACTTCTTGGCCCCCTCCTCGAACATGGCGGCGTGGCGCGGCTTGCCGACGCCGTAGTAGCGAAACGGCGCCCTGCCGCGGAGCACATTCAGCGCGGCCCGTTCCTCCTGCCGGTCGTACCAGTTGACCCCCGGGAACTCCCGCGGCCAACCCCTCGCCCTCTTCATGGGTCGGTCCTTTCCAGGTCGGCGCCTGCCACCTGTTGTTTCCTGGGTGGCGCCACGGTCTCATATATCAGATAGGCGGCGGAGAGTCAACGATGCCGGCGACCTTCTGGTACTACAGCGCGACTTCGTCAATTGGAGGCGCCCTGAAGCGCATGTTGCGCTGTGGCACTAGAGAAAGCCGCCGCTGGGGCAGGGCGCCCGTGGCGCGGGGCGGAAGCGGAAAGTGCACGTGTGGGGTGCACGGCGAGCAGCCTCGGAGCACTGCCAGCGCGGCCCGGCCGCCCCCGCTCAAGCCACCAGCGGCACCACCAGGGCCGGCAGCGCCAGGAGGTCCACCCGTTCATCGTCCGGCGCCAGGGCCGGGTCGGAAGAGGTCTGTGAAGTCCTTGCCGAAGCGCTGGAGGCCAGGGCCGGCCCGTCCGCCAGCGCCGGGTCCACCGTCAGGATGGCCTGGAAATCAGGGCTGGCCATCGCCGCCGGCGCGGCCGTCGCGAGGGCGGCAGGAACGTCGGTTGCCGGCCCGCTCGCGGCAGCCTGCGGCGATGCCGCGATCCAAGACAACTCAGGCCCAGGCGCCAGGACGTCCGCTTCCGGCACGGGGGCCGTCGGATTGGCCGCCAGGACAGGCAGGATCGGTTGAGGGTCGCCGGCCGCCTGCGGACCGGGGTTCGGGAGCGCCGTCAGGCAGCGTCCCGCCGCCGCAGCGGCCTGGTAGAGCGCGATGAACGCATCCAGGTCCGCCGGCGTGACCTTTCCGTCCGGTGCGGTTGATGCGACAGCGACGCCGCGGAAGTCGGCCTCCTTGTCGCCGGCCTGGAACTTCGCCAGGAATCCGCCGACGTCATCGGCGGTAATGCGGCCGTCGCCGTTCTGTCCTCCGCCTGCCGCAGCGAAATCTCCGCGCAGGCTGCCGACGTAGAAGATCGCGTTGCCGCCCGGCGTACCGTTGCCTGTCGGCAGGTCCGCGGCATCGCGGATGTATGTGCGGCCGGCGGTCTTGGGCTCCCCGTCCAAAAGGCGCCCGATGGGGTCTTTGAGCGTCCCGTTGCCCTTGAGCGCGACCTTGACCCAGGTGTCGACCGCCGCCCCAGCCGCCAGGTTAATGGTCATGGTGCCGGTGCCCGACCCTGTAATGCTCGAGGGCGTGAGCGTGGCCGTAACGGTCTCATTGTTGCCGCTGAAGGTTACCTTCTGCACGGTGACGTCGCTGGCGGCAAACGTCACCACCTGGGCGAACGTGACCGCGATAGTCCGCGCGCCGAGGACGCTGGGATCGATGCCGCTGGGGCCGCGGTCCCCCGGATTGTTCAGCCGGATCCCCGTCACCGAGGCGAAATCATTGTCGGCGATCGTCACGGTTCCAGTGAAAGGAGTTCCGACGGTGTACGTGTTCCAGGTCGAGAGCCTCAGGATCACCGTCTCGGCCGGTTCGGCCAGGGCGTCGTCTAACGGCCAGATATCGAGAGTAGTGGATGACTCGCCCGCCGGAATGACGACGGAGCCGCTGAGACCTTCCTGGAGGTCGTCGGGGGTGGCCGTCCCGCTCGTCGAGTAGTAGACCGAGAGGTCATCCGTCAGGTCGCCCACCCGCGTGAACAGGAACGTGCCTGGGTCGGGACCCGCCTCCGACGCGCTCCCGTCCGTGGCCTGGAGCGTGACGGTCGGCAGGTCGTTGTCGGCAATGGTCGCCGTGGCCGAAGGAGTCCCGGTGACGACGTAATCGCTGGGCCTGGGTGTAATGGTGAGGATCACCGTCTCGTTCGGCTCGTCGATAGTGTCGTCGACCGGCAGGAAGTCGATGGCCGCGGATGCCGCCCCCACCCCCAGAACGACCGACCCGCTCAGCACGGGCGTGTAATCGAGGCCCGGCGCGGCCGTGCCGCTGACCGTGTAGTTGACCGTCAGGGCCACCGTCGTATCGCCCGCGCGGCTGACGGTGAACGTGCCCTTGGTGGGGCCCGTCTCCGACGCATTGGGGGCTGTGGCCTGGATGCTAACGGCCGGGAGGTCGTTGTCGGCGATCGTTATCGTGCCCGAGTAAGCAGATCCGAGGGTGTACCAGGCGGGGAAGGGGGTGAGCGTCATGATCACCGTTTCCGCCGGTTCATCGAGGGCGTCGTCGACGGGCACGAGGTTGATCGTGATGGACGACACACTCACGCCGAAGGAGACGGCGTTGCCGAGCGCCGGCGTGTAATCGTCGGCCGAGGCGGTCCCGCCGACGGAGTAGTAGACCGTCAGCGAGGTCGTCAGGTCGCCCACGCGGGTGACGACGAACGTCCCCTTGTCGGGCCCCGTCTCGGAGGCGTTCGGATCCGGCGTCTGGAGGCTCACGACCGGGTAATCGTTGTCGGCGATCGTGACCGTGGCCGAGGCCGTTGCGATAGTGTAGTTGGCGCTGGGCGTGAGGGTCAGAATCACCGTCTCGGCGGGCTCGTCGATCGTGTCGTCAATCGGCAGGATGTCGATCGTCGAGGTCTGCTGGTCCGGAGCGAAGACAGCCGTGCCGCTGAGCACCGGCGTGTAGTCGGCGCCCGGCGTCGCCGTGCCGCTGACGGTATAGGGGACCGTCAGCGCACCGGACGCGTCGCCGATGCGGCTGATGACGAACGACCCCTTGGCGGGGCCCGTCTCCGACGCATTGGGGACCGTGGCCTGGATGCTGACCTGGGGAGGATCATTGTCGGCAATCGTCACGGTGGCCGTGGACGGAGTCACGATAATGTAGTTGGCCGATGCCGAGAGCGTCAGCACCACGGCCTCCGCCAGTTCGGGGATGGTGTCATCGACCGGGGTAATGACGACGGCGGCCGACGCCGCGCCCACGCCGAGGATGATTGAGCCGCTCGGCGTCGCCGTGTAGTCGTCGGTCGAGGCCGTGCCGCCGAACGTGTAGTTGACCGTCAGGGCGACGGCCAGGTCGCCCACGCGCGTGATGGTGAACGTGCCCGGGTCGGGCCCCGTCTCCGACGCGCCGGGGTCGGTCGCCTGGACGCTGACCGCCGGCAGGTCGTTGTCGGTAATCGACACGGTCGCCGAGGCGGGAGTCCCGATGGTGTAACCGGCGTCA
>Ga0315280_10002673_pt1 | contig 28527 bp, 20 predicted proteins | sample YL17G06_40_MG_FD_203697 | JGI IMG/M metagenome (GOLD analysis project Ga0315280, IMG submission 203697) | Sediment microbial communities from Yellowstone Lake, YNP, Wyoming, USA - YL17G06_40 | ecosystem: Environmental > Aquatic > Freshwater > Lake > Sediment | place: USA: Wyoming | collected... | reverse complement strand
GGCGATTTCCTGGCTCCTGACCCCGCCTGCTACCTGACAGACGAGGAGATCGGCGTTGCGCCGGGGACGCCGGCAGCCGCGGAGGCGGCCAGGTGGCCGGTGCCGGTGCAGAAAGAATCAGCGGGGCTGCCCCAGTCGCCCGGCACCCCCAGGAGGCGGTGACGATGGCAAAGGCCGAAAAGGCGGCGGCTGAGCAACTGGACATCGTCGATCACCGCCTGCTGGACCTTCTGCAGCGGGACTTCCCCCTGAACGCACGGCCCTTCGCTGCGATCGGGGAGAGGCTCGCGCTGCCCGAGGAAGAAGTGCTGGCCCGCGTGCGACGCCTCAAGGACCACGAGAAGGGACGACTCATCCGCCAGATCAGCGCCATCTTCGACACGGCGGCCTTGGGCTACAAGAGCACCCTGGTGGCCATGCAGGTCCCTCAGGACCAGGTCGGGCGGGCGGCGGCGGCGATCAATCGCCATCCAGGGGTCAGCCACAACTACCAGCGTGACCACGCCTGGAACCTGTGGTTCACCCTGGCTGTGCCCCCCGACGAGGACCTGGAGTCCTCGCTGCAGGCGCTGGTTGACCAGGCAGGCGGTTATCCCTATCGCCTGTTTCCGGCGCTGCGGGTCTTCAAGATCGCCATGCAACTGGATATCGAAGGCGCCGGCGACGTTTCGCCCGTCGACAGCGCTCAAGGGAGTCGACCCGGCCCTGCGCCCATCCCCAGTGATCGCGACAGGGCCTTCATCCGCGAACTGCAGGAGGATATCGAGATCGTCCCCCAGCCCTTCGCGGGCGTGGCCGAGCGCCTGGGGGTGAGCCAGCAGGAGGTTCTCGCCTGGCTGCAAGAGGCCAAGGCCGTGGGCTGGTTGCGCCGATTCGCCGCCATCCTGCGCCAGCGGCAGGCAGGTTATGTCGCCAACGGCATGGTCGCCTGGCAGGTGCCCGAGGACAGCATCGAGAAGACGGCGATGGTTGCCGCGTCCCTGCCCCAGGTCAGCCACTGCTACCAGCGCCCCACCTATCCTGACTGGCCCTACAATCTCTTCACGATCATCCACGCCAAGAGCAAAGAGAGCTGCCAGGCCATTGTCCGGAAGATCTCTCAGGAGGCGGGTGTCAGCGACTACGTCATCCTGTTCAGCACCAAGGAATACAAGAAGGAGCGGCTCAAGTACTTTGCCCCCGCCCAGGGGGTCGCGACAAGCAGGTCGCACAGTCTTTACACCGAGGCTCAAAGGTACATGCCCGGCGGCGTTAACAGCCCCGTCAGGGCTTTCAGCGCCGTGGGAGGAGAACCGCTGTTCATCGCCAGAGGGGAGGGCCCCTATATCTACGACGTGGATGGCCGTCGCTACATCGACTACGTCCTGTCCTGGGGCCCCCTGATCCTGGGGCATGCCCATCCGCAGGTGGTAAGCGCCCTGAAAGACGCCGCGGAGCGAGGGATCAGCTATGGCGCCCCTACCGCCCTGGAAACCGAGCTGGCCAAACGGGTGGTAGAGGCGGTGCCCTCCATCGAAATGGTGCGCTTCGTCAACTCGGGCACCGAGGCCACGATGAGCGCCCTGCGCCTGGCCCGCGCCTACACCGGGAGGAGCAAGATCATCAAGTTCGAGGGCTGCTACCACGGACATGCCGATTTCCTCCTCGTCCGGGCGGGCTCGGGCGTGACCACCCTTGGCCTTCCGGACAGCGCCGGCGTGCCGGAGGGCATCGCCCAGGACACTCTGATCGCTCCCTACAACGACCTCCAGCCGGTCGACAGGCTGTTCAGCGCGAATCGCGGCCAGATCGCCGCCGTGGTCGTCGAGCCGGTGGCAGGGAACATGGGGGTGATACCCCCCGAACCCGGCTTTCTGGAGGGCCTGCGAGGGGTGACAAAGGCGGAGGGGGCGCTGCTCATCTTCGATGAGGTGATCACCGGCTTTCGGGTGGCCTACGGTGGGGCCCAAGCCCTGTACGGCGTAACGCCCGACCTGACCTGCCTGGGCAAGGTCATCGGCGGCGGCCTGCCGGTTGGGGCCTACGGCGGCCGCCGGGAGATCATGGAGATGGTGGCACCCCTGGGCCCTGTGTATCAGGCGGGCACCCTCTCCGGCAACCCTCTGTGCATGACCGCCGGCATCGAGACCCTCAAGGTGCTCGCTCAGCCTGGGGCCTACGAGCGTCTGGAGGAGAGGTCGGCGCGGCTGGTGGACGGCATCCGCGCGGCGGCCGAGGCTGCCAGGATACCCGCCTTTCAGACGCGCGTCGGCTCGCTGTTCTGCACCTTCTTCAACGGCGAGAGGGTCGTGGACTACGCCTCGGCGAAGAGGTCTGACACCGGTAGGTACGCCCTCTTCTTCCGAGCGATGCTGGAGAACGGCGTCTATCTGGCGCCCTCGCAGTTCGAGGCGGGCTTCCTCTCGCTGGCCCACAGCGACGAGGACATCGAACGCACGATCGAGGCGGCGGAGGCGGCGTTCGCAGGGCTGGGGGGGTAGGGGCCTAGCGCATCATTAGAGCGTGAGCGGCTACCGCTGACCCCGCTCCGCTCGCCGTCGTGCAGCTCGGCTTGGAGGCGGTGTCGGCTGGACGGGCCGTGCCGTACCTGGTGGCGCGCCAGCGGGCGCGATAATGATTTCTCTCTCGATCTTGACGTAGGCCTTGCCGAGATGGTTTTCGATGATTTTTACCGCTGCGGTGGTGCTGTGTGTCAGGGAGTAGCAGTGATGCACCGAAAGAACTGCATCCTGTAGATCACCGTCATCTTCGAGAGCAGTTACGCGCAATCCGAGCTCACGAACGTCGTGAAGCGAAACTCGCCGCCTGTGAGAACCGAAATACTCGTAGTTTGTAAACCAGTCGGCCGCGGCCTCGGCCTTTTTCTCGGCTTCGGGGTCGCCTCGGAGCATATAGTCTTCAAGCCATTGACGGACGACCCGTTTGGCGAGGTCACGCTGATCCTGACACATAGCGAGAAGGCCAGGTAGATAGGCCCGTAGGATCGGCATCCACGCAGCGAGATTCTGCGGGTCCCGGCACTCTTTCTTGGCCTGCTCGAACTGGTCGAGGATTGCCTGTCCGGGTGCGGCTCGAGGTCCGTCGGGCGTGCTGATGACGAACTGAGGATCGATCGGCCCAAGCTGGGAGTGAGCACCCATGACAATCTCATCAGCACCCAGAGCCAACATCGTTGCCGCTGACATGGCAGCGACGGGAATAATTGCGCGAATGTGGTCGAACTGGGTTCGAAGGTACGCAACAATCGATTCGGTAGCCTCAGCGGAGCCTCCTGGGCTGGATATTAGGAGGTCAAGTTCTCGCTGCTGCAGGCGCGCGACCGCGTTCATGAAGCCCTGCACATCGCCGAGAACGATGGCGACGTTCGAGGAGGTATCTTTGTCAAGGAACGCTGTACTGTAGACGATGGTGGCTCTACCAGTCTTTTGGGCCAGCGCAGCCAAGTAGCGACGGCGAACCTTATCGAAGTCTGGGCTGCCGTTGGGAAGTCTGTTCTCTGGCCGCGTCAGCTCATCTAAGATCTCGCCCCACGTGCCCATAGCTCATCGTCAGGCCAGTGACTCCTCGCTAGTTGAGTTGGCTGCGGATTCTGAAATCCTCGTCGCACCAAAGATCGTCGCGTATACGGATTCCGCTCTCTCGTACACGTCCACGGCCTCGGCTACGCCCGGCTCCCTAAGCGCCCCTGCAACGAGCGCCTCCATGTCCTTCTGAGCTCTCTCGCTAGCGGATCGCTGTCTGGACACACGAGGCTTCCCGATAGTGGGTTCCTCTTTGGACATATAAATTCCTCCCACAGGCGACGTGCTGCCTGCATTATACATTATTGGCCCCCGCGGAGTCGACGTGAAAGTGGCGCGTAGCGCGATTTCCGCTTGGCGCTCTTGTACCTCACATTCCGCCTCGTCGCCCAGCAGATCCTCGGGGGAGCCTCGGTCCTGTGGGTTTTCGCAGGGATACCGGCCTACAGCCTCCTCCGGCTCTTTGTCACCGCACTACGAACACCTGCGTCTTCCAGATCTGGGAGGGGGCGTTGCGCAAGGCCTCGTACCGGGGCTTCCCCACGGGCAGAACTCTGGCCAACGTCTTGCCGCCAAGCCGCTGGAGATACTCGCATCGCTTGAGGAAGGAGTGCAGGGTTAGTCTGTCACCGCCCAGGAAAACGTAGTCGAGTCGCTCTTCGTAGGCGGCAAACTGCGTTGCCACAACCGAGCAGGCTTTGTCAAACAGCTCGCGAGCCTGCTCTTCCCTTCGCCGCGCGAAGCGCCGCTGGGACTGACCGCCGGCCTTGTGCCTGCCCTTCACGAACCTGGTGCCCGTCTTCGACGTGAGAAGCTGGTCGCCTTCAAACACGCCGACCGAGTATCCTCCCAGCCGTAGAAGCACGACCCCCAGCAGGTATTTCTTATCTAGGAGTGCCCGTAGATAGGAGGTATCCCAGGCTGGAAAGAACTGGTTCAGGTCTACGGGAAAAGGCGGCACCAGGACGTACTTACAGTCGTCGCTCCAGAGTAGAACGAGGCCTGTTTCGGACTCGATAAGTCCAGCCGGAAGCCCCTTGATTTCTTGTAGCCAGTTGCCATGTTCGAGGCCTAGCGATTCTAGGTAGGACAAGAAATGGCCTGGCTCAGCGTACAGGGCAATCCTTTCGCCCTCCGGCTGCTGTAGCTCGGCCAGCCAACGCTCCAGCCTACGCCATGTCATGTCATGGCGCTCTGCAACCTCCACCATCTTCCCGCTTTAGCGCTTGCTAGCCCTGTCCCTCCTTATAGCTCCTTCTTCAGCTCGGCGTACGCCGCCTTCACCTCTTCGATCGAGGCCCCGTCTTCCAAGGTGGTGACGTCGCCGACGGCCACGTCGGTGGCAACCGCCTTGAGCAGTCGCCGCATGATCTTGCCGCTGCGGGTCTTGGGCAGCTTGTTGACGAAGAACACGCTCTCCGGCGTGGCAATCGGACCGAGGGTCTTCCGGATGTGGGCGTTGAGCTCCTTCTGCAGCTCGGGCGAAGGATGGTGCCCGTCCCGCAGAATAGCGAAGATGACGATGGCCTCGCCCTTCACCGGGTCGGGCTTGCTGACGGCCGCCGCCTCCGCGACCGGGGGGAAGGAGACAGCGGCGTTCTCCAGCTCCAGCGTTCCCAGGCGGTGGCCGGCTACCTTGATCACCTCGTCGGCCCGGCCGAGGAGCCAGAAATAGCCATCCTCGTCCTGGATGGAGTAGTCGCCGGTGAGGTAGCTGCCGGGGAAGCGACTCCAGTATACCTCCTTGTACCTCTCGGGGTCGCCGTAGAGGGTCATGAGCATCCCGGGCCACGGCTTCTTGATGACCAGCAGCCCTCGCTCGCCGGGGGCCGCGGGCTCGCCTTTCTCGTTCACCACCTGGGGGTCGATGCCAGGCAGGGGGAAGCTGGCGGAACCGGGCTTCAGGGGCGGGAGCTCGATGGCCGGCGCCTGGCTGATCAAGATGCCACCGGTCTCGGTCTGCCACCAGGTGTCCACGATGGGGCAGCGCTCGCCGCCGATGTGCTTGAAGTACCAGACCCACGCCTCAGGGTTGATGGGCTCTCCCACCGTTCCCAGCAGTTCCAGGCTGCTCAGGTCGTACTTCTCTGGCCACCCCTCGCCGGCCTGCATGAACATGCGAATGGCCGTGGGCGAGGTGTAGAGGATGTTGACCCCATAGGTCTGGATGATATTCCACCAGCGGCCCAGATCGGGGTAGTTGGGCGCGCCCTCGTACATGACGCTGGTGGCGCCGAAAGCCAGGGGAGCATACACGATGTAGCTGTGGCCGGTGACCCAGCCGATGTCCGCGGTGCACCAGAATACGCTGTCTTCTTTGGGGTTGAACACCCACTTAAAGGTGGAGTGGGTGTACACCATGTAGCCGCCCGTACAGTGGACGACACCCTTGGGCTTCCCCGTGGTGCCCGATGTGTAGAGGATGTACAGAGGGTGGCTGGCCTCCACCGGTTCCGGGTCAACCCGGTCCGACGCCTCCAAGAGCAGTTCGTGATACCAGAAGTCCCTGCCCGGCTTCATTTCCACGTCGACGCCGGCCCGCTTGACCACCACCGCACTCTTGACGCAGGGCGAAAGGTCCATCGCCTCGTCCGCTATCCGCTTGAGGTGCACGGGCGAGCCACGGCGATAGCTAGCGTCGGCGGTGACCAGGACCTTAGTTTCGAGGTCGTTCATCCGATCGGCCAGCGACTGGGCGGTGAAGCCCGAGAAGACGGCCGTGAAGATGGCGCCGATGCGGCTGCAGGCCAGCATGAAGATGGGCAGCTCCGGGATCATCGGCAGATAGAGCGCTACCTTGTCACCTTTGACCACGCCCAGGTTCTTCAATACCGACGCGCAGCGGTTGACCTCTCGATACAGGGTGCCGTAGCTCAGGACGCGAGTGTCACCGGGCTCCCCCTCCCAGTAAATGGCGACCTTATTCTTCCTTCCGTTCTTGATGTGGCGGTCGCAGCAGAGGTAGCTGGCGTTGAGCTCGCCCCCCACAAACCAGCGGGCGAAGGGCAAATCCCACTCCAACACCTTGTCCCAGGTGCGGAACCAGTCCAGCTTGCGGGCCTCTTCCGCCCAGAAGTCTTCCAGCTCGCGGATAGACCTATCGTACACCTCGAAATACCTCTTCCGCGGCCAGTGCGTAGACTCCTGATCAATAGAGATAGTCATGCAAATTACCTCCTATTATGTAGAGCCTATCATGAAGAATTGGCTACAGTCTATGACCAAGAACACCCACCCCGCCAGTGGCCCTGGGTGAGCAGGGTTTACTCTATCACTTGAGTGGCCTAAAGAACAAGCGTTGAGAACATTCTAGTATCTAGTATCTAACGATACTACCCCGTAGCGTTCAAAAGCAGCGCCTCACAGGGTAAACTTAGCGATGAACCCTGAGGAGGAGCAATGGACGTCTACACCTGCATTCGTAGCAAGCGAGACACCAGGGCCTATCAGGACAGGCCTATTCCTGAGGGGTCTCTGCAGCGCATCCTTCAGGCGGGACGAATGGCGGGCAGCGCCAGGAACCTGCAGCCCTGGCGCTTCGTGATCCTCCAGGACGCCCCGAAGAAAAAGGAGCTCGCTGCCTGCGGCCAGTTCGCTCAGCACATACCATCGGCGCCGGTCGTGGTGGCCATCGTGCTACCGCAGGACGGCCGTGAATTCGACGCCGGCCGCTGTGCCCAGAACATGATGCTGGCTGCTTGGGCGGAGGGTATCGCCTCTTGTCCGGTCACAATGCACGACGGCGATTGCGCCCTGCGCGTCCTGGGAGTCCCCCAGGGACACCGGGTGTCCATCGTTCTCGCTTTCGGCTACCCGCCGCCTTCGGGGCCCCGACCCAGAGGGACGCCCCGCACCCCACTGCGGGAGCTGGTGCATAGGGACGGGTGGTAACAACCAAACGGCTCGACTCGGTATGACCGCCAGCGGGGACGCCGCCGCAGTCTGAGGCCTCCTCACGCCGATCGAGCGGCTACATCTGGCCCCGATACGGCAACATCACCTTGTGAGGACGGACGATGGAGAGGACACGCGCCCCAAGGCAGCGCAGGCGGGTGCCCTGCTACCCGAAGCGCTGATAGGCGTTCTCCAGGTACTGGAGCATCATGCGCTGCGCGTTAAAAAACGAAGCGTTTAGGGCGATGACCGAGCGCATAACCGCGGCATACGCAGTCGCCCTTCCATAGAACATGGGGAGGATCACGTACTCCAGCTTGTCGTACAGAGAGGCGGTCTCTTTGTCGGGATTGCTCTCGGGTTCCCAATCATCGCCGATAGACCAGCCGGTCACACCTTCCACGTGACCCTCGATCCACCAGCCGTCCAGAACGCTCAGGCTTGGCACCCCGTTCAGCGCCGCCTTCATGCCGCTGGTCCCAGAGGCCTCGTGTGGCTTCTGCGGGCTGTTTAGCCACAAATCGACACCGGCGCAGAGATACTTGCCCAACGCCATGTCATACTCCTCCAGGTAGACGACACGCACAGTGTCCTTCAGAGCAGCCGCAGCCTCGAAGATGCGCTGGATTATGGCCTTGCCGCCCTCGTCCCGGGGATGGCTCTTACCGGCATAGATGATTTGAAGGGGGCCAGCCTGGCGCGCTATCCTCTTCAGGCGGTCCAGGTCAGAGAGCAGCAGGTCCGCCCGTTTGTACGCGGCGGAGCGTCGGGCAAAACCCAGGGTCATCACCGCCGGGTCCAGGCGCAGACCGGTCCGCCTTTTCACCTCTGCCACCAGCTCCCGTTTGGCCTCAGCGTGAGCCTGCTGGATTTCGTCAACGGGGATGCTTATAGCGTAGCGCAGGTAGAGGTTGTCGACGCGCCACTCGGGAATGTGGCGGTCGTAGAGGCTTTGAAAAGCCTGTGTTGTCCAGGTGACGGCATGTACACCGTTCGTGATGGAGTTGATGGGATAGGAGGGAAACATGCTGTGAGAGATGTCGTGGTGGCGCTGGGAGACGCCATTGATATAGTGCGAGAAGATCAAGGCCAGGTAGGTCGTATTCAGGGTGCTGTTCAGGCAACACTGGGCCGCCTCCAGGGCCATCGTTGGCTCCTCACCCAGCACCCGCCGGACCATATCCAGGGGGAACTTGTCGTGGCCAGCAGGCACAGGGGTGTGGGTGGTGAACACGCATCGCTGGCGGACCGCCTCTGTGTCCGCTTTGGTCACGGCACGGAGACCGCGCCCGTCTGTCTGTTCTTCCAGCAGGGCCAGGGCGAGGAGAGCGGAGTGCCCCTCGTTCATGTGATAGAGCTGCACCTTGTCATGCCCGAGGGCGCGTAGCATGGCCACGCCGCCCAAGCCCAGCACGACTTCCTGGCACAGACGGTAGTGGTCGTCTCCGCCGTACAGGTAGTCGGTGAGGGTTTGATCCCACGGGTCGTTTTCCGGCAGGGCCGTGTCCAGAAAGTAGACGGGCACGCTGTGCCCGGTCACGCCGCGCACAGGATAGCGCCATGCCCGTATCTGCACCTTCCGCTCCTCGATAGCCACGGATACGCGGGGCTCTAAGGGTTGGAGGAATTCTTCCGGATACCAGATGGAAGGACCCTCCGTCTGATCTCCGCGGGCATCCAGGTGCTGGCGGAAAAAGCCTTTGCGGTGCAGGAGTGTCACACCCACCATGGGTACGGCCAAATCGGCGCCGGCGCGCAGGGTGTCCCCGGCCAGCACACCCAGGCCGCCACTGTATGTGGGCATGGCCGGGTCAAGGCCAACCTCCATGGAGAAATAGGCAATCGTGGATGGCGGAGCTGGCGTCTCGGGCTCAGGCGCAATCATGAGTACTCCCTCTAGGGTCCTTTGCCTCTATTTGTCCTTTCCAGGCTCCAGAGAAGATGCCTGACAATATTCATCGATATCCTAGTCGCCGTGCCCTCTATATCGTTATAGAGGTGCGATGACCGCGATTTGTTACAGCCGCCCTGAACTTGTTACGACAAGTTTGTGCGGCCGATCCTCGCACTTTTTTCCACCCAACATCGCCGTGTCCAGAAATGGCAGTTATGTAGGGAAGGGCGAGCAGCTCCCCCCTGCTAAGCTTCTGGCGATGACAAAGCGACACGAGCAATGCAAACAGGGATCGCGGAGTGGAGGATACCTCGCCAGCTCCGGTCGGTCAGTTGCACGGGCAGCCACGAGGGCGTCAACACAGGCAAATGCCCGGGCTCGCCCTTCGCCTGTCCTAGGGATTAAGTCTTCCCCGCTCGATGAGCCCCTCAGCAATCTGAACCACGTTCAGGGCAGCGCCCTTTCGCAAGTTGTCTGCCACGCACCAGAGGTTCAGCCCGTTTTCGACGGTTGGATCTTCCCGGATTCGCCCCACCAGTACCATATCCCGATAGTCGGGCTTTCGGACGTCCAGGGGCACAGGATAGGTGCGTTCAAGCGGGTCATTGCGGGGATTGTTGCCGTTCGGGTCATCGATGACGACGACGCCCGGCGCTCTCGCTAGAATCTCCCGGGCCTCAGCGGCGGTCAGCTTCCTTTCCGTCTCGATGTTGATGCTTTCGCCATGCCCCACCAAGACCGGCACCCGCACGGTCGTAGGGCTTATCTTGATGGTGTCATCCCCCATGATCTTCTGGGTCTCCAGCACCATCTTCAGCTCTTCCTTGGTGTAGCCGTCCTCAGTGAACCTGTCGATGTGAGGAAAGAGGTTGAAGGCTATCGGCCGTGCGAATACCGTCTGCTCGAAGGGAATGTCATCCAGGGACTTCAGACCATGGGGGATCTGGCTCAGGAGTTCCTCCTGCGCTTGCACACCCCATCCCGAGACGCTCTGATAGGTGGATACGACCACCCTACGGATCCTGGCAGCCTGGTGTAGTGGATGAAGAACCAACACCATCTGGATGGTGGAGCAGTTGGGACTGGCGATGAAGCGCTTCTCGGGCGTTACCGCGTCAAGGTTCACTTCCGGCACCACTAGCGGGACAGCCGGATCCATGCGGAAGTCGCCCCCGTTGTCTACGCAGATGGCACCTGCTTCGACCGCCTTCTTGCCCCACTGGACGCTTGCCCCTTTGCCTCCTTCCTTCCCTGCGAAGAAGACGACGTCCACACCCTCAAAGGCCCCTTCGCTGGTCTCCTCAACATGAAAGCCCTCTCCTGCAAGCGTTTCGCTGCGCGCCCTTGTCGCACAAATCCGTGGGGGCCATTGCATGGGAAAACCACGTTCCCGCAAGATGGAAACGATTTGCTCCCCGACCATGCCCACACCCACGACGGTAACTCTTAGTGCCATGCTGACCTCCCCGAACAGCCACGAGGGTTCTCACCGCCCATGACAATCTGTTCTAAGACTCAGCCTAATTCTCCCTCATTGAACCACAAAAGCGCAACAGCTTTCGTTGCGCCTCGCCGCGACTCCGCGTACACAAAGCATCACAAACCGAGCGCCTGCTTGTCAAGACTGCGTGAGGAGAGCGCCCTACCCCCATCGAGCCTTTAGACGCCGTGCCGCCCGTCTGCGAACCGACGATATGAGCCGCAGAAAACGATCAGGCGGCCGCCGTGCTAGAATGGGGCGGGGCAGACGCGCGAGATGCCCGCTATCGCGAGCGTCCTGCGGCCCCTGCTAGAGCCTGAAGACCAAGAGGAGGTACGGCCATGCGTTGGCTCCTGACGGTGATTCTAGTCCTTGGCCTGGCCCTGTTCGGGATGGCCTGTCAGGGAGAGGAAGAGGAGAAGGGCGAAGCGACTGCCACGCCCGTGGCGACCGCGGCGGCATCGCCGACGGCGCAGGCAGGGGCGGCGACGACGCCGGAGCTCGCGCCGGGCTGGACGAAGATCGAGCCGGGCGGGGAAACCATCTGCTCGCAGGGCACACCGTTCGCCTACTTTGTGCATCCGGGTACGGTCAACCGCCTGTTGGTCTATTTCCAGGGCGGTGGTGCTTGCTGGGACGCCAGGACCTGCTCGCTCAGGGGGATCTTCAAGGAGACCGCGGACGATCGCGACAACCCGGGCCAGGCGGCCGAGGGGATCTTGGACTTGGAGAACCCGGACAATCCCTTCAAGGACTGGTTCTTCGTTTTCATCCCCTATTGCACGGCGGACATCCACTGGGGGAATAACACTCAGACCTACACGTCAGGGGGCGCGGACATCGTCATCCATCACAAAGGGTTTGTGAACGCCAGCGCAGTTCTGGACTGGATACAGGACAATTTTGAAAAGCCGGAGAAGATCTTCGTGTCTGGGTGCAGCGCGGGGAGCTACGGGTCGATCATGGGCGCAGCCCACATTCACAAGCTCTATCCCGACGTGCCTCTCTACCAGCTCGGCGACGCGGGCGCCGGCGTGAGCACGGACGATTTCTTCCAAAACAGCTCCCCGAACTGGAATGTCGCGGACAGCAGGCCGGACTGGATCCCGGCGCCGGACGGTTCCTGGGACGAGGTTTCCTCGCTCGCCGACTATTACATTGCCCTGGCGAACTACTACCGCGACGACCGCTGGTCACAGTACAACGCGGCCCACGACTCAATCCAAACGCTCTTCTACAGCGCTATGGGCGGCAGCGGCGACTGGGGCCAACTCATGCTCGAGAGCATCCGGGAGATTCAGGACAGTGCTCCCAATTTCCACTCCTACACTGCCCCGGGCGCAATCCATTGCATCACCGGAGACGACATCTTCTACACGCGCGAGGTCAATGGCGTCAAGTTTAGCGACTGGGTGGACGCCATGCTCAACGACAAGGCGTGGGACGACGTGATGTGTACGGACTGTGAGACTGACCCCGAGGCGCAGTAATACGCCGCCGTCTCTCCCTGAGATTCTTCGCTTTGCTCAGAATGACGGCATGCATTTGTGTCGCCCTGAGCGTAGCGAAGGGCCTCGCCTCGAGCAGCCTGGCATCGTCATTACCTGGAGACGGCAGACCCTAAGCCGGCCTGCTATGAGGGGTCTGCGGGCAGGGGCTCCGGCATGGCGACGCCGACTTCGTCCGCCAGCCGCTGGAGCATGCCGACCACCGTCGCATGGAGGGGGATGCCCTTGACCAGCCGCTCCTCGCGGGCCTCGAATTCGCGCTGGCCGGCGACCAGCACCCGTTCGGCCCCCGCCACGGTGGGCGTGCTGCGAAACCTCTGGAGCATCTCGTCCATCATCGCCTTGAACTCGTCGACCGGACGAAAGCCGTCGACCCGCAGGGCGCCGAAGAAATGGCCCACCTCGTGCTTGATGTAATCGATGTGGAGGCTGTAGCCGACCCCGGACAGAACACCGCTGAGGATATCCACCACCATCGCCAGGTCGTAACCCTTGTAGGAGGCGGCCTCAGGCGTCGAGCCCAGAGGCAACAGCCAGCCCGTCCTCATGATCCGGGTCACGTCGGTCGATGGGTTGCCCTCCTCGTCCGCTCCCCAACCTAGCGGGATCGGCTTGCCCTCCTTCCTGGCTATCTCGAACTTGCCGTGGGCGGCAGCGCTGGTGGCCATATCCAGCAAGAAGGGGTGACCGCTGCCGACAGGCACGGCCACGGCAATGGGGTTGGTGCCAAGCATGCGCCCTCGCCCGAAGGTGGGCGCCACGAAGGGAGGACTGTTGGTGGTGGTCAGGCCGATCATGTCGTGAGGAACGGCCATCAGAGCGTAATAGCCCGCAGCCCCGTAGTGGCGACTCCTGGTCACGGCCACCATGCCCGTGCCGCACTCCTTCGCCTTCTGGATGGCGATCGCCATCGCCCGATAGCCAACGACAGCGCCCAGGCCGCCGTCGCCGTCCACGAGCGCTGTGGAAGGGGTCTCATGCACGACGCGGATGTTGGGGCGGGGGTTGACCAGCCCCTGCCTGAACCCCAGGGCGTAGCTGGGATGAACCGCGAGGTGGGCGACGCCGTGGGATTCGATACCCATCAGGTCGGCCTCGACTAGTATCTCTGCCGCCAGGCGGGCGTCGTCAGGCGGCACATCCATTCGCTGTAGGGCCTGGTCAACGAAGTCGATGAGACTGGCGGCGGAGAATCGCTGCAGATCAGACACCAGGCTTGCTCCTTTGGCTGGCGGCGAATGCCGCCCTACTGGTACGCGGGGCCGCCGGGAGCACCTGGGCCGGCCCCACGAACCGCTCGTACGTCCTCCCCCACCGCTCGCGCCAGGGCACCGGAGTCGGAGGAGGCCAACACCATGCGAAATCCCTCAGCGATGCGCTTGGGGGCGGTCGCAACGGTGGAGTGGATGCCAGCCACAACGTTGTGGCGCCGGCATGCCTCCAGGATGCGCTGGCGCGCTTCGGCATAGGCGGGTAGGTCGCTGTCCATTTGCGGCGGCAGGCCGAGGGAGATGCTCAGGTCCATCGGCCCGATGTAGACGGCATCAAGGCCCTCGACGCCAAGAATCCCCTCCAGGTTATCCAGGGCAGCCGTCGTCTCTATCTGGGGTATGCACGACACCTCCTGGTTGGCGTAGGCAAAGTAGTCCAGGCCAGCGTAATAGACGGCGCGAACGGGGCCGAAGCTGCGAATGCCCTGAGGCGGATAGCGGCAGGCGGCGACGGCTGCCTCCGCCTCTGCCCGGCTGTTCACCATGGGCACTATGACACCGTAGGCCCCGGCGTCCAGCATCTTCATGATGATAGCCGAATCGTTCCAGGGCACCCGCACAAAAGGGGTTGTCGCCGTGGTAGAGATGGCTTGGAGCATAGCCAAGGCCGCGTGGTAGTCGATGAGCCCATGCTGCATGTCGATGCAGAGCCAGTCGAGGTTCTGGTGAGCCATCACCTCGGCCGAAAAGGCGCTCGGGATCATGAGCCAGCCGCCGAGCGCTGGCCGGTCCTGCTGCCAGAGCCGCTTCACCGCATTCTCGCGCATGTCTCCTGCCCCCTATGAACAGCCGACGACTGTTCATTCCTTAGCACCCCAGCGAACGGGTGTCAACTCCGCTCTGCGACGGCGCGAAAGCCAGCGCGCCCAGAGCGTGCGTCTTCCTGGCAGGCGAGTGCCAGTGTACAATTATATATAGGCGTAGCCATGCTAGACAGGGTCCCATCGTCGGGCTTGGCCGACCCCCGGCATGGGACGACCGACAAGTCAGTTCCCAGGAGAATTGGGAGCCCCGGGAGAGGAGCCATGAAGCTTAAGGTGCCGCAGCTTCTCTGGTACGGCAATACGGAGCTGGAGTTGGACTTCCCTGACTTCTGGGACGTTCACTTCTTGCCCCCAAAGGGCCACGACCGGCCAAGGCTGAGCCCGCAGGAGATGGCGCGGGCCTTCGCTAGTCCGATCGGGACGCAGCGGATTCGGGAGCTGGCTCGGGGCAAGGGCGAGGCGGTCATCATCTCCGATGACATCACCCGTCCCACCCCCGTCGGTGAGATCGCCCCCTTTATCCTGGCCGAGCTGAAAGAGGCAGGCATCTCCGATGACCACATCCGTTTTGTCGTCGCCCTGGGCACCCACGGGGCCCACGACAACCACGCCTTGCGCAAGAAGCTGGGACAGGCCATTCTCGAGCGCTACCCCGTCTACAACCACAACCCCTATGAGAACTGCACGCCGCTGGGCAAGACCAGCCGAGGGACACCCCTAGCGGTTAACCGCGAGGTCATGAGCTGCGACCTCAAGATCGGCATCGGCTGCATCACCCCGCACCCGCAGGTCGGTTTCGGGGGCGGAGGCAAGATCATCCTTCCAGGAGTGGCCGACATCGACAGCATCGACCATTTCCATGGAGAGGTCATGGCCAGCGCCCCCCAGACCACGGGCATGGGAAACTACGACGAGAACGTCATGCGCTTCGACGCCGAGGAAGCGGCCAGAATGGCCGGCCTCGATGTGAAGGTCGACGCCTTGTTCAACATGCGGGGGGAGATGTCAGCCCTCTTCGTGGGCGATCCACTGCTGGAGCATCAAGAGGGGGTGAAGCTGGCCAAGGAGGTCTATGCCAGCGAGGGCATCTCGGGAGCGGACATAGCGGTGAGCAACGCCTTTGCCAAGGCCAACGAAGCGGGCATCTCCATGTTCGCTGCCATGCGGTCCATCAAGCTGCCGGGAGGGACGATAGTGCTGATCATGAATGCGCCCGAGGGCCAGATCACCCACTACCTGCTGCGTAGCTTTGGCAAAACCTACGGCGGCAGACAATACGTCCAGCGGACGATACCCCCCTCCGCATTCAAGGTGATCGTGCTGAACCCGCTGAAGGACCTGACCTGTGTTGACTGGTTCGGCGACGCCCAGTCCGTCACCTGGGCGAAGAACTGGGACGAGGTGATGGAAGAGCTGCGAGCCAGCTATCCCGATGGGGCCAAGGTGGCAGTGTATCCCGACGGCACCATGCAGTACCTGACGAGCACCAAGCCCAGCTAGCGGCGTGCGGTTTTGCTCACCGGCGGCGTTACGCCTAAGTCAGCGTCAATAGCGCTGGTCAAACCAATCGTAGACGATTTTCGATAGCTCCGCTCCGGCGATATACCCTTCATACTCGGACGGCATCGCCTGCGACAGGTAGGAGATTACGTAGGCGACCTGCTTGTCGCCCTGTACCATCATCACGATTCCGACGTCATTGTAGACCCAGCCGTCGGAGTCGGCGTAGTAGCCGATCTTATGAGCGACCCTCGTCCCCGGCGGAAGGAAGAGGGGCAACACGTAGTTCAGCCCTGGCTTGATATCGAGGAGGCGGTCGATAGCATAGGCGGTCCACTCGGGCGAGAACAGCTCCCCGCGATAGAGCTTGGCGAGTATCATGTTGGTTTCCCTGGCGGTCAGAATGTTCGACCGCGAGTCTTGCCCCGGATAGCCCGGCACGTGAGCAAAAAGGGAGTCCTTCATCCCCCAGCTCTGCATCAGTTCGTTGGCTCTCCTTACGCCTTCCTCCAGCGATCCCTTGATGCCCCGGAGGAAGACGGCCACCTGCGGCGGCGAACTGTGGCCAATGCCAATCTTTATCCAGTAGGCCCAATCCTCGGGGTTCGCCCTCCCGGCCATGAACTCCTCCATCACCACAAACAAGGCGAACATGTTGATGGTGCAGCCCGTCCTGTGCGGCGCATCGCCATTGACGCAGATCTTTTCGTCCGTCTGAAGGTCGGTCACACAAATGGCCACGTCGCCGTAGTAGTTGCCGATCCTGTCCTCCAGAACAGCCTGCAGGGCCAGGAATTCCTCCGACACCTCCACTGGGGGGGCTTCCGGCTCCGGCGCTTGCTGAGTCGGAATCAGGACGATCAGCGGCGAGAAGCCCCGCACGTAGGTCATAGTCGAAAGCTCAGGCCTTGCGGGGATAAACCGCTGCCAGGTGCCGCCGGCGGCCAAGCCATAGCTCACCGCAATCTGGTCGCTCATTTCTCTTAGAGCTACGGTGGCTTCCTTGCTCTCGCCCGAGTAGCATATGCTGTTCCACCCCGGCACCAGGGCGAACTCGCTGCCGGCCTGCGACGGCTCCTGCGGCCAGGGGACGTAGTCGTCTGTCAGGACGAACAGCGCTTCGCGGGGCCGGACGGTGCTGATGGTGCTCAAGCCCGGCTGGTTGGGGAACCAGCGGTCGTAGCTCCCGTCAGGCCCTGGCCGGTAGACGGCCAAGACATGGTCGCGGGCGCCTGCCAGGGCATCGTCCAGAGGCCGCTCATCGCCGAAGTAGCAGGCGTACGTCCAGCCGCGGGCCAGGGTGACGCCGGACAGCCAGGAGACCAGAGAGAGGCTGGTGCTGTCGGCGTGGGCTACGTAGACGCCGCCGCTGGCCGAATCGACGGCAACCGCCGACAGGCCGCTGCCAAGGCCAACCGCCGAGGTCACTACGTTGGTGCGAGCGTCAACCACCCACATGCGATCGTCAGAGCTGCTACCCGCATAGATGCGACCGCTGGCGGAGTCGACCGTCAGGGCCTCGGCCGGGCTAGGAATAGCGATAGAGCCAGCAAGCGAGTTGTTGCTGGCGTCGATTACCTCAATAGTCCCGGCAGCAGCGTCGCCCGCGTCCGCAGCAGAGGTGGCGACGTATACCCGATTGGAGCCGGCATCCACCGCGACGTCCCAAACCTTAGCAGACGAACCGCTAGCTAAGGGCAAGCTGGCAATCAGCAGGGTAGATACCCCATCGACCACGCTAAGATGGCCGCTTCCGCTACTGGCCACGTAGACGCGGCCGGTGTCGGGATTCACGGCCACCGCTGTCGGCAGATCCCCCACGGACACGCTGCCGATGCGAAGATTTAGGCGGCCATCGATGACCGAGACCGTGCCGCTACTGCGATTGCCAACGAAGACGCGACCTATATTAGGGTCAACTGCTAGGTCCCAGGGTTCCTTACCTACAGAGAGGGTGGCGACGACCTTATTGCTTTCGCCGTCTATCACCGTCACCTCGTTGCTCCCGCTGTTGGCGACGTAGACCCTATTCGCCCTCACATCGACGGCTACGCCACGAGGAGCGCGACCTACCGGGATAGTGGCGATGACAGTGCTGCTGGCAGCGTCAATGACCGATACGTTGTCGCTTGCGGCGTTCGCCACGTAGATGCGGCTGGTGCTGGAGTTCACGGCCAGGGCCACGGGTTGGGAGCCAGCGGGATCGAGGGTCAGCGTGGTCACTACGGCTGCGTCCTGGGGATAGGCAGGCTCGGCGCGGGCAGCGGCGCCTATCGCCAACAGCGTGAGGCTAGCCAGAGCTAGTGCCGCAACCCGTGCTGGCACGACTGACCCTCCCATGCTAGGGCGCATAATGAGGCTTATTATTAAGCATCGCCCGGACCGCTCGCGAGCTGGCCGAGCACGACCTAGGCCACCTGTGGCAGATCCGTCGCCTGAAGCAGTCGCTGGCCAAGGGGGTTGGCCGAGCCCCTAGCCCTCGCGCACTGCCCTCTCGATGTCGTTTAGGTGCTCAGCGTTGTGGCCGGTGACCGAGATCACGAGGACCTCAGCGAGGGTGCCGGAGACACCCCAGGGCATGGTCACCTCCTTGGCCAGCAGCTCGTCGCTGGTCGCCTCAACGACGCTAATACTGGTGGCGCAGCCCGACTTCAGTTCGGCGAGGATCTCTTCGATGGTCCTGTCCTGGCGGGCGCCCACCTCGCGGGCGTTCCAGGCATCGACGTCGAAGCCGCCTCCGCCGCCGGAGGGAGGGGGCGGGCTGGCGGCCAAGTTGATGACGAAGGCCGCGCCCCCGGCCATTGCGGCCAGGTGGCAGTAGGCCTGCTTGACGTTCCAGCCGCCCTTGTAGACCGTCTTCTGCCAGTCGGCGGGGGCGAGGCTGGCCGCCATGCTCTCCGCCCTATCCACAAAGGCGCCTACAGCCTTCACGATGTCCTGCTTGGTGGTGACCATGCTACGCCTCCTGTGAGCATTGCTCCCGACGGACGGTATGCTACTTCCGGCCCCAGCTCGTGTCAACAGTGGGAGCCCTTCAACGGGGGGCTGCCAACGGGTTGCCACAGGTCAGCCAACAGCGGCCTACATGCCCGCGAACTGCTTGATGCAGACGATGGAGCAGTCGCGGCCGTGGATCAGCTCTGCCTCGGCCACGGCCTCCCCGACGCTGGCGGTCGGGATGAAGCCCAGGTGTCGTGGCACCGCCGGGTCCTGCGCTCCGGCCACGAACACGCGAGCCGCGTGTCGCAGGCGCTTCAGGGGATGCGTCGCCAGTATCCCGTGCACTGGGTGGAAGGCGTAGCCGTTGCGGTAGCGCTCGATGTAGTCGGCTCGACCGGCGAACTCGTCCATGAAGCGAGCGGTGATCTCGTACGGGTCGAGGGTCTCCGGCAGCACCCGGTTCCACACCTCCGGGTATGAGGGATGGTGCTCCAGGTCCCAGTCCTCCGGGCAGGGCGTGGCCATGATCACCGAGCAGCCTGGCTTGCCCAGAGCCTGGATGTAGCCCCCCAGGTAGCCAAGCCCGGAAGAGACCAGGGTCAGGATGGGGTTCATGCGAGCGAAGGTGGCATATGGGCTCCAGGCTGGAAGCCCGTAGATCACCACGTCGGCGGGCTGGGCTGCGGCGCGCCGCGGCTGATACAGGGAAGCCTGCACCTCAAGCGCTGCGGCCCGCGTCTCGGCCACGCCGCCCGCAAACACCCGTCCGATGGTCGCCGCATTGGCCAGCAACGTCTCCACCTTAAACACGCGGCGGCCCAGCTCGGACTCCAGATGCTGGCCCATCTCATCGAAGACATCGTGCATGCGGTTGCCCCGCACAGACATCGTCATGCCGTCCGGTGTGTGCGTCCAGCGAATGGAGCGCCAGGTGGACAGCCCTACGCAGACGGACTTCCAGCCGCCATTGAAGCCAAGGTAGCAGGCGGCGTTAATGTACACAGTCAGGTCCGATTCCTTCACCAGGCGGTGAACCTCGACATCATATCCGTTGGGCGTAGTCCCCAGGTACACGAGGTTGTCCGGATCTTCGGCATCGTGGCAGGTCAGGCGCGATCCGAAGCGCTGCACCAGCTCCTGCCCCAGGATGGAGGCCAGCTCCTGGTGCGTCCACTTGCGGTGCAGCCCGTTGGCGCAAACGAGCGAGACGTTCTCCTCGGGCACACCGGCTCCCGCCAGCTCTTCCAGGATCGCCTCGATGGCCAATCGCCTGATGGGCCCGAACGATGGCGCTGTCGGATCGTCGAAGGCAATAAGCACCCGCGCCCCCGGCCGAACCAGGCGGCCGACGCGCGGCAGGCCGAGCGGCTCTGCCAGGGCAGCTCGAACGGCTGCCTCTTGATCTGCCACCGGCTCTAGACGGGGTCCCCCACCGTCGCCGCCCACCAGTCGGGTGCGGTCGGGAAGGCTCACCTGTATGGTCGTGTCACCAAAGAACAGCGACTGCTCGATCATCGTCACGCCTCCTCCCGGTCTGCACCTGATTCTAGCGGGCGCCACCTGGTCAAGCAAGAAGCTGGGTGGTCAGCAACGTTCGGGGTCCGCGCAGGGGGTCCTTGACGAACCGCAGGCGCTTGCTCGCGCCCCGCTGAGGGCCCTGTAGGGTAGCTCCCCATGTCGTGAGGATTCTTCAGACTGCTTGGCCCGTTTTCCAGGGGAATTATCCCGTATAGATAGATAGTGCCAGTGTTGACGAAGCGTGATAAACTGCGGGGTTATGAGAGAGTGGCAAGGGTGATTCGGTTCAAGAAGATGTGCCCCATCAGCGAAGTGCCAGATATCGGCGAAATCGTGAAGGCGGTTGAGCATCTGTGAGAAGGCACGAGGAAGCCCTGGCCAACCAGCGCCAAAGAGCCGTGACCGAACAGCGCGAGGGATTGCCGGGTGTGAAGTTTTCCTTGCGCAGCCTTATGGTTCGCACGGATAAGGGGCCCCAGTTCATCGACATCACCGATGGGGTCGCTAGCCTCGCCCGAGAGTCGACCATTCGGAACGGCTTCGCCATCGTCTTCACTCGCCACACGACGGCAGCCATTCGCATCAACGAGAACGAGCCCCTGCTCTTGCGTGACATGGAGGAGTTCCTGAGGAAGGTCGCCCCCGCCCATGTGCACTACAACCACAACGACCTCAGCCGTCGCGCCGCCAACATGAGCGACGGCGAGCAGCCGAACGGGCATTCCCACTGCCAGCAGCTCCTCCTGGGGGCGAGCGAAGCCATCCCTATCGTCGATGGCCAGCTCTTCCTAGGGAAGTACCAACGCCTCTTCCTGGTGGAGCTCGACCGGGGCCGAGAGCGGGAGGTCGTGGTTCAGATGGTGGGCGAGTAGGGTGGAACTGCCCAACGTTTTCGCCCGTTATCGCATCGAGCTGGGTGAGTATCTTCGATCGGCCCTCCCGGAGGGCAGCCCGGCGCTCCTCTATCGCATGATGCGCTACCACCTTGGCTGGGAGGATGAGCGGGGCCGCCCCCTGGCCGAGGGCGCGGGGAAGGCTCTCCGTTCGACGCTTTGTCTCTGGGCCTGCCAGGCAACAGGCGGTGACTGGCGAACCGCCCTGCCGGCAGCCGCTGCCTTGGAACTGGCGCACAATTTCTCCCTCGTGCACGACGATATCCAGGATGGCGACAGGGAGCGCCGTCATCGCCCGACCGTCTGGAGCCTGTGGGGCCAGCCCCAGGCCATCAATGCCGGTGATAGTCTGCTGATCCTCGGCCGCCTTGTCATGCTCCGATTGCAGGAGCGAGGGGTAGCCTCAGCCAAGGTCATCGAGGCCTGCCGCGTGCTGGACGAGGCCTGTCTGGGGATGATCGAAGGACAATGCTTGGATATCGGCTTCGAAGACAAGCGGGAGGTCAGTGTGGAGGCCTACCTGGACATGATCGCCAAGAAGACGGGCGCTCTCCTGGGAGCCTCCCTTCATCTGGGCGCCCTCGTGGCCGTCGATGACGAGCCGCTGGTGAGACGGTTCGCCCGCTGCGGCCACCTCCTCGGCCTGGCCTTCCAGATTCGCGATGACACCCTGGGCGTCTGGGGCGCTGCCGATGTCACCGGCAAGCCAGTCGGGGCCGATATTCGCCGCCGCAAGAAGTCACTGCCAGTAGTCTACGCCATGGCGGTGGCCCAGGCTGAGGAGCGCGAGCAGTTGCTCCGAGCCTACAGCCAGGGGGAACCAGGCGACGGGGAGGTAAGCACCATTCTCCAACTGCTGGACAGCCACAGAGCCTACGACTACTGCCAGCAGATGGCTCAAGAGCGTATTGAGCAAGCCCTGGCGGAGCTGGCAACGGCAGACATAGAGCCAAGCGCCCGGCGCGACTTCGAGGCGATTGCCAAGTTCGTTCTGGAGCGAGAGTTCTAGAGCAGCGCGAACCCGCCGGTCAGCGGCCAGATTGTAGAAGGCATCATCCCCGGGTTCAGGGTTGGCCGCTCAGGGTGGCCGTGCCCTCGCCGAAGGTTATCGAAAGCTGATGGTCGCTGTCGATGTGAGCCAGTTGGTCGTTGATCACGCCTTGTACGATGCCCTCGAAGCCACCCGTGATGAATCCGGGCGCGCCTCCGACGTCAATGGCAAGGTCGTCGACATGGGGATGCCCACCGCCGAGGTCGAGGTGGCCGGAAACCTTCACGCTCACGTCCAGGCCCAGGGCGGCGCTAAGATTCCCCGACGCCGACGGCCCCTCGGGGTTGAAGCACACCTTCAGGTCCTGGATGGGGGCGTTCTCGTCCTCCAGAAACTGGCGGCCCCGGGATGTAGCCTCGCTCTCGTCAAAGGTGAACGAGGCCGCCTGCCCCGCATCCAACTGGTCGTTGAAGGCGTCTAGCTTGCCCTGGAATTGCTGGGCCAGGGCGTCGCTGGTCTGCACCTCGCGGTCGCCGCTGTCGCACCCACCGGGGCTGCCCACGAAGGCCGCCGCCGCAGTGAGAACAACGACCAATGTCGCTCCTCCGACAACAATGCCGACCGCCCCCAGCACGAGCCGAAACGGGGTGAAAATCATCTAACGACCTCCTACGAGCCAACACTGCCGTTCGAAGGCTCAATCCTCGCCAAAGTCTAGACGGGAGCGAAGGTTTTGTCAAAGCCGGGCCGGGCAAGCGAAAGACGGCTAGGCCGCACCGGGGTCCCGAGGCACGTTAGGGGGGAGAGGCAGGGAACACCCTGGGGGCAGCAGCCGGGAACGTACCACGTCAGATGGGACACCGTCAGCGAGCCAGCGTGACCGCGCCTCTGGGCTTGACAGCCTGGGGGCTCTCTCCATATGCCGCCTGCAGCAACTGGGGGACATGCAGGAGGCGTGTCGGGGAGGGAAAAAGAGAAAAGAGGCTTTCCGCGCCCGTTTGACAGCCCAGCGAGAATGATGCACAATGGCAGGGCCGGCCGGCAGTCTCTGGGATGACCGCATTCCATAAGTTCCGAAGGGGGACGCTCATGAGACTGGCGAGGCTCTTTCCGCTCCTTGTCGTACTGCTAATCGTCTCCTGCATGGCGGCGCAGGCTCATCAGCCGGTGCCCAATCGGCCGGACGCCCGCCCGTCTCCGCCCGCTGGCACGGATCTCGACATAGCGGTGCTTCCGCCTAGGGGGCCTGCCAAGCTCGAATCCTCGCTCTGGCGGCTGGTGGAAGCCCAACGGTCGGCCGGCCCGGCGGGACTGTCGGCTGAGGCACAGCGCTCGGGCGTCACGCTGCGCGACGGCGCCGTGCGCCTGGTCATTGAGGCTAAGGACGGTCAGTCCGCCTCCGCGATTGCGTCGGCTCGCGCCTTGGGTGCGACGGTAGAGACGAGCTACGCCGATCTTGTCCAGGTTCTCGCGCCGGTTGGCAGTCTGGAGGCTCTTTCGAACAGCGACGGGGTGCGGTTCGTACGGCCGCCGACGAAGTATTTGCCGGCAATCACGGGAGAAGGCGTGGCCCTCGTGAACGCGGACGACTGGCACGCTGCCGGTATCACCGGTAGCGGGGTGAAGCTGGCCGTTCTCGACCTGGGGTTCCAGGGCTATACCGGACTCCTCGGTACGGAACTGCCTGCGTCGGTCACCGTGCAGTCGTTCAGGGCAGACGGCGACATCACAGGCGGCGGGGAGGTGCATGGAACCGCTGTGGCGGAGATCGTCCACGAGATGGCCCCCGGTGCTCAGCTCTATCTGGTGAATTTCGAGACGGATCCAGAGCTGGCCAACGCCGTCAACTGGATTGTCGGCCAGGGGGTCAAGGTTATCAACGCCTCGTGGGGGTGCTCGGTGTGCGGGCGGGGCGATGGCACCGGCTTCGATAACAATCTGGTAACCAACTCCATCGCCGGCGGAGTGCAGTGGGCCATCGCGGCTGGCAACGAGGCGGATGCACACTGGATGGGGACCTGGATATCTACCGACGGCGACAACTGGCTCGACTTCTCACAGTCGCCGTTCGACGAGACGAACACCTTTTCCGCATCGGCCGGAAATCCAATGCTCATCTTGCTGAAATGGGATGACGTGTTCGGCGCTTCCAGCAACGACTACGACCTCTGTCTGCTGGACTCCAGCCTGGCTATCATCTTCTGCTCGCAAGCCGTGCAGGATGGCAACGACGACCCGGTGGAGGGCATTGTTGGAACTGCTCCGTACACGGGCACTTACCACATCGGCATCTACCGCTATTCGGCCACACGCGCTGTTCACTTCCACCTGTACATCGATCCTCCGTATCCCATGCAGTACGTAGTGGCTGCCGGCAGCCTCGGCATCCCGGCAGACAACGCTAACGCGATCGCTCTGGGAGCCGTGCCCTGGTCGAGCCCGAGCACCATCGAGCCCTTCAGCTCCCAGGGCCCAACCGAGGATGGCAGGACGAAGCCCGACCTCGTCGGGCCAGACGGGGTGAGCGGTGCTACCTATGGCCCGTCCGGCTTCTACGGCACGTCCGCAGCATCGCCGCACGTAGCTGGCGCTGCGGCCCTCGTGAAGCAGGCATACCCAAGCTACACCCCGGCCCAGATCAAGAGCTTCCTCGAGAGCCGAGCGTTTCCCCTGGGCGCGCCAGGCAAGGACAACATCTATGGGTCGGGGCGCCTCGATCTGGGTTCCTTCCCAGACGACGACAATGACGGCTTCAGCAATGCGGTCGAGTTGTACCTGCCCACCGACCCGCTGGACGACTGCCCTGACGTTATCGGCAGCGACGACGCCTGGCCGCTGGACATTGACATGAACGGCGACCTCTCCGTCACCGGCGACGTCATCAACTATCTCGGCCGCATCGGGGCCAAGAGTGGTCCTTCTGCATACTGTCCTGGGCCCCTTCAAGGCAACTGGTTGCAGCGCCTCGACCTAAACATGAGCTGCGACATCAGCGTCACGGGCGACGTGCTCATGTACGTACACCGAATTGGGGAGAAGTGCACGTAGGGCGCCGCGGCGTGCTCCCTAAGCTGAGGTAGCCCTGGCCGTCCTCGCCCTGGCCAACGCGATCGTGTGGTTTGTCATTGCCCGGGGGTAGCCGGCAATTGGCCCGGAAGGCTATCAAACTCCCCATCCGCAGACCAGCGAAGGTCCGTGGAAAACGGGAGTCCGCCAACTTCCTGATCCCGGTGCCATCCGCATTGGCAATGCAGAGGCCATGCTCCACCGGTGGCACCGTGCTCCTTTCACCAGCCGCTTCTGCTTGCTAGACTACGGGCAGAGCTACGCCGGGAGGTATCTGCCATGCGCCCCATCGTGACCATCGCCGACACCACCAACGGTTTGCCCGCCGCGTTCGACGCCATCTTTGCGCCATACGGCGGCATCGCCAAGGTGATCCCCGCCGGTAGCAAAGTCCACCTCAAACCCAACGCGATCCACTTTTCCGCGGCCATGCATACAGACCCTGCCGTCGTTGACGCTCTCCTGGCGTACCTGGGAGACCACGGCTACCGCCGCCTGGCCCTGATGGAGAATAGCAGCCAGGGCCTTTCGACCCGTCTCGTTTTCGCCGTCAACGGCTACGCCGATATCGCCCGCCGCCACGGCGCCGAGCTAATCTATCTAGACGAGGGCGGCACGGTGCCCTACACCCTGGAGGGCGAGGAGGTGCCGATCCGCATTTCCCGCCGGCTCTATGAATCCTTCATTGACCCCTCGCGGCGTCCGGGCAACTTCTACCTCAGCTTGCCCAAGCTGAAGACCCATTCGATGACGACGATGACCCTGGGGGTGAAAAACCAGCAGGCGTTCCCCATTGATGCAGACCGCATGCACTTTCACAACCATGAGACGTTGCACGTTCGTCTGGCTCGCCTCTATCGCATGGTGCAACCCGATTTCTGCATCATCGAAGGGGTGACGGCCATCTTCAACGGGCACGTACCGCCGAAGGCCCTGCTAAAGGAGAGCAGCGTACAGCTCAACGTGCTCATTGGTGGCCAAGACACGGTGGCGGTGGACACGGTGGGCTGCAAGGTGATGGGCTATGCCATCGACGAGGTGGAGCACCTGCGCTTGGCGGCGGAGTGGGGTCTGGGTGAGGGACAGCTCGAGCGCATCGAGGTTATCGGCGACCTCAGCCGTTTCCGGAGGCGTTATCCGTACAGCCTACTGCGCCGCTTCCACCCCGACGTGCGCATCGTCGAGGGGCGCGAGCGGGCGTGCGTCGAGGGCTGCAAGGGGAACACCGAATGCATCCTAGAGATAATAAGCAACGACTATCCCAGCCAGGGCGGCTTCACTATCGTCTTTGGCAAGGGCTTCGACGAGGCCGACCTGGAGGATCTGCCTGGCGACATCCTAGTGGTAGGGGCGTGCGCCATCAACGAGCGGGGGGCGGACTTGCGGCGGCGCTACCCCGACCGCCGAATCATCGAGGTGGACGCCCACAACGACCTGCGCGGCATAACCGCCGGCGTGGCGACCATGATGAAGGTCAAGCCGATGGCCATGGTGCCTCTGAATCCCGTCCGCTCGCTGTGGATTGTCCTACAGGCCAGGCTCCACGGCCTCAACTCGCGCATGCCGCCCCTCCTTGGAGGGCCAGCGCCGACAGGCCTGCGCGAGGCCGAACGACGCTGGTATCGCGAGGGAGGAGGCGCTTGCGGAGGGCACCCCGAAGCTCCCTGATGGCGAACGCCGCCCGGGCGGCGGCCCTCCGTTTGGACAGAACAAGGTCGCCCCGAAGACAGCCGCAATCGCTGACGCGGCGGGTGTGAAATCGGGGTGAAATCGGGGTTAAAAAAGGGCCGACAGGGGCCCCCGCTGCCGCCGTCCGGCCAACGGTCATCGTCTTCAAGAGGCATCGCCGTCTTGCCTTTCGGACCGCACACGTGCGCATTTCCTATTGTCATGTGCTCCTTCCTGCTATGCTTTGGAAAGGCCATTTCCCGAGCGCTGGCCCTAAGGGCTGTGGGCTCAGGGTGGGTCGCGCCCGTATTGTCGCCAGGGCCGCCGTAGATTGACAAAACGTCTTCGCTGTGATACGAGCAAGGGTAGGGGTTTCTTCATCTGGGGATTAGGCCGACGGAAATGCTCGTCGTTCAGTTGATGGGCCCGCCAATGAGTATTGATCCTTCTCCAGCGCTGATGACGGCTGGCCAGTTCTGCTTCCGGAGGGTGTTCAGGAGAGGCTAGCGGCAGACCAGAACATACGCCTTAGAGAGACGTGGCCCCGTGCGACGGTCATCACCGGAGCCACCGGTCGGAAGCAGCACTCCACATTTGAACCATATTTTCACTCTAGGGTGCCGCAGCGTGGGGGCTAACAATGGAAAATAGAGGGTGACAGCCAAATCCGGCGAACGCGCTGGCCAGGTCGCAAGAGAAAGCGACACGGTCGAGATAGACGACCGCTTCCAGCGGTCGAAAAGAATAGAGAACGGAGGGTCCGTTATGCGCAGGCTGGTAATTGTGCTTGTGGGCCTTGCAGCCATTATGCTGGTGTTCGCCGCTCTGGGCGCGGTCCTGCTGGCGCGCGGCCAGATCGCCCTGGGTCAGGCCACCACCACCGTCCGCATCGGCTCCGGCCAGGGAGACCAGGGGACTGACGTCATCGTGCCGCTCGAGGCCGTGGACGTGCCCGAACCGGGCCTCGGCGCTGTCACCGTCGACATCGTCTACGACGACAGCCTCCAGCCCACCGCCTGGAGCAAGACCGGCTCGCCTCTCGACATAGTGACCTGTAACCTCAACCTCGCACCCAACACCGTCATCTGCAGCGGCGCCTCGGCGGCAGGCGTCTCCGGCGACGTACTGGTGGCAAACCTCACCTTCCACCTTGTGGGGGCACCTGGCGAATGCGACCCCCTGGACGTGCAGGTCGTCACCTTCACCGACCCCAACGGCAACGCCATCGCGGTCACGTATCAGAATGGGCATATCTGCATCACCTGCCCCGACGGCGACGGCGACGGCGACGGCGTCTGCGACGGCGATGACAACTGCCCCAGCACGGCCAATGCCGATCAGGCGGACCTGGACGGCGACGGCAAGGGCGACGTCTGCGACAACTGCCCCAGCACGGCCAATGCCGATCAGGCGGACCTGGACGGCGACGGCGATGGCAACGTCTGCGACAACTGCCCCAACAACTCCAACCCCGGCCAGGAGGACGCCGACGGCGACGGCAAAGGCAACGTCTGCGACAACTGCCCCAACAAGTCGAATCCCGGCCAAGAAGACGCCGACGGCGACGGCAAGGGCAACGTCTGCGACAACTGCCCCAACAACTCCAACCCCGGCCAAGA
>Ga0315280_10002672_pt1 | contig 28532 bp, 22 predicted proteins | sample YL17G06_40_MG_FD_203697 | JGI IMG/M metagenome (GOLD analysis project Ga0315280, IMG submission 203697) | Sediment microbial communities from Yellowstone Lake, YNP, Wyoming, USA - YL17G06_40 | ecosystem: Environmental > Aquatic > Freshwater > Lake > Sediment | place: USA: Wyoming | collected... | reverse complement strand
GTCGCCGATAGGGGAACAGTTGGCGGTTGCTGAGGGTGGCCAGATTGGGCGAGTCCTCATAGAAGACCTCGCCCGAGGTGGGACGAATCAGCTGGATGACCGTGCGGCCCAGCGTGGTCTTGCCGCATCCGCTTTCGCCGACCAATCCGAGCGTCTCGTGGTCAAACAGCTCGAGGCTGACGCCGTCCACCGCCCGCACGTGGTTGACCGTGCGAGACAGGAGCCCCTTTTTGATCGGGAAGAATTTGCGCAGCTCGCGAACCCTCACAAGCGCGCCGTTGGAAGTTCTTTCGCCCACGAAGACTTCCTCGTTTCAAAGCTCAAGGCAAAAGTAAAAAGTAAAAAGTCAAAAGTCAAAAGTGAAAAGCGTGAAGAGCAAATCAGGGAAGGCTATCCGGTCGCCGGCAGGACAGAAAGAGGTGTCGCCCGCGCTCCTCACTTTTTACTTTTGCCTTTTGCCTTCTTCTCACTGCCACTTGATGGTAAAGGTGAGCTCCAGCATGGGCACACCCCTTCGCTCATCCATGAAGGGGCGTCGTGAGGTGATGTCCGGCCCGTCGCGCAGGATGCCGCTCCGCTCGATCTCCTCCAGAAACCGCTGGTTGGCCACGTTGTCGTTGGGCGCGCGGCCCGTGACGCGGCACATTCCAAAGCCGGGTTGGTAGTTGGTGATGGTCCAGCCCGCGCGCTGGGCACACTGGAAGATGATTCTCTGCACCTCCTGGGCGCGCGGATTGGGCAGCGTCGGGAGGGGCGGCGGTGGTGGTGTGGGACGGCCGATCGGCGGCCCGGCCGGCAGAGTCCTGTTAGGTCGCACCGGCATCGGGCCGGCGGGAGTGGATTGAACGCCCGGCGCCTGAGGGGTGGATGTCGTGGCCGCAGGCGCCGGCGTGGCCGATGGCGCAGGCGGCGTCTCCGCTTCTTCGAACACGACTTTGTAAACGATCACCCCGGCGATAATCACAGCCGCGATGGCCGGCAGCTTTTTCATTTCTTCTTCAGCACCTTCTGAGCGGCGATGGCCGTGCGCGACTGTCGCCGCGCCACCACCGGGACGACCGTTTCAGCCGCGCGCCGTGGACGCCGCGGTGGGGCGTCGGTCTTTTTGGCCGGCTTCTTGGGCACTTCGGGGAATACGATGTCCAGGACTTCGTCCATGTGATCCACGAGATGGAAACGAATCTGCCGTCGAATTTCCTCGGGGATGTCGGCCAGGTCTTTCTCATTGCGCCGGGGCATAACGATCTCGCGAACGCCCGCGCGGTGGGCCGCCAGAAATTTCTCCTTGATGCCGCCGACGGGCAGCACGTTGCCCTTCAGCGTCAGCTCGCCGGTCATGGCCACGCGTTCGCGCAAGGGCGAACCGCCCAGCAGCGAAGCGATGGCCGCGCAGATGGTAATGCCCGCCGACGGGCCGTCTTTGGGGATCGCGGCGGCGGGAACGTGAATGTGAAAATCCGACCGCGCGAAAACCCGCTCGGGAATATTGAGCTGCCGCGCGGAGGCGTGCAGATAGGTCAGCGCGGCCTGGGCCGACTCTTTCATCACGTCGCCCAGCTGGCCGGTGAGGATAAAGCGGCCCTGTCCGCCCGTCCGCGAGCATTCGACAAACAGGATTTCGCCGCCGGCTTCGGTCCACGCCAGCCCGACCGCGACGCCGGGCTTCTGGGTGCGCTCGACAACTTCCTGGAAAAACCGAGGCGGTCCGAGCAGATCGGCGACGCGCTTGGGGGTGATGGTGACCTTTGCCTTCTCGCCGGCCGCGCGTTTGCGGGCGATTTTGCGACAGATATTGCCGATCTCGCGTTCCAGATTGCGCAGTCCCGCTTCGCGCGTGTACTCGCCGATAATCCGCGTGATCGCCTTCGGCTGGAAGCGCACGTCCTCGGGCTTCAGGCCGCAGTTCTCCAACTGGCGTGGGATCAGGTAGCGCCGCGCGATGTGAATCTTTTCGTTCGGCGTGTAGCCCGACAGCATGAGGACCTCCATGCGATCGCGCAGCGGGCTGGGGATGGTGTCGAGAACGTTGGCGGTGGTGATAAACATCACCTTGGAGAGGTCGAACGGCATGTCCAGGTAGTTGTCCACGAAGGAGTTGTTCTGCTCGGGATCGAGCACTTCGAGCAGGGCCGACGACGGATCGCCGCGGAAGTCGTGGCCGAGTTTGTCCACCTCGTCGAGCATCATGACGGGGTTGCGCGCGCCGCAGTCCTTGACGCCTTTGATGATGCGGCCGGGCATGGCGCCGATATAGGTCCGGCGGTGGCCGCGGATTTCGGCCTCGTCGTGCATCCCGCCCAGGCTGGTGCGATAGAACTTGCGGCCCATCGCCCGGGCGATCGAACGGCCCAGCGAGGTTTTGCCCACTCCCGGCGCGCCCACAAAGCAGAGGATCGGCCCCCGGATCTGCTTTCGCAGCTTGATGACCGCCAGGTATTCGAGAATCCGCTCTTTGACCTTCTCGAGATCATAATGGTCTTCATCGAGGATGCGGGTGGCCTCGGGGATGTCCAGGCTGTCCTGGGTTTCGACCTCCCAGGGCATCGAAAGAATCCAGTCCACATAGGTCCGCGCGACGGTGAATTCGGCCGACGAGGGAGGCATGGTCTCCAGCCGTACGATTTCCTTCTCGGCGACCTTTCGGGCATGTTCCGGCATCGGCGTCTGCTCGAGCTTGTGCCGCAGGTCGGCGATCTCGCTGCTCCCCTCCTCGGTCTCCCCCAGTTCCTTGCGGATGGCTTTCATCTGCTCGCGGAGGTAGTATTCGCGCTGGCTGCGATCAATTGAGGTTTTGACCTGCGACTGGATTTCGCTGCCCAGCTCGAGCACCTCGAGCTCGCGATTGAGAATCGTGAGAATCCGCTCCAGGCGCGCCTTGGGGTCAACGGTTTCGAGCATCTCCTGCTGTTCGGGAATCTGGAGCGACAGGTTCGAGGCGATCAGGTCGGCCAGCCGGCCCGCATCGTTGATGTTCATGACGGCGATCGAGAGGTCATCGGGCAACGAGGAGATCTCGACCGTGCGGCGCATCAACGACTGGGCATTGCGAATCATTGCCTGGGTCTGTTTGTCCGCGGCGGGGGTCTCCTTGAGCGTCTCGATCTTGGCGACCAGATACGGTTCGGTCGAAGCGGTCTGGAGGAATCGAATGCGGCGGAGTCCATGGATGAGAAGGCGGATCGTCCCGTCGGGCATTTTCAACATCTTCAGGACCACCGAGGCGGTCCCCACGCGAAAAATCCGATCGGGGGCCGAAGCCTCCGTGGGCGCCGCGGGGTTGCGGGTAAAAATCCCCGCCAGGCGGTTGGTCCTGAGGGCATCCTCGACGAGCCGCTTGCCCTGCTCATCGGCAATGATGATCGGGGCGATCATAAAAGGAAACAGCACCATGTGGTCGAGCGACAGGACCGGCAACTGTTCGGGCAGATCAAACGTCAGCTCGTCGGGGCTGAGCGGTGCCGCATGATTCCCATTTCCCTTTTCGTCCATAGTCGTGCTGTCCTTTGAATTCGGGCAGCTGCCCTCCCTCCATATATAACACCCCGGCAGCTTTGACCGCAGTATCTTTGCGTCCGCCTTATTCGTCCGTTTTCGCGCTTCGGGCCGTTCTTACCCCTTCCGAATCGGGATTTTGATGGTGCTCCCTTTGCTCGCCCCCTTGGGGATTTCGATGTCCAGAAAACCCTCCCGGTAGGAGGCGACAATGCCGTCCTCGACGATCCCGTCGGGCAACCGAAACACCCGCTCGAAGCAGCCGTAGGAAATCTCCATGACGTGGAAATCCTCGTCTTTGCCCGGCGGGCGATGGCGCCGGTGGCCGCGGATGTACAAGTTGCCTTTGTCCACCGTTACCGAAAAATCACTGGGGCGAACACAGGCCACTTCCATACGGATCAAGACGCGGTCGGGGGTCTCGGAGATGTCCACCGGGGGATTCCAAATCCTCGACGAAAGCGAAAACAACGGCTTCGCCGACCAGAAAAAGTGGTCAAAGCACTGATGCGTTCCATGAACCGGCGCCATGTTCCTTGCCTCCCGAAAACGTCACCCCGTTGCGGCCGGAAGATCCGCTTCTGTCCGCACCCTCTTGCTTTACAGTACCGGGAAAGCCGAAAGCAATCAAAGAGAAAAAGGGGCTTCCTGTTCCCTCGACTTCCCAATCTTCCGGGTCTCTTTCCTTTTTCCCCTTTTCCCTTTCGCCCTCTTACTTCTCCTTCTAGCGCACTTTGCCCATCCGCGACGGCGGCCAATAGATAAACAGCACTTTGCCTTTGACCGTGTCGGCCTTGACCGGCCCGAAGGCCAGACTGTCCTCGCTGTTTTCCACGTTGTCGCCCAGCACGAACACCTCACCCCGGCCAATGGTCAGGGGGGCCAGGTGACGGTCGGGAGGAACGGGCATGGGCTGCCGGCCGGGGACCGCCCACTTCTCGCCGTCCACGTACAAATAGCCGCCGGCGATTTCCACGGTCTGGCCCTCGACCGCCGCGACGCGCTTGGTCAGCAGGAAATCGCGCTCGTCTTCGGGATCTACCAGTGCCACCAGATCGTCCACCACGGGTTGGTATCCACGCCATTGGTGGACCAACACCCGGTCGCCCTTCAACAGGGTTGGCGCCATGGAACCGGAGATCACTTCATAGCTGACGAGCGACTGGGTCGCGAAACCGGCGTAGACCAGCCCGCAGAGGGCCAGCACGACGATGCTGATGGCGTAACGCAGACGCGAAACCCGCCGCCTGGATTTGATTCCTTCGTTCGCCACCGATGTCGAAAGGCCCGCCATTTGGCCGCTCCCCTTGCTCAACGTCATAGATCGAAGCTAAGGCAGAGGGGGCAGTCAATCAAGCCCAAATGAATTGGGATGGGGGAGGTGGGAAGCGAAAGGCGAGAGGTGAGAGGCATGAGGGGGGAGAGAACGGCTGGCCGTTTCTTCCCTCTCTCCGTTTCCGGCCCGCGACCTGCGGCCCTTGACTTCCTTCTTGTTGTCAAGAATACCGCACAGCGACCCGTTTTTCGCCTTTTGCCTCTCGCCTCTCACTTTCCACCTCCCACGAGGAACTTGCGAAATCCCGGCTCTGACTTCGTATCTGGACAAAAAGAGTGGGGTGGACTGTTGAGTCCGCCGCTTTTCGCGGGCTGATAGCCCACGCCACTCCCATTTCGCAAGTCCCTCTCCCACTTCCCTTTTGTAGAAAACCGTTGCAATGAGGCGAACGGCCGGCCTACCGTCACGGTGCATCTGCGCGGTCGGCGTGAAGTTGCCGCTGGCAGGCGGCAGGCGCCGCGTCCAACTCCTGATCGAGGACTTGAAAAGATGGACGAAACCGTCATTCGCAAAATCGTCGCGCAAGTCGTCGAGAGCCTTTCGCAGGCCCAACCCACCCCCGCTCCCGCCGCCGGCGGCGGCGTCGGCGTGTTCCAGACGATCAACGAAGCCGTTCAGGCCGCCGTCATCGCCCAGCGCCAACTGATGGGCATGACGCTGGAGGCGCGCGCCAGGATCATCGAGGCCATTCGCCAGGCGGCGCGCCGGCACGCCGAGGATTTCTCGCGCCGAAAGTTCGAAGAGACCGCAATGGGGCGAATCGAGGACGAGATCGCCAAACACATGACCGTCGCGAACAAGACCCCCGGTCTCGAAATCCTTCAGACCGACGCGTTTTCGGGCGACCATGGCCTGACGATCGTCGAGATGGCTCCCTATGGCGTCATCGGCGCCGTCACCCCGGTCACGCATCCCACGCCGACGATGATCAACAATGCGATCAGCATCGTTACGGCGGGCAATTCGGTGGTCTTCAACGCCCATCCGCGATCCAAGCGGGTGTTTGCTTATGCGATTGACGTTCTGAATCGTGCCATCGCCGCGGTGGGAGGCCCCACGCCGCTCCTGTCGTGCGTCGCCGAACCCACGCTCGAAAGCAGCCGCGAACTGTTCGCCCATCCCGACATCCGGTTGCTCCTCGTCACCGGCGGGCCGGGTGTTGTGGCCGAGGCCCTCAAGTCGTCCAAGAAAGTGATCGCCGCCGGACCGGGCAACCCGCCGGTGGTGGTGGACGAGACGGCCGACCTCCCCAAGGCGGCGCGCGACATCATCGCCGGGGCGTCGTTCGACAACAACGTTCTCTGCATCGGCGAGAAGGAAGTCTTCGCGGTCGAAACGATCTTCGATCCGCTCAGGAAAGAGATGATTCGCCAGGGATGCGTCGAACTAACCCGCGACCAGATTGATGCGCTGGCGCGAATCGCCTTCGGCGTCGAAAAGGGACCGCTGACCTTTGGCGCCGGCACGGAGCCGCATCTCAATCGCGACCTCGTGGGCAAGAATGCCGACTATCTGGCCAGGCAAATCGGCCTGAGCGTCCCGGCGTCGTGCCGGCTGCTCATCGGCGAGACGTCGGCCGACCACCTCTGGGTCATGGAAGAGCAGATGATGCCGTTCCTGCCGCTGGTGCGCGCCCGCAACGCCGATCATGCCATCGAGATGGCGCTCGTCGCCGAACGCAACTATGGCCACACGGCGGTTTGCCATTCGCGGAATATCGCCGTGATGGACAAGATGGCGCGCCTGGTCAATACGACCCTGTTCATCAAGAACGGCCCGTCGTTTGCCGGGCTGGGGACGGGCGGCGAAGGCTATACCTCGTTCTCGATTGCCAGTCCGACGGGCGAAGGCGTGACCACCGCGCGCGACTTCACCCGCCAACGCCGCTGCACCCTGGTGGACTATTTCCGGATCACCTGAGAAGGGGAACGCGAATACAAGGCGGCGGCTGCATGACGGGGTGAACGTCTAACGGGCGGGTATCTCAAGTCCCGACACCACCGCCGTGGGGGATTGCCTAACAAGACCGCATTCGGGAACCGACGGTTGTTCAGCACACGAGTCAGTTGCGTCGGGTGGCTTTCCAGGATAGGCGGACGCAAACTGGGAGAAAGAACCATGATGAACTTCGTGTCACGCACGCTGCGCGTGCAAGATCTGCTGTTGGATCCGAACAATTACCGATTTCTCGACAACCCAGACTACAAGAAAAAACTGGCCACCAAGTATCATCACGATATGGTACAGGAAACAACACTCCGCATGCTTGAGCGCGGGCATCAGTATCAGATTCCTGCTCTTCGTGACTCAATCCTGGCTAACGGCTATGTTCCGATGGAGCGCGTCATCGTGATCCCTTATGCGCACGCTCCAACGAAAAAGTATCTGGTGGTCGAGGGAAACCGGCGTGTTGCTGCCCTCAAGGGTATTCTTAGAGATGCGAAGGAAGGTAGTCTTTCAATAAAGCGAGAACAGAAAAAACAGTTTTCGAGTATTCCTTGTGCCATCTTGGAAGCACACGGCATGGATCTTAAGGAAGCTGAGAGGGTCATCATGGGGATCCGTCACATTGCCGGTCCGCGAGAATGGGGTGCGTACCAGCAAGCTCAGCTCATCTTGGAGTTGGTTGAAGAACAGAAGCGAGACTACTCCGATATCGCACAGCACATTGGATTGTCTCGCGTCGAAGTGGGGCGAAGGTACCGTGCGCTGAAGGCCCTGAAGGCTATGGAGGACGACGAAGAGTACGCCGATGAAGCCAAGACGGAGTTTTACCGTTTATTTCATGAGCTTGTGGCGCTTCCCGACGTGCGCGACCGTTTTGGCTGGAATCAAGACGCATCTCGCTTTGACGACATGGACAAGGCAAGAGAGTTCTTCGAGTTGATCGCCCCACAAGATCCGGACGCAGAGGCAAAACTTAAGACTTACTCCGACGTACGGAAGCTGAAGTTGATCATCGGCGATCCCCAGGCCGAGGCCGCACTACTTGATCCCGACAAGAGTTTTCGAGATGCGTCGGCATTTGTCGAGCCAAAGGATGCGCGGTCCTCAACCACGCAATTCTCCTTGGAATTGGCTAAGTTCAAACAGCTGCTTAACGAACTGAGCATAGAGACACTAAGGGGACTATCTTCCAAAGACGTTGAGGCTATGACGGAGATCGCTGCACTGATACAGGAGAGACTTGACGATCACAGGAAACTACGTGAATGAATCGGGCTGAAGAGCTGCGAGCGGAAGCCATTTCATATCTATTGACCCGATACCCGGTCAACGGAAAGCCTCAGTATCTCAAAGAGGTTATAAGCTACTACCTATTAAGCAAATTCAATGCTGACTACGTGGAGAGGTTCTGGACCGACCACGGCGAAAACCTCTGTAATGATCTGATAGAGGAGACTAACCGCCGTGTTGAGACGGGTGCGAGCATCCGCTATGAGATTCTTGATGACATTGGCGAGCGCATCCGCGGAGCAGGAATAGCCAGGCGCAAAGACCCAAGGACAGCGTTTCAGGATGCCCTTCAAGAGCTCGACCCGCTTCAGTTTGAAAGGCTTGCCGGTGTATTACTGCAATGGGCTGGTTGCCACTCAACATGGTTGACTCCTGAATCGCATGACCAAGGCCTTGATGCTTTTGGATATTGTAGATTTCTCTTGGGGCCTAAAAAATGGCGCTTCGGCCAACCGGAGGTGGTTTTTCTGGCGCAAGCGAAGCACTATCTCAAGAACCGTGTTTCTTCGTACGATGTACGTGAGTTCATAGGTGCAGCGGAGTGCGCGAAGCACAAGGTATATGCTGTTGAAGGCGGCAGGTATCCCGAGCTAGAAGTGCGGCCCCTCGCCCCCATTGCATTGATCTTTCTTACGTCTGGGGAACTAAAAGTGACGGCCAAAATCCTTGCTCAGCGAAGTGGGATGATTGTTATCGCCAGCGATGAGCTTTTCCATCTCTGCCAGCACTATTGGGAAAAACAAGGTCTTGCGTTCCCCCGAAACAAACACGGCTACTTGTCTCGGCTGCGCAAAGAGGGGTTGACCTTGCCCGTTGCACGATGAAGGGAATCAGGGATCAGGTACCCGAGCCCCTTGAGCGAGTGACATGGCGAAGAATCTAAAAACGCCGCCCTCTGACAGCGAGTCCTTTTGCCGAAGCGAAATCGACCGGATGCTGAAGTATTCGCAAACGAAGGTCATCATGCCGGTTATGACTCTTGGAGTCCTGCGGGTGTTCCGCCAAACGGGTCAGCGTGTTTTCTCCGACCGTGAAATCAGAAAGGCGTACGAGGCTGCGGTGAAATGCCTGAAGGAGTTTTTGGGGCACGACGTTCACATCGGCGCGAAATACTATGATGCCTACGGAACACGGATGTCACGCTACACGGTCCTCAAGTCGGTCGGCCACCTGAAATACGAACTGCTGGCTCCATACACAACGTTCGCGACGGGCCTCTGCGAATGGATTCCGGCCCGGATCAAGCGCCATATCGTGGAGCGGTTGGGCGTGGTACCGCTTCTGAGCACTCCCGCCGCACGGGTAACCTACGCCCAAGACCGAGAGCGGTTCCTTGACCTGATTCACCAGCAAATCGACAGAACGCCGGCGAACTTCGAGATTTTCAGCTTCGCCGTCATCAAGGTTCACCTAGAGAAGTTCGCATGCAAAGTTTACCGGGACACCCGGACTGCGGCGCACGACAGAGGCGTGGACCTCTCGACCAACTTCGGCGTAGTCTACCAGGTCAAGAAACTGACGGTTTACACAGAGTCAGAAGCCGACAGGATTTACGCCGAACTGAAGCTCAACTTCGCCAGCGAGCGGTTGCAGGACGGAAACGTCATCCTCGTCATTGACGACATCTCGAAAGAAGTGAAGAAGTACCTAATTGACATGAAGGTCCAGTCAATCAGCAAGGAAGACTTGCTGAAAATGGCCGTGAATTTCGAGGAACCGGAAGACCGCCAGAAGGTACTGCGGATAGTTTACGAGGAGTTCCGGCGCGAGTATTCGAGCACCATCAAATAGCTGATCTACGCCGGCGGCCGCAAGACCTGACTTGGCAATATCCCTTTGAAAGTGACGTCCCCGGCTGCTGCCTCGGCCTCGTGCTCGCTTGGAAAAGACTTCTCGAACTTGGTAACATAATCCACTGGATAGTTGCCCTCCACAACCATAGTTGTGGCTCCTCCGAACCCATCAGCCTCCACAACAACCAAGTCATCGTCCGCTGCGTCGCGGTCGGCAAGGAAGGTGACGCTGCCCGGAGGTCTGATTCCAAGTTCTTCGCGGATGGCGTCCGCCTTCGCCTGCAGGTTTCTCAGGTCAGCGAGTTTCTCATTCGTGTTCATAATTTCAAACCCTCATACCACGTCTTCCCGCCAGGATAGCGGAATGGGGAGCGCTGCGGTACCGACGCAACATTGACCGGCTGAGTCAACTCGATGTCCTCGGCAGTGCGATAGCGAACCTCCGGCTCACGCACCTCGCAGGCGTCCATCTTTTCGTCGAGCTTATGGGCGTAACGCAGAAGCTCCGCAGCCAGTCTCTCTGGAACCCTGATCACCGTGGTGGTGCCAGATTTCCACTTGGGCCCATAACTTGTTGAGGATCGTCCCATGTTGGAATCCTGTTACGTGGGCTCGACTTGGAACGCAAGCTAATTGTTACGTGGGCGTCCCCGATGCTCCAAGTCCTCAGAGAATGAACCGGCAAGTCGCGAAGAACGCCAAGCAAGACATGCAGCGGCTACAGCTTCCCAACGATTTCCACCAGTTCAGCTAAATCGCCGATCTCGAAATCCGGTCGGGCCAGACCGTCGGGGTAGGGCTCGCCGCGGGGGTTGAACCAGACCGTTCGCGCGCCAGCGTTCATCGCGCCCATGACATCGAAGACAATCGAATCCCCAACATAAACAAACTCTTCGGGGGCGCAGGCCACGCGTTCCATCGCCGCCTGGAAAATGCGCGGATCGGGCTTGGCCAGTCCCACTTCGTCGGCGTAGAGCTTGTGATCAAAATACCCCTCGAGTCCCAGCATCTCGAGCGGGGTATCGCCGTTGGAGATGATCCCCAGGGGATAGCGTCCGTGCAGGCGGCGCAACGCCGTCAACGCGCCCTCGTAAGGCACGGCCACGCGAAACCGGCTCTCGAAATAGACTCGCGTCAGCTCCGACGCCAATTCGTCGCCATAGCCGCACATGGCCAGTGCGCGGCGAAAGCTCTCGATGCGGATGGCAGTGAGTTGGATGTCCGGGTTCGCGACTTCGGCGGCGGCCTCTTCGCGGAAGCGGGTCAGGTGCTCGAGCAGGATACGCCCGCGCGTATCGGGCAGCCGTTCGTAGAGATATTGAAGCGCCACGCTCAGGCCGTAACGCCTCACCCGCTCCAGGTCGTAGAGCGTATCATCGTAATCGAAGAAAACCGCCTTAATCATAAAGCCCTAGCGAAAAGAAGGATGAAGGATGAAGGATGAACAAAAGCGAAGAATGGATGATGAACTATGAATGATGAATTCAAAGCGAGAGTGGCCTTGAACAAATGCCAAGAATGACGATCCGCGGTCGGGATCGTTTTTGATTCATCCTTCATCCTTACATTTTTTCGGGTGCGCGGAGGCCCAGCAGGCGGAACCCATTGCGGAGGACAATCCGCACCGCGACCAGCAGCGCCATGCGCGCCTGCATCAGGCCTTGATCCGCGGGCTGGATCACGCGACCTTCGGGATCGCGCGTTCCGCGCGTGAAATAATTGTGAAACGTGGCGGCGAGGTCGCGCAGATACAGCGTCAGAGCGTGCGGCTCGAGATCGCGCGCCGCCCGCTCGACCCCTTCGCCGAAACCGAGCAACTGCTTGATGAGCGCCTGCTCTTCGGGCAGCGTCAGGCGGTCGAGCGGGCTGGCCTCGAGCCCTTCCCATTGGAAGCCGAGGCTTGCGGCCTTCTCGAACACCGAGCAGATGCGCGCATGGGCATACTGAACGTAGTAAACCGGGTTTTCGTTCCAGTCGGTCTTCTTGGCCAAGTCCCAGTCGAACACCAGATGGCTGTCCAGTTCGCGCATGAGGAAGAAAAAGCGGACCACGTCGCGCCCCAGCTCGGCGACCATCTCCTTGAACGTCACAAAATCGCCCGCGCGCGTGGAGAGCTTCGTCTGCACGCCCGAGCGCAGCAGCGAGACCATCTGGTAGAGCCGCCAGTGAACGCACGAAGAGTCGTGACCCAGCGCTTCGAGGGCGCCCCGCAGGCGCGGCACATAGCCGTGGTGGTCGGAGCCGAGTACGTCCACCACGAGGTCGAACCCGCGCTCGAACTTCTCATCGTGGTAAGCGATATCGGGGACGAGATAGGTCATCGTGCCGTCGCTCTTGATCAAGACGCGGTCTTTCTCGTCGCCGAACTGCGTGGTGCGAAGCCACAGCGCGCCTTCCTGTTCATAAACGACGCCGCGCTCGCGGAGTTTCTGCAGGACGCGCTCGACCCGCCCCTCGCGGTACATCGAGCTTTCGGTGGTCCAAACGTCGAAGTGAATGTCGAGGCTGTCCAGGTCTTCTTCGATCAGGTGGAGGATCTCCTTGACCGCGTAAGCGGTGAAGAAGTCGGCGTCCTTCGAGTCGGCCAACGCGTCGCCTTGTTCGGCGCGCAGGCGATTGGCAATCTCGGCGATGTAGTCGCCGCGATAACCGTCGGGCGGCAGCTCGGCCTCGCGACCGATGGCCTGCAAATAGCGCGCCCGGAGCGACTCGCCGAGATTGCGCATCTGCACACCCGCGTCGTTGAAATAGTATTCGCGCGTCACTTCATAGCCGACCGCCGCGAGAATGCGGGCCAGCGTATCGCCGGCGATGGCGTTGCGGGCATGACCGATGTGAAGCGGACCGGTGGGGTTGGCGCTCACGAATTCGACCTGCGCTTTCTTGCCCGTGCCCGTGCGGCTGCGGCCGAATTGGTCGCCTTGCGCGATAATGTCCCGAAGCGTCGCCGCAATCCCCTCGGTCCGCAGCCGTATGTTGATGAAGCCCGGGGCGGCCACCTCGACCGTCGCGACCAAAGGGTCGGCCGGCCAATGCGCCACGATGCCCTTGGCGATCTCCAGCGGCATACGCCGGAGCTGCCTGGCCAGCGAAAACGCCACCTGCGCGGCATAATCGCCGTGCTCCGGGTTCTTGGGCGCCTGGATTGAGCAATCGAGCGACTGGGGAAGCGCCGTACCGAGGCTTGCGAGATAAGCCTCGACAGCCCGCCGCACCAATTCTCCAAGTTTTGCTTTCATGACCTGACCCGTGTATTGTTTAGTCCACGAAAGCGATCTCAACCGCCGCCAGAAGCGTTGTCAAGACCCGCCGGGGAGAGATTTTGTTTATGGGAGGGAGGCTTTTGCAAAACTCCTGTGGCGCAGGCTGTTAGCCTGTGAATCGCGCTCAAAATGAGGAATTGTTGCCAAATCTCCACCTTTCGCGGGCTAAAGCCCACGCCACAATGACGAATTTATATTGACCGGGATTCTTCGTTATTGATACCTTGGTCATTAGGCGAATAGCCTCGTGTGACAGAAAAAGCCTCTTCATCAATAAAGAGGCTGCCGCGCCCATTGATTCGTCGCTCTGGAGCAGTGAAACGAAGCAGAGGAGGCTGGGTCAAAGACGCATGATTCTCGACGGGATCAAGCAGTGGGTACGCTACGTCTCGCTGGTCGTCATCGCGATCGCCGGGGGTACGCTGTCCGTGGCGGCTTTTTGCGTGGTGTGCAATTGGGACCGCCAACGGGCACAGGCGCAGTTCCATCAGGCGGCGGCGAACCGCTGTGCCACGTTCCGGAGAGAGCTCGAATCCGACCTGAGCATACTCGAATCCGTTCAGGCGTTCCATATTGCCGGCGAGCGTGTCTTACGATCGGCATTTCGGGATTTCACCCGGTTGGTCTTGGCCAACCGCCGCAGCATTCAAGCGCTCGAATGGATCCCCCGTGTCCCCAGTGTCCAGCGGGAGAGCTATGAAGCCTCGGCCGAACGGGATGGGTTCGCCGGTTTTCAAATCACCGAGCGGGACGCCCAGGGAAAGTCGGTTCGTGCCGGCCCGCGTGAAGAGTATTTTCCCGTCTATTTCGTGGAGCCGTATGAAGGGAATGAAACCGCCTTGGGGTATGACCTGGGTTCCAATCCCACGCGCCTGGAGGCCCTGCAACACTCGCGTGAAACGAGCCGGACGGTCGCCACGGCGCGAATCCGGCTGGTCCAGGAGACCAGCGGCCAATACGGTTTCCTGGTTTTCGCCCCGGTCTATCGCAAGGGAGCGCCCACGGACTCGGAGCGCACGCGACGCGAGAATCTCGAAGGTTTCGCGTTGGGAGTTTTTCGGATTCCCGACATCCTGGAACAATCCCTGACGTACCTGGAGCCGGAGGGCGTGGATGTCTGCCTGCATGACGAAACCGCTCCGGCGAACGAGCGCTTCCTGTATTTCCACAACACGCGCATTACCAAAACCGCTGTCACCGACCCAGATGCCGCTGAGGCCGATCGCCGTCCCGACCTTAAGCACATCGAAAAGATTGATTTCGCGGGGCGGGAATGGAGCGTGGTATGCACTCCCGCGCCCGGATACCTCGCCCGGAGAAGAACCTGGCATCCCTGGGGCGTCCTTGCGAGCGGGTTGCTGTTCACCGGCCTGTGGGTCGGCTACCTGTTGGTCAACCTTCATCGAAGCGAGCAAATCAAACGACTGGTGAGAGAGCGCACCCAGGAGCTGGACCAGGCGAACGTGTTGCTTTCGCGCGAGATCGCGGTACGCCGGCAGGCCGAGGAAGAACTGCGCCGCATTAACCGGGCACTGAGAACCCTGAGCGCCTGCAATGAAGCGTTGGTTCGAGCCGAAAACGAGGCGGAGTTGCTCGGGGACCTCTGCGCCGGCATCGTGGACATCGGCGGATACCGCCTGGCGTGGGTCGGGTTCGTCTACCCGGACGAGCACAAGACGATCCTGCCGGTCGCGCAAGCGGGATTTGGGGAAGGGCTTGTCGGAGCGGTGGCAACGACTTGGGGCGAGGCCGGACGCGGTAGCGATCCCATCGGCCTGGCGATCCGCAGCGGCAAACCCTGCGTCGAAAAGAATATCTTGTCCAAAACCGATCCCGCCCCCTGGCGCGCCGAGGCCTCCAAACGCGGCTATGCTTCGCTGATCGCACTTCCTCTGGTTGCCAAGGGTCAGGCCTTTGGAGCCTTGAGCATCTATGCGAAGGAGCCGGACGCCTTTGATCGGGCCGAGGTGGAGCTGCTGAGCGAACTGGCCGATGACATGACCTATGGCATCACGGCGCTGCGGACCCGCCTGGAGCACCAAAAGGCCGAGGAGACGCTGCTGCGAGCCAAGCAAGAACTGGAGGCCAAGGTGGCCGAGCGCACGGCCGATTTGAAGGCGACCAACGCGATGCTCGAAGCGCGGGCCGCGGAACTGGAAGAGCATAACCGCCAGACCCGGTTGCTCGGTCAACTGGGCGAATTCCTCCAAATCTGCCAAACGGTCGAAGAGGCCTATCCGATCGTCGCCCAGATTGCAGGACAATTATTCCTCGGCGATTCCGGGGCGTTGTTTGTCTATGGACCGTCACGGAATCTGCTGGAGACCGCCTGTGTTTGGGGAGAGCAGATGTCGAAGGAGAAAACCCTGAATCCCGAGGAATGCCAGACACTCCAACTGGGGCGTCCCATCATGGGCGTGAAAGACCGGGACGGTCCGCGATGCCGCCATGCGGAAAACGCCGCCCGGGGCTATCTGTGCGCGCCCATGACGGCCCAGAATGAGGCGCTGGGCGTCGTGCACTTGCTGCTCGGTTCGCGCGACCCGGCCTGGGCTGAGGAACAGTGGCTGGAGGCCAAGCAGCGGCTGGTGATGAGAGTGGCGGATCTCACCGGGCTGGCGTTGACCAATTTGAAACTGCGCGAAACGCTGCGCAACCTGTCCATCCGCGATCCGCTCACGGGTCTGTTCAACCGCCGGTTTATGGAAGAAGCCATCGAACGCGAGCGGCGGCGCTGCGAACGCAAGAGCGCACCCCTGGGGATCGTCATGCTCGATCTCGATCACTTTAAGAAGTTCAACGACGCGTACGGCCACGAGGCGGGCAATAACGTCCTGCGCAAACTGGGCGCCTTCCTGCAAGAGAACGTCCGCGGCAGCGACATCGCCTGCCGTTACGGAGGTGAAGAGTTTCTGCTGATCTTGCCGGAAACCTCGTTGGAAACAACCCTTCGGCGGGCGGAGCACCTGAGGGAGGGAGCCGGACAGCTGAGGGTCCCGCACAACCAGGGATTCCTCAGCGGCGTTACGCTTTCGGTGGGGGTCGCGATCTATCCTCAGCATGGTTCGACGGCCGAAGGGGTTCTGCAAATGGCCGACGAGGCCCTTTACCGGGCCAAGCGCGCGGGACGCAATCGCGTCTGCACGGTTCAGGGCACGCGCCAGGGCTGACTGCCAATCGCCTTCATCGGTGGGTTCTGACACTCTCACCCATCTGGCAACTACAAACAAAACACATTTTCTGTTGCCGCCGGACCGGACGCGTTTCATTCTTGTCCGGAAGCAGGGTGCCCGTTTCGAACGCTCGTTGTTGATCTGAACCGATGCCGACCACTCGCCAAGCGTCGTTCTCCATCTTCCTGTTTTTCGCCGGCCTCTATCTGCTGACCCTGCGCGGAACGCACGAGTCGGTGGACGATATCCCGCGCTACAACCTGACGATCTCCCTGATGACAGAAGGCACGATCGAGATTCCTCCTTCGGTCATGGCGGCGGCGACCACCGTTGACGGCCGCGTCTACGGCAAATACGGGATCGGCCTGTCGCTTGTGTTGGCGCCGTTGTGGCTGGCCGGCGAAGGCGCGGCCCGGATCGCGCCCGAGCCGCTGCTGCGGGTGATGGAGCGGCCCATCATTTTCATGATGTCCACGGCCAACCAGTGGCTGGGAGCGGCGGCTTGTGCGGTTTTGTTTCTGATCGTCGCGCGGGTCGGCTTTCGCGAACGCACGGCGTTGCTGATCGCGCTGGCGGCGGGGCTGGGCTCGATGCTCTGGCTCAACGCCCAAACCTCGTTTGAAAACATTCTCGGGGTACTGCTGATCGGGATCGTCGTGGTGGCGCTGATCGGCGAAGGACCCCTGGGATGGGGCGCGGCCGCGGCAGCCGGGGCGGCAATGGGCTACATCTTTCTGACGCGCTGGGCCGATGGCTGGATTTTTCTTCCCGGCGCAATCGGCTTGCTCGCAACTCGCCTGAGACGCGCGCGACCCATCGCAACGCCTGCCGTCGCCTTCGCCCTTCCCCTCGTGGCTGGCGTGGGACTGGCGATGCTTTACAACTATGTGCGATTCTCCAACCCGTTCGAACTCGGCTATGACGACATCAATACATCGTGGCGCTATCTGCCGCGCGGCTTGTTCGGTTTTCTGTTCAGCCCGGCCAAGAGCATTTTCGTTTTCACGCCTCTGCTGATTGCGGCGATCGCGTCGTTTGGGCCGCTTTGGAGGCGGCTGGGAGGGGGATTGCGCGCCGCTGCATTTTTCTGGCTGGTCGGTGCGCCGCCCGTTGCCTATTCATGCTTCGAGACCTGGGACGGCGGGTGGTGTTTCGGGCCGCGCTACCTTTTGCCGTCGGTGGTGCTGGCCATGGTGGCGCTGGGCGAGTGGATCGAGGACGAGCGCCGGCAGAAGGAGCTGTGGCGGACGGCGTTGTTTCTGCTTCTCTGGGCGGTCGGCGTTTATGCCCAGTGGATCTGCCTGGCGAGCAACTTCAACGACTACTCGGACAACTACTATGTCTTTCGCTGGTATCCCGAGGCCTGTCCGCTGTGGGCATGCCCCGCCGGTTTCTACCATCCGAGCGAAAACCTCTGGTTCTGGAGACTGCTCGCCTCGCCCGGTGTGGGGTTGAGCGGCCCGGCGCTCCTGCTTGTGCCCCTGGGTCTTCTGCTCGCCGGAATCATCGGACTGCGCCACCCTCTGGCCATGGTTCTGTCCGATGCCGGCGGCTTCGCCCGACAGATCGGTCCAGCCGTGGCAAAGATCGTCCTCGTGATTGTGGTGCTGGCCGCATTGAACGTCCTTGTCCGAAGATCCGTGCCGGCGTGGCGGGCGAACCTCGTGCCCGAAGGCGCGGGCCTGCGAGCGACCTATTTTGACAACGCCCATTGGATTCCGCCCGCGCGCCGTGTCGAAACCGACGCCTGGCTGGATTTCGACTGGTCGCGCAGTCGCCGCCCCTTCCAGGGCGATTTCAGCGTGCGGTGGGACGGCCGGATCGAAGCGCCCACCAGTGGGACGTACCTGTTCGGACTGGATGCGTGCGGCACGGCCACGCTGGCGCTCGACGGCCGCCTGGTGATCGCCAATCCCGGCCCGCAGCCCGGCCGCCGCTTACTCATTCGGTCGGTCCCGTTGACCGACGGAGAACATTCCATCCGGATGGAGTTTGCCTCGGCGCCGGCGGTGGATTTCTACGGATTCAACAACGCGCGCTATGGATGGCTCCGTTATCTGCCCACGGGCGTGCGACTCCGCTGGAAAGCACCCAACGGACTTTTCCTCCGACTGGTTCCACCGCGCGCGCTTCGGCCTGGATGAAACGGGGCTCCGCGAACTTTCTGATTGAATCCCACGGGAGCAGGTTATAGCCTGCGAGAAGCAACTCGAATCTGGGGACTGGCAGGGTGGTCTCCATGGTTGAGCAAGTTCCCGCCATGCGGCGCCGCCGGCGGTGGCCGCTCATATTTCCGGCCATCGCGGCCGGCTGGCTGCTCGCGGAAATCGTGATCGCGGCAATCGGCGCGTGGGTCAGCCCCGCCCCATTGGCGGCCCTCCGACGCGTCTATCGGCCGCATCCCTACCGGGTGTACGCGCTGATTCCCGGCTCGCGAAGCAAGGCCGGACATTTCACGATCAACTCCCAGGGATTTCGCGGTCCCGAGATTGAACCGTGCAAGCCATCCGGCACGGTGCGGATCGCCTGTCTCGGCGATTCGACGACCTTCGGCGAAGCGGCAACGGCCGACGACCACACCTGGCCGGCTCGCCTCGAGCGACGATTGCGCGAGCGATACGTCAAACCGGGTGGGCAACTTTCGGGGATCGAAGTAATCAATGCCGGCGTTCCCGGCTACACCAGTCTCGAGTCGCTCATCCATTTTGAGACCTGGGTGCTCGACTATCAGCCCGACATTGCGATTTTCGACCATGGCCTGAACGACGCGGTGTTCATGGCCTGTTTCCGTGATTTCTCCAGCGAGTACACGCATGCGCGAAAGGTCTTCGAGATTCCCCGGCCACAACTGTGGGAGCACAGCCTCTTGCTCTCGTCGCTTTTTCCCGCGCGCCGCACGATCGCCAATCCCTATTGGTCCGACCGCCGGCCTTCGCAGGCGGAATGGCTGGACCGACTGACGCTCACCGACCCTCAGCGCCCTGCCGTGGACGAGGCCGAGCAGCGGCACTGTTTTCGCCCCGAGCGGATCGCCGTTTTTGCGCGCAACGTCCGCAATTTCGTTTTTGTGGCGCGAGGCCAGGGCGTGGTCCCCGTTCTCGCCACCGTGGTCTATGCTCCGCAGGCAGGCTTCTTCGCCGACGTTGTCGGGCAGATCAATGAGAGCCTCCGCAAGGTGGCGACGGAGCTGTCGGTGCCGTGCGTGGATCTGGCGCGCGAGATGCCGTGGAGCGCGGAAGCCTTCGTGGACGCGAGCCAACCGCGTGATGGCCCCGAAGGGCTCGAGCGCGCCGGACGGATTTTCGCCGACGAGCTGATTCGCCAGAAACTGGTCGAGCGTGCGGCGGCAGGAAAACCTGCGGCGGGCAATCAACGTTGACCCGGACACAGCTCGGCGGGTTTCTCTCGGCGATCCTGGTTCTTTCAGGCCCCCGGGCCGCGGGGGCCGCAGGCGGCAACGAGGATGACGGAGCGTCGCAAGACAACTCTCTGGCAATTGTTGGGGTTTGCGTGTCTGCCAGTGGCGGCCCTGTGGGTGAGCGTGGAAATCGTCCTTTCCATCTGTTGGCTCCCTTCTCCGCAGGCCGGTGTCCCGCCGGCCTTCGCCGTGGTGGTGAAGCCCCATCCCTATCGCGTTTACGCCTACAAATCGGGTCGGACGGAAAAAGCGGGTGACGGCGTTTACAATTCGGTGGGATTTCGCGACCGCGAGTTTGCCGAACAGAAGCCGCCCCACACCATCCGCATTATCTGCCTTGGCGGCTCGACCACCTACTCTCTCGGCGCGACAAGCAACTCCGTGACCTACCCCGCTTACCTCCAGCGCTTCCTTCGCCAACGCTATGCCGGCGCGCCGTTCGACATCGAAGTGATCAACGCCGGCCATCCGGTCTATTCCAGCCTCGAGCCGCTGATTCTCTTTCAAACCCGCGTGCTCGATTTCTCGCCCGACGTGGCCATCCTCATGACCGGGGTCAACGATTTGTGGGAAGCGCTGAAGTATGCCACCTTTTCCAGCGACTATAGCCACTCGCGGCACACGCTTGGCCCCCTCCGACCCGCCGTGTGGGAACACAGCCGGCTGCTGTCGCTCCTGCTGGCGCGCGCCACCTCGCCATTCAACCCCTATCGGCCGAATCCCGATCGGAACTTGGTGCACCTGACCCATCAACCGTGGTACGACACGGCCCCATCCCACACGCTGACCATCCCGCTGCGTGAAGCGAAGTGTGCCGAAACGGTGGGCCGCAACGCGCTGAGCTTCGTCGCAGTGGCGCGCGGGAACAACGTCATCCCGGTTATCGCAACCGAAACGTTCGGTCCCCAATATGAGGTTTTCGCCGAGGCCCTCGAACGCTCGAACGAAACGCTCCGGACAATCGCGTCCAGCCAGTCGGTCGTGCTCGTGGACGTTGCCCGCGCCATGCCTTGGAACGCGGAACAGTATTTCGACGCGGTGCACTTGCGCGATGGCTCCGAGACCTATGGCCGCATGGGAAAACTGTTCGCCGACGCCCTGGCGAAAGCAGGCGTCATCGAGCAGGCCGCCAGAAACCTGAACCGCGGAGCATCCGTGCATTGAAACGGCTATCCGACATTTCTCTGTCCCGAAAGCTCGCGTTTAGCTGCGCGGCAGTGGTCCTGGCATGGGTCCTCGTCGAGATCGAGCTCTTGGTTTGGGGATGGGTGGCGTCGGGGGAAAGCGGGCCGCAGTTTCCGTTGCTCTATCAGGCCCATCCCTATCGCGCCTATGCCCCCGTTCCCAACCGAGTGGACCGCGCCAGAGAAGCCCGCTTCAACTCGTTCGGCCTGCGCGGGCCGGAAATCGCGCTCCAGAAGCCACCCAACACAATCCGAGTTGTCTGCCTCGGCGGCTCGACCACCTTCGGCAATAGCGCCTCCTCAAACACCCGCACTTATCCGGCCCGCATGGAACGTTTGCTTCGCGAGCATTACCGCGAGGCGCCGTTCCGGATTGAGGTGATCAATGCCGGCGTCGGCTTCTACAGTTCGCTCGAGTCGCTCATTGATTTCGAGACGCGGCTGCTGGACCTTTCACCCGGCGTAGCCGTCGTTCACCACGGCATCAATGACGGCTGGTTCATGCTGCCGAGAGGCGACTTTCGCAGCGACTACTCCCACGCGCGGCGAACATTCGGTCCGCCCACCCGAAAGTGGTGGCTCTATAGCCCCCTCCTCTCTCGTCTCTTTGGCCGCCAATTGGGGACGAATCTCTACGTCCCGAATCCCAACCCCAGCCTGGTCTCGATGATCTTCACGCCGCCGGACATTGCGGATCGTGTCAACCGGCGCCCGCGGAGCCAGCTGGAGCCGCCGATGGTCGCCGCGTTCGAGCGCAACCTGCGGAACTTCATCTCCGTTGCCCGCGCCAACGGCATCATCCCGGTCCTCAGCACCCAGAGCTTTATTGACGATACGTCCGCGGGTGGCCACTGGATCGGGGCCGTTCGGCGGCTGAACGCCGTGACCCTGGACGTCGCGGTCCGCGAGTCGGTGGACGCGATTGATTTTGCCCGCTTTTTGCCCTGGAACCCCGATGATTACGACGATGTATGCCATCTCAAGGATACGCCCGGCGGCCTGGGTCGCCAGGCCGAGATCTTCGCCCGTGGGCTCATTGAAGGGCGGGTTCTCGAGCGTGCCTGGGAACAGCAACCAGCGCGAAGCGGGAAGAAAAGATAAGCCCGGAGCCTCGTCAGGATGGTGAGGGCTTCTTTGGCGCCGGCATGCCCCGCGGTTTCTCCATCTCGCCGTCATAGGAAAGACGCCCGGGCTTGCGCAGGAGAACCAGGAAATCCCAGGCCCTCGCAAGATCGCGGGGCCGGCGGCCATCCACGTGCTCCACACCGGCCAATTGCCCATCGGCGGGATCTTGAAGCGTCTCGGCGATCAGCTGAAAACCGACCAACTTGAAAAGCCTTCGCAACTGCCAGTAGGTCAGCGTCATCACCTGGCCGGCCACACCATAGGTGAGGTGGCCGAGGAGCGCCGGTTCTCCCGTCGCGCGAGGCGAATCCACGACGGACGCGGGGCGGTCAACCGGCAGGTGAGCCATCAGCAGCAGGTAGCCGTCGGGGCGCAGCACGCGCCGCCATTCCCACAGGGCAAACAGCGGAGCCCGGCTTTGTTGAAGCGCATGATGGGCCAGCAGAAGATCAAACGATCCGCCGCGCCCACCGACGAAGTGCATGTCGCCGCAGACGGCGGCGATTCCGCGTTGTTCGCGATCGCGGCGGCTCCCGTCGTCCGGCACGAGCGACTTCGGAGCAAAACCCGCGGCGGCAAAGTGGTGGGCGACGTGACCCGGTCCATGGCCGACCTCCAGCAGCTTCTCCACCCGACCCTCCAGTCGGATCGCGCGAAACCACTGCCACCAGGGACAGGGGCACCGATCGAAATGAGCGGCGAACTGTGCGGCGGACTGGTCCGGGGGCGCCGGCTTGGCGAATCCCACCGCTCCTTCCCAAGCCAGCGGCATCTGCCAGCGCCGATCATGCAGAGCAATCCCCATGTCGAGTTCGATGAGATCGCTGACCAGGCCGGACGAGAGGAACATCCGGAGGAGAGAACGAATGGGCTTCCAGCGCACCAGTCGGTGAATCGGACCGAGGCCGACCAGGCGGAGGGCGAGTTGCCGACGCACCTGGGCCTTGCTGAATTGCGGATCGAGTTTGAGGCACTTGGCATAGGCGCGCGCCGCTTCTTTCCATCGGGAGGTAAAGAAAAGGACCTCGCCGAGCTCGTACCAAAACCGCGCCTCTTTGGGCTGAAGGGCCACCGCGCGACGCGCCGCCTGCTCGGCCGCAGTGAGATTGTTGCACTCGCGGGCGACCTGGGTCATCAGTGACCACGCGTAGTAATCCTCGGGAAAGTGTTCGAGGTACTGTTTCAGGTACGTGTAGGCGGGGGCGCTGATGCCTCGCGCGTGATAGGCCCAGACGAGGTCGCCGAGAACCTTCGGCATGCGGGGAACGAGCCCTAGCAACGCCTCGATTCCCTCGTCCACGCGTCCCCCGCGCAGCAACGCCAGGGCCGCCTCATACGCCTGCGTGTCGGGTGGCTTCGCGGTCTCGTTGCTCATTTGTTTTTTCCGATCCCGGGCGGGTCGGCGCTCTGCGAACCCAGGGGCTTGCCGGCTCGTCCCGGCTTTCGCAGCAAGAAGAATCCGTTTAGCCCCCGCAACGGATCGCAGGGGCGACGCCCCTCGAGCTCTTCGAGCTCCGCCCGCGTGGCACTGATTGCTTCCTCGCCGCCACTGGCCACCAATTCCAGTCCGGCCAATCGAAAAAGCCACGTCAGCTGCCGGTAGGCAAGGAGAAAGATATGGGGAGGAACGCCGTGCGTATAGCAGGTCGCGAGAACGTGTTCGGGCGATAGGATCTCGCCCGCCGTCGCGGCAAAATCCATCGCATCGGTTGCCGGATCATAATGATCCGGAAACGCCGCGCGCCAATCGCCTTCGATCGCCATGGGCAGGACCACCATCATGTAGCCGCCGGGGCGAAGCACGCGCCTCCACTCCAGCAGGGCGAACAGCGGCGAGATGCTGTGCTCGAGCGAGTGGCTCGAGAACACCAGGTCGAAACTCTCGTCGGGCATCGAGAGAAAGTGGAAATCCGCTTCGACGACCTTGATTCCCCGGCGCCGGCATTCGCTTTTCTCGTCCGGGTTGGCCGTGACGCCCGTGACCGTGAATCCCTGGCGGACAAAGTGTTCGCCGGCGAACCCCTGGCCGCACCCAACATCGAGCACCGTCCGGATCTCCCGCTCCACCCCTTGTTCGAGGAACCAGCGCCAGTAGAGGCAGCGGCACTGCTGGAAGTGCTCGGCGAGCTTCTCCGGCTCCATTCCCCGAGGCGTGGGAAGGAACAGCGTCAGACGCGAACCTTCCTCGAGCGCCCGTGCCCAGCGCATTTGGTGAGACGCCACACTGTTGCCGCCCTCTTCGAACAGTTCCAGGGTAATCCGAATCCAGGCCAGGCGCCGGATCAGCCGGTGGATCAGCCGCGAGCGAGCCAGCAGCCGCGCCAGCCGTCGTCGAAAACCATGAGGACTAACTTTGGGAGCCGAAGCCACGCTTTCTCCGTCGGCAGGCTCGCCGCAGGCATCGGCGTGTAGCCGGTTATCGTCGCTGGGAGTCAATACGTCGTTTACTCCGGTTTCTGCAGCAGGAACATGCCGTTCAACGCGCGCAACGGATCGCGGGGCCGGCGGCCGTCAATTTCTTCGAGCTCCGCCGGCGCGCCGCGGATCGTATCCTCGACGCCGCTGGAAACCAATTCCAGCCCGGCCAATCGAAAAAGCCACGTCAGCTGGCGGTAGGCAAGAACAAAGATATGGGGAGGGATGCCGTACGTATAACAGGGCGCGCGGATGTGGTCGGGCGAGAAGACCTCGCCGGCCGTCGCGGCAAAATCCATCTCGTCGGTCGCGGGGTCGTAGTGCTCCGAAAACGCCGCCCGCCAATCGCCTTCGATCGCCATGGGAATGACCACCATCAGGTAGCCGCCGCGGCGAAGAACGCGCGTCCATTCCAGCAGGGCGAACAGCGGCGAAATGCTGTGCTCGAGCGAGTGACTCGAAAACACGAGGTCGAAACTCTCGTCGGGCATCGAGAGAAAGTGGAAATCCTCTTCGACGACCTTGATTCCCCGGCGCTGGCTTTCGCTCTTCTCGTCGGCGTTGCAGGTCACGCCCGTGACGTCGAATCCCTGGCGCACGAAATGTTCGCCCGCAAACCCCAGCCCACAGCCGACATCGAGAACCGTCCGGATCTCTCGTGCCGCTCCTTGTTCGAGAAACCAGCGCCAATACACACAGCGACAGAGCTTGAAGTGTTCGCCGAAGTTCTCCGGCTCCATCCCTTTGGGCGTCGAAACAAACAGCGAAAGAGCCGAGCCTTCTTCGAGCGCCCGGGCCCAGCGCATTTGGTGAGCCGCCGTGCTGGTGCTGCCTTCCTCAAGAAGCTCCAGCGCCAGGCGGGACCAGGCCAGGCGCCGAATCCACCGGTGGATCCGTGGCGAGCGCGCCAGCGACCGCGCCAGCCAGCGCCGAAAGTCGTGGGGATCCACCCTGGGAGCGGAGGCCACGATTTCCGTGCCGGCGAGTTTGTGTCGGGCGTCGGCCTTCGATGGCTTTTCGGAGTCAGGAATCATCTTGCCGCTCGCACCGGGTTTCGCAGCAGAAAGAAGCCGTTCAAGGCGGATTGTGGATCATAGGGAATCCGGCCGTCCACATACTCGACGCCACGTGGCTCCTGGTGGAGGGGCTCTTCGGCCCCGTCGGCGACCAGCTCGAGCCCGGCGAGGCGGAAAAGCCACCTCAGTTGCCAATAGCTGAGGACAAACGGGTGGAGCGGGCCGCCGTAACTCGAAGCGCTGAAGCCGGTCTTTTCGGCCATCAACGCCCATTCCCCGGACCCATCCTCAAAATGCAGCGTGTCGCGGGCGGCATCGTAGTGCTGAGAATAAGCCGCGCGCGCATCCTGCTCGAGGGGCATGGGGAGGGTGATCAGCATGTACCCGCCGGGCCGCAACACCCGTTTCCATTCCCACAACGCAAACAGCGGCGAGATGCTGTGTTCGAGCGAATGGGTCGAGACGACCAGATCGAACCCGGCGTCGGGCGCCGAGAGAAAATGGAAATCCTCTTCGAGCACCTTCATCCCGCGCCGCAAGCATTCGTCCTTTTCCAGGGAATTGGAGGTCACGCCCGTGACGTCGAACCCCCGACAGACGAAGTGGTGGGTCAGGTAGCCGGTCCCGCAGCCGACGTCGAGCACCGTTCGGATCTCGCTCTCGACCCCGCGCTCCAGAAACCAATGCCAGAAGGCGCAATGGCAGGTCGTCATGTGCTCGGCAAAATTCTCCGGCTCCATGCCCTCCGGATCGGAGAGAAACAGCGACAGGGTCGAACCCTGTTCGAGCGCTCTCGCCCACAGCATCTGACGGACCGCTTCGCTGTTCCTTCCTTCCTCGAGCAGTGCCAGCGCCCCTTCGGCCCAGACCAGTCGCCGCAGCAGACGATGTACCAAGGGCGAGCGAGAGAGGAACCGGGCCGTCCATCGCCCGCGAAAAGTCTGGCGCGCCAGGGAAAGCGCCGGTCCGGCCGATCCGGGAGATTCCTCAATCTTCGTCGTCTTGGAAGCGACTCGATGGGCCACTGCTGCTCGCCTTTCGTTTGGTCTTCGAGGCGGGGGCTTTTCCGGCCGGTGTCTTTTCCTGGGTGTCGAATGTGAATCCCTCCTCTTCCCCGTCGCGGGTGCTTTTCCTGGTCTCGAACGATCGAGACGGACTGACGCGAGGAGGAGACGTCATCAGCGGTCCGCTGGTGGGTATCGCGCGAAAATCCTGTCGGCCGGCCAGTCGAAAAAGCGTTTGCCCAATATCGGTGTTGTCCAGATGGCCCGAAAACCGCTCGGCCCCGACACCGATGGCGAACAGCGGGACGGCCCACGGGCTGTGGGCGCTGCCCTCATAATAGGCGCCCGTATTGTGCGCCACCAGAAGGGCCAGGATGTTGTCCCATTTGTCGCCGAGTCTCCCCATGGTTCCGCGTCCCTGATCCAGTGCGCGCTCCAGACGGGAATCGAATTGGAACTGGCGATAGCGCCAGCGCAGCCGGGCGCGCTCTTCGTCGGTGAGCTGTTCCTTGAGGCCGGCGACGGCCTTGCCAATCGAAGCGTGGACCGTCGCCAGGCGAGAGACCGGACTGCGTTCGCCCTCGCGCCGGTCGGCCGCGCGGATCTTTTCCTCCCAGCCATAGCCCAACTCCCATTGCAGCCCACCGGTTTCGTGATCGGCCGTCGCGATCAACAGCGTTTCGCGCGGATGCCGGCGATAGAACCGATAGGCCTCGGCCACCGCGTGGTCGAATTCGAGCACGCTCAACACCATCGCCGCCGCATCGGTTTTGTGGCCCGCTTTGTCGGCCACCGATTCCTCGACAAACAGGAAAAAGCCCCTGGGCCGGTCGGCCGAAAGGATCCGCAAGGCCGCCTGGGCCATCTCGGTCGTCATCGGCTCTTTGTTTCCCTCGGGTGCGCGGTCAATCTGGAACGTGAGCGTGCCCTCGGCAAACAGCCCCAGGACCTTGCCCGAACGCAGGCGTGCCAATTCCTCGGCGCTTTCCACGTACCGATAGCCATGGAGGGCCACAAAATCGTTGATGAGATTCCGGCCGTCGCGTCGTTTGCCGGCCAGAAAATCGCTGCGCCCGCCGCCGAGTATCACCTCCGGCTGCGACTGATCGCAGTATTGGCGGGCAATCTCCTGGACGGAACCGCGCCGGCCGACATGGGCGGCGAAGGCCGCCGGTGAGGCTCCCGTCACGGCATCGTTGGTCACGATCCCCGTTCGGAAATCGTACCGTTCCTTGTAATACTCCGAAATCGTTTGAAGAGGTTCCTCAAAGAGGGGATCCACCGCGATCTGGCCATTCTTGATTTTCCGGCCCACAGCCCAGGCGCTGGCCCCGGCGGCCGAGTCGGTAATCATGCTGTCGGAGCTGTAGGTGTCCATCAGGGCGCAGCTGCCTTCGCGCGCCAGCGTTCCCGTCAGAAACAAATCATGCCCGAGAACGGCCAGACTGTATTGACGCGCCAACTCGAGCTCATCCACGCCCATCCCATCGGCCATCAGGAAGATCACGTAGCGGGGCTGGGGGATGCGCTCCGGCGCCGCCGGATTCAGCGGCCCTGCGACCGCCAGCAGCAACAGTGCCGCCCATCTGCGTGGTCTGATCATGATTCTGCCCCATCGTCCGGGCCGGTTTCGAACCCGCCCAGTCCGGCTTCTTGTCGCACATCCGGCGACAAGTCAAGCTTCACATTCCAAGGGGGGCGCCCCGGCGACGCCGGATTGCGGATCGCCGATTGCGGACAACCCGCAGGATCGCCGACTGGTTACAAGAATGCATCCCCCCAAAAAAACCGCAGAGGAATACGCCGATCGCGAGAACCAACTCCGGCGCAATATCCAAAACTCGAAATGGGGGGCGTTTCTTTCATTCCGCAATCCGCCATTGATCTGGATGGGCCTTTTCTTTGATTGCGCAATCCGCAATCCGCAATCCGCATTTCATCTATTCATCGGGTGCACGACATAAAAGGGGGATTTAGGCGGCGGAGTCCTCCCAGAATTGTTCGAAGCGGCCGGAGTAGAGGCAGCATCGGACGGCGAGGATGGCGTTGGCTCCGGGCAGGGACCAGAACATGCCG
>Ga0315280_10002670_pt1 | contig 28546 bp, 22 predicted proteins | sample YL17G06_40_MG_FD_203697 | JGI IMG/M metagenome (GOLD analysis project Ga0315280, IMG submission 203697) | Sediment microbial communities from Yellowstone Lake, YNP, Wyoming, USA - YL17G06_40 | ecosystem: Environmental > Aquatic > Freshwater > Lake > Sediment | place: USA: Wyoming | collected... | reverse complement strand
ACCAATCCGACCGGCGGCTTTTCCACATCTCCACAAAGAGAGAAAAAGAAGCAAAAAGAGAGAAAGTACGACGATCCGGAGGTACATACTCCATCCCCCCAACAAAGCTGGGATGGCCATACAATAAACAGGATGCCTGCTTTTGCCTGATCCTGTCCATCCTGTTTATCCCCGCAAAAACAGGCATTGTGTCGTTTGTCTCTCAGTGGTGCAAAGGGGCTTGCTTGTTGCCCCGCACGTCCGGCGTCCTGCTTCTTGCTTCTGGCCTCTTGCCTCTGACCACCTATTCCTCCCGTTCTGCCATTCGTGCTTGACACAAGCGGGAAGCAGCAATAGCGAGAGAACCAACGACCGTCGGTTCATGCTCGGATTTATCGCGTGGTGGCTTATTCTGATTTTCCGACTAGGTCGTGCGGATTTGAAAAGTTCGGAGTTCACGCTTTAGCGTGCTTAAAAAGGCAACATAGAAGGTTGGACTCCGAAGCGATTCTCGTGAAAAAGGAGGAAAGGGAAAATGAAGATCGGTTCCTTTGCGTACGGGATGGCGGGGTTGTTGTTTCTTGCCGGATGTGCCACAACGGCGCGGGTGGTCAGTCCTCCAACAGGCCAACATCCCCAAGCGTTCAAGAGGACAGTCCAGAAAACCGTCAGCGCCAAATATTTGCTCTACCTGCCCAAAGACTACGCGAAAGGCGATAAGCTTTGGCCGACGATTTTGTTCCTTCATGGTGCGGGGGAGCGCGGCGACAATCTGGAATTGGTCAAGAAGCATGGCCCACCCAAGATCGTCGAGCAAAACGAGAACTTTCCCTTCATCGTGGTCTCTCCACAATGCCCGAAAGATGGGTGGTGGTCGAACGACGTTCTGATCGCTTTGCTGGACGAGGTCGTAGCCAAATATCGCGCGGATCCGAATCGAGTCTATCTGACCGGCCTGAGCATGGGAGGTTTTGGGACCTGGGAGCTGGCGATCGAGTATCCCGACCGATTGGCTGCCATCGCACCCATTTGTGGCCGAGGAGCTCCGGTCCGAGCCTCGCGTCTGAAAAACCTGCCGGTCTGGGTGTTTCATGGGGCCAAGGATAACCTCGTCCCACTCAAAGAGTCGGAAGCGATGGTGAATGCGCTCCGAAAAGTCGGGGCCGACGTCAAGTTCACCGTTTATCCCGAAGCCGGTCACGACTCCTGGACGGAAACCTATAACAATCCCGAGCTATATGACTGGTTCTTGAAACACAAGAGACAGGGTGGCGAGAAGAACAAATGAGCCACTTCACTCGCTTCGCAGGAACTCGGCAGCCGTTTCGGGTGGCATGGGGTTGATGTACATGCCCGAGCCCATTTCGAAGCCGGCAGTCGTGGTCAGGCGTGGCAAGATGTGTAGCGACCAGTGGAAATAGTTGCCGTGGTCTTCACGCAGTGGCTCTGTGCGAATCACGTAATTATAGTCGGGGTCGTTGAGCTTGGAATACAGCCGTCCCAGCACAGCGTTTAGGGTGCGGCCCAGTACTTTGCATTGCGCGCGCGAGATGCCCTCGAATGCCGAGCGGTGATCTTTCGGCACGATCCAGGTCTCGAAAGGCACACGTGAGGCAAACGGTTCGAATGCCACATAGTCGTCGTTGGTGAGGACGATTCTTCGCCCATCGGCGAGTTCCTTTTCGACTAACGTGCAATAGACGCATTTTCCACGATCGTCGTAATAGCGAAAAGCCATTTCGAGCCGCCGGCGAAGCAGACCGGGAACCATGGGCGTGGCGATCAATTGTGAGTGGGGATGGAGAAGGGAGGCTCCGGCGAGATTTCCGCGATTGCGAAAACAGGTAATGTTCTCAAATCGTTGGTCGCTCTTGAGGTCGAGAAAGCGATCGAGATACATCTGAACGATCTCCTCGGCTTGGTGATCCTCAACAATACCGATTGTGTCGCAGTGTTGCGGCGTTTCGACGATCACCTCATGGGTGCCGATTCCATCCATCAAGCGAAAGAATCCGTCCAGTTCGCGGCGCCGGCTCTCGCCCTCAATTCGTAGAGCCGGGAAGCGGTTGGAGAATGTCCGAACCCACCAGCCCGGCGTATTGGGGGCAGTGCCGGATTTGCGATAAGCCGCGATTTCGGGTGGGGTCTTGCTCTCATTTCCCTCGCAAAACGGACAGGAATCCTTCTGGGACATCAGGCACACCTGGCGAGTACTCCCCCCAGTGCCCTGAAAATCCGTGGGTCGTTTGGCGCGCTCGGTCGCAATGATCACCCACTCGCCCGTTACCGGGTCTTGTCGAAGTTCAGCCATGGTCGCCTCCACGATCAGAAAGTAACCCTACTAAAATTCGCGAAATTGGTTGACGGACGGTCCGATCGTTTCACGCGCTGTGGGGGCGCAGCCCGCCCGAAGGCGGGCTGCGCCCTTCGCGTCAACCAAATATACGAAATTGAATAATTGTCGGGTACTTTCACTCTGTTTGTTATCTTGAAATGAAAATCGGACACGTCTAACCGGCCCTCCAACGCTATTTCTGAAAAAAAAGCTTGTCAAAAGCAAGGTGTTTTGGGCAGCTTTCGCTTGAACGTGAAGGACAGTGTTGGCCGCACATTGGCCAAACGGAGGTGCGGCTTAGGAGGCAAGAAAAATGACCCAAAAGCCAAGAACAGTAAATGTTGCGTTCTGGATCGGGCGGGCATCGTTCATCGCCGTTACGGCGGCTATGTTCCTGCTGCTGTCGGGTCCAATCCGGGCGCAAAGCCTGGTGGATGTAAAACTGCTGACTCCCCGCGAAGTCCAACGGCTGAATAACCAGGTGCACGAAATCTATGACAAGGCCGTCAAGGCGCTCGACCATGTGGACCCGGCAGCCGCGATTCAGCTTTTCGATCAAGCCTCGCAACTGGCTCTCGAGGCAACCGAGCTTCACTTCATGACGGCACGGCTCGCTCACATGCGAGCGCGTGTTACGTACCGCGATGAGGCGGCAAAATATTACGACATAGCCGAAAAGGCGCTCGACCGCGTGGGAAATCAGAAAGACCTTTCCCCTCTGACGAAACAGCGCTACGAAACGCAGAAGAAGTTGCTGACCGAGGAAAAGAAGAAGCTCGAAGTCCGCGATGCTCGCCGCAAAGCGTTTGGTGAGGCTTTCCGAAAAATATACGCCCAGGAAGCCTATACGGAGACCGAGGGGACAACCGGCGAAGGCACTGCCGCTAAGCCAGCCGAAGGGAAGGGAGGCGAAAGCGGTAGCAAGACTAGCCAGGGAGCCCTGACGGCAGGAGGAACCGCCGCCAGAAGGGACGAGGGCTCGATTCGCCGGAGTGGCGATAGTAGCCGCCGAGAGCCCCGTAGCAGTGACAGACCCCGTAGCAGTCGGGGCCGCGGCAGTGAGAGCTGAAATCCTTCGTCTTTTTCGCCTGGCAGTAAAGGATTACAGCCGAGGGCGCTTCCGCAACTTGCAAGAGTTAGTGTTGAGTCAAGCAGAGACAACCAGCCTCTGCCCAGAAAGGGGCAGAGGCGTTTTGTATCGAGTCCGCTTCCATGAAGATGATCGTTGCCATCATCAAGCCGTTCAAGTTGGGCGACGTCAAGGCGGCGCTGAACGAAATCGGCTTCCACGGCATTACTGTTGGTGAGGTCAAGGGCTTTGGTCGCCAGAAGGGTCACGAAACCGTCTATCGCGGGCGCGAATATCAGGTCGAATTCCTTCCCAAGTTACGCCTGGAAATCGCCGTTGAAGAAGAACGGGTCGAGCCTGTGATCCAGGCGATCGAGCGCGCAGCTCGCACAGGTTCCATTGGCGACGGGAAAATCTTCGTCTTTAATTTACTGGAAGCTGTCCGGATTCGAACCGGCGAGCGCGGCGAGGACGCCCTGCTGTAAAAAGCACCGCTCCATCGCACCCGAACGGCCAACTCTCGCTGTCTCCTGTGATTCCCTCCCCAATCAATAGTCCACAGGGCCAAGCAAATGGCGATTGCCAATGTGGATGTTTCGCAGACCCGCGTCGCGACAACGCGCCAGCGCGCGTTCGGCATGGGCGCGCGAAGTGGTCGGAAGATCCTGAAGGTAGAAATCGGGGTGAAACGCCAAAAGCGAGTAGGGGATCTCGGGGTCAATCGAGGCAATGAACTCCGCCAAAGTCGTTATCTCGACGTCATCGAGATAGCCGGGCAAAAGAAGTGTACTGGCAACGACAAGCGGCGGTTGGCAGCGACTTTTGCCCATCTCGGCGACCATGCGAAAGTTCTCCAGAGTTCGCCGATTAGAACCGCCCGTCAGGCAGCGGTGAATGTTATCATTGCCGGCCTTGAGGTCGAATTTCACACAGCCACCCGAACGAAGGCTGAGTTCGGCTGCCCGACGGGCCAGTTTCGGATTCATGTTCCCATTGGTTTCCCAGCAAATCCGCACGGGCTGAGCGTGGCTTTGCTGCACGATCTCGGCTGTTTTCAGCGCATGAAGCATCTGGGCAGCGGGATCGCCACCGAAAAAGCAAACGCAAGCGGTCCGGTCGTCCGCACCCGAGGCCAACTCGGCGGCGCTCATGGCATGGGGCGTTTGGTGGGCCAGGCGAAACGTCCAGTTCTGGCAAAACAGGCAGTTCAGTGTGCATGCTTCGTAAAAGACAGCAAGATTGTGTTGGCGATGCCACGGACGACGCCGAGGGTCGCTCGATGAATCACTCGTCTCGCCTTCGGGACAAACCCAGCTCGCCACGCAGTTGGTGGGCAACGGGTCATAATACCATTGCACGTGGCCGACCTGCCAGACGCCGGCATGGGAAACCAGTCGGCCGTTGACATTTTCGCGCAATCCACAATACCCGCGCTGTCCGGGTCCGATTCGACACTCATTGGCGCAGAGATTGCATTTTCGCCCGGAAGGGGTCGCGGGAACCGTCTCAGGCAAACCAAATGGCCGACGGGTCGGAGGGTGAATGCGGGCGATGAATTCCGTTTCATTACCTTGGCGGAGACATTCGGCGCAAAGCCCGATGATCCGCGCCGCCATGCGCTTCTGGCACACGCGACATCTCATACCAAAACTTCCAATACTTCAGGCGCGATGCAAGCTGCCCCGGCTGAGGGCCATACAATGGAAAACAGCTGGCGCTCCATCGTGACCACAGCAATTGATTCACAGCCTTCTCTGCCGCTCTGTGGCGCAAAGCATTTTTTAAGCCCCATTCTTATTGAGCCGCAAGGAGAAAAACCAGCCCTACGCAAGAGGACGCACCCTCAAGGGGCGGGAGAATGCTTAGTACACCAAAACAGAATCTGGGGATCAAAATGGGCACGCCCACATTGGCGGTGAGCACAGCGGCTTGTGCTGACCAACAATAGGAACAGGCAAGATGCCTATACCACCAATAGAGAAATCCCTTGAGACAGTGGTATGGGCTTCCAGCCTGTGCTCTAGGTGGATCAAACCAAACGAATTTGGCCCCTTAATTGTGTTAGGCTGTACTTAGTGCTCTATTACAGAAGTTCGGTCACGTATAATGCGTCTGTTGGACTGTCTCACGCAAAGCCGCCAAGTCGCGAAGATGCGCTCTTCGCGTCTTTGCGAGAGGCATTTCAACGTACGTTGCTGTATTTATGAATATGCATACTTGGCAGTGGGACGCGAGCAACAAGCGCCTCCTACGGGATGACCTCAAATGCCCTTGATGGCTTGATTTGGGCGAGTTTTCCCTTGACATGATTGTCACAATTCGGGTTGCGTCACTAAGGAATAATTCGATCCGGCGGGTTTGGAGTTGGACGGCGCGCTTTCGGGGTTCGCCCCGTGGCTGCGCGAAACTCAACGTAGGAACGAGGCGGATGATGGTGCGGCGCTGGAAAGTTGGCAAGGTGTTGGTGGCGGCGGTGTTCGCAACGATCTTTGTGCTGGTTTCGGAGGGTCGGGCACGCGAGGGTCCTTATTATGAGTCATCGCTGATGGCGCACATCACGCGCAAGTTTCTGCGCGGATGTGGAAATGTGGCTTTTGGCTGGTGCGAAATCCCTCGCAATATCCACATCGCCATCGAGGATTTGGACCCTTTGACGGGAACGATCGTCGGGACGGTGAAAGGCATGGGACACGCCGTTGTTCGCACGTCCTGGGGCGTGTGGGAAGTTGTTACGTTTCCGATTCCAGTTCCCTCCGAATACCGGAATGTGGTGAAGCCCGAATTCATTTGGCAGGATCTGTTCGAATAGGGTTCGAGACTGCCGCACATGAGGCAGTCAAGATCATTCCAGGGGACAGAGGTGCAAAGCGATGGGGGCAAAGACGATCTTTCGAGGCGCTGTGGCGGGACTGTTGTTGGCGGTCGTGACCATCTCCTATGGTTCGTTTGACCGACCGATCAAGGTCACTTCCCAGGACAACAAGGAAGTTAAGTACTACGACACGAAATTTTCGCGCGGGGTGCGCGGCGTCTTTTACAACATTCGCGACGGCGCGCTGGGGTTGGTCCAAAATACCTGGCAGTTGGGCATGGGCGTGGCGGCAGGTTCGCTGATCCTACCCGGCAAGGTAGTGGTGTTCACCGGCGATATGGTTGGCTTTGCGGACGACAATATCTTCGTCCGTCCCCTCTTGCGTGGGATCGTCAGCGACATCATCGAGGAGATCTCCTATTTCCCCTTCCGCCAAGCGAAGGGAATCATGCTGATGACGCACGAGTTGGACGACATTGCCATCGTTGTGGATCATGGGGAATACGTTGACGACGATTGTATTTTCAAATCGCGGCTTTACCTCCGACCTTATGCGGTGATTGTTCTGCCGGCAACAGTCATCAGCGACGGATTCATTCGTCCTCTCGCAAGTGTGGCCAAGATCTTCAACCTTCGGCGCTTTACAGACATGGACGTCGAGGATGTCCCGGATCGGCTCGACCAGTTCGGCTTGCGATTGATTCGGAAAGCTTATAACATGAGGTTCTTTTTACCGATACCGGGCGAAGAGGAACCCGATGTGCGCGTTTACACCGAGGAAGAACTCGTGGGAATCAAGCCGCCCGGTCCGATGAGGCACCCGTAAGACTCGGCAGGGTGGAGGTCGTGCGACCAAAATCGCGCCGGTTTGTTGTCATGGTACCTGCGGCGGCTCTTGTCGTATCGGTAAGGTAGGCGAGGCAGCCCGCCTCAGGGCGGGCTTGTACCCCCACAAAGGCAACAGCGAAACGTCGAAGCGGAAAAGGAGCGTTGAGCCATGAAAACGAGGTCCACGTGGCTATCCATCGCAGCAGTGGTGGCGACAGTGGCAGTGATGAGCGGATGTGCGCGGATCAACGAGGGCGTCCCCCCACCATCGGCTCAAGAGACCGGCGCGTTTTCAAACTTTTGGGCCAACCGTCTCTATGATTTTATGGACCTGATGCGGTTGGAGTGGGGAGCGCCGCGCGATTTTAAGGCCTTTGGCGCGACCGCGAAGGCCACATGCCTTGCCCAGGCGGGCTTCGTTTTCTTTGAGGGCACGAAGGTCGGTCTGGAACGACGCGCCGTGGGAATCATCCGCCAGAAAAAAATCGAGGGCGGCATTAGCCCGGTTTACTTCACCACGGTTCGCGAGGGCGGCGAGTTCGGCAACGAATTCATGCGAACGACGACCGACTGGGCCAAAGCCCGTGATCGCCGGATCATCCGCAATGGCTTTTTCTGGAGCGACGGAACGGAACGGCCCTTTTCGTTCGGTTTTGAGTTGGAGTTGTTCTGTTTCGGCGGACCGGACGTGCATTTCTATTTGTGCGAGCTGGCCGACTTTCTCGCCGGCTGGGTTGGCCTCGACCCGCGCGGCGACGACGTCTCGCGCGTCGTCCATGCCCAGCTCGACAACCAGTTCTTCGAGAAGAGTGAGAAGAAAGAGTAAAACGTCCCGCAGGATGTTTGGAGTGGAGAACCGTGAACAGGCGGCCGAACGCGGTCGCCTGTTTTCCTTTCGGCTGTGGTCAGGAAATGCCGGGCTGAGTGGCGCTGGTTGGCAACCTGCCATTACGTCTCGTACGTTGCGCCTGAGCGGAATCTGAGCGAGGCACTGTGAAAATCTCTCCCGCATCAAAGCAGTTGTTTCGCTGGCTTTTGCTGTCCTTTGCCCTTATCGCATTTGGCAGTCGGGCGATTTGGGGTGCTCCGGCTTGGTGGGATCCCCAATGGAAAGCGCGTCGGCGGATCGAACTGAAGGGCGCGCGGCGATCGGCTTATGCCCCGCTGGTGGCCTATTGCCAGTTTCGTGATTTCGGCCACCTCAAGAAAGACGCCTCCGACGTTCGCGTTGTCAACGAGCAGGGCAAACCCGTTCCTTTCCGCGTCGTGTTCTATGACCCACGGCTCTATTGCTTAGTGGCTTTCGAACCGACGGATACAAATTGGCGAGGCTATGTTTACTACGGCAACGCGAACGCGCCCAAACTCGAAGATCCGTGGGAGCCTCGAAGTGGGTTGCTTCTGCGAACCTATCGGCGCCTGGGCGGTGAGTTCAACGATTGGCAACAAATGCAGGATACGGTTCGCCGCTGTTTTCCCGAGCCTGACGGCGCAGGTTTTCGCGCTTCCATTTTTGATGGCTACAATCCCTTCGGCAGCTCGACCGATTTCATTTCCTACTACGATGGCTGTTTCTATGCACCGCGCACCGGCACCTATCGCATCGCAACAATCTCCGACGAAGCCTCGTTCGTCTTCATTGACGGCAATCTCGTCGTTCAGTGGCCGGGAGCACACGGAGTGGGCGGTGGAATGCGTGGCGAGCATGGCAGGCCTGTTGATCTCCAGGCGGGCGCTCATCGGGTTCAATACTATCACGTGCAGCTCGCCGGCCCAACGGTGGCCGAACTGGTCTGGACACTGCCCGGCGAAAAACAGCCGCGCGTCATGATGCCCGAAAACTACCTGCCCGCCTTCGAGACCGAGATCGCCTTGCAGGAGTTTTACAACGATCCTATCACGCTGGAGTTCAATGCGGCTCCGGTGAGCACGCTCGAGTATGGCGGTTATCATTACATCCTGTGGCGGTTCGGCGATCTCTCGGGAGCGCCCGGCAGCGCAGCCGTGGCTAGCCGGTGGGATTTTGGCCATGGGCTGATGAGCAACGCTCGCAGCCCGCTGGTGTGGTTTTTACGTCCGGGCGATTATCAGGTGACTCTTCAGACCACGCTGGGGCGAGGCGAAGTGCGGACCGTGAAACAATCCATTCGTGTCTGCGACCTGCTTCAGCTCGACATCTCATCGAAACCGGATGCGTTCGATCGCGCCGCCCAGATGATGGGTGACTACCCGATTGGCGGCCTGAAGGACGAAGATCGCCGCGCCATTCTCACCTTGTTGACCTACCGTCAGAAAAACGACGCCATCGAAAAGGTCTGTCGCACGTGGCTCGACGAGGTCTATCGCAAGAACAGCCCCGTCCCCGTGGACATGGTCCTCGAGCTTGGCCGCGTCTTGACGGACATGCGCAAGCGCTACGCCGACGCCGAGGCCAATTATGAGGAGGCCACACGACATCTTCGCCCCGACGACGCGTTTGGTTACCAGGTCTATCTGGCGTTGGGCGAGCTTCGGATTCATTACCTTAAGAAATATGATGCGGCAATTGCGGCGCTCGTCGTCGCCAATCAGCAAGTCAAGGCCAAGAACGAAATCCATCGCCGGCGAATCGCCATCGCTTTGGGCGATGCCTATCGGGCCAAGCTGGCCCGCAACGAGGCGCGTCAGCATTATCAGCAGGCCGAGCGCGCCGGCCAACCGTCGCGCGATACCGCCCAATTGCGCTCGTCGTTTGGCTTGACGGTGGAGTCGTTTCTCGCCCGTGGCGACACGGCAGCGGCGCTTGAAAAACTTGTGGAATGGTCCGAACGATTCCCAACCGACAAACTCAGTGGCTACTGGTCGCTCCTCATGGGTCGCTGCCTGATCCTGCTACAACGTTACGAGGAGGCATCCGAAGAACTGACGCTGGCGGCCAAACTAGAGCCGTTCGGCAACTACACACGCGATGTTCTGGAAGAACTCGGGCAGGCCTACGTTTCGCAGAGGCGCTACCGGGAGGCCATCGAGGCGCTTCGCTCCGCGGCCAACCTCTTCGATGATCCCACGAAGAAAAAATCGCTCGAAGAGCGAATCGCACAACTGGAGCGCGAAGCTGCCACGGCGCCGCCGCCGCGCCGGTAGGAGCCATGGTCGGAGCTCCTGCGGCTCGCCAGGCAATTCCTGCCGCAAGTTCCCCAATTCTGAAACTTGCAACTTGAAACCGGAAACCTGAAGCGCAATTGTCTTGTCCGAATTCTTGTTGTGGCGCGTGGCATGAACCAGCAGCATTCAAAGCCAGGCGCCAGTTTGTGGAGCGTGAGGAGATAAACCGTTATGCGTGCGGTCGCTGCGGTGTCACTGGCTTCTCTTGGGTTTCTTCTGGCCTGTGGAGGCCGCTCGCTCGACGTCGAAATTGAGCGGCACCCGGCTAATGTTCTCCCTCAGGGAGCGACCCAGGTTTTCTATGCGCGGGTGGACCGTTTGCGCGACAATCCCCTCGCCGTCCTGGCTTGCGAACGAGCGCAGAAGTTGGACCTGGGGACGTTCAAAAGCACCAGCCAAACACTCGCACTGGCCGGCGATGTCGAGCGTCTCGTTTTGGGGACCTATGGTGCAACGGTCGAAAAGGAAGCAGCAGCGGTGGTTGTGGCAACCGGCCGATTCAATGAAGATGTGTTCCGAAAAGCGCTCGAGACGTTCCGCATGCCTCACGTGGAAGGAAGCTATGGCGATCGCAGGTTCTACACATGCGGGCGGGGCGAAACACGCTGCTACGTCAGCTTTGTCTCGCCACGCCTCCTCGCCGTTGCCTCACAAGAAGATTTGCTCAAGCGCACGCTGGCTCTGAGCAAACGCGGGACAAAGAGTATGGCCCGCGACCGCGGGTTTGCCCCGTTGCTCCAAAGCTTCTCGCCCGAAATGGATCTGTGGGCGACGGGTCTTTTCCCGCCAGTCCTTTCCGCCGCATTCGGCGGCCAGCTTCAGGCAGCGGTCCAGTTGATCCAGGCTTTCACACTCAAACTCGCTGGCCAGGAGAGAAAACACCTCGATCTCGTGCTGCATTGCGGATCGGTCGAGGCCGCCCAGGCCAATGCAATGGTCTTGAAAACGCTCCTGGGCGCGACCGTGCAGCAGTTGGTGGACGGCGGCTACAACGTCGCCGATCTCATTGACGCGGTCAATCGCAGCCAGATCATTGTCGAGGGAGGGACCGCCGATTTCAAACTCGAGATGAACAAGGCCGAGATCGCCGCGACCGCTGCGGTACTTCGAGCCGAGCCCGTTGCGCCGGCAATCGAAGCGTTCCCGCCGGCCGCTGCACCGGAACGATGAGCAAAACGACGAACGATGGATGAACGAGAAATCATAAATGAAAAACGATGAATCCGAGACCCAACCTTTCCATGTTCAGGGCTTCCGCTTCCATCCTATTTGTTTTTCGTTCATCGTTCAGCATTCCGCATTCCTGGTTTGAGGAGTCTGTCGCGTGCATCCCGTTTTCGTCAGGATTGGCGGTTACGACATTGCCTGGTATGGGCTGCTGACCTCGATGGGCGTGCTTGTGGGAGTTCTTGTCGCCATTCGACGCGGCAAAACGGTCAGTCTCCCGCCAGATTTGATTCTCGATCTGGCTTTCTATAGCGTGATCATCGGCTTTATTGGCTCGCGTGTTTTTTTTATTCTTGGCGATCTGCGCGGATTTCTTGCTGCTCCCAAGGACTATATCTTCACGCGCCAGGGCTACGTTTTTTTTGGCGGACTGATTGTTGCCCTGGCATTTGCCGTTTGGTATCTGAGGCGAAAGCGCTGCGACCTGTGGCAGGTGGCCGACGTCATGGCTCCCTCCATTGCGCTTGGGCACATGTTTGGGCGAGTCGGCTGCTTTTTCTCCGGCTGCTGCTATGGTCGGATTTGTCCGCCTGGTTGGGAAGCTTGGGGATGGTCATTTCCAAAAGTCACGGACCCCGACACGGGCGAGGTGATGTTCAGTTTTGCCTATATCAGCCACGTCGAGCGAGGCCTGATCGGCCCCGATGCGAGAAGTTCGCTCCCCATTTTTCCGGTTCAGCTATACGAAGCCGCGGCACTTTTTCTGATTTTCCTCGGATTGACTTGGCTTTGGCGGCGACGGCGATTCCGCGGCCAGCTCTTTGCCGCCTACCTGGCCGCCTATGGTACCGTCCGTTTCCTGGTCGAATTCCTGCGAGGCGACTATGACGAACGAATCCTCGTTGGTCTGTTGCAGCGCGGACAATTGTCCCAGATTGCTTCACTTCTGGCGCTCGGTGTTGCCGTGACCCTGTGGTGGCGACTTCGCCACAGGCCGCTCGGAGAGGCGATTCGTGAATCGCCCTCGGTGATGCCTCCGGAGACCGCCAACACCGCACCGACAAATTCGACAACATCTCGGAGCGCCGCCAAAACGAAGCGCGGACGCCGCCGCTAGAGTCACGGTCCGCACTTCAAAGCCCAAAGGAGGGCTAGCGCATTCCATGAAATGTTTGACACAGCCTATGTCTGGAACGTACATACGGCTGTTCGCAGGTCGCAGAAGGCCATTGTGTCGCGATCATTTGCCAAGTGCCGAGACCATGAAAGTGCCATCCAGCCTTGTGCGCCCGTAGCTCAGACGGATAGAGCACCGGATTCCTAATCCGGGGGTCGAGTGTTCGAGTCACTCCGGGCGCACTTTGATTTTCCTGGACTTAGGCACCCTTCGGAGCGGCAACATCAACGACCTTACACCCAGGACTTACACCCCTTACACCCAGCTGATCGAATTCAATCTCCACGGGAAGGGCTATTTGGGGCGCTGTTACATGGCAGTAGCGATCCGTCGTTGAGAGCTGCTGGTGTCCAAGAATCTCCTTCAGAACGAAAGGGTTGTGCCCGATCGCCTCGGCCATCATTGTCGCGTAGGTATGGCGAAATGAGTGCGCCGTGATCTTTCGCCCGAGCGTGTCCCTTTTCGGAACCCCCGCTCGCCGCAGGATTGCATCGAAATCGCGGCGGCTGCTTGCATATCGCCGGAACACAAACGGCCCTTCGATTGCAGCCATCTGTGCCCTAAGCGGCTCAAGCAGCTCCTCCGGAAGGGGCAGGACCCTGACCTTTCCCTGTGTGCCACGCCGCGCTTTTGCCGAACGGATGCTGACCGTCTTCTGCTCGAGATCGAGCTCGCTCTTGAGCAAGGACGTGTGTCCCGACCGCGTTGAAGGAACCAGCTCGGCCTGTCGTGCCCCTGTCGCCGGCATCAGGGCATAAAGCGTTTTGTAACGCGGTGGGCAGGCCTGAAAAAACCGGTGGAGTTCATCGCGGGTGAAAGCCCGGTGCGCTGTCACTCTTCCACGTTTCGCCGCCGGTCGAGTCACGTCGAAACCCCGAAGCCGGAGCATTCGCAGTACGTACGACAACTCCATGCTGACCGTTCTCTGGGAGATTTCGGCGAGCCGCTTGCGTTGGTATTGCTCGATGAAGGCAGTGTCAATCCGTTCGAGAGAAATGTCCCCAGCAAATTCAAGAAAACTCCTCAGGGCACACAACACGCGTTCGCCCTCAATCTTGCTTACGTCGGCTTCGACTCTGGCGACTTCCTGAACAATCGCGGCTGACAGTTTCAAGGACGCGTGCGGCTGCGAGCGCAGCAACTGAACCAGCTTTCGCAGTCGAGGGACCTCCTTTTCGGCCTTCTTTCGGTCGCTCTGTCCGGTCGAACGCGTGAAGGTCTTGCCGTTTATCTTGCACTGATAAACCCAGACGCTGGAGCCTGGAATTCTGCGAAGCGTCATCTTCGTACCCTCCTATGTCAAAGAACTGTTTCCGCCAGGAGTCGAGCGCTTCGGGGTCGAACCTCACGGTGCGAGGTCCAAGCCGAACGCAGGGAATCCGTCCCTGGCGGACCAGGGTTCGGAGGGCAGACTCGCTGATTCGCAGCCTGCTTGCCAGATCGCGAGTCGTCAAGAACTTCATGCGTGTCCCCTCCAGACAAAATGACCGGTATTGCCCCCGCAGTCGCTATTGGACAGATATCGCTAACCTTGGAATCTTCATCCCTCAACAGAACCCCCGTCATCTGCTCAGAGTCAGAAGCAGCGGCTGAAACCGCAGGAGCGGCAAATCACGCAGCGGCCGCCGTCCCGCTCCAGTTTCGCATCACAGTCCGGGCAGATCTCCGGAAACACTGGTTCGGGATCGCCGTCGCATCCGTTCAGAACTTCGGCGATGGTCCTTCCTATCGCATCAGGGCACGAAAGGACAGCGATGTCGTCGCGTTCTTTCTTTGCTGCGATCGTTGAGAGACAGCGAACTCCGAGCAGCTGTGCGACAATGGCCTCCGGCGCGACGGCCGAGCGTAGGGCGATGGACACAAGTCTTCCAATCGCCTCCACTTGGGACGGGCAGCCGCCGCCTCGGCCAACATTCGTGAATACCTCGCATAGGCCGTGAGCATCGCGGTTGGCCGTGATGTACAGGTTGCCGCAGCCGACCCGGACTTTCTTCGTCATCCCCGTTGTCTTTGCGGGGCGCTCGCGAGGTTGGCCTTGCGCGCAAGCAATTCCACCTGCGGCGAGAACCTGGTCCGGCCTGGAGGTATCGCGATACACGGTGATCCCCTTGCAGCCGAGCTTCCAGGCCATCAGAAAGATGTTCTTCACATCGTCGGGAGTGGCGCTCAGGGGCAAGTTCACCGTTTTCGAGACGGCGTTATCAGTGTGCTTCTGGAAGGCGGCCTGCATTCGCACGTGCCACTCCGGCGCAATCTCGTGTGCGGTGACGAAAACACGTCGCACGTCATCGGGAATCTCTTCGATCTCGCGAAGGCCACCTCGTCGCAGTATCTCTTCCAGCAATCCAGGCCGGTAGAGTCTCCTTTCCCACGTCACGCGTTCGAACACGGGGTTGATGATCAGTGCGTTCTCCCCTGCGACTTTCCGGTTATAGGCCAGCGCGAAATTCGGCTCGATGCCGCTGGAGCAGCCGGCGATCAGGCTGATCGAACCGGTGGGCGCGATTGTCGTCAGCGTGGCGTTGCGAATCTTGTGGCCGCCGTGGCGGTCGTAGATGCTCCCTGCGAAGTTGGGAAACGCTCCTCTCGCCTCGGCCAGCGCTTCAGACGCTTCGCGGGCAGCAAGCGAGATTTCATGCATGAACTTCTCGCCGAGTTGGACGGCCTGCTCGGACTCGTATGGAATGCCCAGGAGATACAGCGCGTCCGCAAGGCCCATAACTCCCAGGCCGATCTTACGGTTGCCCTTGCTTACTTTTGCGATCGGCAGCAACGCGTAGCAGTTTACGTCGATCACGTCGTCATGAACTCGGAGTCCACTGCCACATGAGCAAGTCGGCGACGTGTCATGACAGCATCGGCGGGAACGGCAAACGTCGGGCGCGTGTCCCGACCCCTGAAAGGCCGAAAAAAATGCTTGACGCCCAGCGACCAATTGTCAAGCCTGAAAGCACTTTGAGTAAAGTCTGACAAGGGCGCGGCCCAAATGTTGCTTCTCTGTCAGCCCCATGCCGAGCGTGGTGCCGCAGCCGCCGCGGCGGTCGAGGCCGAACGGGAGCCGCTTCTGCGGCTTGACTGGTCGCAGCGCTCGCGGGTGACGATCCATTTCGGACCCAATCCGTCCAACGAGCGGCAGAACGCGTTGCCCGTCGGAATGCGCGGCTGCAAACTCTGGTATCCGCTCGGCGGCATTCCAACCAAAGAGGAAGACTGGAAGTTTCTCGTGGACGACACGCGGTCGCCCTACGTCCACGTTCTGACCATTGACGCGCCGGTCACGGTCGCCTATCGCGCGCAGTATTTCGACACGCACATGCGCACCGGGCCGTTCTCCGACCCGGCCATCGCCACTGTGACTGTGTGAATTGGCAGCAGATAAGGGCGAAAGGGGAAGTAGTGGCTCAGAAAGCTCAACTCCCCGATACGGGGGGATACCCACTAACTTCACGCGAGCAGGAGGACGACGGCAATGCTTCGACGGAGTATCATTAGAGGAATATTCGCTGGGATTTTGGCCGCACTAAGCATAGGGTGTGGGCTGCGACATGTCACCTTCACACGGGGTTTCATGTTGCCGGCTACTCAACAGCTTCCAATGGATGTCAAGAGGATAGACGTTTTGCCGGTCATTGTTGGGCCTTCTTCATCCCCATTCAGGCAAAACGTTCATGCAGAGGCTATTGAAGCCAAGCTTGTCGAAAGCCTTTTGGAAACAAAAATTTACTCGGCTTCGGTAGTGCGGAATCTTGCCAACGATTTGCCCAATTACCAAGAGGCTATGGCTGCTTTGGCAAGCCAGGGGATTGTACAAGATGATCTAAAAAATGCCCTGAAGCAGCGCGGAACACCCCCCGACGCTATCCTCACGGCGACAATTTGGATTGTTCCCGGCGCAGCAAACGAGCCGGCCGCCCCTTCAGCATGGGGAACTGCTGCCGAGATCGCCATCGCTGTCGTGGCTGGGGAGGCCAAAAGGCGGGGAATCGTCATGCCCCAACCGCCTTCAGCCGGAACTCAGCAGCAGCCCGAGATGGTGACCGTGTCCGGTGTTTTTCGAGTCGTTGATCTGAAGGGCGATGCTCTGGCTTACTTTCAAGACCAAAAGACGGTCCCAAGCGGACGGCTTTCAGAAGCGGCTATCAGCCTCCCGGATGCTTTTCTTCGCAAGATATCCCCTCTGTGGCAAAGCAGGCAGTTTTCGCTTTTCTACAATTCCAAAGAGACAGAATCCGCGTGCTATATCCTCAAAGCGGTTGCGCCGGTAGAACCTACGCCGGAAGAAGACCTTAAGCCTGTTCAGGAAATGCTTACTGTGAGGCTGGCAAAACGGCCGAATGACCATTGTGCGCTGTTTCTTATGGGATTTGTTCACGAGCTGTTGTTTGACTCGGAGAAAGCAAAAGAATACTATAATAAAGCGATCATCCTCCATCCCTGTGAAGAATACAGCCAGGCGCGTGAACGCGTATCTCGAACTCTGGAGCAGATGAGAAAAAGCCGGGAAGAACAGGATCAACAGATGCGGGCGGAAGAGGATAGAAAGAAGAAACAACAGGGCAAGGAATTCAAGGATTATAAAACCGACAGGAAATAACGCCCTTAACGGGCGATTGCGCCAAAACCCAACGAAGGAGGCGAAGATGAAAGCCATGAATGTGAAGAAATGGGTAATGCTTGCTTTGCTCGTTCCGTTGGTCTCGACGGCGTTGAGCGAGCAAAAGGAAAGTCAGGAGCAAAGCAAAAGCGATTCTCTGGTCTTTCAGGGCCAGGGCCGCTCGCGAAATCGCGACGAAAACGCGGCACTGGATGAAGCCATCATTGCCGCCAAGGAAGACGCCATGGACAAGGCGATCGAGCGGGTTCTTCACAACGTCAAGGATTCAAGTCTGAATGAGGTGGCGCAGCGGTATATCAAGGAGAACCTCGCCCCGGACAAATGCATCGAGAACTTCGAGGTCACGAGCAAGAAGCGAACAGAGACCACGAGCTATGTGACGGGAAAGGCCACGTTCAACAACAAGCTCGAGGGCACGGTAGCGATGCTGCGCGACAAGATGCAGTATCTGGGCTATCCCCGGCTTATGGTGATATTGGACGAGGAAATCATCCAGCCGGCCACTTTTCCGCCAATCCCGACGGGTGGAATGATGGCGCAGATTGCGGTGGAACAGGTACTTATTAAGAAGGGATTCCGTGTTGTGGACAAGGCAACCGTGGACGACAACACGCGGAAAGAGGTCCAGGCCGCCATTCTCAAGGGAGACAATGACACCATTGTGCGGCTGGCGCGCGAACACGGCGCCGATGTGATCATCAGCGGAAGGCCTGCGCGAGCGCAGTTTGTCAGCAATGTGGACCTGGACGTCGTTCGGCTGAGTGGCCCCCGCTACACTGCGACGATCGACATTCGTGCCATTGATTGCGACACGGCTCGCCTGCTTGTCGCGCAAGGGTGTAACGGCACGGGCTTTGGCGAAACCAATCTGCTTGCCGCCCGCGAGGCCTTCAACAAAGCCGGCAGCGAAATGGCTAAGAAAGTGCTCAAAGATATCCTCTATTTCTGGATTGTTCTCGAACGCGACAAGACGATCATGGTAGAAATTCGCGGCGTGGCGCATGATAAAGCGGTCGAGATAGCCGAAGCCCTGAAAGAGGAAGAGAAGTGGGTCAAGCGGCACGGCACCGTCGTCGTGAGGGAAGGCGTTTGCAGCTTCCCGCTGAGCGTCGAGGGCAAAACCACCGCCGCCAAGGTCGCCGACACCATCCGCCAGATTGAAAAGGGGCTCAAGGTCGTCGAGGTCACCGACCGCCGCGTGGTGCTGCAGAAGGCAGAAGAATAAGCGGCGAAGTCTCGTATGTAAGCTATACGTTTCCCATTATCATTGCTTTCGCATATCTGCAAAGTAGGGAAAGAGGTTTTCTATGCGCGGCTGCAGGCGCCTATCTTTTCTGCTTTCAGTCATGGCCTTCATACTTTTAGGAACCGAACGCGGAAAGATTCTCGCTTCATCCTCACCCGAACCAAGCGAGGCACAGAACCAACCACAGGATAACTATACTCCCTCGGAAATGGCTCGGCAAATAGAAACAAGGATGAAAGCTTACGCCGACCCAGGCCCATTCCCCTTTCCGCCAATTTCTACTACTCTCAGGACTACAGCCCCTGATTTGGTTGAAAAAGTTGAAGCCCCTTACTTCTCATCCTTGGATTATCAGTATTTGTCCGTAAGGTTATTAAGATTCGCCAAAGGGTTTTTGAACGAGGGCAACCTGATCAAAGCCAAGGAGTATTTTGAGAAGGCAACAAGATATTACAAACTGGCAAGGGCGCTTTGGCAGGGTTCTTATGATGTTTTGGACAAAGCATACGATGCAGCCCAATGGATTGTTGTTTATCAGGCATCGAAAACTGCTTTGGGATTTGCCATCCCCGGAGCGCTCGGTGAAGCAGCCAAAGGTCTTGGCGTGGCAGGTTCCACCATCTTTGATATCGGAACTTTATACACCGATTACCTGTTGGACAAATCTATTGTCTCTCAGCAAGAAGCCAGGAAGCGATTGATATTCAACGCTATTGCATTTACTTTGGTTAAATTCACCGGCATTGCCGAGGCAAGCGGCGATGTCGTCAAGCACGGCTGGGGTTCTTCTCGGGCCTACCCTGTTTTACAGAAAATTATCGGTACCTCCGAATTCAAGGATGCCGTTCTGAAAGAGTTTATGCGTCTAGGAGGGGATGTCGGAGATCATGTTTCGCAAAAGGTTATCGAAGAAGTAGTGGAAATGCTTGTTTCGGGAGCAGTAGGAATTCTTACTCCAACTCCCACCCCGAGACCAATTTCTTCTCCGCCGCCGCAACCTATCGCCAGTCCACCGCGTGATCAAAAGCATGAGGGAGTTTACTATCTTGAACTCGTGCATGAACATTGGAAATTGCTGCAAGAGGGCCGCATGGGGGACTTGCGGAGCAGAATTGAGCTAGCGATCAAGCGGATTGATGTAATATTGCAGAGCGAGACTAGAAGGAATGTTCTCGGCTATGCAACGACCGCCAAAGAAAACCTCGAGCGAATTTATCAAACTCTAATTCGCGAGAACCAGATAGACGAAGAGGCATTCAAAATACCCACCGCTGAGGAGATCGCAGATCCAGATGTGATATCTCGAAATACTGAGCATCCAGTGTATAGTTGCATTGCGGGCCCCAAAGGAATTGCGCTTGGCGATGAGCCAAGACGCCAATGCAAAGCCTTCGTTCGCTACGTTCTTCAAAGCGCCGGTTTATCCGACGTCCCGCTTGATAGCAATGTGAGGAGCACATGGCCACTACCCTGGCAGTCTGTGGCAGTTAAAGATGCTGAATTACTGCTAAAGAATGCCCAGCGTGGGGATGTTTTTTGGATTCAGATTGGGTCGGATTCTAATCCGTGGGGTCATTGGGGCTTCATTTGGGATAATGACGGAGCCCAAGTAACAGTTTTCGACGCCAACTATGAAGGATATAGAAACAGCATATTCGGCAAACTTGGAAAGCGCGCTTGGGATAGGAGTTCTGGGAAGTTGGAGCAGATGTACGTATATCGGCAACCACGGCTTAAGACACCGCCGATCACTACTGAAGCCACCTTCGCTTCAGGATTGATCATGGACCGCTCTGGGAGCATGGGCTTTCGAATGGCGCACGAGATAATAACGAGAATTCAGGCGGCCAAAGAGGCGGCGAAGCCGTTTGGCGATCTTTTGGAACAAGGAGATGGTGTTTCAATCGTTAGTTTTTCCAGTGACGCGAGCGTTAATCTGAACTTTGGCGCTGTTCCAATCCCTAACGACCGGTCTCGTTTCAAAGCTTCGATAGATTCCCTTCAGGCTGCTGGCTCGACGAATATTGGAAGTGGCATCGAGCTCATGTATGGGCAACTCAAGGATTCGGGCGCCGGGAAGAAGGTCGCGCTTCTGCTCAGTGACGGCGCGCACAATACGGGGCCGCCACCGGATCGGGTGATAGCGAAATACCCCGAACTCATGGACAAGAAGAACTGGCGCATATACACCGTTGGGTTCGGTTCGGGCGAGGAGTTCAACGAAGAGCAATTGAAGAAAATCGCCGAGATGACCGGCGGCGAATACCAACACATTCAATCGGGGAGTCATCTGGGCAGTTTCTATGCGCAGATCCTTGAGCGCAGCAAACAGAACACGCTCTATCAGTTCTTTCCCGACTGGATCAAGCCGGGCGAATCAGATCAATGGCAATTTCTGCTTGATAGCCTTCAAGGGCCAGCAAAGGTGCTGACGACCTGGGGTGGCAGCGACCTGGGTGTTGAGATTGTCACCCCATCCGGCGCAATAATCACGCCTGCTACAGCAGCGCAGAACCCCGCCATTCGTTTCAGCCGCGGCAGCAATTACATCTTCTATGAAATCCAAAAACCGGCAGTCGGAACATGGGCCGTGAAAGTGACGGGATTGGACGTGCCGCCGGAAGGCGAGCGCTATTTCCTCCAGATCTCGGGTGCTTCGCCGGTGGAGACCAATGTGGAAGACACGCCGCCGCTCTATGCTCCCGGCGAATTCGTAAGGATCAAAGTTGCTGTCCGAAGCCGCGAACAACACAGCAGCGGCTGGGTTGTTACGGGCGGCGTCCGCGCAAGCATTTCGGCGCAAGTCATGCGCCCCGACACGCAAACAGAGTCACTGGCGTTTTTCGACGACGGCAATCATGCAGACGGAAAGGCGGGCGATGGCGTTTTCGGTGCGACCTACAAGAACACCGCCGCCGAAGGCGACTATAAAGTGAAGTTCGCAATTGGAGGTCCACTCACCAGGACTATCACGTGGGGCTTCAGTGTGGACAAGCGGATAGCGGTCCCTCCGGTGGCGGGCTTAGGCAACGGCGCGTTTGAGGTCCCGTGGCAGCAAGCGGAGATCTCGGTTCTCGGCGTCACGCAAAAGATTGCCAGTGCGAAAGCGGCACGCAGTCTTTCGCTGATCCACAAGGGCTCCGGATTCAGCAGAACTCTCTCAGGCGAATTCCTGGTGGTAAGGTTCGCCCTGACCAACAACTCGGACGAGCCGGTGCGTCTCATTCGGCGTGTCCGGACTGTTGGACTTGCGGGCCGACAGGACGCAACTGTCGAGATCGCTTTCAAGGATGACAAGATTCAGTTTCACCACTATTGTTCGGATGCCACGGGGAAGATGTACCAACCCGAAGATCTGGCCGGATACTCAATTGCCGGCGAGGTTGTGGACAATGCGCCGATTGAGACCGGAAGGACTGTCTATTACTCGCTTGTCTACAGAATGCCCTTGGGTGTTCTCCAGGGCATCAAGTACATGATGGAAACCCACTACCAGGAGGAGATTGCGGGGAGGGTTAGAACTACGATTCCGTGGTCTGATGTCCAGGATGCGAGCCCATGATGAAGCGCAAAGGCCACTAGCGGTGGCACAAGAGAAACCTTCATAAAATCGGGGACAGTAAAATCGTAAAATCGGGAAGAGGATACGAATTATTTTGAGTGCAACCCGCAAGTGTGGGAAATCACCATTCATTATGGCGCGTCTTGCGCGCGCAGTCGTTCCCGGCATTGCCGTATCACGTCACGCATCGCGGCAATCGCCGATAGGGCATCTTCTTTTCGCTGCCAAGACGTCTTCGCTCCGGCGGATGACCGCGAGGTTATGGCTTCTACTCCTGCAAGTGCGAACTCGGCGCGCGTATTGCTCGCTCGCTTCTTGCCGGCAGCGCGAGCTCATAGAGGAAGACGCTGCCGGAGTCATTGTTGGCGCCGCCGACGATCGTGGTGAAGGAGCGCCGGCCGTCCGAGACCTCGAGCGAGAAGCCGCGCACGTTGTGTTCGACCAAGTGCCCATAGGGGACAAGAACGATGTAGCGAAACGATCGCGGGCCGCCCAGGTCGTACAGAATCCACTGGTTCGCCGTCTCGGTCCGAGAATCCCAGGTCGTATGGTAGAGATTGTCGGTGGTTCTGTCCATCAGCGATTCATTGCAGGAGGCCGGCGCGCATAGCGGCGAAGTTCAGCGGCCTCTGCCAGAACTGCGGTGATGGCCGCGGGGTCCACGCCCAGCGATTGCAGCCGGCGACCGTCCAGTGAAGGTCCGTCTCTCGTGGCAAAGATGGCCTGGGCAAAAAGCGAATGAACGGCAACAAGGTCGCCGTGGGAACGGCGAAGTTGTTGCCTGGCCTCATCCCAGCTTGGCCCCAGAAGCCTGCGATCCCCGCCGATAAGCAGGTAGATGCCGTCGCCCTCGGCGGTTTCGAGCGCGCCAGCGCAGGCGGCCTTGAGGAGAGCCATGTCAACGTCGAGCGGCGAAGGACGTGGTGGAGGAAGCAGTGCGGAGACCGGATCGGGACCCTGCTGAGCGGCTGTGCGCACGTCGCGATCCGGCGAATCAGCCGCCAGACTGTGGATCACGTTGGACAGGCTGATTCCCGCGCGATACTGGAAGAAGCAGATTGCGTCGGGATCGCCGCCGTTGCTTGCAAGGCTCCATTCGCCTTGCTCGGGGTCGATCTCGTTAGCCAGGCGCACGAGCCACTCGAACCGCGACGGTTCGGACACCGCTATCATTTTCAACCACTTGACCTCGGCGCCAAGCCCTCCAGCGGCCCGCACGCGCCCTGCGCTTTCGTGGATGACCTGCCGGACAAACTCGCTCATTCGTTCGGGCGTCCCCGCCGATCGCTTGAGCAAGCTTTCAGCATCGAGCTTGGCGACCGCCTCGTAGAAAACCGGCTCGCACAGATTCCGTATCGTCTCGCGCAACTTCTCGAAGGGTCGCTCAAGGAGCGTTTCAGCGCTTTGCCGCTCGGCGAGAAGGCGATCGAGCGTGCGCGTTTCCGCTTCCTCGATCCCCCCGGCTTCCCGGATCGCTTGGTCGAAAAAGGCTCGAAGGAACTCGCCGTTGACCAACTCGATCCCCACGGGAGCGGTCGCGAGGCTGGAAGCGTTCAAGAGGCGCTGCGACTCCTGGCCACAAGCGTTCCCGACGGCGCGGATCTGCTCGGCAAGACTCGCGGCTCGTGACAGCATTTCCGAGACCGCGTCTTGCAGTGCCGGGTAGACCTCCGAGGCAAGGACCTGACGGACTTCGATCTCCACTTGGGCGGCGATTGCATCCTCGCCATCCATTTCCAGGTTCTGCGCCATTTGCCGAACCGTGATCGGTTGGGCCCAGCGGACAATCCGCCACGACCGCCTCATTCGGTCGCCCCACCGGCGCATCTCTTCGATCCGTTCCAGCCGGGCGCGCAAACCCTGCGAGAGAACATCGGTCTTCTGCTTGTTGGCGGTGTCAAATCGCCCCAGGAGCGAGAGAAACGCACGCAGGATGGCCGCGAGGTTGCCGGGACCGTGCTTGCCTCGAAGGACACGCCTCTCTTCGTCTTGCAGCGCCCGGCGCACGTTCTCGACCCACTCCCGGGCTCGCTCCCGGATGACGGGCAAGAGCGTCTCGGGAATGTAGCGCTGGGTGACGAATTGCCAGCTGCGCTCGACGGAGAGGAACCTTGGCCAGCCCTGTGCGTCACCGGCGCGGTTTTTGAAGGTTAGAGTCGCGCTGTGCACCGCACTTCCGCCCCCAAGTTTCGGCGGGCGCGAAAGGCAATCGGCGGCAATGGACTCCTCGTCGGATTCAACCAACTGGTGCCGACGAACCAGTCCCAGTACCAGGTTGGTCAGTTCCTCGCGCGACCCGGTTTGAACAAGCGCCGTACAGACGTGCTCGGCCAGGCGATCCGCGCAGTATGCCAAGGCCTTTCGGCGGTCAGCATGGAAAACCGAAAGCGACGCGGTCGAGGCGCAACAAGGCGCGCCGAAACGGTCGGTTTCCCAGCCGTTCTCCAGGTCAATCTGCCGTTCGCGGAAGCGCTCGCCCGCCGGTGTGCGCGTCAGAAGGATGAGCATCTGGGCGGTCATCTGGCGCAGCGCAGCGAGCGACGAGATTTCCCCGTGGGCGTTGCAGTTGGTCAGTAACACAACGGAAAGCGGCGCTTCGCCGTGCCCGAAGTCGGTACTGAAAAAGAGGTCGGAGTAACTACCTGTCGCCTGGGCGAGAAGATGGACGAGAATTCTTTCTTGGTTGCGACGGGCCTGTGTCACGTTGGCCGGCAAAATCGTTCCCAAGCCCAGCAGGATAACCATCACCCTGACCTCGACACCGAGGTCATCTGCTACTTTGCGGATGCTCGCCAAGCATCCCGGCAGCGCCCCGGTACCGGTTCCACCAACGCCACTGAGCACGACGAAGACCTGCACTTGGTCGCCGCGTTGCCTCTTGGTTTCGCCGCGCATGATTCGATCCCATACGCGCGAATACGCGCGCGTGTTCCGTAAAGCTCTGCCCAGGCGTTTTTCGAGTGGGTCGCGGACGGCCTCGAACAAGAGCGAACCTACGCGGGGGTGGCTCCCGGTGCCCAAATTGTCTCCGGCCACTCCTGGGTTGCGCAGAAGCTCGGGAAGGACGTGGTGTAACCGGCCGCGCGCCTCCAGTTCCTCGACGATCGCTCGGTTGGGAAAGCGCGCCAGGATCGTATTGCCGACCGAAATGGACGACTCCGACAAGCGTCGGTCGGCCGCTTCGATTTCCTCGTCACCCTCGGGCTGCGAGTGGTCAAAATGCAGAAGTGTCAGGCCACTTGCCCCATCGGGTGTGTAACCGTGCTCGGCCAGCAACCAAAGGTAGTCTCGCATGCATCTGCCGGCCTCTGTGCCCATGAAGAGGATCGCCCCTTCGGCGACACATTCCTTGGGTGTGTTGATTGGTTTCATGTCTTCGTCACCTCCATCGTGGGAGTCTGATGAACGACCGATGTCACTGCGGCTGCCGACTGGCGGGGAAAAAGCGACATCAGGAAGCCGCCGCTGGGAAATCCAACACGCGCCGGCAGGCTGATTCGCGCTTCTCGCTGCGGCTCGATCTTCGTGTGCTTCACGTGCACCGGCCACTGGGTCTGATTGTTCAGGAAGAAGCACTCTCCTCGGCGCCGAAGGATCAGAACACCGTCTTGCTGTTCGGGCGGGAAAACCTGTACGTCACAGCGCGAGTTCCCACCCAGGCGCACTTCCGTCAGATCGTCAGTGCAGCCAAGGTTGAACCGGACCCCCTTGCACCAAACAACGAGGTCCATTGGCAGGGCTCTTTTGACTTTCTCCGTCCGACGGTCTCTCAGCGCGCGCGCACGCTGGGCATCGCGGGAAACCGCTGCGGCGATGCCGCAAATTGCAGCAATTACGCAAATCCACGCGCTCAGGAACCATGACGGCTTGCGCGGTGGCTCTGGATCTACGACGGGTGGTGGGAGGTACGGCAGCACCGGTGGCGGCGGTCGTCTCGGCATTCGAGCCAGAACCTCCGCCGCCGATGTTTCGCCGAGACGTAAGACTTCAATCTTCGAGTCGGAACCCAGCTGCGGCTCTGGCGCCCCATCCGGGACCAGCAGAACAGTTCTCACGAAGTCCCGGTCGGCCAGAGCTTGCTCCAGGCCCTGTGGCAAATCCTGGAAAGCAACATTCGGCGGCGGGTCGGAGAGCAAATCGGTGACGACAACGATGAGGAGGGGCCCGCTTGAGACAGCGGCCGACCGCTGGATTTGTTCCAGCGCTGGCTTGAAGTCGGTAAACCTCCCCGTCATTTCCTGCGACTGCAACCGCCGGAGAATGGTCTCGCGCTGGGTCGGGGTGAGAGATTCTGTCCGCGCAAACTCGACCGCTTGCTCATCGAAGCGGTTCAGCGAAAGCGAACTTCCCACGGGCAGCGTCGTCACCAGATCCTCGATGAGGGCGAAGGCTTGCTTGGCCCGGTCCCGCATCGAGCCCGAGCAGTCCACAACAAGCACAACACGTGGCGGCTCGGTTGGCTCGAGCGTGGGAGTTGTTGATCTAACCAGACCGCATACGGCTCCAAGCCATCCGATCGCTATGGCCAGCGCGCGAACGCCCACGAAAGAAACTTGCAGAGCCATGATTCACACCGTCCTTTCAGTTGAGATTCGAAGGTCCGGACCCGCTCAGCGGGTCCTTGCGCCCCGCCACGCAAAAGGTGGCTGGGCTGGCGGTCATCCGCGTTTTCGGCTTGCTCTGTTCCTACCACCTCCCTTACAAAAGAAAACGGGCAGCGGGCCGGCGCAAGCCGGCCGCCTCGGTTGCGGCTTTGGCTGCATCAGGGGCAAGCGAGTGGGTCCGGCAAGATCACACGCGCGCGCTGCCCTTTTGCGTTATCGTCTATTCCGCAATCGCCGCCTCCGTATCAATCCCCTTTCTACTCTGATCCGTTCCCTCAAAGGGCCGTCCTCCTTTCCCCCCAGCCGCAATGTGCTTCCGCGCATCGGTGAGTGGGCGACGGCATTGTTGTTATCTCCCACGGGACGCAGCTTCTGCTTGCTTCCCAGCTACCGCCGACACATAATGTCTGCCTTGTCGTACTGACAGACACACCGGCACTCATGCGGATCAAGCCCGACAGCCTGCCAAACATCCACCGTCTCTTTACACAGTGCGATGGGGCCGCCGAAGTGCTTGCGGATTTCAGAGATAGCGAAACGGAAGATTTCCACACGAACATGTTCAGGATAACTGTACTTACCCACGCTGGTCTTCATATGCTGGCGTCCGCGCTTTGGTTGCCCACCAATTGACACTTGCATTGGCGGCAGCATGGGTCGCATCTTCTCCATTTCGGACAGCAACCGGGAGCCGGGTTTCTGCGATCCGACGATAGCATGTCGGTTTTTGTGAAAGCTCTCCTCAAAACGAAGTGTGCCGAGAGTGATGCGCTCGGGGGCAATACTCTCGAAGATCGCGCTGATCGCGCTGGCGTACATTTGCCTCCAATCGGGCAAAGGGACAATCGGGTCGAGCCGTACGCGCACCGGATAACCGGCTTCCTGGGCCAGCCTGGCTGCCCTCAACCTTCTCTCGAACGACGGCGCGCCGATTTCGAACTCCTGCGAGATTTCTGGAGCGTTGAGACTCCAGCCCAGGATGGTGTGCCCGTTGTGGGGCAAGTGGAGTATCGAATCCACGCAGTCGGCTTTCGTGAGCATAAACAGTCGGGCATTGGGCAGCCGCCCGAAAAACGGGATGAAGTTCTGGCCAGCCCCAGTTATGTGTTCCAGAGCAAGTGCGTCCTGTAATTCGCCGTTATTGAACAGCACGATCCCTTTGGTCCCGCGAACGAAATGTTCGATTCGTTCCTCGATCTCGCCGTAACAAACACGCACGGCCATGAATGGGTAGGCGTCCCGATATGTCCCCTGCAGAAAACACCATTCGCAGTGGTACGGGCAGCCGTTGCTCACCAGGACAAGCTTCATAAATTCTGGACATCCCATGCGCGGGTCGGGCATCGTGAACAACTCGAAGACGTGGGTCGTGGGCACCAGGGCCATGAGCCGCTTCGCAGCGGCGATCCTGCCCGCAAGGCCGCTGACGCCGGAGAGCACTCGAGAAACCTGCTTGATGTCATTGGCCCTGTTTGATCCGACATAACGGATGGGCACACCCGGACATCGCTCGAGAATACGGCGCGTTACCGGTTCGTCGCGCACTTCCGAGTTCACGATGATTTCATCCGGCCGACACATGGCTCGTGTCCTCCTTAAGTCTTAGCGCTCTTTGAAAGGGTCCGCGTGAACCACCACTCCGCCGGAAACGCTGGGAAAATCTTCGCCGCAACCTTGAGACCGTTCAGTCTTGCCGTTCGTCCTGTGGAAACGACATCCATGCCGATTTCGGCCTCGCCCTCAGCCACATACCGTTCCAACTTGCCGGCTACCACAAGGGACGTGAACCGCATCCCGTGCGCGGCGAGATAGGCGCGAGACAGATTCGCAAAACGACGCTCATAGGCGACACGGATTTTCCGCCTTTTCGCTCGCTTCTTGATCTTAGAGCGTGTTTTAGAATTCATTTTTCTTTCGTTTTCGTTCAGGGCAAAGGCGATGAAGCATCAGATTGATCATGGCGATCTGGATCAGGGCTTCGCTGGTTTCGGGAAGCACTTCGTAGTCG
>Ga0315280_10002669_pt1 | contig 28548 bp, 23 predicted proteins | sample YL17G06_40_MG_FD_203697 | JGI IMG/M metagenome (GOLD analysis project Ga0315280, IMG submission 203697) | Sediment microbial communities from Yellowstone Lake, YNP, Wyoming, USA - YL17G06_40 | ecosystem: Environmental > Aquatic > Freshwater > Lake > Sediment | place: USA: Wyoming | collected... | reverse complement strand
GACCTACACCTTTGAATTGGTACCCGGGGTCAAGTTCCACAACGGAGACGAGCTAACAGCAGAGGATGTGGTTTTCTCCCTGGAGAGGATCATGACCATCGGAGAGGGCTACGGCTATCTCTTTACCGCAAACGTTAAAGAAGCCAAAGCACTGGATAAATACAAAGTAGAGTTCACCCTCAAGCAACCTTTTGGACCTTTTCTGGGAGCACTGGTAAGGCTTTACATTCTCAACAAAAAACAGGTGACGGCAAACATACAAAAAGAGGGTCCCTATGGAGAGTTCGGTGATTACGGCAAAGGATGGCTGGTCACCCATGACGCCGGCTCAGGTCCTTATAAAGTCAAGGAGATGAAAACCGAGGAATATCTCCTGATGGAGAAATTCAACGATTACTGGGCCGGATGGGAGAACAAAGATGCCCCGCAGTATGCGAAAGACACCGGGACCACTGAAGCGATTACTGTGAGGACGCTTATGTCCAGAGGGGAATTGGAAATCACGGACCAGTGGCAGACGAGCGAAAATCTTGCTGCCATTGACCAGCTTCCCAATACTGAGGTTGCTTCTCTATTTGAAGGCTCAGTCCTGAATGTCATGCTTAACACCAAGAAACCCCCGACAGACGACGTTCACTTCCGCAAAGCCCTTGCTTACTGCATTGACTACCAGCAAATTATTACCAAGATTTTCCCTGGCTCTCGCCCTTCCGGTTCTATCGCTCCCAGTACCCCTGGATACAACCCCGATTTAAAGCCATATAGTCTGGATCTAGCGAAGGCAGAAGAAGAGCTGAAACAATCTCCTTACTACGGAAAATTGGACCAGTACCCATTTGAGCTCTATTGGGTATCGGAAGTTCCGGATGAGGAAAAAATTGCTTTGATGATTCAGGCTAATGCCGCCAAGCTGGGAATACAGGTGAACGTCGTCAAAATCCCCTGGCTTTCCATGATCGATAATTTGGCTAAACCTGAAACTACCCCTAATGGAGCTATTATTTTCGTTGCCCCTCATTATGCTGAAGCTGGGTCCATGCTGGAATCTCGCTATCATTCCCGCTCTTGCGGAACCTGGGAGCAGGGAGAATGGCTGCAGGACTCCGAAATTGACGCAATGATTGAGGAGGCGATTGCCACCGTTGATCAAAAAGAGCGATTCCAAAAATACTATGCCATTCAGGAGAAAATCGCGGAACTCTGCCCATCACTATGGATTTTGGAACAGGCGACAAAGCAAGCTTATCGAAGCGATTACGTTGTCTTCCCGGCAGCAGAGGCCGTAAAGCAGGGTAAACCTTGTAACCCTGTTATGGGCTACGACTTCTATTATCGGGATTTCAAGGTCTTTCCCGAGAAGGCACAACAGCCATATACGCCGTACAAACCATAATGCCTGATGCTTGCCAGATTGCATAAATCAAGGCAAGTATAATGAAATAAGGGGGGCTCCGTTGTAATCAGGAGCCCCCCCGTCGAAGGAGGTAAAATCAGTGAAACTTGGTAGTTTTCTTCTCAGGCGATTATTGCTTTCAATTCTGGTAATTATTGGCCTTTCGATAGTAATTTTTATAATTGCGCGAGTCGTCCCGGGTGACCCGGCCCGTATGGCACTGGGGCCGAGAGCCCCTGAAGACGTGGTTCAGAGGCTAAGGCAGGAAATGTATCTGGACAAGCCCTTGCCGGAGCAATATTTTTACTGGATCAAGGGGGTTTTTTCAGGGGATTTCGGTCGCTCTCTGGTCACTAAAAGGCCGGTATTGGAGGATATTAAAGAATACCTTCCAGCGACAATGGAACTGGCTATTTTTGCGGGGATATTAATGGCGGTTTTTGCTATTCTTCTTGGAACTCTTGCCGCCCGATTCCGCGATACCTGGGTGGATAGTTTAATTCGAATTTTAAGCTATTTCGGAGTGGCTATTCCTGCCTTCGTGGCCGCGATCATTTTTATGCTACTATTCGGATACCTGTGGCCGGTGCTTCCCGCTCTGGGGAGGATAAGCCCCGGGATAAGCCCTCCTGTTACTATAACTGGAATGCTTTCCCTTGACAGTCTAATCCAGGGTAACTTCGGGGCTTTTTGGGATTCTTTAAAGCATTTGCTTTTGCCTGCTGTCGCTCTTTCCTTAGGTGGCCTTTTCCAAGAAGCCCGCATTACCCGCTCTTCCATGGTTGATAATATGCACAAGGACTTTCTTTCCGCAGAACGAGGTTATGGAATCCCTGAAAGAGTTGTTATGTTTAAGTACCTCCTTAAACCCTCACTGATTCCCACGGTATCGGTTATGGGTCTGGATTTCGCATCTCTATTAGGCAACGCTTTTCTCGTGGAAATGATTTTTAACTGGCCCGGGATTTCGCGTTATGGTATCAGCGCCATGCTTCACAAGGATTTAAACGCGATTTCCGCAGTGATCATCGTATTTGGCGCCGTTTTCGTTGTCGTGAACATTTTTGTAGATGTTATCGTGGCTTTGCTGGACCCCAGAATCAGATTAAGCACGGCTCGAGGTACATAAATGAGAAACTCAAATCAGTTCAATAATGCAATTGCTATCAGCTTAGCCAAACCCAAATCCATATTCTGGACCAACCTGGGGAGGAATTGGTTCAAGTTTTCCCGGAATGCTCTGTCAATATTAGGGCTGGTAATAGTTTTAGGGATAATTATTTCCGCAATTTTAGCACCCTGGGTAACCCCTTACCCTGAGCATGCTGGCCCCTTCGTGGATTTCGATAACGCAGGGCAACCCCCATCATTAGGCCATCTTTTCGGGACGGATAACTTCGGAAGAGACGTGCTAACGAGGATTATCTTTTCATTCCGGGGTGCCTTGATCATGGCAATTGTCGTTTTAGCCCTGGCGGTTCCCCCGGGTGTTTTACTGGGATTAATCGCCGGTTATTTCCAGGGCACATGGATCGATACGGTTATCATGCGCATCACCGACATCTTTCTCGCCGTCCCGCCCCTGATTCTTGCCCTTGCTATAGCATCAGTATTAGAGCCCAACCTGATGAACGCCATGATTGCAGTCACTGTTATGTGGTGGCCGTGGTATACCAGGCTTGTTTATGGCATGGCTTCTTCTGTTAAAAATGAATATTTTGTCATTGCCGCTGAGCTAACGGGCGCAAGCAAGTTTCACATTATCTTTCGGGAGATCCTCCCTAACTGTTTGTCCCCCGTTTTTACCAAGATGGCTTTGGACGTAGGGTGGGTTATTTTAATCGGAGCATCCCTGAGTTTTGTAGGTTTGGGAGAACAACCACCCACCCCTGCATTGGGCCAGATGGTTTCAGATGGAGCCAGGTATATGCCCACCTTCTGGTGGATGACTGTTTTTCCGGCGTTAGCTATCGTGCTTACTATTCTCGGCTTTAATCTAACAGGTGACGGCATCAGGGATATGTTAGAGACAAGGATGGGATAAGAATGGAAACCAAAGAAAACGTTCTGTTAAATATAAAAGATTTGCACGTTTGGTACCGAGTGTATGGAGGTTATTTAAAAGTTCTTAACGGCGTTCACCTAATGGTTCGAGAAGGCGAGCGCGTTGGTCTTGTGGGAGAAACCGGTTGCGGGAAAACTACAACGATGAAGTCCATTTTGCAAATACTTCCGCCCGGGGACTTCCACATTCCCCAGGGTCAAATATTTTACAAAGGGCAGGATGTCTTGAAAATGAGCTTTGGCGAGCTTCAAAGGCTTCGCTCTCGGGAAATTGCCATGATTTTTCAAGATCCTACAGCTGCCCTAAACCCGGTGTTTACAATAGGAGCTCAAATTGGCGACGTCATCAAGTACTCTATCGCTTTGGAAGAGAAGAAAGTGCATAAAGAGAAAATCAAAACGCTCTCAGCCAGGGCTTTAAAGGAAGCGTACCTGCCAGACCCAGAAAGGATGCTTGTAAATTACCCACTTCAGTTAAGCGGAGGCATGAGACAGAGGGTTTGCATCGCCATGTCCATATCCTCTAAGAGGAATTTGCTCATAGCGGACGAACCGGGAACCTCATTGGATGTAACCATTCAAGACCAGATTTTGAGACTCTTGAAGGAAATAGTGGAAAAGAAGGGAACCTCCATAATTCTGATTACACACTCTTTGGGGGTAGCCAGAGAAATGACGGATAGAATTTATGTCATGTATGCAGGAACGATTGTGGAAACTGCTCCTGCTAAAACTCTCTTCAAAAACCCCTTGCATCCCTATACTAAAGGCCTGTTCGCATCGGTTCCCAAAATTTCCGGAGGCGGCATAGCCAAAGGCATTCCCGGCAGAATTCCAGATTATCTGAACCCACCTTCCGGGTGTCGATTCCATCCCAGATGCGAGCATGCGAGCCAGATTTGCATGGAAAAGCCACCACAATTGTTTGAGATTGAAAAAGACCATTCAGTAGCTTGTTACTTAGCTCAGAGGTGAATAAATGAACCAGGCAACAAATAATGAAATTTTGAAAATCGAAAATCTGAAGAAATATTTTCGCATTGGTAAGGACAAAAGAGGCCCGATATTTGTCCGTGCTGTAGATGGAGTAAACCTAAACATCAAATTTGGTGAAACCCTGGGGTTGGTAGGAGAATCCGGATCCGGTAAAAGCACTATTGCCTACACAGTTGTGGGCATGTATCGCCCAACCTCCGGCCAGATTTTGTTTAAAGACAAAAAAATTGGCATGGAAGCAGCAAAAAGGCCTTTATCTTTAAAGAGAGAAATCCAGATTGTGTTTCAGGACCCAGGGTCCTCTCTGAATCCCAGACAGACAATTGAACAAATCCTGACTTTACCGCTCAGACTTCACACCCAGACGCCTAAAAGGCAGCTTCGAGAAAAAATGGTTGAACTGTTAGAAAAGATGGAGCTTTCTCCAGATTACCTTTATAAATCGCCTCCCTCAATCGGGGGAGGAGAGAAACAGATGGTTGCTATTGCACGGGCTCTTGCTCCCAATCCCTCGTTGATCGTGCTCGACGAGCCAACTTCAGCCCTGGATGTATCGGTGCAGGCCAAAATTATCAATAAATTAATGGACCTGCAGAAAGAGTTGAACTTGACCTATTTATTCATAACCCACGACCTAAGCCTGATGAGAAATATCGCCAAAAGAATCGCAATTATGTATCTGGGTAAGCTTTGTGAATTAGCCGATGCGGTTACTTTCTTTGAAAAACCGCTTCACCCATATACCCAAATGTTAATCTCCTCAGTCCCGGCAATTTCTGAGGAAGAGGAAAATTTAAAGCCCAAGAAGGTCGTTTCCATCGGAGAGATCCCAAGCCCCGTCAATATTCCGTCCGGATGCAGCTTTCATCTACGATGTCCCTACAAAATGCCCATCTGCTCGGAAGTGGACCCGGAGATGATCGAGGTTTTCTCTGGACACATAGTTCGATGCCACCTGTTTTCCAAGCCGGAAAACGAATAGCGACAAAGGAGTGAATATTGTGATGAGAAAAATCTTATACATTGAACCGATGGTCAGTGAGATGGTCGATTCGTGGCAAAAATATCTATCTCAATTTAAACGCCCGGAGACGAACTGGAAGTAGCTTCTTTGGCCGAGGACATCTGGAATACTATTCCTATGGGCCGTTGGTTGTGTCTAAACTTTTAAAAATCATAAAAGAGGCAGAAAAGGAAAATTTCGATGGCGCAATCATCGGGTGCTTTTACGATCCCGGTCTAAGGGAAGCTCGGGAAATCGCAGAAAAATTAGTGGTTACCGCTCCAGCAGAGGCTTCCATGCATATTGCCGCTACTTTGGGACAGCGCTTCTCCATCATCGTGGGACGGACTAAATGGATACCCCTCTCATGAGGGAGAATGTCATCAAGTACGGTTTTCAGGACCATCTGGCATCCTTCCGGGCTATTGGCATGGGGGTGTTAGACCTTCAGGTGGACCCCGAAGAAACTAAGAGGAGAATAGCACAAGCCGCAGAACGGGCTATTGAGTCAGACGGAGCGGAAGTTATAATTCTGGGCTGTACCCACCAGTTTGGATTCTATCGGGAATTGCAAGCTGCTTTAGGAATCCCAGTGATAGACGTTGCCTGTGCAGCTTTGAATTACGCTGAATTTCTTATTGATCTAAGGGATAAGCACGGCTGGTATTTTAACAAGAAGAACGAGTATCTTTCCACCTCCAAGAGAAGAAATAGAAGCCTGGAAACTTTCAGAGTTATTTCAAATACTTTTGATGCAAAATTTTTTGCCCCACGGATTACTTCTGCTCCTGAGAAAAAAAGACCCCTCGGTTAAATCTTGATCGAGACTTCATGATTATTGAAAATGGAGAAAAATAGGGCCCTTTGATAAGAGAAAATGGATCCTTGAGGTTTAAGATCTTAAAACCTTTTCCCAATTTAAAGAGTTTTCTCGGGGATTTATTGCTGCTTCTGGCGGCTATGATCTGGGGAATGGGTTATGTTGCAAGGAGGATTGGAAGCCTGGAAGCCCCGCCATTCACTTTTAATGGATTGCGGTTTTTGATCGGAGCGGTTGTCTTAATTCCTCCTCTTTTTATCAAAGGAATTAAAAATCAATTGAGAGCCCAGGAGATCTATGCCGGGATTATTACCGGTTTCTGCCTCTGTATCGGGACAAATTTGCAACAAATTGGCCTAAAGTGGACTGACGCGGGAAAGGCCGGCTTCATTACAGGTTTGTATGTTGTCTTGGTTCCCGTTATCGGGCTTTTCCTGGGAAGGAAAGTCAATCTTTTTAATTCAATTGGAATTCTTTTTGCGCTTTCTGGCCTTTTTTTCCTGAGTCCCTGGCAAGGGGGATCAATAAATCAGGGGGATTTAATCATGATCCTTTGTGCCCTGATTTACGCAATTTATATTATCATTGTTGGAAAATTCTCCCCGGAATGCAACCCTTTGGGTTTTTCCTTTGTTACCTTTTTATCCTGCGGGATACTGAGCCTCTTCCCGGGAGTTTTTGAAAGATCCCAGTGGGGGACCCTCCAGGAGGTAATTTTGCCCCTGTTATATTCCGGGCTTTTTGCGGTGGGAATTGCATATTCTTTGCAGGTTACGGCACAAAAATTAACCCTTCCCAACCATGCTGCGATTATAATGAGCCTTGAGGCTGTTTTTGCGGTCATATTTGGGGTTTTGATACTTCGGGAAAATCTGAGTCCACGGGAATTGATTGGGTGCTTTTTGATGCTTTCCAGTTTTGTCGTTGTCCAGGGGGACAAACTTAGAGGCAACTTTGAATTGAAGTAACTTTCAGGCCAACTTTCCTCTGAATTTTTTAAATTTTTTGCCCCTTTGCATTTTTCCGGAGTGGGTTTACATTTACCAGACTTTACTTTATCTTAAATAAAATCTAAAATTTTAAACAAAAGATATGCTGCTCTTTATAAGAGGGCAAGAGATTTCTCAGATCCTAAAAATGGCCGAAGCCATCAAGGCAGTGGAGGACGGGTTTCTCTCACTTTATCAAGGCAAGGTGTTGATGCCTCAAAGGACGGTCCTGAATACCGGAATCAACGACGGTACCCTCCTCACTATGCCAGTTTTAGTCGCAAGCAATTCCCCCTCTATGGCGGTTAAAGTGATCACAGTCTATCCTCGGAATCCCGCACTTTTCGGTATCCCCGCTATCCAGGGCCTGGTTATTCTTTACGATCTGGAAAACGGGAAACCCCTTGCAATCCTTGATGGTGCTGCCTTAACTGCCCTTAGAACTGGAGCAGCCGGCGGAGTTGCCGCAAAGTATTTAGCGCGCAAGGATTCCCGGGTAGTCACCCTTTTCGGCGTGGGCGCTCAGGGGGAAACGCAGCTCGAGGCTGTTTGCAATGTTCTCCCGATAAAGAAAGCCTTTGTAATTACAAACAACGATCCCCGCGAGGAACCATTCCTGCGAAATATGAGGGAGAAGTTAGGGATCGAGCTTGTCCTTACCGGGGATAAAAAATTTGCCCTGGAGCAATCGGACATCGTCATTACGGCTACCAACTCCCGCACCCCACTCTTTGACGGGAACTGGGTAAAGGCGGGGATACACATTACAGCCATCGGTTCCTATAAACCAGAATTCAGGGAGCTCGATACTGAGACCGTAAAAGCAAGCAGGGTTTTTGTGGATATCCTGGCAGCGGCAAAAGAGGAGGCGGGCGATATCATCATTCCGATCTCTGAGGGCGCAATCACCTGGGATCACATTGCCGGCGAAATTGGAGAAGTAATCGCAGGAAAAATTCCCGGAAGGAGAAACGCGGAGGAAATAACGGTCTTCAAATCCGTGGGCCTGGCAATGCAGGACGCGGTGGTAGCTGCTGAAGTTTATCGCAGGGCCTTGAGCGCAGGTCTGGGAACAAAATTAGAATAGGAGGGAGCAACTTGGAAATCACTTGGAGCCCACCGAAGGACTGGATGAGGATCAAGACCATAGACGCCCACGCAGCCGGGGAGCCCTTGAGGGTAATCGTGGAGGGCTTACCACCCCTTCCCGGGCGCACCATACTGGAGAAAAGGCGCTACCTCAAAAACAACCTGGATTTCCTGCGCACGGCTTTAATGTGGGAGCCCCGGGGGCACGCGGACATGTATGGAGCAATCATTACAGAGCCGGTAAACGAGGGAAGCGATACCGGCGTGATTTTCCTCCACAACGAAGGTTACAGCACAATGTGCGGGCACGGCGTGATCGCTTTAACGACCGTCCTTCTTGAGACCGGGATACTCGAAAAGGATGGAGAAAACCCGGTGATCAAGATGGATACGCCAGCTGGTCTGGTAACCGCAGTAGCTCACAGAGAAGGAAAGAGGGTAAAAGAGGTCTCCTTCCAGAACGTCCCCTCCTTCGTTTACCTTAAGGACCAGACTGTGGAAGTCCCCGGGTTGGAGAATGTGCACTACGACCTGGCTTTCGGGGGTGCCTTCTACGCCTTTGTCAGGGCAGAGGAGCTCGGAGTCGGCCTGGAACCAAACGATTTTCGCCAGCTTATTGACCTCGGAATGCGCGTTAAAAAAGCCGTGATGAACTCCGTGTTCATACGCCATCCCCTTGAGGAAGACCTGAGCTTTCTTTACGGCACGATCATCGTTGGGGAGGCGCTGAAACCAGGCCATCACAGCAGAAACGTGTGCATCTTCGCTAACGGGGAAGTTGATCGCTCTCCCACCGGGACCGGTGTGAGCGCGCGGGCCGCAATTCATTATTTCAAAGGAGAGCTTTCCTTAAGTGAACCCTTCACGGTGGAGAGCATCGTCGGGACCTGTTTCACAGGAAAAGTCATGGCCACCACGAAGTTCGGCCCTTACGAGGCGGTTGTTCCCGAAGTGACCGGAAGTGCGCACATCGTGGGAAAGTGTGAGTGGCTTCTGGATCCTCAGGATCCTTTATGCAATGGGTTCATACTTCGCTGAAACTTCAGAAAACCAAAAAATCGTGGTAATCTACGGAGGGCCAGGCTATTTAAATTTCAGAAAGGAGGGGAAAGAGGTTAAAAAAAGAGTTACTTCCGAAAGGAATCTAAGCAAAACGAGGTAAAGGAGGAAGGGAATGAAAAAAACCTTAATTTGGTTGTTAATTAGTGTTCTTACGGTGGCGCTTCTGGTTACAGGATGCGCCCAGGGACCAAGCACACCCACTGCCACAACGAGTACTCCGCCTCCCCCCGCCGAGACTATCAAAATCGGACTTCAGGTACCCTTGACGGGGGATTTCGCTGCCGAGGGTCAATGGGCCAAGCAGTGTGCTGATGTTGCCGCCGACCTGATAAATCAGAAGGGTGGCGTGCTCGGGAAGAAGGTCGAGATCGTTGTCGCTGACGACGGCTCTAACCCCAAGGATAGCGCTCTGGCGGCGCAGAAGCTGATTTCTCAGGGCTTGAAGGAAGTGATTGCCTCCTATGGCTCCTCTGTCACGGCTCCTGCAGCTGACCTCTATGACGCCAATAAGGTGGTCTCGGTGGGTTATGGTTGCACCGCCGTCCGTCTGACAATGGAAAAGCAGCGCCCCTATTTCTTCCGCACCTGCGGACGCGACGATACCCAGTCCGAATTCTTCGCCAAGTTCGCAGTGGAGGTGCTCAAAGCCAAGCGCATCGCCATCATGCACGACAACCAGGACTATGGTAAGGGGGTTGCCGACGACGCCAAGAGATTCCTGCAGCCCTACATTGATTCCGGACAGGTAGAGCTAGTCTACTTTGATGCCATTACTCCTCACGAGAGCGATTATTCCGCAGTGGTCAGCCAGATCAAGCAAATCAACCCTGATGTCTGGTTCTTCACCGCATACTATGCTGAGGCAGCCCTTCTAATCAAGCAGGCTCGCCAGGCGGGAGTAACCTGCACTTTCGTGGGCAACAACTCTGTTCCCACCCCTGAGTTTGAAAAAATCGCTGGCGTGGATGCCATCAAGGGCTCCATTCACCTGAACGAGCCTATGCCTCAATTCCTGAAGTCCCCCGAGGCCATTGAGTTCATGGACGCTTATAAGGCGAAATACAACGAGCTTCCTGGGTCCATCTGGGCAGTGTACGCCGCCGACGCTTTGAACGCCATCGTTGCTGCTATCAAGACTGCTGGAAGCACCGATCCCGATAAGGTTGCCAATGCCATGCGCACCATGACCGACGCCAAGGGCATCACAGGCCCCATGATGTTTACCGATCGCGGCGATAGAAAGAACATTCCCTACTACGCCTACATCTACAACGAAGAGGGGAAGTTAGAGCTCTACTGGCCCAAAGACTAAGTAAAAGAGGAAGGCCCGCATGCGCATGCTCCTTGAACAATTCCTCAACGGCCTGACCATAGGCTCTTTTTACGCCCTGGTGGCCATGGGTTATTCCATGGTCTACGGGGTAATGAAACTGATTAACTTCGCACATGGCGACCTTTTTGCCCTTGGCAGTTACTTGGGCTACACAGTCCTTGTCATCGGTGCGGGCTGGATAACTCAAGTTTTTGGTATCTGGGGCGGTGTGGCGGTGGCGATCACTGCAGCTATGATTGGTATTGGTATCGCCGGACTGGTTGTGGAGCGCATCGCCTACCGCCCCGTTTACAAAGCAGGTCGCCTTCCTATCGTGGTCTCCGCCCTGGGAATGTCCATCTTTATCTCCAACGGGATCATGGCCATCTGGAGCCCCCGCTTCCAGGCATATCCCCAGAATGCCATTCCCTCTGAAATCCTGTCGTTTGGCGACATCAGAATTACGCTGGTGAAGCTCGTTACCCTTTTAGTCTCCTTAGCGCTGATGGCCTTCATCTACTGGTTGGTGGAAAGGACCCTTTTTGGGGCTGCTGTGCGCGCTACTGCTCTGGACAGGGATACGGCTACCCTGATGGGAATCAATTTTTCTAAGATCATCCTCTTCGTCTTCTTCGTGGGGCCAGCGCTGGGTGCCATGGCAGGGGTTTTTGCGGGGCTGAACTACGGACGCATCATCTTCAATTTAGGATGGGGATACGGCCTGAAAGCCTTTACCGCCACCATCTTAGGAGGAATCGGCAATATTCCCGGTGCCATGATCGGAGGATTACTTCTGGGCGTAATGGAATCCCTCTTCGAGGGATTTGTGTCCGGAGCATGGAAGAACGTCTTCGTGTTTTTGGTGCTGATTATTATCCTGATTGTCAGGCCTACGGGGCTTATCGGCGAGAAGGTTGCGGAGAAAGTTTAAAACATGGCTGACATAACTCGTAAAGTTGCCCAAAAAATCCTGAATTCTCAGAAGAGCGGAAAGACACCCACGAAGATTGCGCCCTTTCAACTCGTTCTCTTAGCAGCTGCGATCGTCCTTTTGGTCGCATACCCCTTTTTCCCTTTCGTAAACAACTACTGGATTGACGTTGGCTTCTTCGTAGGAATCTACGTGCTTCTGGGATTAAGCTTGAACATCGTTTTAGGGGAAGTCGGGCTCTTTGATTTAGGACACGCAGCTTTTTACGCTATTGGCGCTTACACCACGGGCATTCTCTTTACCCAGCTGCACATTCCCATTGTCGTGCTTCTTCCCATAAGCGCCATTGTGGCCGGTGGCTTCGCTTATTTAGTGACTTCTCCCATTATCCACCTCAGGGGTGACTACCTGTGCATTGTCACCATCGGTATCGGGGAGATAGTGCGCATCACTGCTTTAAATAACCCCTTTGGCTTGACCAAAGGGGCAAACGGCATCACGGGAATTGGTACCCCCGATTTTGGACTTTTCTCCTTCCAAACACCCACCCATTTCTATTACTACATCTGGATCATCGTCGCCCTGGTAATCATTGGGCTCCTGAACCTCCAGAAATCGAGGGTGGGCAGGGCCTGGAACTTCATCCGGGAAGATGAAATCGCCGCTGAAGCTAACGGCATAGATGTCCGCTCTTACAAACTCCTGGCCTTTGTTCTGGGGGCGGCTCTGGCAGGAATTGCCGGAAACGTTTACGCCTCCAAGATGATGGTGATCTCCCCGGATAACTTCACCTTTATGGAGTCTTGCTTGCTCTTCTGCATCGTGCTTTTGGGTGGATTAGGGTCAATTCCCGGAAACATGTTAGGAGCAGCTGCGATCGTGATATTCCCGGAGATCTTCAGGCAATTCGCCAGTTATAAACTCCTGTTCTTCGGAGCGGCTCTGGTGGTGATGATGATTTTCCGCCCCGGTGGTATCTGGCCCAGAAGAAGGGAGGGTGTAGGCTTCCGTGGCCTGGGAATCTCGGGGTTGCCCAAGGACGAGGATGAGTTCCTTTCCAAAATTCCCAAGGAGTCCGTGCTCATTTCCTCTGGATCAAACTCGAGCTCTCCCGTTAGCATAGAGTCAAGCGCGGAGAAAGCCGACGGTGACGTGGTCCTTGTGACAAAATCCGTGACCATGCAATTTGGAGGGCTCACCGCCGTTAATAATTTCGACCTGATTGTCAGGCAGGGGAAGATCTCTTCTCTGATTGGCCCAAACGGCGCTGGTAAGACCACTCTCTTCAATGTGATCACGGGGATCTACAGACCCACATCGGGAAAAGTGGTCTTTCTCGGGAAAAACATCACCGGGCTCAAACCGCACACCATCGTCTCTAAAGGCATAGCCCGCACTTTTCAGAATATCCGCCTTTTCCCCTCTTTGACCTGCATCGAGAACGTAATGTCCGGGCCGCACTGTCACGCTCACAGTGGAGCCTGGTCCTCAATTCTCCGGCTGCCAGGCCAGAAAAGGGAGGAGTGTCGGATCCTGGAGATCGCCACCTATCGCCTCCACCAGGTTGGCCTCTGGCAGTACCGTAATGAGCTGGCCAAGAACCTTCCTTACGGTAAGCAAAGGCTTCTGGAAATAGCTCGGGCCTTAGCCACAAGCCCCAAGCTCCTCGTTTTAGACGAGCCGTCCTCCGGTTTAAACGATAAGGAAACCGAGGAGTTAATGGATTCCCTGAAAAGTTTGATCGCTGAGGGATTTACTCTTCTTTTGATCGAGCACGACATGAACGTGGTGATGGGCATATCCGACTGGGTAACTGTGATGGATATGGGATCCAAGATTGCGGAGGGTCTGCCCAGCCAGATCTACAACAACCCGCGCGTGATCGAAGCTTATCTGGGGAAGGAAGAGTGAGATGAGCACACTCCTTGCGGTGGAAAATTTATGCGTGAACTACGGGGCGGTAGAAGCCCTCAAGGGGATTTCTCTGGAGCTTCAGGAAGGGGGCATCGTAACCGTCCTGGGAGCAAACGGTGCGGGAAAGACCACCCTGCTTAAAGCCATCTCTCGTCTGGTTCCCATAAAAAGCGGCCAGATCAAGCTGGAGGGAGAGGACCTGAGCAAATTTCCCGCCTACACTCTGGCCAATGCCGGAATCGCTCATATTCCAGAGGGAAGAAAAGTGTTCGCCACTTTGACCGTGGAGGAGAACATCAATTTGGGGGCCTACAGTGTGAGGAATAAGCTCTCTCCCAAGGAAATTGCCAAAGTCAAAGAGTGGATTTTCCAGCTCTTCCCCGTTTTAAAAGAGCGACGGAGACAATTAGCGGGGACCCTCTCTGGGGGTGAACAGCAGATGCTGACCATCAGCAGAGGATTGGTCTCGAGACCAAAGGTTCTACTTCTGGATGAGCCCTCTCTCGGCCTGGCCCCGATTTTAGTTCAGGAAATTTTCCACGTGATCAAGCAGATTCATGAGGAAGAGAGAGTTTCCATCCTGCTCGTGGAGCAAAATGCGCGTAAGGCATTGGGCGTTGCGAGCTACGGGTACATTTTAGAGACCGGAAAAATCGCCATTCACGGGTCAGCAGCTCAGCTCCGGGAGGATGACAGGGTGAGGGCTGCTTACCTGGGAGGAGCGAGGGTTCAGCCGGCGAAATAGTCAATTAAAGGTTCATTTTAGAAGCAAAAGGCCCGCTTAAGCGGGCCTTTTGCTTCCTGTCGGAATTTTCCCTATTTGGTCCCGTAATTGTGGCTAATTTCCACAGATTGCTCCTCCAGATTTTCCTCTATGGAAATCACGTAAAACTGGATTTGCGTTGGAGACTGAAGCATAAGGATGTAGGACCTTTCCCCATCCGCGTTGGTTTCCTCGTGGTCCATAACCTTGACGAACTCCGGAGGAGTGTTGAGCTGATAGTAGACTTTGACCTTCTCGTAGGGGTCTTTCGTGGTCAGATTGGTCATAAACCAGTTCGCCTGCTGTCCGTTGGGACCGGGCCCTGTCCACTGGCTGGTGTCGGTCACTTCGGCCTGGGGATAAGGAGTTAACTTGCCCGTCTCCGGAACACTTGAAGCAGGCGCTTCTCCCTCCTTGCCCAGGGTGTGGCTAATGGTGACCATATTTTCTTCAGAGGTTGCTACTATAAAAGTCACCCAGGCATCCTCGGAGGTAGACTGGGCGGAAAGGACGAAGGTCTTCTGACCGCCTTGCTGGGTCTCTGAGGTGCCGGCGGTTTCCCAGTCAGCGGGGATGATTTCCTGATAATAGCTTTTCACTTTCTCGTAAGGGTCGTTCGTAGTCAAAAAGTAAACCGTGACCGCCCCCTTTTGCCCTGATGGCCCAGTATCAGAAGTAACGACCTTGCTGACTTGATTGGCTCCCGGATAAGGGGGAAATTCCACTTCCTGCCCGGTTCCAGTGGCTGGCGGTGATGCTGTGGGGCTGGGTTTTTGGGTGGGAGAGGACGAGGTTTGAGGCGGTGGCTGAGTCGTTGGCGAAGGAGGGGCGGAGGAAGAGGAGCTTGAGGGGGCCGGACCACCGCAGCTCACAAGCACCAGGACAAGGATCCCCACCAGTAAATAAATTAACTTTTTCATTTTTGTCCTCCTTTGCCTCGTTTTCTTTATTGTCCTATAGAAGGTATAAAAAGGGAACAGGTTAACCATTTTTATAAAGAAAGGAAGGATAAAAGATGAAATTCACTCCCATAGGGGCAGCAGGGGAAGTAACCGGATCCTCCTTTCTTCTGGAGGCAGGAAAGAGCAAATACCTGGTGGACTGCGGCTTGTTCCAGGGAGGGCCTGAGGCAGAGCAGCGCAACCAGGAATTTCCTTTTGACCCTCGAGAAATAAAGGCCGTTTTTCTCACTCACGCACACTTAGACCATTGCGGGCGTCTCCCTCTTTTGTACAAGAAGGGTTTTCGCGGCAGAATTTACTCCACCTCCGCCACCAGGGATTTGGCCCAATTCATCCTTCTCGACGCTTCCAAAGTCCAGGAAGAGGATTTTTTGAAGCAATCGCGGAAAAAGAGAAGGGCAGGGGAGGAAGCTCTACCTCCACTTTATTCCGATAGTGACGTGCTTTTCACTACGTCTCATTTTCAGCCCGTCCCCTACGACTCTCCCATAAGGGTGGAAAATGGATTCCAGATTACCTTCCGGCAGTCCGGGCACGTTCTCGGCTCAGCCTTTCTGGTCTTTGAGGAGAAAGGGAAACGCCTGATATTCTCCGGGGACCTGGGAAGCCCTCATCGCAACGTCGTTCCTGATCCGAATTTCCCACCACCCTGTGATCTTGTGGTCTGTGAATCCACTTACGGGGACCGGTCCCATAAAACCATCCAGGAATCCATCTCCGAGCTGAAAGAGGCCATCAATTGGGCCTACAAGGCCGGGGGCAATGTAGTCATACCTTCCTTTGCCCTGGAAAGAGCTCAAGATGTCCTTTATTATTTGAAAAATTTGCGCATGAAAGGAGAGGTACCCTCCAACCCTGTTTTTCTGGATAGCCCCCTTTCCATAAATCTTACCGAGGTCTACCGGCATCACACAGATGAGCTGGATGAGGAAATCCGCGACCTGATAATGAAAGGAGATGAGCCCTTTTCCTTTCCCGGCCTACGCTTCACACCTTCCGTGGAACAATCCCGGGCCATTAACGAGAAAAACCAGATAATCGTGATCGCCGGAAGCGGAATGTGCCAGGGCGGGCGAGTCCTTCACCACCTCAAGCACAACCTCTGGCGGGAGGACTCAGCCGTGGTGTTCGTGGGGTATCAGGCCCGACAAACCCTGGGGAGAGCCATCGTGGAAGGGGCAAAAAAGGTGCATATTTACGGGGAGCCCATTGCTGTGAAAGCCCGAATATACACTATCAACGGTTTCAGCGCGCATGGGGATCAGCAAGTTCTCCTGGAATGGTTGGAAAAGACCAATGGCGCCCTTATCCTCTTGAATCACGGAGAGGAACACTCCGCTTCAGCCTTTGCCAGCATTCTAAAAGGTATAGGAAGGAAGGTGGAGCTTGCTGAGCCCCAAAAAATCTATGAAGTCTAATCCTCCCTGGAAAACGATAGTGGGAGTGATCGGGGAACACGAGGCCTGTCCGGAAAATTACTCTCTGGCCCGGAACCTGGGGCACCTGCTGGCAGCAGGAGGAGCCCTGGTGGTCTGTGGTGGCCTGGGAGGGGTTATGGAGGCCGTCTCAAGGGGGGCGAAAGAAGGGGGAGGGCTGACTGTGGGGATCCTGCCCGGAACCGATGCTCAGGAGGCCAACTCCTGGGTGGACCTTCCCATCGTTACAGGCATGGGTGAAGCCCGTAACCTGTTAATTGTGCGCACTGCGGAGGTCATTGTGGCCGTGGGTGGAGAGTTCGGCACTCTCTCTGAGATGGCCTTTGCTTTGAAAATGCGAAAGCCCGTGATCTCCCTCAAATCATGGGTGCCGGAGAGGGAAAAGGTTAAAGCTGAGACCCTTTATGGGGCTGAGACTGTGGAAGAAGCAGTTTCCTTAGTCTGGAAACTTTGCGGCGCCTGAAAATCACGCTTTAGCTGGAGGAAAGGAGCTCCCTCAGTATCCGATTTAAAACCTTGGGGTTGGCTTTGCCTCCGGAAAGCTTCATTATTTTCCCCACAAAGAACCCGAAGACCTGCTCTTTTCCCTGCTGGTATTCCTTTACCTGCTCCGGATTCTGCGCCAGGACTTCCTGGGCCCACTTCTTTATCAATTCCGGATCGGAAATCTGAGCCAGACCCTTTCTGACAATTATCGCTCCGGCCTCTTCGCCCGTAGCAAGCATTTCCTCGATCAGGGTTTTCCCGATCTTCGAGGAGATGGTCCCTTCTTTCATCAAGTTGAGGAACTCCACCAATTTCTCCGGGGTTAAGGGAACGTCAGCGATGCTCAGGTTCCTCGAGTTCAGGAACTTCAGGACTTCGGAAAGGAGCCAGTTAGCTACCTCCTTTCCCGGCGCTTTGAGGGAAAGGCAGGAATCGAAGAAAGCCGCGAGCTCCGGGTTATTGGCAATTGTGGCCGCCTCTGCAGGGAAAAGTCCCAGGCTCTTGTATCGCTGGCACTTCTCCTCGGGGAGTTCCGGCATGCGGCTTTTCACCTTTTCGATCCAGGCGGGATGGACTTTTAAAGGAACCAGGTCAGGCTCAGGGAAGTAGCGGTAGTCCTCCGCTTCCTCCTTGGCACGCATGGAGATGGTGACGCCCGTCCGCTCATCGTAATGTCTGGTTTCCTGAATCATTTTTTCCCCGCGGTCAAGAACCTCCTCCTGCCTTTTGGCCTCGTACTCCAGCGCTTTTCTTACCGAGTGGAAGGAGTTGAGGTTTTTAATCTCCGTTCTGGTGCCTCCGTCCAGGGAGATGTTCACATCGCAGCGCAGAGCGCCCTCTTCCATGTTGGCGGAGGACACCCCCAGCGTTCTCAAGATGGAGCGTAACTCCATGAGGTAGAGGGAGGCCTCTTGAGGGGAGGAGATGTCCGGATTTGAGACGATTTCCAGAAGCGGCACCCCCGAGCGATTGAAGTCCACGAGGGAATACCCCAACCCCAGCGTGCGGGAGATGCTTTCCCCGTGAATCATTTTGGCCGTGTCCTCCTCCATGTGCACCCTCTGGATGCCAATTTTTTTTTCACCAGCTTCAGTCTCAATCATCAAATAGCCGTTGCGGGAAAAGGGAAGATCGTATTGAGAAATCTGGTAGCCCTTGGGAAGGTCGGGATAGAAGTAATTTTTACGGTGGAACTGAGAAAAAGGCTGGATCTCACAGTGAAGAGCCAGGGCCACGGCAATCGTGAACTCCACCGCCTGACGGTTCAAAACCGGGAGCGCTCCCGGCAGTCCCAGACAAACGGGACAAACGTGGGTGTTGGGCTCGGCCTTAAACTCCACCGGGCAGGAACAGAACATCTTGCTTCTGGTTTTTAATTGCACGTGCACTTCCAGGCCGATCGTCGGTTTACGCACAATAATCCTCCAATATGGGCGGCTTGAGGTCATGCATTCCGCTTTTCTGTTCGAACAGATAAGAAACCCTGAAAATCAGGGACTCGGATAGGACGGGCCCCACGATCTGCATTCCCACCGGCAATCCCTTCTCAAGGGCGATGGGCACGGAGATCGCAGGCAGGCCAGCCAGGCTGATGGGAATGGTGTAAAGGTCGGACATGTACATGGAGAGGGGGTCCTGGACTTTCTCTCCCATCTGAAAAGGAAGAGTAGGGGCGGTGGGCAGGGCGATGAGGTCCACTTTTCTGAGGGCCCTTTCGAAATCCTCGCGGATCAGGGTGCGCACTTTTTGCGCTTTCACGTAAAAAGCGTCCCGGTACCCTAAGGAAAGGGCAAATGTCCCTAACATGATCCTCCGCTTGACCTCAGCTCCGAAACCTTGCCCCCTGGTCTCCTTGTAAAGGGAAATGAGGTCCTTTTTGTCTCCGGCCCTCAGCCCGAACCTGATTCCGTCGTACCGTGCCAAATTGGCGGATGCTTCCGCAGGAGCGATGAGATAGTAGGTGGGAAGGCCGTAGGAGGCGTGGGGCAGGGAAACCTCCTCTATGGAAAACCCCGAACTTTCCAGCAATTTCAGGGCTTTATAGAAAGCCTCCTTTACCTCGGAGCCCAGCCCTTCCTGAAGAAGGTCCCAGGGGACCCCCACCCGCAGGCGATCCGGAGGGACCTCGAGCTCCCGGCTGTAAAAGGGAACCGGTTCCGGAAGGGAGGTGGAGTCCTTTGGGTCGTGTCCGGAGATCACCTCGGTGATCAGGGCGAGGTCGCGCACGTTCCTGGCAAATGCCCCTATCTGATCAAGGGAGGAGGCGAAAGCCACGAGGCCGTAGCGGGAGACCCTGCCATAAGTAGGCTTGATCCCAAAAAGACCGCAGAAGCTCGCTGGCTGGCGCACCGAGCCTCCTGTATCCGAACCCAGCGAAAGATACGCCTGGTAAGCGGAAACGCTTGCTGCGGACCCACCCGAGGACCCGCCGGGAACCCTCCTCAAGTCCCAGGGGTTGGCGGTCTTCAAAAAGGCCGAATTTTCTGTGGAAGAGCCCATAGCGAACTCGTCGCAATTGGTCTTTCCGATGATTACTGCTCCCGCCTTTTCTAACTTCTCCACTACCGTGGCGTTATAGGGAGGGAGGAAGTTTTCCAGAATCCGCGAGCCGCAGGTGGTCCTTACTCCCTTCGTGCAGATGTTGTCCTTCACGGCAACCGGTAATCCCGCGAGCGGGCCCATCTCCTCGCCCTTAGATAACCGTCTGTCAATTTCCTCCGCCCTGCGTAGAGCTCCCTCGTCTTCGAGCGTGAGAAATGCGTGCAGCTTTTCTTCTACTGAATGCGCCCACCCGAGCGTGGCCCTGACGAGTTCAGAGGAGGAAATTTTTCTCTCTCTAATCTCCCTGAGGATTTCAAAAGCGGGCCGGAAAATCAACCTTACTCCTCCAGGATTGTGGGGATTTTGAAAAAGACCGAATCTTGATCGGGAGCGTTTTTTAAGGCTTCATCGCGGGCAAGTGTCGGCCCTAATTCATCCTCGCGCATCACGTTGAAAAGGGGGAGCACTCCCGAGGTAGGGGGAACTCCATCCGTATCCAGCTCGGAGATTTTTGTGAAATAGCTGAGGAGTTCCTCCATCTGCTGGCGGAACTTTTCCAGCTCCTCCGGGGAAAATTCCAGACGAGCGAGGTGGGCAATGTGTTTCACTATCTCGGGAGTAACTTTCATGGAATTAAAATCCCCAGAAAGTAAGCGACAACGGCGGCAACGAATATCGCCACAAGGCTGGAGCCCATACCATTCCTTGGTTTGATGGAGTGCAGGATCGTCAGCACCTTATAGTAGAAAAACCAGCCGTAGATTGGCCCCAAAAAGCTGAAAATGAAATCCAGCGCCTTAACGCCCCCCGAAGGATTCCCTGCCTGAAGCAGGGGCACGACGAAGAAGCGGCTTAAAGTGAAAAGGAGGATCGTGAGGATCATAGGGAAGAAGAGCGCCAGCGGGGTGGAAATAATAGTCTCCTTCCAGGTTGCCGTTCCCTTGGAGTTGACGCACCAAACATGAGCGATGCCCCCGCAGATGAACCAGAGCAGAAAAGCCAGGGGCAGATAAAAGAGAAGAAAAAAATTGAAGCCTGCGTAAAGGGCGCCGGAAAGGATAGCCAGCCCGGCCAGCAAAAGGACCAAAAGGGAATCCAGCGCCCAGAGTGAGCCTGAATTGATTTCCCTTATCGTCCAGACTAGATCCTGAGGGCTCAAAAGGGAAGCCCTTAATGTATCAAGAATGTCTTTCAACGCCCAGCTCCTTCAACATTTTCTCAAATTCGTCCTCGTTAATAATTTTCACGTTCAGCTCTCGAGCCCTGTCAAGTTTGCTTCCCGGATTTTCTCCCATCACCAGGAAGCTCGTGCGCCTGGACACCGAACCTGTAGCCTCGCCCCCCAGTTTGCGCACCAGCTCCTCGGCCTCCTCTCTCTTCCATCGGGAAAGAACGCCCGTAAAAACGAAAGTTTTGCCGGCAAGCGGCCTGACCCCTTCCACTATGGGAGCTTCTTCAGCGAGCTTGACCCCGGCGCGCCTTAACTTCTCTATCAGGGACCGCGTTTCCTGCTGGCGGAAGAAGACCACGATGCTTTCGGCGATGGAGGGTCCAATTCCGGGAATAGACTGGAGTTCCTCCTCGGTGGCCCGGAAAAATTCCTCTATGGAATGATATTTCCTCGCAAGCAGGTCAGCGACGTGTTCGCCCACCTGAAGGATTCCTAAAGCGGTGATCAACTGGTTTAAGGGCTTGTTCTTGCTGGCTTCAATCTGCCCTAAGAGTTTCCGCGCCAGAGTTGGCCCCATGCGCTCCATCTGGAGCATTTTGTCCAGGGTCAGATAGTAGATGTCCGCCACGTCCTTCACCATGCCCAACTTGTGGAGCTGGACCACGATCGCCGGCCCCAGCCCCTCGATATCCATAGAGCGGCAGTAGTGCAGGATTCTCTCCGTGACCTGGGCAGGGCAGGAGATGTTCGTGCAGCGAGTGACGGCCTCGCCCGGCAGGCGAAGGGTTTCTGCGCCGCAGACCGGGCAGCGCCTGGGCATCTGGAAAACTTGCTCTTTTCCTGTGCGCCTTTCCTTCAAGACGGAGATAATTTCCGGGATCACTGCTCCCGCTTTGTGCACCACCACCCAGTCCCCGAGGCGCACGTCCTTCCTTTTCACCTCGTCCTCGTTGTGCAGGGTAGCGTGAGAGACAGTGGACCCGTCTACCTCAACTGGAGTGAGGTGAGCCACCGGCGTAAGAGCTCCAGTTCTTCCTACATAAACTTCTATGTCCTCCACCCGGGTGATTTCCTCAGCGGCGGGGAACTTGTAGGCGATGGCCCAGCGAGGGCTGTGCGTGGTGAACCCCAGGCGCTCCTGGTACTCGAAGGAGTTGACTTTGATTACCGCTCCATCCACACCGAAGGGAAGGTCTCCTCTTTTTTCCTGCCACTCTCTGCAGTACTCGATCGCTTCCTCTATGGATTGCACCAGCTTGACCTTGTCTGAGACCTTCAGCCCGCATTTTTTCAGAAATTCCAGGGCTTCCCAGTGCGAGAAAAGGCTTTTTCCTTCGTAGGCGCCCAGGCCATAAATGAAAATATCCAGCTTGCGCTCGGCAGTGATTTTAGAATCGAGCTGCCTCACGGAGCCGGCGGCTGCATTTCTCGGGTTAGCGAAAAGAGGTTCTCCGCGGGCGGCGCGCTCCTCGTTTAAACGCTCGAAATCCGGGTAGGTCATGATGACTTCCCCTCTCGCCTCTATCAGGGGCGGAGGTGCGGGGCAAAGGAGGTGCAGTGTGAGGGTCTTCAAGGTGCGCAGGTTGTTGGTGATCTCTTCTCCTTCGTAACCATCCCCTCGGGTCGCTCCCACGGTAAGGGCTCCATTTTCGTATTTCAGGGAGACAGCCAGGCCGTCGAACTTCAGCTCACAGACGTAATCTATGGGAACCTCACCCAGTATCCTCTTCACCCTGCGATCGAATGCCAGGAGGTCTTCCGGGTTGAAGGCGTTATCCAGGGAGAGCATGGGCAACTGATGGCGCACTGTCCCGAACTCTTTAACAGGGGGAGCGCCCACCCTCTGGGTCGGGGAGTTGGGGGTGACGAGGTCGGGGAATCGTTCCTCCAGCCTCTGAAGCTCGATCATCAGCTCGTCATACTCCCTATCGGAAATCTCGGGCTGATCGAGGACGTAATAGCGCCAGCGATGATACTCAATCAGCTTCCCCAGTTCCTCTATGCGCTTTTCGGCCTGTTTCCTGTCCATCAAGGTATAGAATATCCTAAAGGACGACCGTTGTGTAGGACTCCTGTTTCTGGAATTTAAAGCGGGGACAGAAAGAGCTCAAAATTTTTACCGGACTTCCTGGAGTATTTCTTCCAGAACCTTTATAAACCTCTCGTTTTGCTCCATTGTGCCCACGGTTACGCGCAGGTGGAAGGGCAGGTCGTATCCTCCGCAAGGGCGCACAATAACTCCTTTGTGAAGCAGCCTGTCCGAGATCTCCTTAGCTTTTTTGCCCGCTTCCAGGAGGATGAAGTTGGTGTAGCTCTTCACGTAGGAAAGACCAAGCCTTCGAAATTCGCCGTAGAGGTAATCCTTACCCTCGTTGACTGCCTTGACCGACAGGTGCACGAATTCCTCGTCCTCTAAAGCCTTTATCCCGGCCATCTGCGCCAGAATGTTGACCGCGAAGGGCTCCTTTACCCGGTTCAGGGTTTCAATGATTCCCTGGGAACCGATGCCATACCCCAGGCGCAGACCCGCCAGGCCGTAAGCCTTGGAAAAAGTCCTGAGGATGAGGACATTCTCCCTCCCCTCCCTGAGGTATTTAAGGGTGTCAGGAAAATCCTCAGAGCAGGCGAACTCAAAATAAGCTTCGTCAAAAACCACCAGGACACTATCCGGAACGCGCTCCATGAACTCCTCCACCTCTTTTGACCTGACCAGAGTGCCGGTGGGGTTGTTGGGGTTGCACACGAAAACTAAGGTTGTCCTCGACGTGATGGCGTCAAGCATTTCCCGAAGGTCCAGGCCGTAATCTTTGGTCGGAACCTTTACCATCTTCGCGCGCATGGCGCTGGAGAAAATATCGTACATGGGGAAGGAGTGCTTGCTTACCACGACCTCGCTTTTCTCGTCCAGGTAGGACATGCAGGTTACCAGGATCACCCCATCTGCTCCGTTGCCCACGATGATCCAGGAAGGGTCCATGTTCAGGCGCTTGGCCAGCGCTTGGCGGAGATCGTAGCTCTGACCATCCGGGTAAAAATAGACCAGTTCAATTCCTTCTCTGAGGGCTTCCACCGCTTTGGGCGACGGGCCCAGGGGGTTCTCGTTCGAGGCCAGCTTTACCACGCCGGTGAGGCCGAGCTCCCTTTCTACCTCCTTAACGGGCTTTCCCGGGACATAAGGCGCGACATTATCCAGTCCACGCTGAGGTTTAATCGGGCTCATCTTTTCTCTCCTTGTCTTTGATAATTCTTACGTCTCCTATCAAAACCCCCTTTTCAAGGAGGAAAACAGGGTTAAGGTCCATCTCCGTGATCTCCGGAAAGGAAAAGGGAAAAAGGGAAACTTTCTCCAGAAGGCCAGCGAGTGATTCCAGATCGCAGGGCTTCTGTCCGCGGGCGCCGGTTAAAAGCGGAGAAAACCTGGTATCCAGGATCATAGAAAGCGCCTCTTCCTTGTCCAGAGGTGCGAGGCGCAGAGAAACCTCGTGCAGGATCTCGGTGAAAATCCCGCCCAGGCCAAAGGCGATCACCGGTCCGAACTGTGGGTCCCTGTACAGCCCCACCAGGGCCTCGTGCAGCGGCCTTATCATAGGGTAAATCGTGACCCCGAGAAAGCTCTTTTTTCCGGCCACCTTTTTCAGTCTGGAGAAAGCCGCTTCAGCTTCCCTCTCGTCCTTCACGTTGAGGATCACTCCACCCAGGTCCGACTTGTGAAGGATCTGGGGCGAGACCACCTTCATGACCACGGGAAATCCTATGCTTTTTGCTCCTTCCAGTGCCTGATTCAAGTCTTGAGCGAAGCAAAATTCGGAAACGGGAAATCCGTTCTCCCTGAGGAAAGCCATGGCCTCAGGCTCAAGCGCCGGGGAGGATAAGGGGAGTGGTTTTTTCGAAGGAAGGGGAATCGGGGCCTTGCTCTTTTTCAGCCTCTCTTTGTTTCCCTCGTATTCCTGCATTCTGAAAATTACCCGGACAGCTCTTTCCCCTGTTACGAAGTTGGGGACCCCGTGCTCCTCGAGGTAGTGGACACCGCAAGCCACGGTTTTTCCCGCGAGGAAACTGGCCAGTATGGGTTTCTTTGTCTCTCTAAAAGCTTCCACCACTCCTCGGGCGAGGGCCACCGAATCCAGAAAGGGCGTGCCCACGTTAATGGCCACCGCGGCATCGTATTCCGGAAATTCCTCCATTTCCTTTAAGCCGAGGATCAGGCTCCGACGGAAGTTCTCCTCCGTTCCCTCCACCGTTAAATCCACCGGGTTTTTCAGGGAGCACCTTTCGGAGAGTATTTGAGCAAGTCTTTCCTTCAAGGTCGGCGTGGGCTCTGAGACCTCCAGGCCCAGCTCCTCCGCTTTGTCCGCTGCCAGCACTCCCGGCCCTCCAGAATTGGTAACGATGAAAACCTTTTTTCCCTTTACCGGAGGCAGGAAGGAGAAGCCCTTGCCCAGGTCGAACATCTCCTCGATGCTTTCCACCCTTATTGCTCCTGAGTCTTTGATTGCGGCATCAAAAACGGCATCCGAGCCAGCCAGGGAACCGGTGTGGGAAAGGGTGGCCCTCTGGCCCGCCTGTGATCGTCCCGCCTTTATTACTACCAGGGGCTTTATCCGGACAAGCTCCCTGATTGCTTTCAGAAGTTCCCTCCCGTGCCGTGCGCTCTCTAAATAGAGGGCTACCACTTTCGTCTCGGGATCCTCTCTCAGGTACTCAAGGAGCTCCAGATCGTCAATGTCCGCTCCGTTGCCGTAGCTCACGAACTTTGAGAACCCCAGGCCCTGCTCCTCAGCCCAGGAAAGCACTGCTCCTCCCAGAGCGCCGCTTTGCGAGATGAAAGCAGTATGACCTGCAGGCGGCCTGGTCTCTAAGGTGGCGAAGAGCCTGTGGCTGGTGTTTACAATGCCCGCGCAGTTTGGACCCACGAAGCGCAGGGAGAACTTTCGGGCTACCTGGAGCAGCTCCTTTTCTCCCTCGTGATTTCCTATTTCCGAAAATCCAGCGGAGATGATCACGGCCGTTTTCACACCGTTTTTTCCGCAGTCCTCAAGCACTTCCTTCACAGTGGGAGCGGGCGAGGCGATCACCATGAGATCTACCTTTTCTCCTATTTCCCCTGCGGAGCGAAAGCCTGGAACGGAAAAAACTCCCTGTCCCTTGGGGTTCAGGGCGTAGACTCTCTCAAAACCCCCCTCCAGAAGCTGCTTGATCAGGAAATAACCCAGCTTTCCCTCGGAGGCCGATCCGGCCACAGCCACCGAGTGTGGGTAGAAAAGCTCTTTAAGGCTCATATTTCCAGCTCATAACCTGCTTTAAGAGCGTATAAGTTTCTTGAGGCAAACCTCTGCCAGCGATTCTTCACCGCCTCCTCCACAGTAGTCAGGGATACCACTTTCCCCAGGGATGCCTGTTTCAAGGCGATCCCCAGGAGGAAAATGTTGTCCGCGACAGGCTTTCCCTCGTATTCCGGAAGAAGGGATGGGTCAACCACAATCAGGTTCCCCAGCGCTTTCTGAACCTGCTCCTTTACGACCTCAATCTCGGGGTAGGAAGCCTGGCCGAGCATCACCGCCGTAGGAGCCCAGACGAAATCCCAGAGCAGAAAATCTCCTCCTGGTTTCAGGAACCTCACCGCCTTCAGGGCCTCCGATCTCTCCATCGCCAGCACGAAATGGGCGCCCTTTTCGGGAATGCTTGGCCCCACCAGCTCTTTTCCTATCCTGAGCTGAGCCTTCACGAATCCTCCCCTTTGTGCCATCCCCTTTGTGGGGTAAAAGTTTACCGGGATTCCCTGAAGGTTGGCCGCCTGGGAGATAATTTCCCCGATGGTGAGGATTCCCTGCCCACCAACCCCCACCAGATAAACGTTGTACGGTAATTTCACTTCCTGGGTGGCATCCTTCATAGTCAAACCGCCTCTTTTTCCAGAGCCTTATAGCCGCAGGCGAAAGTGCAAAGGCCGCAGCCGTTGCAAAGGGCCTGATCAATCTCTATGGTTTTCTCCCCAATGTTTAAAGCAGGGCAGCCAGTTATGGTGACGCACGCCTTGCAGAGGTTGCACTTTTCCGCAATCACCTTTACCTTTCCTGCTTTTTCCTTTCTCCTTAAAGCCTGGATCGCGCACTCCCTCCTCGAAAGGATCACCTTTACTTGAGGGAGTCTCAGGGCTTCCAGAATCACCGAGGTCATTTTAGGGTAATCGTAAGGGTCAACGACCCAGAAGTGCTCCACTCCCAATCCAGAAATCAGCTTCTCTAAGTCCACCCTCCTTGACCCTTCAGGCTGTAAATCCTCTTTAGTTCCTGGATTGACCTGCATTCCGGTCATCGCTGTCCAGCCGTTGTCCATAACGATCACGGTCAGGGGCACTCGGTGCTGAATGGCGTTGATCAGGGGAGGAATTCCGGCATGGAAGAAAGTGGAATCCCCGATTGTGGCGATAACAGGTGAATTTATTCCCGCGTACACGTAGCCCTGGGCGATGCCGATGCTCGCCCCCATGGAGACTTCGTTCCAGACAGTGTTAAAGGGAGGGTTCATCCCTAAGATAGTGCAGCCGATGTCCCCCGTGACCATCACCTGGTCCCTTTTGAGTCCTGACTTCCTGATTGCCTGGTTTATGGCCATAAAAGTGCCCCGATGAGGGCAGCCGGCGCAAACAGTTATCGGCCGGGGGCAGGCCAGCTTTTCCGCGGGGATACCTTGATAAAGCTCAGGAGGTATATTCAGACCAAGGGCTGTGCTAATCCCCTTCACAACTTCCCTGACGCTGTAATCCCCGACCCTCTCGAGAGTTCCATCTAACTTTCCTACTACCTTCCTGTTCAACCCCAGCCTCTGGGTCTCGACGATCAGGAATCTTTCCAGATGAGGCTCGAGCTCCTCCAGGACCAGGATGGTTTCCGAGTTCTCAAGCAAAGCCCTGGCCTCTTCCGCGGGGAAGGGATTGACGGAAGCCACTTTCAGCACGGAGACGCTCTCTGGGTCCAGTCCAAATTGAGAGGCGAGGCAAAGACCTTCCTCAAGGTAGGCATAGCTCACTCCGCTTGCCAGAATTCCCAATCCGCCCTTTTTCCCCGAGAGAGAAAAGGAGTTAAGCCCCATCTCCTTGATCGTTTCCCGGGATTTCTCTAGGCGCTGGAGCAGGTCCCTGTGCTGGGCCATGCAGATAGCAGGGCCAGCTTTGGTGTATTTCTGAATGTCCTTTTCCAGCACCACTTCTCTTTCCACAGAGACAAAATAAGGCTTTTTCAGATTTAGGGCGGCGTGGGACTGGGATACGGCGGTGGTCAGTCTCAGGAAGACCGGGCTTCTCGTCTTCTCCGAAAGCTCAAAAGCCTGGGGCACAAGCTGGTAGGTTTCTTTTACCGAACAGGGCTCAAGCATCGGCAAATCCGCCATAAAGGCGAAACCCCTGGTGTCCTGTTCGGCCATCCCCGCGCTCACTCCCGGATCGTCACCAACGTAAATTACCAGGCCCCCCTTGATTCCCGAATAGGCGATGGAAATCACGGAGTCGAAAGCCACGTTCAGTCCGGACATCTTCATGGTGACAAGGGCCCTCTGACCTGCCCATGCCGTTCCGGCGGCGATCTCAAACGCTACCTTCTCGTTCGTGCTCCACTCGA
>Ga0315280_10002668_pt1 | contig 28571 bp, 19 predicted proteins | sample YL17G06_40_MG_FD_203697 | JGI IMG/M metagenome (GOLD analysis project Ga0315280, IMG submission 203697) | Sediment microbial communities from Yellowstone Lake, YNP, Wyoming, USA - YL17G06_40 | ecosystem: Environmental > Aquatic > Freshwater > Lake > Sediment | place: USA: Wyoming | collected... | reverse complement strand
CACGGCATAGAAGAGCGGAGTGTAATAGTCGGGTGGGTTCTTGTTGGGGTCCGCGCCGTGTTCCAGCAGCATCTCGGCGGCCTGAGGATCCGCCTGCTCGATGGTCGTGATCAGAGCCGTCACGCTACGTGGGCGGCACGCATCGGGGTCGGCTCCGTGTTCCAGAAGCAGCTTCGCGACATCAAGGTGACGGTTGAGCACGGCAAGTTCGACCAGGGGGCAGCATTCCGATCCGGACACGGACGGATCGGCGCCTGCCTCCAAGAGAATGCGTACGACCTCAACATCACCTCCTGCAACCGCGTCCTCCGTCGGAGTCATCCCGTCACAGCCGGATTCCTCCAGGTCGGCGCCCATCTCGACGAGGGCGGGGATCGACAGCAGACGATGGCGTGATATGGCCGTCTCGATCGGAGTCTGTTGCCTTCCGCCGCGATCGTCGGGGTCTACACCTTGGCTGACGAGGTACCGTATCACTCCGGGTTGGTCACTGTCGGCCGCGATGGTTATCAGATTCCCGCCCGTCTCGTTCTGCCAGTCAGTGAGCGACACGCCCAGGGCCGCCCTTACGCGCAGCCCGAGTACATCCCCGGACAGCGCGGCATTGACGGCTGTGCGGTGCATCCACACTACGCAGGACGCTATCGAAGCGACGAGCCCAAGAGCCATCACCGCTACGCAGCCGTAGCGCGTCCCACGGGTGGACCAGATGCCGATCATGTCGTGCTCACCCCCTTGGCCCGGCTGAGTACCTCGCCGATGAACCCCTCGGGATCCTCCATGTACGGCGGCAGCCGGCAACGTCTTCGCTTGGTCGCGCGGATGATCACGTGCGCCTCGCGCAACCCACGTCCGGACAGGCAGGCCCCGATCACCTCGTCCCACGACGTGCGGACGGTGCGAGTGGCCAAGCAGCCGATCAGGCGCAGCTCGAGGACGTCATCGGCGACGGTCGCGCCCGCCCAGCCCTGCATGGCGGCTATGGCGCGTCGGTCTAGCACGAAACGGGTCACTGAGCTCGCCAGAAGGCCGAGGCAGACGACCATCATGCCGACCGGCCAATAGACGTAGTCGAAAACGTTGCAGGACAGGTCTGTCGTGTACTCCTCGGAGTGCTTGAGGATGTCGTGCTCGGCCAAACCGGTACGGATGCTGAAGTACTGCCTGAGCGCCCACACGAGCAGGATCAGGATAAGGGGTCCGCGGGCCCACGTGAGTGTGACCGCGAGATCGCGCGGCGGATTGTGCCTGTAGACTGCGGTCTCCGGCACGCGCGCCACCCCCTTGCGCACGATGTTGCAGATGCACCAGTTTGTTCGCGGCTCTGGGCAGAACCGCCTGCCGGGGTCTCACTCCCTCCCCCCGCCCTCGGGGGCGAGGACTCGGGTGCGCGGGCGCCTGCATCGCGAGTGCGTCGTGGCGCTGGCCTCTCGCCCACGAACCGCCGACTGCGGCAGCCGAGACGGCTGCCCCACACGGAGTCTGCTGCGAAGGAGCCCGGCCCGGGCCAGCGGAATGCACCGGCGCAGGACCTGCCAGCATGTCGCCCGAGTGGTCGGTGGACTCGCAGAAGGGACGAACCGATGAGACCCCTCGCTCTTGCCTCCATAGCTCTTCTCCTTGTGGCGCTCTCCTTCGGCTGCACCCCTCAAGCCGCACCGCCCGGAGACGGCGGCGATGGTGGCGATGGTGGCGACGGGGACGGCCAGGTCCCCGCCGGTCTGGTTCAGCCGGCCAACCTCGTGTACCGCGGGGCATTCCGACTGCCCGATGCGTCGGGCGGTTCGGACTGGACGTGGAGCGGCGACGCGGCCGCCTACTACCCCGGCGGCGACGCGGGTGGGCCCGCGGACGGCTACCCGGGCTCCATCTACGGGACCGGCAACGACCTCCAGAAGCAGGTCTCCGAGATCACCATCCCGGCTCCTGTGATCTCTGCCGCCCACAACGTGGACGAGCTCAACACGGCGACCACGCTCCAACCGTTCACCGATGTGCGCGCGGGCGTCGGCAACCTGGATGTGTACCAAGAGGTCATCCGCACCGGGCTCGCCTATCTTCCCGCCCAGGGCGCGCAGACGACCGGCAAGCTGTACCTCTGCTGGGGCCAGCACTTCCACGAGACGGAGGCGGAGCAGCAGCCGACGCACATGTGGTGCGAGCTCGACCTCACCGGCTCGCAGGGCGCTTGGCGCGTCGGCGACCTCTCCCTCTACCGCGTGAACGACTACATGTGCGACATACCGGCGTCGTGGGCCGAGGCGAACACCCCGGGGCTGCGCCTGGCGACCGGGCGCTTCCGCGAAGGTGGCTGGGGCGGACAGGGCCCGAACCTCTCCGCCATAGGGCCCTGGAACCGCGGGAACCCTCCGCCCGACGGCACCGTGCTGGACGCCACGCAGCTACTGGGCTACTCGAACGTCTTGGACGATCCCCAGCCGTACCACGTCCTGGACAACTACCAGAACTCTGACAACTGGAGGGGCGTCGCATGGCTCACGACCGCGGACAGCGCCGCGGTTGTGTTCGTCGGCACCAAGGGCACCGGCGACTGCTGGTACGGCCTGCCCGATGGGACCATCTGGCCTGACGAGCCGCCCTTCCCTGAGGACCCACTGAACCAGCGCGGATGGTGGAGCACGGCATATCTCGCGCAGATGCTGTTCTATGACCCGTCGGACTTCGCGGCGGTGGCGGCAGGGACGATGGAGCCGTGGGAGCCGCAGCCGTACGCGACGTTGGACCTTACCGATCACCTGTTCAACGTCACAAGCACCCAGCAAGAGGACCTGCTCGGCGAGTGTTGCTTCGACCGTGAGAACGGGCACCTCTATGTGTTCGAGATCTTCGGCGACGGCGACAAGCCGCTCGTGCATGTGTGGGATGTGACATAGGCGCCGCCTAGGCCGCGAGGTGCGACACCAGTATCCTGACGCCGATCGCCGCAAGGACCAGGCCGCCGGCGACCTGCGCGTAGCGGCCCGTGCCGACCTTGCCGACGCGGCCCAGCATCATCCCGAGAATCGTCATCCCGGCCGCGAAGAGACCTATGACGACGCATGGCGTCCAGATGCCGATCTCCATCACCGACAGGCTCAGGCCGACAGCCATCGCGTCGATGCTTGTCGCTACGGACAGCACGACGAGCGACATACCCTTGGTCGGGTCGCCCTCCACTTTGCCGCCGTCGTGGTGAAGCCCGGCCCAGATCATCTTCCCGCCGATGTATGCGAGGAGTCCGAAGGCCAGCCAGTGGTCGAAGCTCCGGATCAGCGAGCGGGACAGCTCTCCCGCGCCCCAGCCGACGATGGGCATCATGAACTGGAAGAAGCCGAAGTGGAAGGCAAGCCTGAAGAACTGCCGGCCCGACGGCTTACCTAGGGTGAGCCCCACCGCGATGGCGACCGCGAACGCGTCCATCGCGAGTCCGAACGCGGTACCGATGATGGTGAGCAGCGTTGACATAGCGCTCCCGAGCCGACGTTTCGAGCCGGCTCAGGTTACCATGTTCACGCAGGTGTACACGGGCGACCTGCCGGTCGCACCCTACGACATGCCTCCGCTTCGCGGCTTGGGCGCATGGCCATGCGCCCGCAACGACCGGCGGCCCCAGAGGGCAGGCCCTCGGGCGCCCGCTGAAGAAGCCGAGGTTGCGGCATTCGATCGTGCCGGTGGCGGGCACGCGCCAGCCGGGAGGGCTCTTGAACAGACTTCGTCTCAAGCCTGAACCCATCGACCGGGTCCTGGGACCGTTTCATCGGTTCATAGAGACCGAGTGCTCCGCGGGCATCGTCCTGCTCGCCAGCGCCGTTGCCGCGCTCGTGTGGGCGAACAGCCAGTGGAGCGCGCAGTACCACTCCCTCTGGGACACCGAGCTCACCGTCGCCCTGGTGGGGCCAACCGCCTTTGCGTTCGAGATCGCGGAGTCGCTCCGGGCCTGGGTGAACCACGCCCTGATGGCGCTGTTCTTCTTCGTCGTCGGGCTCGAGATCAAGCGCGAGGTGCTCGTCGGCGAGCTGTCGTCCCGTCGCCAAGCGGCTCTCCCCGTGACAGCGGCGCTCGGCGGGATGCTCGTCCCCGCACTGCTGTTCCTGGTCGTGAACCGCGGCGGGGAGGTGCGCGGCTGGGGCGTGCCGATGGCGACCGACATCGCCTTCGCCGTGGGTATCCTGGCGCTCGCCGGCGGCCGCGTGCCGCTCGCCGCGAAGGTGTTCCTCATGGCCTTCGCGATCGCCGACGACATCGGCGCAACGCTTGTCATCGCCCTGTTCTATACCGAGCACGTCTCATTGAACGCTCTAGCGCTCGCCGGATGCCTGTTGGCGGTGATGGCCTACCTCAACTGGGCGGGAGTTCGCAACACATTGGTCTACGTGCTGCTCGCCGCTGGCATGTGGCTCGCGTTCATGAAGTCCGGCGTGCACCCAACGATCTCCGGCATCCTGGCCGCGATGGCGATCCCGGCCCGCTCGCGCGTGAGCCGGGTCGACCTGGTGGCCTCGATGCGCGAGCTTCTGGACCGCTTCGAGGAGGCCGACACCGGTCGCGGCGGAGTCCTCGTGAACTCGGAGCAGAGAGCGATGCTGGAGGAGATAGAGCACATCAGCTTCCAGGGTCAGACGCCGCTTCAGCGCATTCAGCACATCGTTCACCCGTGGGTCAGCTTCGTCGTCATGCCTCTGTTCGCGCTGGCGAACGCGGGCGTGCCGTTGCGCGACGCGGGCGCGCTCGCCGAGCCGGTGACGCTCGGCATCGTCCTGGGCCTCGTGATCGGCAAGCCGCTCGGGATAGTGGCCTTCGCATGGCTCGCGGTGAAGGCCAAGCTGGCTGCGCTTCCGGCAAGCGTCACCTGGCGCCATATCCTCGCCCTGGGCGCCCTCGGGGGCGTCGGCTTCACGATGTCGCTCTTCGTGGCCGGTCTGGCCTACGAGGCTCCCGGGCCTCACGCAATGGCCAAGGTCGGGATCCTGGCGGGCTCCCTCATCTCAGGCGTGCTGGGGCTCCTGTTGCTGCGTCGGCTGAGCGTCACCACACCCCGGGCCCCGGCGTCCGGTTGAGCGGCTCCGGGCTCGGCTTCTCCGACAACGTCCCCTGGCGCCTGTAGAGCGGGTGCGGGCCGTCGGCGCCATAGTAGAGCCGCACGGGGCGGTCCACTAGGTGCGAGCGCCCCTCTCTCGCGTTGTCCGCGGGCTCGATGCTCAGCACTGTGCTTCCGCGCCACCTCACCGTGTAGATGTACTGCTGGAAGCCCTCGTTTCCGATGATGACGGTCTCGTCGGCCTCGGCCAGCGGGTAGCGGAACACCGCCGTCGAGCTGGCTTCCAGTGGCTCGGTCACCACGTAGCACCCCTCCTCACGTAGGCTGAGCTGCCGCCCGAGGCAGGTCGCGGCCACGTCGCCCATCCGGGAGAACCCCGGCACTCGCAGGGCAACGCGCAGGCGCTTCGCGACGGTGACCTCGACCCGGCCTTCGTGGGGTTCGAGGCAGCGCACCTCAGCCTCCGGCAGAGCGCGGTCGAGCAGCAGGTTGACGCGCACGGTGTCGCGCTCGACCCGAGCCGCGTGCTGCCACGCCAGATATAGCGCCTTGGGCCCCGACGGGCCGCAGCAGTTCTGCAGCGCGCGCACCTTGCGGAGGAAGACAGGCGCGAGGCCCTCGTCCTTGATCCACCCGGCGGGGAGGAACTCGTCGTAGGCGAGGATGTGGTTCGGGGAGCTCCAGCCCGCGTAGGCGCCGATGACCTTCTGTTGAAGCCCTTCCCGGAGGACGAGGCCCTCGTCGCGAGCGTCCCGCCTCTCGGGAAGCCAGTCGCCGTGGCGGACGCGGCTCTCGACGAGGTGATTGCGCACCGCGAGCTCAGCGTCGTCGTAGCAGTCACCCTTGCCTACGCGGCCGAGTGCGAGCGCGAGGTGGATGTAGTCCATCAGGCAGCAGGTCTCGCAGCCGATGACGTCGTCGTCGCGCTCGGCCAGCTCGGGCACGAAACCGAACCGAGTTGAGCGCTCGCGTATTACGAGGAAGACGCGCTCCATGAAGTCGATCGCGTGCTCGTCTTCGAGCAGCCGACCCGCCTCGACCAGCCCGGCCGCCAGGTAGAGCTGCGAGTGCACGTGCCCGGCGAAGCTGCCATCAGGGCGGAAGGGCGACTTTCCGTCCGCGAGGGCCTTCAATGCTCGCTCGAGGTAGCTCCGCGCGGCCGGCCAGCCGAACGCTTCGTACGCACGCGCCATCGGCCGATGAAGCATCAGGTCGAACGGATTGGCGGACATGTCGACACCGGCGAGGGCGTCGACCAGCCTCTTGAGCCGGCCTTCGGCTTCGGTATCCGAGTCCCCGATGGCCCTCGCCAGCAGGGCGGCCATGATGAGCGCGCTCTCCACGAGCTGCACCTCATGGCGCGTGACCTCCGTTTCGGGACGCCAGAAGAGGCCGTCACGCTCCTGCAGCGCGTAGATGCGCCCGAAGAACGCGTCCTCGGTGGCGACCTGCCGGCCGGTCATGTGCCTCAGCAGCACGCACGTCTCCGCCGAGCGGCTGGGGACGTCGAGGAAGTCGGGCCAGTCGTGCACGGCCTCGGCGGGGTCGGTGAGGAAGACGTCGAAGTAGGTGTACCCGGTCGCCGGGTCGACCAGGTTCTCGAGGTAGTTGAAGGACTCCAGCGCCTCGCGCTCGAGGTTCAGTGCCACCACTCCCGCCTCCTCGCCAGCCTGTCCGGGCGGGGGCTTCCGAGGGCCGCTGCACCTGACCTGCAGGCCAACTCCGCCCGGGAGAGGGGTAGGTTCGGGCAATGGGCTTAAGCCCATTGTCTGTGAGGGCGGGCCGGATGGGGCTGCGCCCCATGCGGCCCCTCCGACGGACCACACGCGAAGGTCAGTGTGCCCGGCTGAGCGAAGGCGCATCAGGCATCACAGCACTCGCTAGGAGGTCGATCACCGTGGGTGAAGTCGGCAGCAACATCAGGTTCGTCCGGTCGGTGCGCACGCCAAGCTCCGAGAAGTACACCCTTACAGACGGCGACGAGGCAGTTCTGGGCATTCTGGACCTGCACTTCACCGCCACCACCTCCGGCGAGTACATCCATGGCTCGCTCGTGATGCTGGGCGGTCTCGAGGAGGAGGACGAGCAGCGCGTCGTCGAGCTGATCAACGAGGAGATCGTCGAGAGCTACTCGCCCGACTGGGCCAGGGCCGAGTTTGTGCTCGAGGTCTACTCGGGCAAGCGCATTTCGACCTACTCCGACTCCGAGCTTAGCGACGAAGACGACGAGTTCGACGATGACGAGGAGTTCTAGAGCGTGGCGGTAGCGGCGGACAGCCGGGCCGGCCGTCGCACCAGGTGCTCGCGGTGGAAGAACTGGCTGGGCTCGTACGCCTTCATCGCGCCGAACTTCCTCGGGTTCCTGGTCTTCGTGCTCCTGCCTGTCGTAGCCGCGCTCGTTCTCTCGGCGTACCAATGGGACGTCGTCAGGCCGGTCGGCACCGCCAAGTCGGTGGGCCTCGCGAACTTCGCGAAACTGGTCGGCTTCAAGGTGCAGAACGGGCTCATCGTTGCGAGCGATGAGCGCTTCTGGCAGTACCTCTACAACACCATCTTCCTCATGATCGGCATCCCGATCGGTATGGCCGGGAGCCTGTTCCTCGCAATCGTCCTCAATCAGAAGCTCCGGGGCATGACCTCCTATAGATCGGTCTACTTCCTTCCGTCGATCCTGCCGGCGGTGCCCGTATGCCTCCTGTGGCAGTGGCTCCTCAACTCGCAGTGGGGCCTCCTCAACGCGGCGATCAGGCCGCTAACCGGCGCGAGCCCGGCGTGGCTCGACAACCCGCTTCTCGCCAAGCCGGCGTTCATGATCATGGGGATCTGGGGCGGCATCGGCGGCTACAACTGCCTGCTGTACCTCGCCGGCCTGCAGGGCATCCCGAAGGACCTGTACGACGCCGCCGAGATAGATGGCGCCGGCTGGTGGCACCGCCTGCGCCACGTCACGCTGCCGCTGCTTGGCCCGACGACCTTCTTCATCAGCATCATGAGCATCATCGGGGGCTTCCAGGGCGGCTTCACGCAGGCGTTCCTGATGACCCAGGGCGGCCCAGCCGGTTCCACTACGACGCTGATGTACTTCATCTACCAGAACGGGTTCCAGTGGTTCAAGATGGGCTACGCGGCGGCGATCGCGTGGGTGCTGTTCCTGCTGGTGTTCGGCTTCACGCTGATAACATACAAGCACGGGGGGAAGAGGGTGCACACGCTGTGAGGACTGGGCGACGGGACTACTGAGGCTCTTGCAACCGGTGTACCCTCGAGCCGTCGACCCTGAGGAGCGCGTTGTGTGCGCGTCACGAAGGGCGGCGGCCCCGGAGACCCCAGTCCGCCGCCCTTCGTGACGGTCGCTTCGCTCCCTCCTCAGGGACGACGGACCGGTATGGCGGACCTACACCATTTGGGCAGTCGCCATTAGAGACCGGAGGCGAGTGTGATGCGCGCGTGCGTCGCCATCGTAGTTGCTGTGTTCCTCGCGGCGCCGACTGCCGGCGCGGCAAAGATCGGCTTTGTGGATCCTTCAGCCCGACCGGGCCTCGAGGGCGCCGACGGCTTCGGGCCGCGCAATGCGGCCGCCTTCGCGTTCGCCGCGACCCAAGGCGAGGCGGCCCGTCTGGCCCCGCAGCAAGCCGGCGGGTGGCTCGGAACAGACGGACGCATCCAGGCCCCGGAAGAGTTCGACCTCGTCTGGTTTCACCAGGGCGACGACCCCGCCACCACGCGGCTCTCGCCTGAGGAGCAAGCCGATCTCAACGGCTACCTAGAGGGTGGCGGCTCTCTCCTGCTCACAGGCGCCGCCGGGGTGCTTCTGAACGAGCTGGGCATCGAGGAGACGCCGCTCCGGGTCTTGAGCACCACCGATGCCGCCTATCTGTCGGGCATCGTCGTGCCCGAGGAGCGCCGCTCGCACCCCATCTTCACCGGGCTCGACGCCACGCGGCCGATCCTGCTCACCTCGCTTGGCGGGAACGCGCTGGCGGACTTCTACGGGACAGGCGGGCCGCACGGCGAGTTGCTCGCCGAAGGCAATGCCGGCCTCGGCGAGCGCCCGCTCGTGGAGTATCGCGTCGGCAAAGGCCACGTGGTTTTCGTTGGCTGGCGGCTGCCTGACTTCACGACCGCGGAAGACGAGTACCGCCCCAATCTCGAGCGGCTATTCGGGAACATCATCGCCTACCTGGCCCAAGCGTGCACGAGCCGAGGGACCTTGGCCCGGCCCGCTGGGAACGCAACCTACGCGCGGGTCCTGGGTGTTCCCTTCCTGCGCGCCGACCAGCCTGAGGACCTGGAAGTTCCCGCCGCCGGCGGGGCTTGCGCGGTCACGCTCTCGAACCAGGCGGCACCCGACGGGGATCACGAGGTCGGCGGGCTGCACGTCTCCGAGCAGGCGGTCGCGGGTGACACGGTCATCGCCCGCAGCGTGCTCGCGCTGACGCTGACCTCGCGCGAACGCCCGGTGGCCACGTTCGTGGAAGCCCGCGAGGTGGAGCGGCAGGCGGACGAGCGTGCCGACCGCGAGCTGATCGGCAACCTCCAGGTCATCGCCCCGACGGTTCGTTTCGGCACCGGCCCGGTTCAACCACTGAACATGGTCGAGCCCGAGCAGAGCGTGCTCCTCGGGCGGTCACCGTTCATGGCACCCGGCGACGGAAGGGGCGACATCACTCCCGAGTACGAGCCGGTCGAGGATGGCGGCTTCCGCATCTCGGGCAGCCGTAAGACGCTGAACAGGCCGATCGTCCAGGGGCAGAACCGGGTCATCACGGGCGACGCGCCGCTCTTCAAGATGGACACCCTCACTGGGCAGGGGTGCTACAGCGCGGATCGCATCTTCCCGCTCTGGCCACGACCCGAAGCCGCAGCCGGCGGGGCGTCAGTGTCATTAGGCACCTTGAGGCTCGGCGTCGCCGATGGCGATACAGTCCGATGGCTGGACGAGCTCGCGGGCGTGACCACGACATTCCGGCCCGGCTACACCGAGTACTCGGTCTCCGGGCCCGCCGCCGAGTGGACAGCCCAGATCGTGGCTGCGCCGGCTCCGACTGGCAACGGGATGCTATGCCGCGTCGAGTTCGACCGCGACGTGCGGCTCGTGTGGCGATTCGGCGGCGTGTGGTGGCAGCCACAGGAGGACAACGCCAACAAGGTCGATCTGACCGGCGGGCGGGTGGCCATCACTGAGCCCAACCTACCGAACGGCGTGAGCTTGGCAGCCTGGGACGGGCACGGCGACGGCCGGATCGAGGAGCAGCCGTACGGCCAAGAGGCCGTCTTCACGGCCTCCGAGGCGCAGAGCGTGTATCACGTCAGCGCGACCTGGGGCGTCACGACGTATGACGAAGCTCGCGCGCGGGCGACGATGGACCGCCTCGACACGTGGGCAACGGCGGGGTGGGCGCCTGTTTCGCGCGACAAGCTGAAGCGAGAGTGGTTCGACTGCTACGTCGGCGGGGCCCTGCACCCGGAGGCGCGCCTCGACGAGCTTGCGGCCGACCCCGAGCCCGCGCTCCGAGCCGTGCGCGACCGGTGGGACGCGCGCCGAGCGGAGTTCCAGGTCCGCACGCCGGACCCCCAGCTCAATGCGCTCGCCAACTGGGTCCGATGCCTAAGCGAGTACCACCGGATGGGCCCCGGGCTTGTGCTCGGCGCCTTCTACTGGCAGATGTACTCGCACATTTCCACGGGCTGGTACGGGAAGCAATGGGGCGGCGACCACGATGCGCTGGCGGACTGCCTGCGACTATACGGGGCCATGCAGTCCGATGACGGTTCTGTCCGGTGGGTCTCACCATCGCTTGCGGCCTTCGACGCCGAGAACAACACGCCGTACTGGGTCGATCAAGTGTGGTGGCACTACGCGTGGACAGGTGACTTGGAGTTCCTTCGTGAGTTGTGGCCGTCAGTTCGCAAGGCTGTGGAGTGCCAGCGCAAACGCAACGACCCGGACGACGACGGGCTCTTCCGCGACTGGTACGAGTACTGGAACTGCGACTCCAACGGGAAGGGCCCGAAGGCCGCCGCCTCGAGCGCGATGTCGTGGGCGATGCTCGACCGGGCGGCCCGCATTGCCGATGTGCTGGGCGAGGACGACGCGGCCTCCCAGTACCGGGCACTGGCTGACCGGACGCGCGAGCGCATCATGGCCGAGCTGTGGCGCGAGGACAAAGGGCGGCTCGGCAGCATCGGCGCCGACGGGATCTGGCGTGGACATCCGCAGACATGGGAAGAGTACCTCGCCATCAACGCGGGCCTGCTCAGCCCGGACCAGGGCCGGCAGGCCATGCGCTGGCTCGCGGCGCGCTACGGCTTTGAGCCACAGCCCGGTGTGCATCTGCTGGCTTGCAGCGACTGGTATCCGATCCGGTGGAGCAACCAGTGGGTCCCGACCGGCGACACTTGCCTCGCGGCACTCGCGGGCATGAGGTGCGGCGATCAGGACCTCTGGTGGCCGTACCTCAAGACGGTCGTAGGGTCGGCCTTCAAGAGCGAGTTCCCGGGTGTCAACATGGGGATCTCCAACGCGGGTGCCGGCGGAGGGGATCGGGAGGACGTGGATTCGGAGGATCCGCACATCCACGCGATCGTCCGCGGGCTGTTCGGCATCGAGCCCGCCGTCCACGAGGGACGAATCGACATCCAGCCGGCTTTCCCGTCGGATTGGGCTGACGCGTCGATTGTCACGCCTGACATCAGCTACGAGTACCGCCGCGAGGGCGACACGGCCACCTTTACCGTCCATACGTCGCGGCCGCTCGTGAAGCGCATACGACCCAACCTGACCGGCCGGGAGGTCGAGACGCCCGCGGAGACGGACTCGGTCGTCGTGGCGCCGGTGGGGCCCACGCTCGAGCCGCCGGGCGAACCCGAACCGCGTCCGGTGCTGCGCGACATCACCGGTGGCGAGGTCGATGCGGAGGCGGCCTCGCCCGGCGCGCCTATCACCGATGACCAGGCGGCGCGGCTCGTCCTCTTCGATCTGGGCGGCTCTTCCAACCAACCGGCCGAAGCCCTGGGCGACACGGCGTTCGTGTTCGACTACTCGGACAGCCCGCAGCCGGTGGCGAGCTGGTGGGGCAACCCGCGCATCACGCTGGGGCCGTCGCCGCGAGCCCTGCGCACGCCCGGTGGGGTGGTGTTCCTAACCGCGGGCCGCCCGCGCCCGGGACTGGGCGATCCGCTGAATAACCTGCTCATGCTCTCGAGCTGGGCGCCGCAGCCGGTGCCGGCGACCGCGACGCTCGACCTAGGCCTGCGGTGCGAGAGACTGTGGCTGCTGCTGGCCAGCTACGTCCACCCGATGAAGAACTACGTGCCCAACGGCGAGGTGGTCCTGCGCTACGACGACGGCACCGAGGACGTCACCTCTCTCGTGCCGCCGTACAACCTAGACTGCTGGTTCCAGCACTTCAGCCTCGAGGGCGCGCCCGTCGCCTGGGGGCGGATCGACTGGGGCGGAGGCACTTTCGTTCACACGGGGCTCTCACGCGCGCACGCTGACGCGCTGCCGATCGCTTGCGATCCCGCGAAGACATTGCTGTCGGTCGAGATCAGGGCGACGTGCAGCGAGGGGGTGCTGGGCGTACTCGGGATGACCGCGCTCAGGCCGGAACAGTAAGGGGCGACCCGTTCAGCCCACAAGTCGGCGTAGGCACGTATGGTGCTCCGCATCGTCGAAGAGGGCCCGAACGGGTATGACGAACCCATCCACGGCGACGCTGGCTAGCTCGCCGGTGCCGGACTTCATGCGCAGCTTGTACTCGTCACCCTCTAGGACGTACTGCTCGACGGCCTCAGCATCTGGATCGATGATCCAGTACTCTGTCACACCGTGCGCGGCGTAGTCCTCGAACTTAACGCCACGATCGATGGCTTCGGTGCTCTCAGAGAGCACCTCCACCACCAGGTCAGGAGCGGGGAACCGGGTCTGATCAGGGGTGAACTGGCCAGCCTTCTCGGCCCGAAAAAAGCACACATCCGGCTCGTAGTCGTTGCGGGTAAGGGACACCATCACCTTCTCGGAGCCCGCCGCTCCTAGTCCCCTGCGCCTCACGTAGGGCAGTAGCAGCGACGTCACACGATCGGTGCACTGCGTGTGTGCCCACCGTGCCGGCGACTGCATGACAGCCTCCCCATTGATGAACTCCCACTTGCCGTCCTCGATGACCTTATCGATGAAGCCCTGCCGTCGGCGGGCCTCGTCGGCAAGAGCCTCTTCAAGCCGACGCATGTGCCTCGGCAGCAGGGGGGATCTAAGCAGGGGTTCTAGGATCGTCTCTGTCATCTCGGACACCGCCGGTGCGCTCCTGCTACGCATGATAGCATAGACCGGGGGCAGGGCCACCTAGCCCGGATTATGCACGTGAGAAGTTGAGATCAGAAGCATGAGAGGCGGCGGTTCCGCCCGTATCAAGGGTTGAGTAAACGCTCTTGGTGCCGGAGGAGGCCGCCTCACATGCGTACAGAGTGTTGTGATCAGGTCGAGCTCGATCTCCTTCCTCGGAAGCGGGTTGTTGCGAAGTTCGATGGCGGGCAGCTGACATCAGACGCGGGGCTTGCGTTGGTGGCGGAGCTGGATCGTGGGCGGGGTCTGACGCGACGGCTGGCGAAGTGCTTGGTTGACCGTCGTGATCGGTCGAAGATCGAGCTAACGCAGCTCGAGCTGTTGCGGCAACGGATCTACGGGATTGTGGCCGGCTACGAGGACGGGATCGATCACAACACCCTACGAGCCGATCCGATGCTGAAGATCGCCGCGGAGCGGGCACCCCTCTCGGATCGCGATCTGGCCTCGCAGCCGACGCTCTCGCGGTTCGAGAACGGAGTGACCCGCCGAGAGCTCATCGCTCTGGCTCAGGCGATCGTGGATGACTTCGTGGCAGGCCATCGGAGGAAGCCGCCCCGCGAGATCGTTCTCGACTTCGACGCCACCGACGATCCCACCCACGGGCAGCAGGAGCTCGAGTTCTACCACGGCTACTACGGCCGCCACTGCTACCTGCCGCTGCTGGTGTTCGCGAGCTGTGACGGGGGTGTGCAGGAGCCGATCGCCGGGGTGCTGCGTCCCGGGAACAGCGGGGCGGCGAGAGGGGTTCCGGGTATCTTGAGGCGGATCGTCAGAACCCTCGCGCAAGCGTTCCCCAAAGCGAGCTTGGTGTTCCGCGGCGACTCAGGGATGGCCGGGCCCGCAACCTACGAGATGGCCGAGAAGCTCGGTGTTCTCTATACCATCGGCCTGGCGACGAACGAACGGCTGAGGAAGCTGGCAGAGCCGCTTGTCGCGCAAGCCCGCCGCGAGTTCGAGGAGACCGGCGAGAAAGTTCGGCTCTTCGGCGAGGTACTCTACCAGGCCGAGACCTGGGATCATCCCCGGCGCGTCGTCATCAAAGCCGAGGTGATCCCGAGCCACCCCTATGAGACGAACGTCCGCTACGTCGTGACCAACCGAACCGACCTTGAGGCCGAGCAGCTCTACGGCTTCTATGTGCAGCGCGGCGACCCCGAGAAACGCATCGGGGAGCTCAAGAACGGTTGCCGCTCGGGCCGGACGAGCTGCTGTAGCTTCCTGGCCAACCAGTTCCGACTGCTCCTGCACCTAGCGGCGTATCGGTTGCTCGTGCTATTCCGCATGAACCTACCGAACAGGGAACTCCGAGTCGCCCAGGTCGAGACCCTCCGCTGGAAGCTGCTCAAAGTCGCGGCCCTAGTGACCGAGAGCGTGCGCCGAGTCCTCATACACCTCGCCGACAACTACCCCTGGAAAGACGACTGGATCGCTGCCGCCAAGGTCGCTCGGACGGGAGGGATCGCGTAGCTTCGCACCAAGGCAACCCAAGACCAAGACCCGCCGCCGACGCCGGAGCGCATCTCAACGCCCCCCGCACGAACACCACGGCCGGAAGCCCAAATCGACCACCACAAGAACACAGCTCACTGACCCAGAACCCCGCCCGCCGATGCCTCATGAATGATACGGGCTAGCCCTGCCCGATCGCTTGTCCGCTGGGATAGGTGCATTCCACGTGCTAGAACAGTCTCGTCCCGCCTGTGCAGGGACCGCCCGCGACTTGCCGCGCACTCAGGTGCGCGATGTCGCGGTCTCAGATGGTTGCGGGCACGGTGGTAGGCCGGTAGCCTAGTCGCCAGAGGAGGTGACCGGCCTTGCATTCGCTGTGGGTCGTAGTGCTGCTGGCACTGCTCTCCCTGGTGGGCGCCATCGTCGCGCTCGTATGCGGCAGGGCGCGCTCGTACCGGCGCGCCCTGGCATGCTCGCCTAGACTGGCGATGGGCACTTCCCTCATGGGTCTTGCGTTCGGCGCCACGGCTGGCGTCATCGCCGGCGTGGTACTCGCCCGAGGTCTGGGCGCCGCACCGTGGGGCGCCGCGCTCGTCGGCTGGGCCGCAGCCGTAGCGACCGACGCGGCGAGCGCCGTGTCGTGGTCACGCACCCGGGGCGCCGAGCAGCCTGGCTTCCCGGCTCTCGCGGCGGCCGTGGTGGGATGGTGGCTCCTAGCCGCCGGCGCCGTCGCGTTCGCGCTCGCTCTCGGCGCGCTGCTCGTCGCCTGGGTGACCGTGGCGATCAGTTACCCGTAGGGGCACGCAAGGCGGCGCGAGTGGGGGTGACGCCCGCCTCATGAGGCGCCGACACGCGGTCCGCCGCCAAGCCCCCACGGCGTGGCCCAGGCTGCGGGCAGCGTGTCTGGCGTAGCCACGCGGGCAGGGCGTCTGGGACAGACGAAGCGGGGGTGACGGCAGGGTGAGGGAACCTGGCTGCGGGACTAGGATTCGAACCTAGATATGCGGATCCAGAGTCCGCTGTCCTGCCGTTAGACGATCCCGCAACGCGCGGTGCATTCTAGCCAGGACGTTCGGCGGGGGTCAAGGGCGCGCGACCAGAACAGGATGGACAGGAGGGGGATCGGCAGACATCCACAGGATGGACAGGATAGACAGGATGGACAGCATCGACAGGTAGACAGGATCACAGACCAACTCAAGGCAATGCGACGGGGCGCGTCGTGCTCCACTGGCGGCGGGATTGTCGCTTCGACCGACCTACGTGTTGTGACGCTTCTGTTCCCTTCTTGTCCTTAGTCCTGTCCATCCTGCCCATCCTGTTGGTCTTCATCCTGTTCATCCTGTTCGTCTGGGGAACAGGTCGCCGAGGAGGATTTCGAGCGCGAGGTTCGCGAGGGTCAGGCCGAAGACGCCGGTCAGGGTCGGGAGGCTCGCGAGGACGAGACGGCTCCGTCCGCGGGCCGCCGCCGCGTCATCCTCGTCTGGCTCGCGGAGCAGGGAGCTGTCGACCGGCTCGTCGCTGTAGACACACAGCACGTCGTCGGTCGAGAGCCCTCGCCGCCTAATCGCCTTCCGAAGGCGCCGCGCGAGGGGGCAGCCCGTCGCCGAGGTGAGCCAGCCGGTGCGCACGCGCGTCGGATCGGTCCTCAGCGCCGCGCCCATCGAGGAGCAGACCGGCACGCCACGGGTCAGGGCGGCAGAGACCAGCTCCGCCTTCGGGTTGAGGCCGTCGATCGCGTCGAGGAGAACGTTCGGAGGACCGGCGAGGATACGGTCCATCGTCTCCGCGTGCGCGAACAGCGGGAGGGCCTCCACCTCACAGGCCGGGTTGATGTCGCGGACGCGCGCGGCCGCTACCTCGACCTTCGGCCGGCCGATCGTGGACGTGAGCGCGAGCAGTTGCCGGTTGATGTTGCTCTCATGGACCGTGTCGAAGTCGACGAGCCTGAGCCCGCCCACCCCGGCGCGCGCCAACGCCTCCGTGGCGTAGCTTCCGACCGCGCCGAGGCCCACCACGACCGCGCGGGCCGCACGGAGCCGGTCCATGCCGTCCCGGCCGATCATCTGCTCGATGCGGCTGAACCGTCCGTCTCCCACAACAGGTCTCCGAACAGCCGTCGTGCGTTGGCCCACACGGTGCCGGCCAGCTCGTCGGACGGCATCTTGCGCAGATCCGCGATGCCGGCCATGATGGCGGGCAGGTTGGCGGGCTCGTTCCACAGACGGCCCGCGTCACCTTGCAGGACGTGGGTGCGGAACTCGGGCGGCGGCAGTAGGGCCGGCGCGTCCGTTTCGATGAGCAACCGATCTAGGGGCACACAGTCGAGCGACCGACGGGCCCGCTTGTGGCGATCATCGAGCACGTTGCCGCCGAACGAGAAGAACGCGCCAAGGCGCGCAAACTGAGGCACAAGGTCGGGCGGTCCGGCATAGCTGTGCAGCAGGAACCCGCCGGGCAGCGGCCCGACTTCCGTCAGTGCCGCCAGGAGATGCCCAAACGCTCGCACGCAGTGGAGCATCGCCGGTCGGCCGAGCCGCTTAGCGAGCTCGAGCTGCGGGCGCAGCGCGTCTAGTTGCGGGCGGATACCCCGCCCCCATGCAGTTGCATCGAGCCCGACCTCGCCGATGCACGACGGCGTTGCCTCGACCGCCTGCACGAGCCTGTCAAGCCAGTCGTCCGGACGCTCCTCCAGGAACCATGGATGTAAGCCAAGGCAAGACGCTACCCCGCGGTAGGTCCGCGCAAGCTCGATCGTACGGTCCCAGTCGCCCGGGTGCGTACCGTTGCACATCAGGAAGAGGACCCCCGCTGCACGGGCGCGCTCCACCACGCCCTCGACGTGCCCCTCGAAGACCTCCTCCTGGAGGTGCATGTGCGCATCCACAAGCGGCAAGTCAGGTCCCGACAAGCGGCGGAGTCCTATCAATGGCCGTCGACAGGCCACACGGGTGTTTGTTGGCTCGAAGCAGCCAACATCCTTCGACCTCCGGGCGATTCACCTCAGTCTGTGGGGAGCTTCCGCACCGCGCAAGATGCTGGACTCGGGGCACGGGTTGTGACATACTAACCGCTTGGGGCAACGCTGGACGGTCTGGTTCCCGCTGACACGACGACCGGTCTGAGGTGTGCCACGCGGCGGGCATCCCACGGGTGAGATGGGCCCGCCGCGTGTGCGGCTGCTGTGCTGCTGTTCGTGATAGAGGACGTGCATGAGCTTGCTCGGGTTGACGCTATCTACCCCATCGGTGGAAGAGAATCTCGCGGTAACAGCGCGCATCTCCAGACACCAAGCGCTTAGGCTCGGCGGGCGTTCTGACGCGGGCTCGCCCGCTGTTGTGACCGGCGTATCGTGCACTGAGGCCGTCGTGCTCGTAACAGAGACCTTCGCGGCGAACACCCTGGTCTGCCTGGAGCTCGTCAAGCCCAACGGCGACGGTGCCCGCCGCATGACGCTCGTGGGCCGGGTGCTGGAGTGTCACCGCCTGCGCCGCGGCGCCCGGATGCCGGCGTGCAACGGGGCAGGCGGCATCAGACCCCACGCACAGGTGCGCGTCGCAGTGCTGTCGGCCGACAGCGCGCTCGGTGACTGGTTGGCCGAGATGACGGGGCAGCAGTGCTCGCCGATGATCCCACCGATCACTGACGACGTCTTCGTGGAGCCCTTGGGCGCCCTATAGACGAGCGCCCGCGCGCGCCTGGCCCACCTCGCTCTAGGCCGGCAGATCGGCGATCTGCTGCGCGATCATGTCCCCGATCTCATCCGTGTGGAGCCCGCTCTGGGCTGAGAGGTCGGGGATCCGTCCGGCACCCAGCACCGACATGATGGCCGTTTCGATGGCCTGGCCGGCCTTCTTCCTCGTGGCAACCTCCCCAGAGGTCTCCTCCGCGCTGGTCATGTAGTCCAGCATCATGCCCGCCGCGCTGATCGCGGCCAGCGGGTTGATGACGTTCTTGCCGGTGTACTTGGGGGCCGACCCGTGGATGGGCTCGAACATCGACACTCCGTTGGGGTTGATGTTGCCGGACGCGGCGACGCCCATTCCGCCCTGCACCATCGCCCCGAGGTCCGTGATGATGTCGCCGAACATGTTGCAGGTGACGATCACGTCGAACCACTCGGGTGTCTTGACCATCCACATGCAGCACGCGTCGACGTAGGCGTGGTCCTTCGTCACATCGGGGTACTCCTGCCCGACCTCCTTGAACACTCGCTGCCAGAGGTCGTGGCCGTGGGTGAGCACGTTCGACTTGTCCACCAGCGTGAGCTTCTTCCGCGGGCGGGTGCGCGCGAGGTCGAACGCCCAGCGCACGCAGCGCTCGGTGCCCTTGCGCGTGTAGACGGCCGTCTGGATGGCCACCTCATCCTGGGTGCCGCGCTTGAGGCTGCCCCCGACGTCTGAGTAGAGGCACTCGGTGTTCTCGCGAACGACTATGAAGTCGATGTCCTCCGGCCCCTTGTCCTTGATGGGGGTCCAGACGCCGGGGAACAGCTTGATCGGGCGGAGGTTGATGTACTGGTCGAGCTCGAACCGAATCCTCAGCAGCAGGCCCTTCTCGATGATGCCGGGCTGGACGCCGGGATGGCCGACGGCGCCGAGGAAGATCGCGTCATAGCCGCGTAGCTCGTCGACGGCCGAGTCGGGCAGCACTTCGCCTGTCGCGAGGTAGCGGTCGCCGCCGAAGTCGTGGTCGTGGCGGTCCACCTTCAGCCCGAACTTGCCGCAAGCGGCGTCCAGGCACTTCATCGCCTCCCGACCGACCTCTGGTCCGATGCCGTCGCCCGGGATGTGCGCAATGCGATAGGTCATCGCCTCAGTTCTCCTCTCTCACGTGACGCCGGCCCGACGGGTGCCCGCGGGCCGGCGTACGAGGTCGGATTATACCAGCATCGCGAGCGCGCGAGCCAGGCTCAGGCGAGAGCGTGCGCGGGGTCACGTCGTTCTTGGTCTAGCAGCAAGACGGGTCGTTGTGGGTCACCGGAAGAGCGGCGCATGGCCGGAAGTGAAACCCTCGTCGAGTCTGAGGCAGGCAGCCTGGTGGAAGCCTTGTCGGCGGCGCCGGAACGCCGGCGTCGGCAACGGCGTCGGCATCCGCTCTCGGTGGTGCTGTCTGTGGCGGCGTTGGCGGCGCTCTGTGGGGCTCGAAGCTCGTATGCGATCGCCCAATGGGCTCGGGAGCATGGTGCGATGATTCGCGCGGCTTCCGGTCTTCGCGCGGAGTGGAGCTCCCGCACGCTGCTTGGCATCGAGTCCTTACACGGCTGGACATGAAAGCACTCGGGTCGGTGCGGCCCGCACGGCTGGAGGAGCGCCTCGTGGGGCCCGATGAGGCACTGACGCGGCCCTGCGAGCCTTGCCCCGCAGGCCCCGACTCGCCCTGCGACTCGTCACCCGATCCCCAGCTCCGGAAACGAAGTGACCCTGACTCGACTGGGCGACGGCGGGCTAGTGGACAGCCGGTGGCTCAGGTGGGTGCGTGCGAGGTGAGCGCGGACCACCCGGGCCCGTCATCTGCATAGGTGGCCTTACTGGTACGTGACAGAGCCTGGCCTTCCTGCCAGGCTCTGTCGGCATCTGCGCGAACACCTATGCACTACTCCCTGCGGGCCCTGCGGGTCAGAGCCCGCAACGCCGACGCCGCTCCCACGAGCGCGAGCGCCGGCAGGCCCGGAGCGCGCTCCACGATGTACCCGTTGACGTAGCCCTGCGGGTTCCAGGCCTCCTCGTCGTTCCAGTTACCGTACCCGGGCCAGCACCAGAAGTTCAGGCGGTCCTCATAGCCTCCGCCCTCCCAGGGGTAGGCGAGGCCCCAATCGTTCGGCTCGCCCGGCTGCCAGTTCGTGTAGCTCCAGTCTTCACCGGTAACCCAGTGCCAGCCCTCGGCGGGGCCCACAAGGCCCTGCTCCTCGTCGAGCTGGTATCCACCCAGCCACGCGCCACGCAAGGAGTAGTCCTGCAGGCCCGGCAGCGCGTAGATAAAGGCGTTCTCCTCGGCGGAGGTGATAGTGGCGAGGTACCCACCCGCCGCCTCCGCAGCCGCGTAGGCTTGCTCCCATGTAATGCCCGGGTTCGGGTACGTTTCCGGGAACGCAATCCACTCGTAGAAGTGCCCGTTGCCCCCGTCCTCGGTCCGCCATTGATACGGACCCGAGGCCCCGGCAACGGTCACGGCCAGAACAGACCACACACCGACACACAGAGTGATACGTGTGCGCATACGGCTACCCCCTCTTTGGTGACACCTACCATGCTGCGGAACGTACCTGTTGAGCGCAGACACCGCATGTATTCTGCGCGCCCATCGGTTGGCGGTCAAGGTGCCAGCTACGGCCATTCCCTCCTCGCGCCATGCGAAGGGCGGCGCGTGCAGGGAACCGGGCCACCATCCCGGAATGGCCGTCATTCTGCCGTCTACCGGAGGTGCGCACCGTGGCACGCCGCATCAGACTACTCCATCTGCTAACTGTCGCTCTCATGGCGCTCGCGTCTGCGCGAGCATCGGCGGACACGTCCACGGTGCGATTCGACGACCTGGCGGCGGGCCCGCTTGCCCCGGCCGGCCTTGTCATCGTTGGCACGTGGTCGGTCACCCAAGGAGCCGCGCGCACGAGTTCGGAGCAGGCGTTCATCAGGCCCCTGGACAGTCCGTGGCTCCGGTCCGGTCGGGTCGAGGCCGTTGTCCGCGTCACCGCGGACCTGCGGCAGACGGGTTGGCGGCTGGCGGCGCTGCAGCTCCAGGCGGGGCCCGAGGACTCGTGGGACCTTGCGCTGGTCATCGGCCTGCAGGGCGAGCGCTACTGCGAGCTGGTCGAGCGCTACCGTGGCGCGTGGCAGGCCCAGAGCGAGGAGCCGACGCGCCTCGAGGCGTTGCCCGACTCGCGCCGAGAGGCCTGGGAGATCGGCGAGTGGTACAGGCTGCAGATCGAGACGACGGAGTCGGCGGTGCGCGGCCACGTCACTGCGCTGGACTCGGGCACCGTCGTGTGCGACCTGGGGTACGCTCTTACGCCCAAGGCGCGTGCTATCCGCGGCGGACAGGTGGCCCTGCGAACGGACGGTGTGGAGACGGAGGTGCGGTCTCTCATGGCGGACGGCGAGTCGCTGACAGCTTCGCTCCGTCGTAGCGACAAGGTAGGGGTGCTCACTGAGGCGATGCCCGGGGGCGATCCTGCCCTTGGCGGTAGGGTGGCTGACGCACTAGCGGCGGAGTTCGCCGTTGCGCGGCTCTCGGCTGACGAGGCGCTTAGCCTCACTCCGGGCGAAGCGGGAACGCTCGTGCTGCCGGATGCGGCACGGCTTCCGGGGCGGATGGCCGGGGCAATCGACAGGTACGTCGCGGCAGGGGGCCGCCTGCTTGTCATCGGGGGGCCGCTGCTGAAGACGCGCTACGCGCGGGTGGCCGCAGGCTGGCTGCCGGTGGATGAAGCCCTGGCGAGCGTCCGGCCCGAGGCCATCCTCTCCGAGTTCCCGAACGGGCTCGACGGGTGGCCGCGCAGCACGGGGCCGACCCCGGCCCAGGCGAGCGTCTCCGCCGACGCCGCCCCCGACGGCTCGAAGGGCGTGCGGGTCTCGGTGCCCGACCTGCAGGGCTGGGACACCTACCAGCTCCCGCACCGCGACTCGCTGTTGCCTGAGGGGCACTCGCTGGTGTGCCTGTGGGCCCGTGGGTCGGAGCGCACGCAGCAGCTCTTGGTCGAGGTGGTGGAGAAGGACGGGTCGCGCTGGATAGCCACAGTGCCGATCGGCCCGGAATGGCGCCACTGCGCCGTGCCGACCAGCGCCTTTCACTACTGGAACGACTCGCCGACCAGGAACCGCGGCGCCGCCGGAGACTACCTCCACCCGCAGAACGCCGACCGCATGGCCATCGGCATCGCTGTCGGCCACGAGCCGGGCGGGATCTCGCCGGGGGCCCACGAGTGGTCCGCGGCGCAGCTCGGCACAGCGGCGTCGCCGCTCACCGACGAGGATATGGACCCGCTCGCCCTCGAGTGCTTGCTTCCATGGTACAAGCAGTTCAAGCTGGATGACGTCGGCCAGGTGGGCTCGACGCTCCAGGGCGGCGTCCTCGGAGTCCGCGTGCCGGGCGGCGAGTTGGCAGGCCCAGCGTGGTGTTCGATCTCGCGACCGGCTGGCATGACGTGGAGGGATGGGGACACGCTTGGAAGGTTCGTGCCGCTCCTGCAGTCGGTGGACTCTACCGGGGAGGCGCGCGCGAACTTGGCGTGGATGTGGGACGTGCACGCCGGAGTCTACAGCCCCGGCCGGTGGGCGCAGCTCGCCCTCCCCTACTCCGACGACCTGGCTCCGACGCTCCTGGCACTGGTGCGCGGGCTCGATCGGCCCGTCATGCTGGCGCGCGCGGGCACAGGCGCGTGGTCCTACTTCGACGACGAGCCGGGGCAGGAACTCGGCGCTTACGTCCTCGCAAAGGACGCGAGCGGCCCGCTAACCGTGCGGTTCGTGGTGAGAACGGAAGACGGACGGACTGTCGCCGACGAGTCGTCGGACATCCGCCCTGAGGGGGGGCGCATGACGCTCGCCCGGGCCGAACGGGTGACGGGACTGCAGGCGGGGTTCTACTCGGTTCGGGTGACCCTTCTGTCCGAGGGGAAGCCGATCGACGTGCTGGACCAGCCGTTCACCGTCCTCCCTGCTCGTGCACCGGCAGAGGGGCGCGTGCATCTGTCAGCCGACGGCACTCACTTCGAGGTCGACGGCCGGCAGTTCCACCCGCACGGGTGCAACTACTGGCCGCTGTATGTGGCGGGGGCCGACTCGGCGCAGTACTGGGGCCACTGGCTGTCGCCGAGCCAGTACGACCCGGAGGCCGTCGAGCGGGACCTGAGGATCCTCGAGCGCCTGGGCGGTAACCTCGTGAGCATCCAGTACGCCAACGAAGGCCAGGCGCGGCCACTGGCTGACTTCCTGGCCCGCTGCGCGCGGCACGGGATCAGGGCGAACGTGTTCCTCCCGAGCACGCACCCGCTGGCCTTCGACCGCGAGCTGGCTCGGCGGCTGATCGAGGCCGCCCGGCTTGCCGGCAACCCGTCGGTGTTCGCCTATGACCTGGCGTGGGAGCCGCACCTCGGGCCGTACGAGTCTCGCCGAGCGTACGACCCCCAGTGGCGGCAGTGGCTCGCGGATCAGTACGGCTCGATCGAGGCCGCCGAGGCCGTGTTCGGGATGCCTCTGCCCCGCGACAGCGCCGCCGAGGTCACCGGGCCGTCGGATGCGCAGCTCGTTCAGCCGAGCCCGGCGACCGGGCCCGACATCATGTACCGCGCGGCCGGCATCGCCGTCCTGAAGAACCAGGGGCTGGTGATGGAGACGGCCGCGGGCTCCTTGTGGCTGTGCGGCGTTGACGATGAGTGGGGCGGCAACCCCGACCCCGAGGCGGCGCTTCGCGACCGGCCCGAGGGAATGCCATCGCTTATGGTCGCGCACAACCCGGTTACGGCGCTGCGTTTCCCGCCGGACGGCCCCGACCTGTGCCTCTGTGGCCACACGCACGGAGGGCAGTGGCGCTACCCCTCGGGGAAGGCTATCTGGATCCCCCAGCGACGAAAGCTGAACCACGCCTCAGGCTGGAAGCGGGTCGGCCACACCTGGGTCTACGTCAGCCGCGGCCTTGGTGGGGGCACACTACCGTTCCGCCTCAACTGCCGCCCCGAGATCACGCTGCTCAGCCTAGCGGGCCCGGCGCCGTGAACCGCCGTCGAACGGCGGGCCAGGCACGTCCTCCAGCGCGAACGCGCCCTTGATCCAGCGGATCCCCAGCACCGTCGCCGCCTCGTCGCCTGCTGTGACGGCTGCCACGACGTCGAACCGTACAGGGGTTGTCCCGGGCATCGCCCGGCGCTCGAGGTACTCTTGTGTCGCGAGCGCTATCCTGCGTCTCTTGTCAGGGCCCACGGTCTCCGCCGGATCGACTTCACTGTCGGCCTGCAGGGACCTGACCTCCACGAAGGCGATGGCGCCGCCGTCCTCGATGACGATGTCGATCTCGCCCCTCCGAGCGCGGAAGTTCATCTCGACAATGTTGGCGCCGCGCCTCGCGAGCTCGCGCGCGACCTGGAACTCGACCCTGTGCCCACGCGCGCGCCTGGTTGTCCTGTCCTCGCCCTCCACTGCGGTCACCGATCGGTCAGGTCGGGCAGGTCGCCTGTCGCCTCGCCCGAGATTGTGATCCGTCCCCGGACGATGTCGAGCGAGGTGACCTTCCCGTGCTTAGGATCCTGCGTGGCAAGGGCCTTGGCAAGCTCGCCCCTCACCTTCGCCATCGCGTCGCTAGGGATCGGGAAGCGGCCGGCGCGCGCGTTCTCGATCCTCACGTCCACGGTTCCGTCGGAACGGACGACGGGGATCCCATCCGCACTGGCCCGCAGGGTGAGTCCCCCGCGGTCCACCAGGGCGTCCACGAGCACCCGCCCGTTCTCGAACAGGATGGTAAGCTCCTTGACGCCTTGTGCGGCCAGTTCCTTTCTGATCCGTGGGTCGGTGGCCAGCAGCGAGTTCAGCTCGTCCTCGCTCACTAACGCGGTGAAGCGTTTCGTGCCGCCGGGAGGGGCTGAACGCTCGGCCTCCTCAGCGGCGCGCTCGACCCGATCTCGCAAGGCGCGCACTTCGGCGGGTGGCTGCGACGGCGGCGGTTCGCCCCAGCGGCTCACGGCGGCCTGGCGGCGCTTCTCGACCTCAGGCGAACGCTGGGGCTGCGACAGCGCAAGGCCCGACACGACCCCAAAGAACGCCAGCGCCGCCAGGAAGCTGCCGGCCGCGCAGCCGGCGCAACAGCATCGATGGCGCCCAGCTTCGCTATCCTGAGTGCGGGCAGTACCGCGATGCGTCGCGTACGTTCGGGGCGTGCCGTAGATGCTGCGCGACACGTATCACCTCCGCGCCAGAGCCCCACGGGCGCTTGGCAGGGCGCTCCGGGCCTCGCGTAGAATATCACGGCTATCGGCCGCCGGCTCCGCTCTTGCTGTGTCAATGGAGGTAGTCCTTGCGCGCGGCGCGTGTCTTACTGGCATCAGCCCTACTCGCTCTGACCGCGCCCACAACGATCGCAGCGGACGAGCTCGACTTGTCCCTCATCGCCGTTACCCCGACCTACGCCCTGCGCGACCTCGCGAAGGCGTTCGACTACTCGAATGTCCGGGCGGACGCGGAGTACCTGGCAGGGCTGGACACGCGAGTCACCGGGACAGCCGGGAACGAGGCCGCCCGCGAGTTCCTCTTGCGACGGCTGTCCGAGCTCGGCGTGCGCGATGTCGCGACCGAGGAGTTCCCGGTGCCTGCCCCGGTGGTGGACGACGAGTCCGTGCCTGCGGCACTGACACTGGAGGGTGAGCAGCTCCGTCTCGAGCCGCTGTGGCCCAACCTCGTGCGGCCCAGCCGGGCCCCGAGCACGGGCATCACCGGGCCGCTCGTGTACGTCGGCAACGGCGATCTAACAGCGTTCGACCGCAAGCCCGTAGAGGGCTGCATCGCGGTCATGGAGTTCGACTCAGGGCGCGCGTGGTACGGCGCCGCGATGGTGGGGGCCGCTGCCATCGTGTTCGTCGAGAAGGGGACTACCATACGCGGGGAGGGCGAACAGAAGTACTCTGAGCAGCCGCTCTCGACGCCGAGGTTCCTCGCGATAGGGCAGGCCGCCGAGACGCTCCGACGGGCGACGGCGGGCGGCGCCACGCCTACCGGTACCGTCACAGGCGGCAACCACTGGCGGGAGGTCACGGGGGCCAACATCCATGGCTTCATCCCCGGCACCGACCCCACGCTCGCGGGCGAGCCGGTGGTGCTGACCGCGTGGTACGACTCCATGTGTGTAGCGCCGACGGTGGCTCCGGGGGCTGAGGGCGCCTGCAACTGCGCGTTCATCTTGGAGCTGTGTCGGCTCTTGCAGCACTACCCGCCCGGCCGCCCGGTCATCGTTCTCCTTACCGATGCGCACGGGCTGGCGATGGCGGGTATGCGCGACTTCGTACAGCGCCGCGTGGCCGCCTGGCGAAAGGAAAAACCTAAGGCAGCCGCGGACCGGAACCTCGAGGTGCTTCACTTCCGCGCGATGATCGGCATCGATCTGTCCTCGCGCGGCACGGCCGTCGGCGCGTTCTACAAGGGCTGCTTCTACAACTTCATCGAAAGCGCTCGCTTCAAGTTCTCCGACTTCGGCACCGCGTGCCGAGACTACGGGTGGCTGCTGTCCCGGGAGCTCGGTCTCGACCGTGACCTCTCGGTGATCGACTGCATCAACACCGGCACCGATCGCTCCTGGGCGACGTACCTGCCATGCTGGCCGTGTCTGGAGGCGGAGTGCGCGACTCTGGCCGGCTACGCCGGCACCAGCCTGGTGTCCACGGGCGACGTGCGCCCGCTGCTTGACACGACGCGCGACACCATGGACCAGGTCGACCATGTGAACTTCGAGCGCCAGATGCGGCTGGTCGCTTGCACCGTTCCCAATCTGCTGTGCGAGAAGCTGGTTGGGGCGGCCGTGGGCCTGTTCAACGCCGAACCCGACGACGGGTTCGCGAAGCTCCACGGAGGGGTGTTCGAGTTCGGGAGGAGCATCAGCTTCTTCCCCCAGGACCCGGTGCCCGGCGCCATCGCCCTGTGGGCGCGGGTGACCAAGACTAACTGCGGGGTCCGGCACCAGATCATGGACCAGGTGGGTGATGACGGGAAGTTCGAACTCGTCGGACTCCCGCTGGCCAGCCAGAACTGGAACGCGGCGATGGAGCTCGCGGCGTTCCTGGTCGACGAGGACACTGGCGATGTCGTCTACGCCCCAGACCGCGGCGCCCAGGGCGCCAAGCGCATCACCTTCGACAACTTCACCGTCGACGCAGTCGATCAGGGCAAGGATGTCGTGCTGTTCCGCGCCGAACAGGTCTCGATCATCGACACCATTGACCCGGCGCACTTCGGCATACTGTCGGATGTGCGTGTGCTGGACAGGGCCACGAAGGCCGTCCCGTTTCAGTGGGGACTGGTGCGCCCGTCCTGGACCGATCCCCGCATCCCCGGCGACCCGGAGCCGGCGGCGGTCGCATACGGCCGCCCGGGAGCGCGGCTGATCCTTCTCGTCAAACCGGGCTTCGAGGCGCCGCGGATGCTGCTCCTCAACGCCACACCTGAGGAGCCGCTCGGCGAGGGGATCTCAGTGGATGAGGAGCGCGTCATCTCCAACCTCGCCTACCGTTCGGCCAGCGACATGTGGGTGCTCGACCAGAGCCGGATAGCGAGATTCGCCAAGTTCGGCGTGTCGGACACACGTTCAACCAGGCTGCACGATCTCACGCGGGGCACCCTGGAGGAGGCCAAGCAGGCTCTGGACGCGGGCGACATCTCCCGCTACGTGGCTCTCGCCCGGCGTGCGCTCGCCACCGAGGAACGCGTCTATCCGGCCGCCCAGCGCACGGCGAGGGACGTCGTGAACGGCGTCATCTTCTACCTGGTCCTGCTCATCCCGTTCGCGTACCTCGTGGAGAGGCTGCTCTTCGCGGGGAGGACGATCCACAAGCAGGTCGTCGGCTCGGTCTGCGTGTTCTTCGCCGTCTTCATCGTGCTGGCGGCCGTGCATCCCGCATTCCGCATCACCGCGACCCCGCTGATCGTGCTGCTGGCCTTCATCCTGATGGTGCTCGCCGGCCTGGTGGGTGTGCTGCTGTTTCGCCACTTCGACCAGCAAATGGCCGACTACCGCCACCAGACAATCGGCCAGCACGAGGCC
>Ga0315280_10002667_pt1 | contig 28572 bp, 34 predicted proteins | sample YL17G06_40_MG_FD_203697 | JGI IMG/M metagenome (GOLD analysis project Ga0315280, IMG submission 203697) | Sediment microbial communities from Yellowstone Lake, YNP, Wyoming, USA - YL17G06_40 | ecosystem: Environmental > Aquatic > Freshwater > Lake > Sediment | place: USA: Wyoming | collected... | reverse complement strand
CAACCACATCGCCCGGTTTCCCCCAGTTGGCGAATACGAGAATCCCGACCATACACGCAAAATATATCACCGTCTTCCAAAGCGGTCGCGCCCCCTCTTCCTCAATGAGAGCAAACCCCTGCGCCGCTGCTGCCTTCTCCTTCTCCTCTTTCCTGTAGAAAAGGTGCATCAAAAGCCCGATTATGATGCTGAAAGAAATTGCCCCGACAGCCCTCGCAACGCCGAGTTCAAATCCTAAGACTCGCGCAGTGAGGATTATCGCCAAAACATTTATCGCAGGACCGGAATAGAGAAAGCAGCAGGCAGGACCTATTCCCGCGCCGCGTGTATAAATCCCCGCAAAAAGCGGAAGAACTGTGCAGGAGCAGACCGCAAGCACCGTTCCCGAAACAGATGCCACGCCGTAAGAGAGAATCTTATTTGCCGATGAACCGAAGTATTTCATCACCGACTGCTGGCTGACAAAAACCGCGATACCGCCGGCAATGAAGAAAGCAGGCACGAGGCAGAGCAGAACGTGTTCGTGAGCATAATCCTGGAGCATCAGGAAAGATTCAAGCCCTGCCTGCCGCACTCGCAGTGCTTCCCAAGGCATAAAATACGTCAGCAAAAACGCGCCTAACAACACAGCAAAAATCTTCAGTTCTTTTTTCATTGCCTGTTGCCCTTTACTCTCCGCTATTTCTTCAGGAGTTTTATTTTCTCATCCAGTTGTTCTTTTAGCACCTGCTCCACGCATTCAAAAAAGTTCATTATGCACGGACACTTGAGGCTGTAGTAAACGTTGAGCCCTTCCTTGCGGCTGTTGAGCAGGTCAGCACTTGCAAGAACCATTAAATGCCGCGAAACATTCGACCGCTCTGAGCCAACCGCACTGGCTATATCCTCAACACATCTCTCGCCTTTTGCGAGAAGGTCAACGATTTCTAACCGCAGCGGGTGCGCTAGCGCCTTCACAATCGCCGCCTTTGCCTTGTAAAGCCCCTTTTTTACCTCCTTAGCCATCTCCCCCCGCCTTTCTATCATACAACTATACAACTATGTAGTATTATAGTGGTATTCTATTACAAGTTTCCCTTCTTGTCAACACTGTTAGTAAGTTTTTTGCTATTTTTTAGTGACTGAAGTTGTTACAGGGGATTTCTACACGCATTACCAACCGCAGACGATTCCGGGCAGTTCGACAACCTGAATCTCCTTGATTAGCGCAGGAACAGTTACAGGAAAATGTCGTAAGTTAGTTCCATTGCCTTCATCATCCTGTCGTACGATTGTGCCACCTCGTTGACATTCTCCTTCTGAACCGCCTGAAGGAATTCATCTACCGCGACTGAGTATGTAATCATTGCTTGTCGTTTTTCTTCGGCAGTTCCTGTTCCGCCTACCGGCTCATGCATGGCATCGTCCCGCAGTTTGCGCAGTTCGTCTGATGCTTGCTTCAACCGGGCAATGTTGCCGGAGATTAACACCTCTGCCAGCGGCTTGGCTGCCTTCCGGAAGCGGAACAGCACGTCGCTCGTCCGGCGCAGGCCAGCCACGGCGTTCATCTCTACAAACTTACCACAGGCTTGTCCGCAAGATTTGAAAGCCTCCGCCGCATGTTTGGCGACAATCTTGTCCAGCATATCGTGGATGCCTGTCTCTATGTCGTGTGCCGCGCTGCTCCAGTCCTTGTGGGCAGCGTAGGTAAGAGGGGCGCTGTCTGAATAGGTCTCGTGGAAGCTCCGCCACTTGGTCAGAGCCTCTTCGGTTTGGATTTCAGCCTCCGACAGCAGCGCTATGGAGTCCTGCGCCTTTGCTGCCGCCCTGAGTTTATTGCAAGCCGAACGCAGCAAGCGGCGAACTTCGGATACTCTGGCGAGTTCAGCATCTAACTTCACACCACTGCCATTCACTCGGACAGTCTGGTCCGAAGTGCTGCACCCAATTAGCGTTAATAGCGAAACCATCAGGACAGCCACTACTGTCTGCTGCATTTGCATCACCATAACCTCTCCTCCTTACAATGAGCACCCCCGCGTCCAGGAGAATAAAATCTGCTTGCCTGGCGGTTAAGGGCGCAAGCAATCAGGTTCCGGTCTTGGTCGTCTGCGCGTGAACAGTACATACAGGCAGGGCATAAAAAAGAGCGCAACAAAAATTTCCATTCCCAGCCCTCCGATGGCGCCTATCGCCATTGGCTGGAGCATATCGCCGCCTTCCTCCAAGTTCAGAGCCAGAGGCAGAAAGCCCATCATAGTTGTCAGTGTGGTCATAACGCGCGGGCGCAGCCTAATCTTGGCGGCACTCAACACGGATTCCATTGGCAATAAATTCTCGCGTTCCTGAAGTTCACGCGCAAAGGTGAGCAGAAGCACACCGTCATTGACCGTGGCGGCTACGACAACCAAGACACCGATAATGACTGTCGCGCCCAGTGGCATACCGGTAAGAAGCATAATGAACACGAGACCTGCAAGGCAGAATGGAACGCTGCCCAGAATGAGCGCCGGCAGGTTCAGACTGTTGAACTGGACTGTCAACACAATAAAAGAGAAGAAGACAGCGAAAGCAAGAATGGCGAAAACTGTCTGTTTCATATCAGACATCATCTGCGCCTTGCCGCCGAAAGAAAACTCGTATCCAACGGGTTTTTCCTTCTTGGCAAGCGCTTGCTGAAGTTCCGGCAACGCTTGTCCGACAGTGGTTCCTGAAGCATCGCCTCGGACAATCACAATTTTCGCCTGGTCTTCACGGGCAATTTCAACCGGACCAACAGCCTGTTTGACTTCAGCAACATCTTTCAGTCGCAGATACCCGCCTTGAGCGCACTTGAGCGGGAGATTCTCTATATCGCGGCGGCTGATAATTTTGCTTTCAGGTATCATCACGCGAATGTTGTAATATTCATCGCCGTCACGGAACCGGGTAGCCACAGCGCCGGTGATAAGCGACCGCATAGTATCAGCGACATCTCCGACAGAAATCCCAACTTCCGCCGCGCGCTGCCTATCCACGTGAACCTGATACTCCGGCTTGGTCATATCCATTGAGACGTAAACATTCGTGAAATGCGCAAGTTCGTTCATTGTGCCGGCGGTCTGTTTTGCCAGGTCATAGAGTTTTTCTAAATCCTGCCCTTTGATTTTTACCTCGATGTCTGCTTCACCCATTTTTCGGATACCCTTAACCTGCATCTGCATCACCATTGCGTTTCCGCCCGGGACAGGGACTTTTCCAACAATCGGGCGCAGGTATTCAATGTAACCCTTGGTGCTTATTTCGCGTTTAGCACGGGGAACCAGTTGAATGTTCAATTCCCCCTCATTTGCAATTTCGTACGTGTATAATCCCCAAACCTTGCCGCCTGAAAGAGTGAACAAACTTTCTATGCGGTCGTCTTTGCCGATTCGCTTTTCAATCTCCGACAGTATGCGGTCAGTCTCCGCTAAAGACGCGCCCGTGGGCATCTTGACCTTGACCATAATCCGGCCATCGTCCATTTGCGGAAGGAATTCGCTTCCGAGACGCCCCATCTGGAAAACTGCAACGATAAGGATGGCGATAAAGATTGGAACTACTATCCAGCGTCCCTTTAGCACCTGGTTCAGCGTCCGGCCATATATATCAGTTACTCGTCCAACAAATTGCTCGAACCGGGTGCCTTTGTGACTGCCGGGTCTATTGAGTCCGAAGATGCTTGCTGTTATCATAGGCGTAACCGAGACAGCCACGATCAGGCTTATGACGACAATGCCCGCAATAACGAGTATTAGTTCGCGGAACAACAGGCTTGTCAATCCCGGCACCAGCAGGAACGGCAGGAACAATGCCAGGAATGAGAGCGTGGCTGCTACGATAGCAGGCCCGACCTCGCTGGTTGCTGATATTGCAGTTTCGCCGGCAGGAGTATCAGGATTTATATGTCGCATACGGGTAATGTTTTCTATCACAACGGTTGAGTTGTCAAGAACTACGCCGATTGCAATAACCAACCCGCCAAGAGAAAATATGTTTAGCGAGAAACCAGCAAGTTGCATCAGACCGAAGTTGAGTACTAACGTCAGTGGAAGCGCGATAATCATTACTAAAACCTGCCGCCAACTTCCGAGGAACAAATACACAACCAAAATCAGTAGCAACGCCGCCTCAATTGCGGCATTGCGAACGCCGTTCAGTGCAGATTCCACATAGTCGGCTTGGTTCTCCACCATTCCGAGACTGACCCCTTCGGGCAGACTCGCGCTGAATTCTTCTATTCGGCGGCTGACAGCTTTGGCAACTTCAACCGTGTTCGCATCCGCCTGCTTCAGTATGCTGAGTTTGACGCATGGCTTGCCGTCCAACCGCGTGATGACTCTCGTCTCCTCGTGCGCATCCGCAACATCAGCGATGTCGGATAAAAGAACTTTGGCTTGCCCGCGGCGGGTCAAGAGGACGTTGCGAATCTCATCTAACGACTTATACTCTCCTGTGGTGCGGGCAATAATCTCTTTCGGACCAACTGTCACCCTGCCGCCAAACTGTTCAATATTTTCTTCTCTCAGCCGTTTGAGCACATCCGATAATGCCAGTCCATACTTCTCTAAAGCATCTGCGTCTATGAGTACACGAATTTCCCGCTTCAGTCCACCGACTATTTCTGTGCCTGCAACCCCTGGCACTGATAGAATCCGGTCTTGAAGCCATTCATCCGCCCATGTTCGCATCTTCACCAGGTCCCATCGGTCGCTTCGAATAGTCATCTGCACTACCGGCAATTGAGATGGGTCTGCTTTGATTATCACGGGCGGGTCCATATCCTTCGGCAGTTCCCTTGCGACGCGCGCCATTGCCGCAGTCACCTCCTGATATGCGACATCCACGTCCGCGCCGTATTTGAAGTTAACGAGAAGAGTAATCATTCCTTCTATAGACGAAGATTCCAAGTAATCAAGGTTATCTACTGTGGCTAACTGCCGCTCAACAGGGTCGGCAATACTTTTGTCAATTTCCTCCGGTGTTGCCCCGCGCCACCAGATATGTATTTTTATCATAGGGTAAGTAATACTGGGCAGGAAATCTACAGGCAGCCGCCATAGTCCATAAAGCCCGAGGACTGTCAGCGCTATGACAATGGCACTGGTGGAGAGGCGGCGTTGAACTGCTTTCTGTGTCAGTATCATTATCTACCATTCTCCTTTTTATCCGACTTCCCTCCGGCAGGCGCCTGTTCACCGGGTTTATCTGCGCCTCCAGCAGGTAAAGCGCTGGGCATCCTGATTTCCATTCCATCCTTCAGTTGCTCCTGCCCCGACACTATCACCTTTTCACCCAAATTCAGACCGGAGAGAATCTGAATCCGCTTGCCATCTTCAATGCCTGTTTGGACCTTACGCTGAACAGCCTTGCCATCAACAGCCACAAAGGCGACAGAAGCGCCTGAAGGTGTAATAATGATAGACTGTAACGGAACATTTACGGCATCTTTTATGGACTCAAGAATCAAACGCACGCGGCCGAACATACCGGGAGATAAGGAGACATCCTGACGGATAGAGAGTTCAATTGTCCGTGTTCTCGTGCGCCTGTCCAGTTCCGGGAAGATACGAGTGGCTTCGGCTGAAAACGCTTTTCCCGGAATAGCATCCAGCCGAACTTGCGCCGTCATTCCTTGCCTGACCTCTGAAGCGTGAATCTCAGGAACAGCGCAACGCAGCACGAGCGATGAGAGGTCGGCTATCTCTATCAGAGGAGTTTTCACAGATGCTACATTGCCTGCCCGGACAAAAACATTCATAACCGTTCCGCTGAATGGAGATACGATGACGCACTCTCCCAGACGTGCCTGAGCCAGTTCCAACTTGGCTTCAGATTCCTTAACCGTGGCTTCCTGAACTGCAATGGCTGTGCGAGTAAAGCCTGCTTCCAGCATTTCCAGTTGCTTGCGCGCGGCAATTAGTTTTGCTTCTGCTGCTACCTGCCTGACTCGCGCTTTTTCTAATTTTTCACCTTTTAGTGCTCCGCTTTCCACCAACTTAGCAATGCGCTCAATGTCGGTTTTCTCAAACTCGGCGCTTTGTTCTGCGTCACGGACATTTTGTCTGGCTTTGTCTATCTCTTCAGGCCGCGTGCCTGCCTTCATATCCTCAAGTTTGGCGCGCGCTACAGCAAGCGCAGCCTCGGCTGTCTTGACCTCAACACGATACATTTCACGCTCTATTTCAATCAGTTTCTCCCCTTTTCGGACGCTATCTCCTTCCCGCCACGGGCAAAAATTGATAGGTCCTTCTACGGTGCAACTGATTTGAACTGTGTCTGTTGGCATAACTTCAGCGGTCAAATCAACAGAACGCAGCATCTCACCCTTCGCTACGGTTTCAACAGATACCAATGGAACTTTCTTCTGGGGTTGCTGACTTGTTTGGGTATTCTCTTTACACCCGCTGCCAAACAAAATCAAGAATAAGAAAAGTAGCATGGGTGTTGCCGCACAGCACACTCGGTTTGCTTGTTTCATTTCAATTTTTCTCCTGTTGCCAGTTTCATCTGTGCTATCGCTATATTGAGGTCTGCCAGCGCACGGTAGTAGTTCATTTGCGACTCCAAAACGGCAGACTGAGCATCCAGGACGTCCACGATTGCGCCTTTGCCCAAATCATACTTCTCGCGCTCAATGCGAAGACTCTCCTTTGCCTGCTCTACGGCTTTCTCGATTGCCTTAACCCTCTGGGTGGATGAGCTGATGTTCAACACGGCTGTTTCAATATCAAGATGGATTTGAAGTTGCAGTCGTCGCAGGCGTTCCTGCGCAGCCAGAAGGCGAGCCTTCTCCTGGCGAATGCGGGCATTGACCCGTCCGCCCTCAAAGATTGGAATGTCCACAACGACACCAACTCGTCCAACGTCACCGGAAGTGCTGCTACCCGCCTGCTGTTCCGTGGGGTCAGCTGCCCAGCGACCGCCGTACGCGCCTTGGAGTGAGATCGTCGGCCAGTAAGCGGCGCGGGCGGCGTCCACTGTCTTGGCTTGAGCTTCCAGTGCGGCGCGCGCCGCTAAATAGTCGGCTCGTCCGCCGAATGCATCTCGCAGGGCGGATTCGACCTCAGGGATGGTTGCTTGAACAAACACCAACTCTCCCGCTGGTTCAACGGGCTTTTCCGGGCTATCCAGCCCCAGCAGGTTTGTCAGCACACGGGCTTGAATAGCCAGCACATTGCGCTCCTTCACAAGTCTCTGTTCCAAGTCGGCTAAACGAACTTCCGTGCGAAGTTGATCCACCTTAGCCGCCTTCTGAGCAGCGAGGAGGTCCTTAACTTGTTTCAAGTGTTCTTGAAGGGCTTTCTTGGAGAACTCCAGCGATTCTATTACACGCCGCTGTACTAAAATGCTGTAGAACACGCTGGAGACATTGAAGACTATCTCCTCCCGCGTGCGGGACAGACGATGCTCGGCAGACTTCTGAAGCAGTTCCGCCGCCTTAACCTCGCTGGTAATCCGTCCGCCTGTCAAGAGAGGCAAGCTGACCACTATGTCGCCGGCGAATATGTTCCGGCTGAAGACGCCCGCTTCTCCATTCTCCTGTGCGGCGGTCAGCCGCTGGCTATCAAGATAATAGTTGTAGCCGCCTGTGACGCGCAGGCTGGGCAGCCGCTGCCCCGCAACCATGTCCCGCTGCGCCGCCGCGGCATCTACCTCGCGCTCCGTGGCGAGTAGTTCCGGGTTGTTAGCCAGGGCTACACGGATAGATTCATCAAGGGTTAAAGGACCCTGGATAGGCCGAGTAGCCGCCGGCCGGGATGCGGCACCTGCATACAGACGGTAAGCCGACATCCCGGCATAGGGGTCTGTCGGGTCAAGCAGGACACAGCCGCCAAAGAGCAATGGCGCGGCCAGAACCGGAAGCAAAGCGAGTCTCAACACTATGCAGTCTCCTCTCTCCGGGAAGAATGAGCCTATCTGCAATGATGGCGGCCATGACCACGAGCCATCCGGCCTCCGCAGCAGCTTGCTCCGTCGTGGCAGCCGAACCGACCATTACAGCCGCAGTCGCCAGCAACATCGCACTTGCCGTCCCCATCCTCATCCTGAAACTTCGGGCAATCAGCGGTATCGCAGACACAGTCTGACCCATCGTGATAGCCGCAGTCGCCGGTAACATCGCACTCGCCGTCCCCATCATCGTCCTGAAACTTTGGGCAATCAGCGGTGTCACAAACACAGTCTGACCCATCGTGACAGCCGCAGTCTTTCTCACATAGTTGTGTAGCAGGTTCGCAGACGGGCTCGCAGATGGTTGTATCTATCTGCTTGAGTGGTTCGCTGCCCTGGGTATAGGCGTATGCCGACCATGCCGCTATTACGGCGACAAGAACAACAACGGTAATCGTAATAATTGACTTCATCGTTACTATCCTTTCTGCGTACTGGGGTGTTGGAAATCCTCATTCTGGGTCGCCGGCACGTTGTTATTCTCCTTTCTGCGTACCGGGTTGGTGGAAATCCTTATTCTGAGGCGCTGGCACATCGGGTTCCGCATCTGACGTGCCCGTCTTGAGGCACGGCCATGCGCACGCACCGCGCCGACGAAGCATCTCAAACAGCTCCTTTTCCTGCTCGGGAGATAGCAATTCCTTTTCAGCCAGCAAGTGTTCGATAACAAGTTGCTGCATTCGCTGCTGGACGGCGCGGATTTCCTCCTGCTTCGCGGCGATGTCCTGCCGATGCGGCTCATCGGCAGCTATTAGATCTATGAGTTCAGATTGCAGGCGGTTGATTTCGGCGCAGATGGCCCGCACTTGGCGGAAGAACTCCGCAATGCGCGGCTCGATCCGCTGCCACTGCTCATCTGTGACATTGAGCCTGCGATGCAGAGGACACCATATCTCCTCATTGTGTGTCGCGTCGGCGACACGGTGGGTTCGGACCTCAAGGACAACCCAGACGCTGATGAACGCGACATTCAGAGCCACCGACAGGGCGACCAGTAAGGGGGCTATCTTCTTCCACACAATCAGCGCCCTCCCTCGTTTGTTGTCAGGACAAGAGACAGGTATCTGTCCGCCAGCGACCCTTCCGGGGCCTCGCCCAGATAGTCAACTTGGTACGCCTTCAGCGGGTCAGACTGGGTTGCAGTTGTGGTCTGACTGGTCAAAGGCGTAGCAGTCCATCCCATCACGAACCCGATGATTAGTCCGATGACCAGCATCGCAGCGACTGCGACATGCATCGGCGTCGATGTCCGTGTCCACCAGCGCAACGGGCTCCACACTGCAACAAGCTCGTTGGCTTGTCGCTGTCGAGCCCTTGCCATGACGCGCGAGGCAAAACCTGGCGGTATCGGCGGCGTTTGCGCGCTTGACAGGGCTCCAGCCAATAGGTCAACACGCGCCAATGCCGCCCGGCATGCCGCACACTCGGATAAGTGGGCCTGCACGGTTTGGCGAACGTCCATCGGCAACTTGCCAGTGGAAAATTCCCTCAGCTGTTGTTGCACTTCTTCGCAGCGCATCGGCTGTCTCCTTACCCCTATAAACGGGCGTCCGGCGCAAATCCCCCTCAGAATCCTTCCACGTCAACGAACCGCGCCGACCGGCCATGATCCTGCGGAAGGTCAGCCAGCCCAACCGCAGCGAAAAGGGATGTTGGTTACTTGCGCGACAAGTGCGAGGAAATCACCTGATCGAGATCCTCCAGTTTCCAGTTTCCCGCCTCGGGAGGCTTGTTGAACCAGGTTTCCCGCTCCGTTCCGTCCGGGTTCTTGACGGTGAAGCGGTCGGCCCCGTTCACCAGGATGGTGAGGCAGTGAAAGCCGCGCGCCTCCATGGCATTCAATCCTTTCGGCTGGCTGAAATCGGTGTATACCACCTTGATCCTGCCGGCGTATTTTTTCTCGAGCCCGTTGAGGTGCTCGACCATCGGCCCCATACAGCCAGATCCCAATGGAAGGAAGGCCTCGACGAGAATCGGTTCGGTTCTTGCCGGTTCCGATATGGTGGGTTCCGTCTTAACCGGCTGCGGCACTGCCGGGGGTAGAGGATTCTTGAAATAGACCTCATGTAGCGCGGCGAGAATGCCGAAAACTGCAAGTAAAGCGGCCAGCAGGAAAAGGGTTCTTCTCCGAAATCTCGATCTCATAGCGCATCCTTGCTTCGGGTAGTGGTAGCGGGATTCCTTTCCATCCGGACGATCTTCCCGTCCTCCAAGTGGACCAGTTTGGCGGCCCGCCGGGCCAGGCCAAGGTCGTGTGTCGCCAGGACGATGGTCTTCCCCTCGGAATTGAGCTTTTTGAGGAGCCCCACGATGACCGCCGCAGTCTGGGTGTCGAGTTCGCCTGTCGGTTCGTCGGCCAGTATTACATCAGGGTCATTTATCAATGCGCGGGCAATCGCCACCCGCTGCTGTTCACCGCCGGAAAGCTCGGCCGGCAGGTGCTCGGCTCGCTCCTTCAGTTCGAACTGCCTGAGCAGTTCAAGCGCGAAGGCGTGTTTTTCCTGCCACCGTTTCTTTTCTGGCACCACCGGGACCAGAATGTTCTCCAGCACCGTCAGGGTGGGGAGCAGGTTGAATGCCTGGAAGATGAATCCCACGTGTCGGCGGCGGTAGAGGGCGAGATCATCCCGAGACAGGGTGGCCAGGTCTTGTTCTTTGGGAAGCTCGACCCAGACGTGCCCGCCAGTGGGCCGATCCAGTCCGCCGATCATTTGGAGCAGTGTGGACTTCCCCGATCCGGAGCGGCCCACCAGGGCGTAAAAGGAACCGGCGGGGATGTCCACGGAAACCCCGCGCAAGGCGGAAACAGTCTGGGTTCCCTTTTGGTAGGTCTTGGAGATGTTCTCGATACGGATCATAACTGCCTCAACGCTTCGCTGGGGGAAAGGAAGGAGGCTTTTTTCGCCGCGACCATGGCGGCGGCGAGCGAGATCACCACTGACAAAGCCAAACCGGCCAGTAACAGGTCGGGCTCGAAGGCAAGTCTCACATTGACGATGGCGAGCGGCGCCGCGGTCTCGGCGCAGGCCGGGTATTTGTTCAAGGTCTCCGGCAGCTTGATCACTGCGGTCTGGGCGTAGATCCAACCCACCGCAGTTCCCAGGAGGAAGCCACCGATCCCCGCGATGAGCCCCTGCAGGAAATGCTCGGTAAGGAGCAGTCGGCGGACCTCGCCGTCCTTCCAGCCCACCGTCTTGAGGATGCCGATCTCCCGGGTGCGCTCATGCACTGCCGCCGCGGAGGACTTGGCCACCAAGAGCAGCACCGTCAGCACTACGACCAGACCGAAAGCCTGGGTAACCGACTTCTGCAGCACCTCGAATCCTACCGCCTGGGTTAGGAGGTGGCTGCTGGTGGTGATGGTGAGGTCCGCGCCCAGTTTTTCCTTCAGGAGCGATTCGATGCGCCGGGGATCCGCCTCGGGCCGGAGTTTGAGGTAGAGGGCGTCCATGACCGGGCCGTGGCCGTAGAGTTCTTGAGCTTGGGAAAGGGAGACGTACACCTCGGCCCCGGCGATCCGGGCGAGCTTGCCGGGGTCGAGCAGGCCCGTCACTGTGAAGTCACGCTTCCAGAGGCGGACTGCGTCCCCGACTTTCAGCCCGTTGATCCGGGCGAATTCACGGGTGACCAGCGCCTCTCGTTTGGAGGTATCGTGGGAAAGCAAATCGCCTTCAAAGACCTCGCAGCAGGCGCCCTTGTCCTTGTTGGGCTTGACGGGGCCGATGCGCAGGTCGTCGAGATCGATCCCGGTGACGACCACCGGCTTGCGGGACTGATCGGGCTTGCCGCTCTCGTCCACAGGGAAGGCCCATAGTTGGAGCGATCCGGAGGCGGCGATCACTTCCCGACCATGCCGCAATTCGGCCAAGACCCTGGTTTCCAGGGTGGAAAGGCTGCCAGCCAGTTTCACCGGCTGCCAAGCGCACGGCGGGCCGGGCTTCTGCACCACTAAGTCGGCCCCGGCTTGGGACATAGGGCCTTGGAAGGCGCGCTCGACGGCACGGGAAATGGTCAGGATGCTGACGAGCAAAGTCACGCACAGCCCCATCCCGAGGATGGATAGCAGCGCTCTGGTCTTGCGGCGCGAAAGCTCCCGCCAAGCGAGGTTGATCCAGTTAAGTTCCACGTTACCCTCATAAACGAACAGGTTGGCGAAATCCCCCTCGAAAAAACCATCAATCCTCAACAAATCCCCTCAATCGGGGCTCCATAGCCGCCCTGGCACGGGACAGGAGTCGTTCGATTGCCTTGACGCTTTTACCCATCGCATTGGCCATTTCGGTTCCGCTTAGCCCTTCGAAATACCGGAGCACCACAGCCATACGATAGTCGGGAGACAAGGCATTCAAGGCGGTCTGGACCAACGATTCACGCTCAGCCTGGCTTACCCGTTGCATCGGAGAAAGCGACTCATTAGCGGCTTGCGGCAACGGCTCCGCAAGAACAGGCCGATTCTTGCGCCGGTAGTCGAAGCACAGGTGCGTCAGCACGCGATAGAGGTAAGTTCGGAATTTCGCGGTGCGACGGTAGCGTTGCGCAGCGCTGAGGATGTGCAGGAACGCATCCTGGGCGAGGTCCTCAGCCTCGACAGCGTCGCCGGTGAACCGGTAGGCTACGCGCCACGCCTCGGCCTGGTGCCGCAGTACGATCTGCTCGAAGGCGTCTATGTCGCCGCCGCGAACCTGCAGCATCAACTCCTCATCGCTGGGCGTCTTCATGATGCTCCTTGCCCGGCAAGAGGTAGTAGATAGCCAACCCGACCGCGAATCCGACCGCCATATTCACGACCAGCGAGCCCACCAGCGTCGCGGCGACAGGAATCAGTTGGCGGTTAAACCGAAGGTCGCGGGCAAACTTCACCATCTCGGTGCCGACCAAGAGCATCATCGCGCCGACAATGGCCATCGGAAAAGCGGCGAAAATCGCTGCGATACTCCCGGCCAGCAACACGCCCATGGCGACCTCGATAGTCCCCTCTATGATGTTGGTGCCGCCGGTCCTCGCGCCGAAGTAGTACTGGCCCGCAAGTCCCCCGGCGCCGTGGCACAGGGGCATCCCGCCGAAGAACGGCGCGATTACGTTCATCACTCCCATGTTGACCGCCAACTGGCGGTTCGTGACCCGGCGCGTCGGCCAGTACTCGGCGATGAGGGCAGACGTGGCGATCACGGCATTCGTGGCAGTCAATGGAATCTGGGCCAGACCCGCATCTCGCAGCACCGGCCAGACCTCGCGCAGGTCTATCATGGTCAGTGGCGGCAAGGATATAGAGATGCCACACATTCCTGCTAACTGGCCTCGCACGGCCATGATGACGATCCCGCCGATGAGCAGGACAATCGAGGCCGGGGCGTAGCGGCTTCTCCGCAGCAGCAGTACGACCAAGATGGCCGCCGCACCCAGAAGCCACCACGTGCTGACCATCTTGATGCCCTCAACGGCCAGCAGTGCCCCCAGCGAGAGTTGGATGCCGCGAATTACGCTGCGAGGCGTCCACCGGGCGACGAAGTCCATTACGCCCGTTGCCCCCATCGCCAGCCAGACAATTCCCATGACCAACCCGGAAGTGTAAACTTTCTCCGGCGTCCAGGCCTGTGCGATAGCCACCACGGCCAGGACCTTCATCGGCTCGATGGGCATAGGCAGGCGGTAGATCAGTCCGGTGGCGATGTTGGCAATGCCCATCATCACCAAGAGCCCTGCGGGATTCAGCTTGCAGACCGCGATGTACCCGATGGCCAGCGGCAGCAACGTGCCGAAGTCGCCCAGCGACCCGGCCAGTTCACGAAGACTGAACTCGAAGCTGCCGATTTTCATCCGTACCTGTCTCTGCCTACGTGATCCACTTCCGCCGTATGTTCCGCAGGCTCGCCGCAAAGAGTGTCACGCAATGCGATGCGGCTTGAGTCGGATGCGTTGAAGAGTTTTGATAGTCTCTCTCTTGCCTGGAAGATGATTCTTCCTGCCTCTACCGCGAGACGGTGGGATGAACGTCCTGGGCTGGCGCATACATCCCGCATATATGAACTCATCGCTTCGTATACGGCGTGGGGCTTCTGCCTCGTGGTCGCCGCATTGTCAAGATAGACGACGTTCTCTCTCAACAGAAAAACCTCCTACTGCCCTTTTCTCCGTCCCAGATGGTGAAGTCTGCGTGCCACCAGAAGAAAGATTGCCGTAAAGCCTAACAGTGCGACCGGGGCAAGCCATAATGGAAAGTAGCCGTCATATCCAAACCCTCTGCGAACAAGGTCAGTGCAGTATGAGAGCGGCGAGGAAGCGGCAAGGCAGCGTCCCCACGCAGGCATCTTCTCGATAGGAACGAAGACGCCGCTTACGAAGATAAGCGGCAGACGCACCAGGTTTGCAAGCATCATTATTTGAGATGGGCTCTGGGTTGCCGGCGCCGACAGAAGTACCCCGAGCGATGCAAAGGTTAGTGCGCCAAGACCAAGCCCAACGAGCAGTTCAACAGGGGCGGCAACTGTTGTCTTGGTAAGTGCAAGTGCCAGCGCAAGAGGGATGGCAGAGAAAACTGCACCAAATCCCAGGCCTGCCAGGACATCTCCTGCCAGAATTGCCTCAAGAGAAGCTGGTGAAGAGATGAGGCGCTCATAGGTCTTTGCCTGGCGCTCCCACGGTGTGACCAGTGGTCCCACCGCCGAGGCTGTGAAAAAGAGCGCCATTGCCAGCATCCCTGGCGCTATCTCTTCAACAGATACTGGACGGCCTGTGGCGAATGCAAGAAAGAAGAAGACCGGGAATAGCACACCAAATATGAGCACCGGCGCTTTGAGATAATATATCAAAACATTCTTCTTGGCCACGACCAGAGCTGCGTGAAGTTGCAGCGACCACAGATGCTTTTCCGTAGGTGAACTACCCATTTACTGATTTCTCCCGACAGTCGGAAACAGGCTTATTGCCCCCTGTTATCTCCAGAAAAACATCCTCAAGGCTGGGCGCGAGTGTTCGGATAGTATCTATCTCCACGTTCTTCTTGCTCGCTATGAGCGCTATCTGCTGCGCCACCTTTCCCGGCCGAGGGGTGAAGATGCGAAAACCGTTGTTGGAAGCGACAACCTCGCAGTGCTGGTCCAGGCCTGTCAGGTCAGAAGATTCAAGGGACTGCCCTGCAAAAGTCACCTCTACTGACCGCCTTGCTTCAATAGTTCCCTGTAAAGCATTGGGTGTGTCAATTGCGGCGATTCTGCCGTGGTTGATAATCGCCACGCGAGAGCAAAGTTCAGCGGCTTCTTCCATATTGTGAGTGGTAAGAAAAATTGTCAAACCCTCACGATGCATTCTGGCGAGAAGACTGCGAATGAGTTTTGCGCTTGCCACATCCAGACCAGCAGTAGGCTCGTCAAGAAAAAGAATCATCGGGTCACCGATAAGCGCCATGCACAGCATAAGGCGCTGTTTGAGTCCCTTTGAAAGCGCCCGCCCTTTCTGGTTTCGCCGGTCGGAAAGACTGAACAGACCAAGCAACTCCTCACCGCGCTCATTACGGCGGCTGCGTGGAATTCCGTGCAACTGCGCCATAAAGGTCACATTCTGCCACACCGTCAGGTCAACATAGACATTGGCTTCCTCGGGAACGACCCCGATATGACGCCGGGCCGCCGTCGAGTTTCGGAGAACGTCGTGACCGGCTACTATCGCGGTGCCCTCGGAGGGCTCAATAACTCCTGTGAGCATTCTGACTGTTGTGGTTTTCCCTGCACCGTTGGGACCAAGAAAGCCGAATATCTCGCCCTCGTGCACGTCGAAGTCTATCCCAGCGACCGCCTGCACCTCGCCGAAATGTTTGCCCAAGCCTCGAACTTCGATGGCGTTAGCCGTGTTATCCTTCATCTTCATGGTCTTCTTTCGTTCTCATTCCCCTTAGTGACCTGAATGCCTAAGAGACGCGATCCTGTATGAGTCGTCATCGATAGTGTGGCTGGCTCGCTGACCACGACCTGCCCCTTGGAGACTGTGATACGATCCTCGCTGACACGAACTTCCGCCTCACCTTCCACACAAACAAAGATGACGTATGAAGCCATCTCACATTCTGGTATGCTCTCCCCGGGTCCAAGAGCGATGACCCGCATCTTGAACTCACGCGTCTCGCAAAGGACATTCTTCTCCCTTTGATCGTGACCGTAGGCCGTCATGTTCGCAACGTCGAATCGCTTCATGCTCATCACCTTTCATTTGGGCGAGATGTTTCCGCCTGCCTTTATGAATCGAATCCATATTCCGATACCCGCGTCCGAATCGTCCAGTTCAAGGCCGCCCTCCCCGACGACTTCGAAGGAGGGCAATCCCGCCTCGACAGCGAGGCGACGGAACGTATCCGGGCTCCGAGCTTCGGCAAACTCCCGTGCCGCTTCCGGCCCCTCGGCTACTACCGATACTTGCCGTCGTGGGATGAACTCCTGTCTTGTCCATTGCGGATACCTGCTGCCTAAACCACCGCCAATCATGGCTCAGCCGCCCGGCCGAAGGATTCACCAGACTTCCCGCAACCTCGCTCGGGGGCCCAGAAAGCCAAACAGCTCGCCGCGTTGAACCTCGAAATCAATACCGGAGACCGCCTCGACTTCGCCAAAGCTCCTGGCGAGGCCGCTTACCCTTATGACAGGCTCGATGCTTTCTCCTATTTGCCCTTGTTTGACTTTCCGCTGCACGGATGCTCCTTCACGTCCCCATGGCATTCCTTGATTTGCTTTGTCGTGCACTCGTTTGCCCTTCTGCCTTTGAGCCTATCAGGTCTCTCACAGCAAGATTTCTTGTTATCATAGCACATACCTTCCTCCTTTCACCTCTCTGCCGCCATGGGGAGCAGAACAGGCAGATAAGACCGACTAAGATAGAACCTTATCTATGACGCTTTTGTATCTGGCAAGCGCCTTTTCGTTGACTGAGTAATGCATCCAGTAACCCCGCTTTTCGGATCTCACCAACCCCGCGCCTTTTAGCACGCGCAGATGCTGCGATACCGCAGACTGCGTAATACCCAGCCTGCTGGTAATCGCATTGACACACAAAACTCTTCCTTTCAGCAGTTGCAAAATTCTGAGCCGCGGCTCAGACGAGATGGCCTTCAGCACGGTAATCAGAGCGGTCATTTCAGCATCTCGCTCAGCAGTCCATACAAGTATATTAGACTGCGCTAATATAATTCCCGGGTGAGCGATAGTCAACATCTTTTTCCAATGGATTTGCCCGCTTTTTCTTCCAGATTTCCCTTGCCTTTGATTGCGGGATACTGCTCCCTGTGTCACTGAACGTTGCGGAAGCCCCGCGCGCCGCAAGGCTTCTGCAGGCGGGGAGGTGAGAGATGAAGTTCCGAAGCAGAGAAGAATTCAAAGAGACTATGGTCGCGACAGTGTTATACCTACCGGAAATGATTCGGCTCTACGAGGATGGGTTGCAACTGCTCGGCGCAAAAGTTCTGAAGAAGTATGTGTATCGCAGCAAGGATGGCGAGATTGCCCCCGCGTACCTGATTGAATACGCTGGGAAACAGTTTAATCTCAGACTTGGCAACGCGATGAAGGAGATACTCTCGGTTGACCGAAAAGAGAAGCCGCTGCATTTCGGCTACAGGATAGACAACCCAGCGTGAGCAAGAGAGAAACTCACCTGGATCTTCATGTGTAGCCACAGCGTAGCTGAAAGAGTGCGTGGCGAGAGTTAGGTCAAAGATATATCTCAAGAAATGTGGCATCCCGGGCTCAACCAGCTGGCAATCACATCCGGTTCTTCTGGAAAGAAAAGCGTGACATGCGGAAAGGCTCTTATGTCCAACTCGCCCGCGACTGTAACAGGTAAATCGCTAACTGAAAGGGTTTTGCCCTGTGGCATAAGCGGCACTGGGGTAAGGGAGATTTCATATTCGCTCCGCTCAACTGGGAAAGATGAGCGCGAGAGAATGGCAAAAGGAGATAATAGAGAAGTATGAGCAGTTCTTGGTCAGCGAGGATGACCTGATTTACGAATACGACTGCTTCAGATGCGGCGGGAAATGCTGCATAAACAATGATGTTCTGATAAATCCTTACGACGTTTGGCGGATTGTGACGAACGAAAAAGTTTCAGGCGCGCTCGGCATCTACACAACTCACGACCTTTTCACGCCGAGAGGAAAGAGAGGTGAGCCGCTGCTGCGTTACTATCTTGGTCCTGAAAGCCGGCTGCCGCTTGCCTGCATCAATATGATTCGGGTTCGCGAAGACCTCACTATATGCCCTTTCAACGCGCCTATTATCAAGGGCAAAAACAAGGAAGAGATTGAGAAGTATGTGCGCAGCGGGTTCGGAGGCGTGGAATTCCTGCGAGCGGACGACGGCTCACCCATCGGTCTTTGTGTTCTTGAGCAGGCTAAGCCGACAATCTGCAGAGCGTTTCCGCTTGGCAGGGCTGGCAAGGCGAAAGATGCCAAGGACAAGTTTCCAAAGATGCGGTATATCAGGGTAGACAGCAAAAGGTGCGACGAGTTCAAGAAGCCGGGAAGCGCAATAACTGTGAGAGAGTATGTCAGGAAGTGGGACCTTGACAGAGCATATGAGATGAGTGACAAGGTGTACGAGTTGTACAGACTGCTTGGGGATAAAGTCAAAAGCGAGGCGGAGAGATACTTCTTGGGGATAATGTTTTACAACTTTGACATTCCGTTTCTCGAGCATGGCTGGGAGCCGGGGAAAATCCGCGCTGCCAGACCAAGTGAGTTTGAGAAGATATTAGAACTTGTGGAGGCTGTGATTGAAGAGCACGCAACACCGTAGCCGCGTATATTACAAGAAAAAAGGGCGTAGCCCGTAGCAGAGCCACGCCCTCGTGAACAGCCTGGTAGCGGAGAACTACGCTCCTTTCGTTCCGCTCTTCTTCACGAACTCGACCCTGTCATCCGCGCGGAGAGGCTGGTTCAGATTCGTCGTCTCCACATCGTTCAAAAGAACCGTGCAGTCATCCGCCGGTATGTTCAGAACCTGACCATACTGTGTCTTGACCTCCGCGATGGTTTTTCCGTCAAAACCCGGGTTACTCAGTTCGTTACAGCCGCATACTAACGTCGCCATAGCAAATCTCCTTTCCAGTTTTCCAAAAACACAGTCACCTAAAAACAAAAAAGCCGCGGATTGAGACAATATCACCTCCTTTCTTTTCCGCGGGAAAAATGAATTGAAGAATACAAAAACTACCTGCTATCTCTTTGCAGGTCTTGCGCAGTTCTCGAGGATGTCAAAGTAAACTTCGTGGTATCTTGGTGTGACCTCACGAATGCAGCCGTAAAAGGCATTGAGCATAAGGCAGGCAACCATCAAGTTAGTGAACAGTAATTGCGGCTCCGACTCCTGAAGTTCTTCGCAGGACATCTCTTCCGGAGACAAATCAGTCGGATAGGCAATCTCTTCGTGATACTTTGTGATTGGCGGAGAAAGTTCTCTGCCGTTCCGCTTGACATAAACTTGCAAGTTGCCCTCATGGTATTCATTCCCTCCGGAAATGAGGATAACCTCCTTCAATCGAGAACATCTGTCCTGCAGAATCTTCCTCGTTTTGTGATTGTCCACGCAGGAGAAGACAGTGCTGCTATCGCCGACAATTTCTGATACATTCTGCTCGTTGACATATTTCGGCGTGGCGATAACCGTGATTCCCTTAAACAAGGCTTTGAGTTTTGCCGCATGAACCTCCGCCTTGTTTTTTGTGAGTTCCGCTTCTGTCGCCCGCTGCCTTTCAAGATTGTGAGATTCGTAAACATCGCCGTCAACAAGATGCAGTTTTGAGCAGCTCCATTTGTTGTGTTCCATATATCTCGCAAGCGGTTCAACAAGAGCAGTGCCGACACCTCCAAGTCCGACAACAATTATCTCGTTCACCTTTGCGCCTCCTCTCATTCCCACCATTCAATATCGTTCCACAAAGCGTCAACCAGTTCTTCCTTGCTTTCTTCAGGCCAATCTTTGATTTCCTTCAGAGTTTTCAAAAACTGGAGCCGTGGTATCCTTTTCTCCTTCTCGCCTTCCTTTTTCTGTTCCTCTTTGCCGTCAAATAAAGACGCGGGCTGCATCGGCACGATTCTGTCTTGAAGAAAACTGCTTTCTTTCTCCACAAACGAGAGCCACGGATGCTTTGCTTCGGGAGATGGCAAACCGTCTATGAGTATTTCCGCAGTCCCGCTGAATCTTCTACCGTTCGCGGTCACGCTTATCGCAATCTCAGGTGTTCTTGAATCTACATTTCCGACAACTATGTGAAAACCGTCTATCTGCGAATCATCTTCGTTGTCGGTGCCACTGAAGAACGCGTTCATATTGCAGTGCGAGTGAATCGTGCCGCAGACTCCGGGAATGCCATTTACCTCATATTTTACTGAACAGCCGCTTACTTTCTGCTGCACTGGTTTGATTGACCATTTACTCTCTTTATCGTTGTATATCAGAAGAACCACCGCCTCCGAAATGTGTTCCTTGTGCACTGCTCTGAAGAAAGCGGTTGCTTCTTCAACAAGCGAGTAAGGTATTTTTGGCACGCCCGCTTTGAGAATAAGTGACTCTTCCTGCGCAGGCAAACTCGGAATACCGTTCACCTTCACTACGCACTCGTAGAAGTGATTGGATTTCTTGAGATAGATTCCATCCTTTGCCGCTATGTAGCAGAAATCCTCGTTTTCAGGAATCTGCTCTCCTGCCTTGTAGATTTTCACTTCTGTGCCCTCCTTCTTCTTTTTGGAATAACTTTGACCTCCTCTGTGTTTCTTATCGCCTCCGCCATCTCCGCAAAAATAGGGTCTTCAACATTTCTCGCTGTTACGCCCTGTTCCTTGAGTATCTCTGTAGCCATTGAAAGAATTACCTCTTCCCTCTGGCCGCAGAAATACCTGAGTTGCCCCTTATTCTTGCTGAGATACTTGTCCAGAGACTGCTCTACATCCCTGCAGGTTTTCCATTCCCTCCTGATTGCGTTCACAAAGGTTTTTATCACTCTTGTTCCTCCTCTCCAATGATTTCCTCTATCACTTCCTGAAGGCTCTTGTATCTGTGCCAGGAGAGCGCGCAAGGCTCAGCGCCTTCTCTTGTCGCTATTTCCCACGCTTCAAAAAGAGTTCCGTTCTGAGTCTGTTTTTTCAAAATCTCTTTCGGCATTCTTGTATTGTGGACGCTGTTCATATCTGAGTTGAATTCTGAGCCGAAGTAGTATGAAACCACTTTTGAAATCTTTGCCTGCATTGTGCCTTCTATTGAAAACCTGAAGTCTCCGCCGAGGCAGACCACACAGTCGTTACCGAGATTCGGCAGCGGCGGATAATAAAGGTCATCTTTGGTGTCGGTAATCTGCAACTTCGTGAAAAAGATTCGCAACTCGTCAAAAGCAGCGCCAGTGAAAGTCAGCAGGAAGTAAACCCAGGGAAAGCAAATCGTGTGCTCAATTACCCCAGCGTCTGATTCTTGCCTTCTCGCTGGCGTCGTTCTACTCTTTCGCGCCTTGATTTTCTCAACGCAGGGTTCTTTCTCCACAAGATAGAACTGCTTGTTATTCTTCGCCGCGTAAAGAACGACTCTCTTCGGCAGAACAGGCGTTACCACGCCCATCGTTTTCCTGAGCGATTGTTTGAAACTCTCCGCACTGATTGCCTGAACTGTCTTCACTTCCTGCAACTCAACCCTGTTACCACAAATCACAATCTGCTCCATAGAATCCTCCCTTCAAAAAGAAGGGCTGCATCTTTTTTTAGATACAGCCCTGATTGCAAATATCCCGCCTTGAGCGTGCAGCCGTTGCTGTAGCGCAGCGAAGCAAGGCGAAGCGAAGCGTAAGCAGAGGCTGCAGCGAGACCCGTTAGGTCATTACTTCATTTTCGGCGGCGACGAAACATCGCCACTGCGCTGTCAGTTCGGCCACGACTCTTCCCTTACTGCGAAGATTATACGTTCCGTAAGAGACATCGCGTCTGTCCAGGATATTCGCTTGTTACACTGAGGACATTCCTGCGTTGAACCCGGTGCATCCGCAGGCTGAAGCAGAGCGGAAGCCGTAGGATGCTAAGGGTGAAACAGATTACACCACTACTTGGATTTCGCTGGCGTCGAAACAACGCCCTGATTGCCAGACAGATTCAAATGAAATCTTGAACCGCCTTGCAATACAGATTTCCAGGATGTCCAGATTTGGTTGTCTATGTTCTCACCAAAGTGTTTGTGAAAGGGCAACTCGTCGCTTTCACCTTCTTCCACGTCTCTGCAAGCGTTTCGTATTTCACCCGCTCGCCGCTGTTTGAGCAAAGTGATGCTCCGAGGAACTGGTCAATCGCCATACTCGTGACGCCCTGTTTGCAGGGCTGCTTTGTGAGATGCCAGATTCCGAGACTGTTCAAATATTTCACAAGACAGGGGTCCCACCAGACTCGGCTTCCTTCGTTACGTGTTAGTTTCAGAATCTCATCCCAGTCACACTCTCTCGGGACAGGCTTCTCGAGAAGAAGCGTAATGTTCTCAACGCCCTTCAGCGAAAGCGCGTCTTTCAAAGATTCAGGGTCTGTAACGATATGATTGATTCCAAGACGCTTCACACCGAGGTCACCAAAGTTCTTGAGGGCGCTTTCAACTTCCGCTCTGGTGATTGGGTGAATTCTGTCAAAAGAGATGTGAACTCTGTCAGGAATAACATACGGGTTCAAAACCTTCCACGGGTCTATCGTGCCGTTTGTCGTGATAGCGATGAACACTTCCCTCTTCTTTGCCTCGAACACTATCCTGCCGATGTCCTGGTGAAGTAATGGCTCTCCGCCGCCGAGGGCAACTGAGACAACGCGTCCCTGCCATTCTTCAAACAGTTGCGCAATAACTTCAAAACTGATTTCTCCTTCGCTCTCCTTTCTGTAGAAGCACTTTGGACAGGACAGATTGCACTTGGTCGTTACAAGCAGGTGCACCGAAAGAGGAAAACTACCGTCCCACCATACCGCTGATATATCACGCATCTCTCATTCCTCCTCATTCGGAACTATGCAGTTTCTGATTCCGATAATCCTGCTCAGCTTCCTGCAGTGCTCTTTATAACCTTCCTGGCCTATCCACCAGTCTTGGTTTGAGAAGTCCACGGAAGCCACGCCGTTACTCTCTTCCGCGGGTATGTTGATGTAGTCCGAACAGGAGCCATCTCCAGCAAAACTCCAGATAATGGCGATTGACAAGCTGTGCAGCCTTTCAATGCTTCCCCGTGCTATCTTTATCGCCTCCATTGCGCCGCGGAGCCCTGGTGGCAGATGGTGTGTGCCCTTCGCATCCGAGTCCCTACGGAGGAACATTCCGTACGTCTTGTTCTCCTTGGACTCATGCGTTGTCTGCATCTTTTTCTTCTCCTTCTCATTCAAGGCAACAGTGCTCAGGTAGTCGCTCTCAAGAACCTCATAATCATCGGGCTTCAGTTCTTTTGGGTTCTTCCCTTCTGGTATGAGTTCCACAGTTACCGCCCGAATGTGTGTCACGAGGTCGCTTTTTACGACTCTCTCAACCGCGTCAAACGCCGCATCCCAGTCCTCAAAGTCCACGCAATGCGGGTCTGCTGTGCAGTCAACAACGTCCTTCCTCACAAATACTACTCTCATAGTCCTCTCCTTTCTAAAAGCAAAAAAGCGCGGTGCATTCCGCGCTGAATCTGAAGTTCAGACAACCAAACTATTGCGCGACGAGTTTCTTTATCTCCTTCACCTCCCTCATAAACTGTCTGCCTCTTTCTCTGTTCACGCCGAAGATGTAAGCCGCTTTGCCAGTGACCTCTGCAAGGCGATTTGAGAATAGAGAATCGGAAGGGAGTTTTCCTTCATTCCGGGCCTTAAGTTTGAGTTGGTGCATCTCTGCTCTAAGGTTTCGCCAGTAATCGCGTTTTACATTTACCTTGTCGTTGACAACCAAGCCCAGAACTTTCTGCCTGTTTGAGTTTCGCAGAACTCTCGTCTTCGCGTGGTTCACCTTGAAACCTTCTTGCTCCACAATGCGCATTATCGCTGGAATCATATGATTCAATTTCCTGAGATTGGAGCTGAAAATTAGGTCGTCCGCGTATCTTGTGTAGTAAATCTTGAATGTCGGCGCCCAACTTCTGCACAGCCCAGCAAGTCTGTAATCCAGACTTTTTGCGACGAGATTAGAGAGAAAGGGGCTTGTCGGCGCTCCCTGAGGCAGATAGTTGTTGAGAGTGCAGGTCTCAGCAATGTTTTCTGCGATTTCTTTTTCTATGCCTTCTTTCATCAATGTGTGCAGAACTCTTTGCTTGCTGATGCTCGGAAAGAAATCCTTTATATCCATTTTGAGAATGACGTTCTTTCCGGTGTGCAACTTCGCCGCTGTGACAGTAGATTTTCCCCTCACAAAACCGTGAGCGTATTTACTCGCTCCGATTCCACGGGCACAGAGCCAGTGCAGGATTTGTCTTTGCTTTTTCTTAAGTTCCGGCTTCGGCTCCGCAATTTCCCTGACTTTGCCGTTGTGCTCGAGTCGGTAGATTCTGTAGTCTGAAGTCTTCACATCTTCTCCGAAATCTGGCCTTACAGGTGTTTCCATTTTCCGTTCCTTTCCGTAGAAAAAGTTCAAAAGACTTTCAAAAGTCATTAAAGACAGACTAAAGTCAGAATTCAGCCGAAGCAAAAGACTTCTGTAAGCCCTTGCTTCGACGGAGCTAAAAGTAACTATATCTTGCCCGTCTGAACCCCCTGATTTTTTGCCCTTTTTTAGGAACTTCTGGACAAATCCAAGTCCAAACAGGTTTCCTATGGTTTCCACTTTAGTGGTTTGAATCAGATTGATTGTAGAGTAAATCGACCTGATATGAAGTTATGCATTGCGTATTTAGAGAGCGTGAAGCTAAGGAAAGCCTTCTTGTCTTGCATATCCTGCTCATAGGCTTTGACGAAGCGCCGTACGTAGAAATGCAGATAACTGGTCATCTTTTCGCATTTCTGGAGGAACCGCTGATTGGTCAGTGACGTTCCGTGATTGGTTCCATCTGCCCCAGTTCCATCAGTAATTCCCAGCGCCTGTTCAAGAATGTCCATCTGAAATGGAAGAGAGGACGGCTTTTGAAGGTTGTCCATACCCACCGCCAGTTCCACCAACAGAGGCAACCAAAGCGGAGAAAATATCTGACACGTGGAAAGGCAGTTATGTCCTGCTCATACGCGAGCTATAAGAATCGCAGGACTAATCTGCCTTTCGCTCTAACGAGCGCCGGAACGACTCGCGAACTTGGAAGCGGGCTTCGGGCGCTGCCGCTGCCACTGCCCACTTTCCCGATCACCATTATCATCTAAAAATCATAAGGCGCTTCTCAGAAGGCGTCTAAAGAAGGAGGATATTGATATGAGTTTGGAAACACGAAAAGGCTATCCATGGCCTGCATCTGCGCTGACTGCAACAGAAATGGCTGTGCTTGCCGACGTCAGAGAAGAGAGCGGCAAGCCAATTACGCAACTGCTCAAGGAAGCTGTGCAGCTGGCTTATGGAGGTTGCAGTTCAATTGTTGAGGAGGTGAGAGCATGAGTTCAGAGTTTAGCCGGTGCGGCAGATTTGTGCCCAGAAGGACAGTGACCTGCCGCAACAGTTGCTGCTTGGTCGGTGAGCGTCCCAACCTGATCGTTCTTTGCGGCCCTTCCCACTGCGGTAAATCGACCTTGGCTACGTCGTTGCCTGGCAAGGTGGTTTCCTCTGACCAGATAAGGTCTGTTCTGGGGCTTGACTTCTCCAGGGATGCCCACCTGTTGTGGAGGGTCTTCGATCACTCCAAGCGGCTGGCTATGAAGGCCGGCGGCGATGTGATACTCGACGCCTGCCACATGTCGAAGAAAGCACGCCGACACTCGGTGGAGAACGCACATGGTTACTACAAGATACTGGTTGTCTTTGACACGAAGCCGTCTGTGCTATTAGCCAGGGCTAGGAAAGAGCGCAGGCTCCCCCTGAGCGAGGTCAGGCGCATGGTCCGGGCCTTTGACCCTCCGACCCTTGAGGAAGCAGCGGATCTGGGTTTTGACCAAGTCCAGGTGATAGAGGAAGTGCAAACTCATGAAAGTAATGCTCATCACAAGGAGGTGAGAAAATGGATGGATGGAGCGGAACACTTGAGGGGGAGCAACGAGGGGAAGCGGTGAAAAGGTGCAGGATCTGTGACGTGCAGATACCTGCCCACCGCTTTGTTTGCGAGGCGTGCACCAAGCGCAATGACGAGGAGGACCGTAAAACGCAGGAAGAAGAGTGGGCGTGGTATCAGGCGCTTGCTGGCGAGGAGCGCAGGAACTCAGTGGGGAGCGAGCGCCACCCTGCATCCACAAACGACCTGCTTAGAGCAGCGATGGCAGAGTGCTTTGCGGCATTGAGAAACTGGAACTACACTGAGCACATAACGAGGCTCTACCTGATTGCCCTGATACTCCACCACAGGATAAAACGCTTCAGGCAGGAGTTTGACCGGGCAAAAGGAGAGGCGGCTTTGCGCTACTGGCCGCCCGTGCCATTGCCCGACTTCGCAACCCCACCCGAAGAAGATACCGACTCCAAGAAGTTAGCGGAGCGCTCTTTTGCACCTGTCGAGAAGCGCAGCCTGATAGACCTCGCCCTTGAGAATGCCGACTCCGAGGGGCAGAAAGAAATCTGTAAGAAATATGAGAATGGTTAGGGAGGTGAAAAAACGCAGAGACGAAGAAAAGCATGGGAAGTAAGGTGGCCCACTACTGGAGCAGAATATGGTACAGCAGTCTTTCTCAAAAGGAAGCATGCTGAGAATTGTGCAAGAGCGATAAGGAAGAAAATCAAGGTTGTCAGAGTATAGGCCAAAAGCCGTCACAAAGGGTCTGTATCCTTGCCAGTTGCCCATTGTATCACAAGCGAAGTTGGCCGCTGAGGCGGCGCTCTACAAAGTTGGCAAGCCCCTTATGAACTGAAAGAGATAGCCAGTTTTGTAGAAGGTTGTGTGCTTCTCTACTCAGTGGACATGGGAGAAGGGCTTGCCAGGCTGGGATTCAAAGACGGGAAAGCAACGATGGAAATATGCCAGGGGATGAAAGATTTACAAGCCTGACGGCCTTATGGCAAAGAAGGCGAGGTGTCTACATTCTAAGGTGGCTTCGCTTCTATACGCCTAATGACTGCTCTTGCTTCTTCCCGTATTTCTGGCAATGGGTCGTCTTCTGCTACTTCCTTCAGGCTTGGTATGACATCGGGTGTTTGGAGATGCCCCAGGGCGTCAAGAGCATATACCTGAACCACTGGCTCCCAGTCCTTCAATAGGGGGACGACCTTTTCTACCACAGAGATATCTCTTATGTATCCCAGAGCAAGCACCGAATTGGCCCGGAGCTTCATTTTGGTTGAACGAAGATTTCTCAACAGTGCAGGTAACAAAGAACTCCCGATAGCACCACAAATTCGGGCAGCAGTAGCGCCGACTCCCGGCGAGTCATCTGCCAAAAGTTTAAACAGAAACTCGCGCATCTTATCAGTGTCCCAGAGGATTCTAATCGGAGTACGGAAACCTGCAGATAAGCGAGTAAACCTTTGTGCTGATCTCTTCTTGCCGCCTCTCTCCGCTCTCTTGGCGCTTTCTATGGCAGTGCTATAGTCCTCGGCCATTACCTCAATGGGTCTGAGGCACGCCATCATCTTCTTCTTGTCTTTCTTCAACAGCATCACCTTCCTCACTATTGGGGCGAGGGCCAAAGAGATCTGTTCACTGGCACACGAAATACAGCAGAAGTTCCGGGCAAGAATAGCAAGGTTTTTCTCTTGCACCATATTGTTTTGCAGTTTGGACGTCACGTTGACGGTCAGCTCATTGGCGAAATTTTCATCCACTCTCCACACGCCATATATAGCGGTACAAACTACCGCAGCGTCTTTCTGCTTCTCAACCTGCCCCCTGATAACACTATGTAAATCCCCCAGTAATCTCCTCGCGTACTCTTCATTGTCCTCCGCAACGTAAGACAAGAATAAGGCGATTATTCTCGGGTCTTCCCCCTTGATCTTGTCAAGCATTTTGTCAGAACCCATGGTCTCTGACAACCTTCCCACGATGGGCATTCTCGTGCCAAAACATTTGAGCAGGAGTTTGCCAAACAGTCGAATGTTCTTGGTAGAGTCAACCTTTGTTGCTATCGCGGGGGAAAATTTCCGTATGCTTTTCGGGCTCCCGAAAGAAAGGCCTTCCGCAAACTTCTCAAGAATGTTCGTTCGGCTTTCGGATAGAAGGGCTTTGGTAAGCCTCGGCACATCTATACAATCTGCCAGAGAGTCCACCAGTTCTCTCGCCGACGCTTTTCTGGCCTTGGCTATCAGACAAATCAACCGTGCTGGCCAACCAGCAGGGTCTGTCACGCATAAGGTCTTTGCGATGACGCACATGTTCATTTTTCTGACCAAGTGTTCAGCAATACCTTCTCTGGCATCTGTTATCCTCGCAAGACATTCGCTGATCATAAAGGGGTCCTGTTCAGGCGTTAGCTTGTCTGCTAGCCTGGATTATGCGAGATAAGAGATAGAAATCCGCTGCAATTCTTATAAATCCTGCTTTTGCGGACAATTCGTTGTCGTAATTTTCTCACACTTCTGCTATAATCCCCCAGTGCCCTGCATC
>Ga0315280_10002666_pt1 | contig 28574 bp, 27 predicted proteins | sample YL17G06_40_MG_FD_203697 | JGI IMG/M metagenome (GOLD analysis project Ga0315280, IMG submission 203697) | Sediment microbial communities from Yellowstone Lake, YNP, Wyoming, USA - YL17G06_40 | ecosystem: Environmental > Aquatic > Freshwater > Lake > Sediment | place: USA: Wyoming | collected... | reverse complement strand
TAAGATTCGGCGAGAACGGGACCGAAGAGTTAAAGCTCAAGATATTCGAGCCGCCGCGCTTTTTTGAAGGATTCCTCATCGGCAGAAGTTTTGATGAGGTGGGGGACATTGTATCGAGGATCTGCGGCATTTGCCCGATATCGCACATGACCACCGCGATATTTGCAGTTGAGAATGCCTGCGGGATAAAGGTCAGTGGGCAGACCAGGATTTTGAGGAAGATACTATCCATGAGCCAGATAGCGGCAAGCCATGTTATACATCTCTATATGCTGGCCCTGCCTGATTACCATAAAAAGAAAAGCATAATTGAGATGATGCCTGATTTTGGACAGGAAATTGAGAGGCTCGTCAGGATGAAAGAGATACTGAACGGTCTCACCGCTGTAATTGGCGGGAGGGCACTGCACCCGGTAACTCATATGCCCGGGGGCTTTACCAGAGTTCCCGACCCAGATCATTTGATGCTGTGTGCAAAAAATCTGGATTCGATTAGACCTGATGCTGAGGAGACAGTAAAACTCATATCGAAACTACCGTATCCTGAATATGTTCGATCATCAGAATACGTATGCATTGATAGCGACGGTGAGTATTCAGTAAATCACGGTAATATAATTTCCAGCAATGGGATGAATATAGGCATTGAAGAATATTACGATCATTTTGAAGAAATGCAGGTTCAATACGCTATGGCAAAACAGACTCATATTAAGGGCAGGAGCTCACTGATGAGCGGTGCGCTTGCCAGGATTAACCTGAAATTCAATAAGCTAAATTCAAGCACCATGGCTTTGGCTAAAGAGATCGGCTTTAAGGTGCCTGATCATAATACTTTTCATAATAATATAGCTCAGGCGCTTGAGACGCATCATTTTGTTGAGGAGTGCATCAGGTTGATCAAAGAGTTTGATTTAAGAGAAGAGAGCAGGATAAGGAAGTTCAGTGCTGGTGAAGGTGGTGCTGCAACAGAGGCTCCGCGCGGTTTGCTGTATCACTGGTACCGGGTCAATAGAAGGGGAATAGTGGAAAAGGCAAATATCGTTACTCCGACCTCGCATAACTTTTCAAATATTGAGGGAGATCTGCGCGCTTTTGTGGATGCATACAGGTATCTGCCGCTCGATGAATTAAGATCAGGTTGTGAGAAGCTCGTAAGGGCCTACGACCCCTGTTTCTCCTGCTCAGTCCACTGATATTAGCACAAAGATAGCTGACATAAAGATTGGTAAGGATTTATGCATAGGTTGCGGGAAATGCGTTGAGATAGTTTATAATTAGCATGATTAAATTGATAAGGGGGAGGAGAGGATGGTAAAAGCATATATTTTGATACTTGTTGATGGAGGGACTCTTTCGTCGGTTTTAAATGAAATAAAGAAGATAAGCGAGATAAAGTCTGTCGATGCAGTATATGGCCCGTATGACCTAATTGCTGTGGCAGAAGCATCAGACTTAGACAGTTTGGGTAAGTTTGTAGTGACCAAGATACAGTCGATAAAAGGAGTAAACAGGACTCTTACCTGTCCGGTAGCTAAGCTATAGTAATCGTTTCAGAAATATTTATGAGAATACTTCATTCCGCTGACGTTCACCTGAATAAAGTTGGTGATGAGCGATGGCAGGCGTTGGGTGAACTTCTTTCCGCATCCAGGAAGGAAAAGGTAAACCTGCTTGTCATAAGCGGAGACCTGTTTGACCTCGATGTTGATGCAGAAACGCTGCGACCTGATATCAGAGCACTGTTCTCAAACAATAATTTTGAAATATTGATAATTCCTGGGAATCACGATAAGAACTCTTACTCGTCCAGCATGTATTTTGGCGAAAATGTCAGGATCCTGAACCAAAAACCTTATTCGATTGCCGATTATCCTGATGTCAGGCTGATCGGTTTTCCTTTTAAGGATATCGGTGATGATGAGCTGATTGCCGAAATCAGGAATTTGAGTGAAGTCTGCTTACCTGACAGAAAGAACATCCTGATCTTTCATGGTGAGCTTTTAGACTCGTTCTATTCTCCGGATGAATTCGGTAGTGAGGGCATGCATCGCTATATGCCCGTCAGGCTGTCATATTTTAGCGGTCTCGGTCTTGATTATGTGCTTGCGGGTCATTTTCATTCTCGCTTCGATGTTAGAAAGATCGATGAAAAATCGTATTTCATCTATCCCGGTTCTCCGGTTTCCATAACGAGAAGGGAGACACGTGAGCGCAAGGCAGATGTATTTGATTTGGGCCATGCCCCAAAGGAGTATCCCTTAAAGACAAAATATTACCAGGACTTAAAAATAAAAATCGATCCCTTTGCAAGTGGGAAACCCGAGGAGTTTATAGCAAAAAGACTGGATGCCGTGAGTGATAATGCTAAGCTGCTGCTTGAAGTCTCCGGATATATTGACTCAGGCGAAGCAGAGCTTAAAAGGATGGTGGATGAGGTAATAAAGACAAGGAAGCTCAACATTGAGGATTTCAATTTTAAGGTAAGGGATGTGGGTCGGATACTTCAGAGTGATCTTTACAGGCAGTTTGAGGAGAAGTTAGGGACAGGTGAATATGAAGATGGCATGAAAGATGAGGTCCTGAACATAGCGATTAAAGCCATGATGGAGGCCGGTCTTTGAGAATTAAGGAGTTCATAATTCAGCGATATGGACCCATAAGCAGCTTTGAGTTTAAAGGTAATTCTGATTTTACACTATTCTTTGGCAAAAATGAATCCGGCAAGACCCTTACAATAGATGCGATCGTTAAGTTTCTTCTGAACAGGAGGGGCGATCGTAAGATATTTGATAGACTGGACAGGGTAGATGAGAATCCAAACGGTTATCTAGTAATCCAGAGATCTGATGGCACGGAGTTCAAACTCCCTGAAAAAGGCGATATAACCAGTCTTTTCAATCTGAGCGCATCAAGCGCAAGAAACATTTTTGTGATAAGAAATGCTGATCTTGCGATCTCCGAGGAAGAGAGAGTGTTTGGTGATGTTACAGAACGGCTTACCGGCTTGCGCACGCGCGATATAGAGAAGATAAAAAAGATGCTGCAGAAACTCGGACGGCTGACAAATCCAACCAGTGATGCAAGCCTTTCAAATAACCAGGAAGCTGGAAGGGCAAAGAGCAAGGTCGATTCTGGGAAAGCGCTGGTCAAAAGCATTAATGACCTACTAACGGAAGGCCAGAAAGAAGGGCTTGACAGGATAGAGGAGGAGATATCAGCAAAAAAAGCTGAACTTAACTTTGAAAAAGTAAGGGTAGCGAGCCTGGAGGAAGCGAGGAACAGGGAATCCTATGAAAAGACGTTAAAAGAGGTGAAAAATATCGAGCGGGCTACGGAGGCACTGCACACCCTTGATGGTTTTTCAGCTGATGAACTTCAGGTGTGGCAGGACTCGCTGCGGGATATTGAAAGGGTGGAAAAGGAGCTGAATGAAAAGACAAATAAGCTTAATATATTGGAATCGGAATATGATGATAAAGCTTCAGTTTATGCTGAAGAAGCCAGAAGACTAAAAATATCTGATACCGTTCTGCAGGATTTAAACCAGAAGCTAAAGTTCAAATTAACTCAGTTTGAGGAGACCGAGAAGACAGTTCCCTCTATGGGTAAGCCACAACTGTCGATGATGCTCCTGATGATTTTGTCCGGTATCATTTCTATAACCTCATTGATAATTTTTGCCTTCTTCAACTCTGCCTTTTTGCTGGTTGTTGCTGTTCTATCCGTTGCTGCATTCATCGGCTCCGGCATTTTTACCGTACTTCAGTTATCGAAAAGCGCAAGACATAAAAAATTGAAAAATGAGATTCTATTTGATGCAGCCAGGCTTGGATTTAAGGCGGATAGCGTACTTGATATCGTTAGTGAGATTGCTCAATTTGAGAGTGATCACGCATCTAAAAGAGCTGCACTTGATGAGGAGCATGGAAGGATTACCGCAATAGAGGCAGAGATTGGGGTGTTGAGGAAGGATGTTGGGAATAATAGGGCTGTGATTGATGACCTTAAAGGGAAGATTAATGAGATAAAGCTTAAAAGTGGTGTGGAGAGTCTCGATGACTACATACAGATGTTCAGCCAGAAGAAGAAAATTGAAAAGGAGTTGAATGCGAGTCTTAGTGCTTTGGAAGATCGGCACGGAAGCGTTAGCGGCGTATTGGAAGACAGGATGAACTTTTGGAGGGAAAAGTTGGTTGAGCTGGAGATTTACAGGGATAAGAGCGAGGGACTGATTTTCAACTCGAAGGATTATGATAAATCAAGGTTAAGGATCAGTAATCTTGATGATGAAATAGAAGGACTGTTGCGCAAGCTGACGGATGCAAAAAAACATCTAAACGATGTGGGCAGAGTTGCCTCGGATATAATCGGGGGAGAAGAGGTCTACTGCAATTATTTCTCTGATCTTCAAAGCATAAAAGAAAGGGCGCAGTCAACAGTTGATCTCTATTTGAAGGAGTTGCATGTGGCTCAGCATGCCATCAGGATTTTTGAGGAGATATCCACCGATGAGAATCAGAAGGTGAAAGATCTGTTTGGAGAAGGAAGTAGGGCTTCGGAGTATTTTAAATATATTACAGATGGGGATTATGTTAGTGTGAATTTTGAGCCAGAGAAAGACACGGTAGTTGTTGAACGCAGCGATAACATCATGTTCAGGGCAGTCGATCTGTCTCAGGGTACTTATGACCAGTTGTACCTTGCTATTAGATTATCGCTTGCTGATATGATATTAAAAGAGGAGCCCGGTTTCTTCATATTCGATGACCCCTTTCTGACATCAGATGAGGAACGGTTGATTAAGCAGCTAAATGTCCTGCAGGAGCTTGCAGCGGACGGCTGGCAAATACTTTATTTTACAGTTAAGGGAGAGGTTCTGGATAAACTGTCGTCATTAATAAAAAAAGGGAAGGTCGATAGAGTTGACCTTTCCCCAATTTATGTTCAAGCGTAGAATTCTTAACGGGTATCTTAATTAATCTTATTCCATTACGTTTACGATTGATTTATCAAGCTCCGGAAACCTCAACAGCCAGTTGAGTCTGTCCTCTTTAAATTTAGTGTTCATCATTTCCTGCTGTTCTCTGCTGTAGAAGTTGTCCAGGTCGAACCTGCTCACGTCAATTCCGGGGATGCTTGTAGGCACTTCATACCCCCAGAAGTCATCCTGCTTCCAGGATATTTCGTCCCTGGCTATCATCTCGATTATTTTCGCGGAATCATAGACGCTGATTTTTACGCCTTTGTCCTGATCGCCTACCCAGCCGGTGTTGAGCATATAGCACTTTATGCCTGGATTTTTTTTCATTGTGGCGAGGAAGATGTTGCCCTCCTCGGCTTCAGAGCCGATTATGAACGGGTTGGTGCCGACAACTCTCAGTGTTCTTCCTGCTTGCGTGGGGTCGCCTGCGGATGTCTCTATTGATTCACCAAGCATGAATGTCGCTGCTCCCCATCCCGCGCTCAGCCTTGCTACAGGAGGGACGATGTCGTATCTCCTGGTTATGAACACAATAGCGTCGATCCTGTCAAGGTCAATCCTGTCGTCAGTAAATGCCACGTCAAAGCGCTTTACCATGCACCTGCCGTTTGATGTGAGCGTCTGATCGAAAAAGTCGACCTCACCCGTATCTGATTTGACAAAAACGTTTTCAAGGATTGCCCTTGGTGATATGGCAGCAGCATATAGCAGTGGCTGTGAATGGGGTTCGAGTCCGTCAGTTTTGACGTAATAGGAGTCCTCAGTCCCGATGCAGCTTCCATCGGGCCGCAGGATGACCACATCATCCTGCCTGATGGTCACACCTTCGGGATATTTAAGCCAGTGCGAATGACAGGATAGGGAAGTCTTCCCCGTTCCGCTCAAGCCAAAGAATAAAAAGCCCGTGTCCTTCAGGGGACCGTTCTTTTTTACCCTGATTATTTTTGCTCCGGCATGAAGACCGAGCATGTTCTTCTTTTTATAGATGTACATTATCATCCGCAGCATGCTCTTTTTAATCTCACCCTTGTAGTCCGACCCCAAAATTATGGTTAATCCGTGTGATGGGAATACCCACACTTTCCTTTCCGGCCAATCAGGTACAACTATTGTGATCATAACAGGTTCTTTACCTTCTGCAGGGAAGAGCGTGTTGCCCCACATCAAGGGGAGTCGTGCAAATTCAGAGCATACGTAAATTCTGCATGGCACCTTATATTCTTCAGTCATGCACATTGTTCTATCTAACTGAATCATTTCTCTCGTTTTTATATGATCAAATACCTGTGACAGCAGCTCGTGATCACCTTGGCTTAGTTCCGAGTCCTTTATCTCGGTGAATTTTGCGCTCCTGTTTCTGACCCTTGTAATCACAGCAAGGTTACCAAACTGGGTTATCATACCATCCTGGGCAAGTGCGACCCGTCGGAGCTCCCCATCAGAGGGATTATCTATGACTTTTTTGGGATTGAAATCAAAACCTAAGTACTTCATATTTCTCTCTTTCTTTTTAATTAACTGCAGGAATCAAAAGATGTGGAAATCCTGTTAAAGCGATGAGATAATTATATTTGTTATATCTTGTGGGTCAACTGATTTATAGCAAATTACTGTCTTATGACCTTTATGTCCTTCTGGACAAGCCAGTTGTTTTTCTTGTCCATACCCACGATGGTTAATATGTGCTCTCCCTTGCTGAACTTGATTTTGTCCTTAAAGGGCGCTTTTTTGTCCAATTTTTCAAGTTTACCATTAAGGTAGAAAGCAACCCTTTTGATCTCTGGTGTAGTATCAACAAGGACTGTGTATTTTCTCGGCACAACAGCACCATCGGCAATGTTATTGAAGGCGATATCCGATTGCGGTTGTGGTTGGGCAGGGGCATTTGTGATCGCGGAGAGGTCTGCGTTGCTTAAGAAATTAATTATGCCGTTGAAAATTCCTGCTGCGATCTTCCCTCTGAACCCCGCATCTCTGAGCAAGTTTTCCTCATCGGGATTTGTTATGAACGCGGACTCGACCAGGGTAGAAGGCATGATAGTGTTTTTTGTGACGTAAAGGTCACCTTCTTTGACTCCTCTCCTTCTCAGTCCAATTGCATCCACTATCCCGGCAAGGACCGATTTAGCTAACGACCCTGAGTTTGCGGATTGAGAAGGCGTGTACCATGTTTCCGAACCATTGGCTGAAGGGTTTGAGTAGCCGTTGTTGTGTATGCTTACGAAGACAATCGCACCGCTGTTGTTCGCTGTGGCGACCCTGTTTTCAAGTGACGGATTGGAATCATCAGTTCTGATCATCATCACTGCATATCCGTTTGCCTCGAGTATCCCTTTCAGCTGGAGAGCTATGTCGAGGTTGACCTCCTTTTCGGTAAGTCCGCTTGGGCCGACTGCCCCTGGGTCACCTCCGCCATGCCCGGGGTCAACTGCAATTATGATTGGCTGGCCTTCCTGTGCGTTTGCAAGCTCGCTGATTAGCGAGACTGAGCCAAAGACACTAACCAAAATCAATGTAGATATTATCTTTCTGATAGATGTTTGTGTCATTGATATACAGTAATTTCCTTTTCCACGAGTATATTGTTTTTCCTGTCCGTCCCGACGATAGTAATGGTGTGCTGTCCATCACTAAACCTGATCCTCGATTCAAACGGTCTTTTCTTGTCGAACTTCTCCAGTTTGCCATCCAGATAAAATACAACACGTTTCACATCTGAGGTTGCACTTATTTTTACGGTATATTTGTTTCCTATCTTTGCACCATCGGAGACATTTGAAAAAGATATATCTGCACTATTTGTCTGTGTATTGGATGAAGCCAGGTTATTGCTGCCTGTCTGGTTATCCGTGGTGCTAAATATTCCAACCCTGATGGTCTGGGTGTTGTCATCAAATGTCCTGGACAGGCTCACATTTGAGAAATAGTACTTGATGATGTCTTCGTAGCCATAGCCCGCTTTCGCCCTCTTTTCTGCTCCAAACATGCTCATGCCGAGTCCATGTCCAAGCAGTGCAGCACTGCTTGGACATGGAGGAAGATCGTATGGCTCAGATACAGATTGGCACCAGGGGTAAAGTGCGCTTGCCCTGGTCGTGCCATCTGATTTGGAGTAGAAGGGCGTCTTTGCAACTGCTCCAGTTGGATTATAAATTACGCATATGCCGTCTGTATTCAAAACCGCATTGCTCAGATTGCCGCCAAATGTCTCCCTGTAATAACCGATATACCACTGGCTTGCACCTGTATAGGGTTTTGCAAAGATGGTAGAGGAGGAGATATCGAAGGGTTCACTTCCAAACTTTCTCCAGGTGGCTTTTTCTGCGTACGCATAGCTTCGATAGACGATCACGGCGGCCATCAGCGCGTCAGGGTCTCCTCCTCCGTAGTTTTCGGGTTCTTCTCCGATGCCTTTTAGATAATCCCTGAATGAGAGCTCGTTTATTACCCACAATCTATTGGATGTGTTAGAAAACTTGATTTCCAGAACTCCGCGATATCTGCTATAGTTCACCGATCGCATCTCCTTGACCTCCAGGATGGTTCCATCAATGGGGATAAGCCTTATGCAGCCCTGCACCTGTCCATGGAAGCCGTTTTCCGAAGACATATAGTATTGGCCCTGGGAATAAGTCACCTTTATGTCTTCCCTGGCTGAGAAAGTTGTGAGGATATTACCATCTCCATCCTGTGCCTGGAAGCTGCCGTTGCCTGTAATCGTTACCGAGGGCCCGGTAATGTTTTCAGCATTGGCAGTCAGGCCTATGAACAGTATCGGTATAATTGCCAGAAATATTGATAATTTTTTTATGATTTTCATTAATTCACCTGTTCTTCTACTAATTCTGCTTTCAAAGTTTTTTTCCTTTAAAAAGGCCATTAAATGATTATAAAATGGGCTTGTTTATGATAAAGTCAGCTAAAAAATTCAGGTGGTTATAGTGAAATCTGTGAATGTTGGCAGCTCGATTTTGACAATTAAGAAGGGTAATATAACTGCGGAGGATACGGATGCAATAGTAAATGCTGCGAACTCAAGCCTCATGGGTGGGGGAGGAGTCGATGGAGCAATCCATCGTGCAGGCGGTCCTGAGATCTTGGAGCAGTGCATCGAGATCGTCAAAAAACAGGGTAGGCTTCCGGCTGGGCGAGCCGCAATTACCACCGGTGGAAAACTGAAAGCAAGGTATGTCATTCACACTGTGGGACCGATATGGCATGGTGGTTCAAGTAGTGAACAGGAAATACTTAGATCCTGCTATGTGAATTCTCTTAAGCTTGCGCTCGTAAATCATGTAGAGACGATTTCATTTCCTTCCATAAGCACAGGTGCTTATGGATATCCGGTAAGTGAGGCCTCGCGTATTGCGATTAGAGCTATAGTAGACTTCTTAAAGGGGAACACCGGTATAAAAGAGGTGCATATGATACTTTTTGATGATTTCACCTATAGCATCTATCTGGGAGCTTTGAGTGAAGTGGTTGGTATTACTTATTAAGATTAGAAAGAGGAGCTGTGCAACTTTTTTTGCAGTGTTTGCTTAAATGTGTTAAGCAGGTTGTCGATTAAAGGCGGTTTTATTGGGCGACTGGATAAGGTGTCGGGTTCCCGGCACGTGTGGTGAGCTTTCACAGGGCTACATGAAGGATGCGAACTTCCTGATAACCTGTCCTGTCAATATTTATTCCCGCATAAATTTGAGGCTCGTTAATGACGGGAGCAGGATTTACCCTAAAAGTAAATGGAAGGCCGGCCTTTCGCTTAAGAAAACTTTTGAACTCTATGGTGAAGATCCAGGCTTTGAGCTGATTATTGATTCTGATATCCCCTTGGGGAAGGGAATGGCATCGAGCACTGCTGATATAGTCGGAGCTTCTTTTGCAGCAGCCTGGGCGATCGGTGAGGACATCTCTGCTGAACAGGCAGCGAAGATCGCGCTTTCAATTGAGCCAAGCGACGGGACCATGTTTCCTGCGATATCAATGTTTGATCACATAAACGGCAAGTATCATGAAGTACTGGGAGCTCCGTTTGATGTCTATCTTGTGATAATAGATGACGGTGGATTTATTGACACACAGGAGTTCAATAAAGTTGACTATACCGAGATAAGAAAGAAGAATGAAGGTCTCTTAAATACATCAGTTAATCTGATAAGGGAGGCCCTTTACGAGAAGAGCTATTATAAACTGGGACTGGGAGCAAGCATAAGTGCATTTTGCAATCAGGAGATTTTGTTTAAGCAGCAGCTTGAGGAGATTGATCAATTGTCTCGTCTCTTTGATGCAAGCGGCGTATGCGTGGCGCACAGCGGGACGGTGGTTGGGGTCATATTCCAGCCTGATTTAAAAGCGGTAAATAAGTTCATAAAAGCGTTAGATAAGAAGTATAAAAATGAATTTGTCATTAAAGTTGCCAGGCTTGTTGGTGGAGGAGCTGAGAAAAATTGAGTGAACCTCCTCATCATGGCGGAAACCTGAGGCTTGCCTTCCAGAAGTACGGACTTAGATCTCAAGGTTTTGTGGATTTCAGCGCAAATTTGAATCCGCTTGGTCCACCAGTACGGGTACTTGAAGTGATAAAGAATAATATCGATAAAGTATATTCTTATCCTGATCCAGAATGCACTCAGCTTAAGAAGAGGATATCTTCGCAATTGGGAGTTGCCGAAGGAGATGTGATAGTTACCAACGGCGCAAACGAACTCATATATCTCATATGCGCACATTTTAGCGGAGGGAAAGCTTTGTTGATAGAACCGGGTTTTTCGGAGTATCTGGATGCCGCCAGGGCGTTTTGCCTTGATGTCGCTTTTTATTTTCTTCGCGAGGATCGAAATTTTGTGATGGACTCTGATGATTTTTTAAATAGCGCCAGGCCGGAGTCGGCTGATGTCATCTTCATATGTAACCCGAATAACCCTACTGGCGTGATGATTTCTCATGACGAGATGGTAAAGGTAGTTCGGGGCTGCGAGCAAAGTGGAGCGTTTCTGGTTGTTGATGAATCCTTCGTGGAGTTATCGGACTTTCCAGACGATTCGGTTATCGGGCTTGTAAAAAAGTTTAGAAAACTGCTGATAATAAGGTCCATGACCAAGTCTTATGGGCTTGCCGGGATAAGGCTTGGGTACGGAATTTCAAACTCAGATCTTATTTGCAATTTGTTGAGGAAGCAGCCAACCTGGTCTGTTAATTCTCTGGCGCAGTTGGCAGGCGAAGCGGCACTTACTGATTCAAACTATTTAGCTAGGTCAAGGGAGCTCATAGCGATGGAGAGAAAGCTTCTTTTCGAAGGACTTATGAGGCCTGACATAAAAACGTATCCTTCCAATGCCAATTTCATCCTGTTAAGGCTCCTCAACAATAAGATAAGCCCATGGAATTTCGAGGATTATCTGGGACGCAGAGGCATAATTGTAAGAAACTGCTCAAATTTTATGGGGCTTGGAGATGGCTTTTTCAGGATTGCGATAAGGACGAAAGAAGAGAATCTGAGGTTGCTTGCTGCTCTTAACGGATTCCAGCATGATGCTTTTTGATCCTGTAACAGTTTCATTACTGCTTGGATACTTGCTCGACCTCATGATAGGTGATCCCGTTTATCCGTTTCACCCGGTCAGGGTCATGGGTAGGGCAGCGAGCTCGCTTGAAATTTATCTTAGAAGGAATTTCAAGACCGAATTCCTGGCAGGATTTATTTTTACAGCGGTGATAGTTTTTGCCTCCGTGTCAATATCATGGTCAGTGGTCTTTTTATCCGCCCTGATAAGCCCTTATGTTTCACTGGCATTCTCTACTTTCTTCGTGTATTCATCGATATCGGTGCGGGACTTAATCAGGCATGCTGTATCTGTTAAGAATGCGCTGGTTCATGGAGATGTGAACCTTGCACGACAGAGAGTATCGCTTATGGTCAGCAGGAGGACGGAGAACCTGAGTGAGAATGAGATCATCCGTGCTGTTATTGAATCGGTGTCGGAGAACACAGTGGATGGGATAATATCACCATTGTTTTACGCCTCGATTTTTGGTGCGCCAGGAGCCATGGGATATAAAGCTGCAAGCACGCTGGACTCGATGGTTGGCTATAAAGATGCACGATATATGAATTTTGGCAGGGCATCAGCGCGGTTGGACGACGCGCTTAACTTCATACCTGCGAGATTGGCAGTGATGATTTTTGCCCTTGCCGCACTTTTATGCGGTAGGAACCCGCTCCGAACGATCAGGACGATTATTCGTGACCGAGGCAAAAGCGCAAGCCCAAATTCTGGAATATCCATGGCTGCAGTGGCAGGTGCCCTGAACATCAGGCTTGGTGGGGCATGTGAATATGATGGCAAAAAAGTTGACAAGCCCGAGTTTGGTGGGGATAGGAAAGAACTCGGAATCGGTGATATCGATAGCTGCGCTGTCTTTGCCTGTATTTCATCCCTGCTGGCAATTGTGCTTGCAGTACTGTTAAGAATCGGAATTTTTATTCTTTTATTACCCCATAAACACATTATTTTCTGAAAAGATTTACTAAAAAAGCGATGGAGGTTGCGATTCCTGTGATCAGTGAGATTATCGTTGCTACTAAGATTATTATCCTTGCTATCGGGTTGTTTACCCAGATGAATATTATCTTCGCCCAGCTCCACATGAAGTCGGTGAAGCGGCTGAAATCGAACGGAAAGACTTTGTAAAGTTGCCAGAGCACCCATGATGAAAAGAACGCACTTGCTGCCTGCAAGAATCGGCTGGTATTTCTATGGCCTATTATTGCTGTAACCAGCGAAACACCGACTCCAACCCACATCATCGCAAAGAAATAGTTTCTTATGCTTCCCTGAAAAGCTGATATAAAAAATCCAGTTTCCATTGATTCATGCAGGAAGAAAAAATAGATTATCAGGGCGCCAATGATTGCGCCAATTATGTTGCCAATACGATCGCCTATTGTAAGCCATGCTCCTCTTTTTGCCATGTTCACCTCGATTTAAAATTTTCAGAATAATGATAATGCCTTTTCGACGATATTTTGTACTGTAAATCCGAACTTTTCAAACAGAATTCCTGCCGGGGCAGAAGCGCCAAATCTATCAATCGAAATTATGATTCCGTCATCTCCTGCGTATTTATGCCAGCCAAAACTGCAGCCCGCCTCTACAACTATCCTCCTTTTCACCAGTGATGGCAGCACTGACTCCCTGTATTTTTCTGGTTGGGATTCAAAAAGATTCAAGGCAGGCATGCTGATGACTTGTGCGTTAACTCCTTTTTCCTTGAGGATTTTTCCTGCCTCAAGGCATAAGTGTACCTCTGACCCTGTCGCTATCAGCAGGATATCAGGTATTTTTTTCTCAGATTGCCAGAGGATGTAAGCCCCTTTTTCCAGCATGTTTACTGGTGGAAGTGAACTTCGATCCAGAATTGGCAGGTTCTGTCTAGTCAGCACAAGTGCTACTGGCCCCTTTCTGTTTTCTATAGCTAACCTCCAGGCTTCTACTGTTTCCGTGGCGTCAGCTGGTCTTATTACAGTAAGGCCGGGAATTGCCCTGAGGGCAGCCAAATGCTCAACTGGCTGGTGGGTTGGGCCGTCCTCTCCAACTCCTATGCTGTCGTGAGTGAATATGAAAATGACGGGTAGCTCCATCAGTGAGGCAAGCCTGATTGCAGGCCGCATGTAATCGGAGAATACCAGGAAGGTACCTCCATAGGGTATGACACCGCCATAGACGGCCATGCCGTTTAGTATCGAGCCCATCGTGTGTTCCCTGACGCCGAAATGCATGTTGCGGGAACTGTAATTTTGAAATTGATAGTCCCCTTCCGATGTAATATGTGTGTTGTTTGATGGCGCAAGATCTGCGGAGCCTCCAATTAGGTTCCGCACTTTCTCGGCGATCACATTTAGGGTTTTTCCCGATGCCGCACGTGTTGCCATGGGTTTGTCCTGAGGGCTGAATTTTGGGAGAGCATCATTCCACCCCTCCGGTAATTTTCTTGATAATAAGTCTTCGAATTCTTTGGCGAGTTCGGGGAACTTATTTTTATATCTTTCGAAGAGCGAGTTCCATTGGGCTTCCGCCTCTCCTCCAATCTCAACGGCTTTTCGGAAATGAGCAAGTGCTTCAGGCGGAATGTAAAAGGAAGGCTCGGTAGGCCAATTAAACGCTTTTTTGATCAGATTAATCTCGTCTTCGCCCAGGGGTGCGCCATGCGCCTCTGCTCTGTCATGTTTGTTGGGGCTGCCGTTTGCGATATGAGTTCGCGCAATTATTAATGATGGCCTGAACTCATTTTTCTGCGCAGACCTGATTGCATTTTCTATCTCATCGATGTCGTCACCGTTTATTCGCTGGACGTGCCATCCATATGCTTTGAATCTCTTATCGACGCTTTCGGTGAAGGCAAGTTCGGTGCTTCCTTCTATTGATATCTTATTGTCATCGTAAATGTAGATGATGTTATCAAGATGAAGATGTCCGGCAAGCGAGGCGGCTTCGTGCGAAATTCCTTCCATCATATCGCCGTCGCTGACGATTGCATAGATGAAGTGATCAATTATTTTAAATTTGGACCTGTTAAATTTTTGTGCTAGGAACTTCTGGGCGATTGCCATGCCAACACCGTTTGCAAACCCCTGGCCGAGCGGCCCTGTGGTGGTTTCAACGCCCTGAGTAAGACTGTATTCCGGATGCCCCGGGGTAATACTTCCCCACTGGCGGAAATTTTTTATTTCGTCAATTGAGAGGTCATATCCTGTGAGGTGAAGCAGGGAATATAAAAGCATTGAACCGTGGCCGGCTGAGAGCACAAACCTGTCCCTGTTCAGCCAGGAAGGATTTTTTGGGTTGTGCCTTAAAAATTTTGTCCATAGCACGTAAGCAAAGCTCGCTGCCCCCATGGGCATTCCAGGATGTCCTGAGTTTGCTTTCTGGACAGCTTCTGCCGCTAAAAGTCTTATCGTGTTGATACAAAGTTGGTCTAATTTCTTGCTCAAAATAGGGCTCCTTTTTTGTCAATATTTTACAGGATTTGTGCTGTAATTTTTAAAGCTGGTATAAATTATTGAAATTAAGTTGTTGGGATGGTTGTTGCTGACGGTTATAGGTTGGGATCATCTGATGTAGATATTGTTTGACATTATCCAGATGTGTCCATATCTGCGGCATTCGACGCGGTAGGTTCCGGGTGATTGTACTCTGTAAGAGACCGCGAGGGAGAAGAGGTGGCTTTTTAAAAGTTTACCGTCCTTGTATATTTTTATGTCCGATTTTTTTGGTGCCCTGACCTGGATATAGCAGTCGTCTGAAAAAATTACTGTACTTCCGACGGGAAAATATTCTGAACCATTCGACCTTGGGTGTATAAGGTTGAACTCAAATCCGTTTGCATCACCATGTCTGAGGTCAGAATTGTAAAACCTGTGTTCTCGTATTGCCTTGATCACCTGCTCTTGTGCAATGTTGCCATCTGGTGACAACGGCTCGCTCAGCTGGACATGGATCCTAAGTGTATTGAATAGGTTAATATACGGGAAGATTTTTCGCTCTTTATTCATGAATCTGATGGGAAATCCGTGATTATCGGTAGCAAATATCCCAAAAACCTTTCTTTTCTGGTTTAATTCGTCCCACAGCGATATCGCCTCTGTGGACGGTCTGCTTACCCTGATGTCTGGCAATAAAAATCTGAACAGCTTGTTTGTTTGTGAAAGGCCATTCAACCATTGCATCATGTAGTTCCATATCTCAATTCCATCAAACTCCTGTGTATCCCATTGGTTCCATTCGTGTGATTTGAATTGGGGGATATTTGTGCCGCTGTCATATGGGTGGGCGATTATTCCAATCCCACCGTTGTCGCTTACCTCTTTAACGTATTTTAGTGGAGAAATATTTCTGGGGACCTCTTTTTTTAAGTTAAGCGCGATCAGGTGGTTTTTGTCGTTTTCGTCGCCGATCTCGTATCCCACCAGGATTAAGATGTCGTTGATATACCCGCTCAAGCCATCTCTAAGAGGCTGTAGTGTCCTGTGGTCAGTCACTATTACAAAATCTAAACCGGCTTTTTTTGCCGACATCGTGATCTCTTTAAATGTACCAGACCCGTCTGAGTAGTTGGAGTGAAGGTGGAATGAACCTTTATAATGATATGCGTATCTGGATTTATCTTTTTTATCCATCTTGACTAAAGTATGAGCGATTTGCTCTGATGCGTTCCGAGTTTTTTCAGTGCTTTCTCCACTGAGGTATTTGAGTAACAGTAAGCACAGCCGTGCGGACATGTATCATATGCCCCGATATCGGTTGATTCGATGCAGCCGCAGCCTTCTCGCGTAGGCTTGTGCTTCTTATTGAGCGGACCTATCTTCTTTCTGAATTCATAGCCGTTAATGTTCACGCACTGCGCCTTAACTATGTTTTTCCCAGTCAGTGATTCATCGCAGCAGCTGTACATTTCAATGCCATAATTCTCAGCAATTTGTGCAAGCGATCTTGAAATGTCTATTTTTTCTTCGGGGTCTGGCTCCCAGTACAGAAAGTTATATTTACTTGCAGCTCTTGCCAGGTTCTGGTTGGTTTTTTTGTAAAAAGTGGTAAATGAAAAGTAGCATCGCATGGTCTTGCCCTTCAACTTCTTGCAGAGGTTTTCGAAGTTTCTGAGATGGAATTTCCTGTCTGTTTTGGTGGTGAGCATGATTGGATCATATCTCCAGTGGAATTTGTGCGGACCATATTGCTTTGCGAGTTTTGAGAACTGTTCAATGGCGACTTCAGTTGAAGGAACATAGGGGTCGAGCGACTTCGGATAGGAATTGATGGTGAAATGGCCATAAAATTCATAGTCTTTTTCAAATAGCTCCTGCATTGGTGTTATGAAGTTGCCATAGTCCCTTGACCAGAACACAAACAGTATAACTTCATCAATTGTTAGCGGAACGCGGTAGATCTGTCCACCAAATGGATTTTTCCAGAGACAATAACCGTTCTTTATTCGGCTTATTATCCATTCATGATAAAAAGCTGGTATATCAGTTCGCCTAGAAGCAGATATTATTCGCATTTTTGTTATTATTATGTATAGACAATATTAGATAATGCTGATGAATTTTAGTTTAATATTTTGATTATTTCATATCTATTCCTTTATTATTTTAATAAAATTTATTGATGGGATTGGAGGGGGTGAAGATGGAGAAGGAGATTGGAAAGGTCGACGATTACTATTCTAAGATTGGAGTAATAACGCTTGAACTGAAAGGAGTGCTTTCTGTAGGAGATAAAATAAGGGTTAAGGGACATTCGACCGATTTTATCCAGGTTGTTGATTCGATACAAATTGAGCACAAACCCGTTTCCAGCGCTAAAGCAGGTGATATGATTGGGATAAAGGTAAATGAGCGTGCAAAAAAAGGCGATATGGTCCTAAAGGTCACGAATGATGAAAAAGAAATGTCCAAGATGTAACACCCAGCTGATCAAAAGTTCGAATTACTGTCACAGGTGTGGTGAAAGAGTAACCCCATTCCCCCAGAGCTTCGGGGCTGGAGCAGCAATTACTCCTCAGCCTGAGCCTGTTGCTGAAGCTCAGCCGCAGACAGTGTTGTCGTCCGAAGAAGTGCCTTCAGCTTCAGAAGGTGTAAGCACGCAGGCACAATCACAGGGGAGCAGTTCCTGTTTGAAGATATTTATAATCGTGCTGATTGTGGTGATTGGAATTGCCATCGTGTCGCTCTGCGCTTTTGGCGGGTACTATCTCTTTAAAAGCGACTTGATTAGAGGTCTATTTGCTCTCCTGTCTTACTAATTTATCATCCCTGTTCTGGAACCTCGTAAATCAGGGTTTCCGGGTAAAATGCTGCCCACGCAAACCAGAAGTAGATACTGTGCTCAACGGCCTGCAGCTGAGTGCCTTGCAGCGGGCCAGAGGTGGCAACGCCTGTCATGCTCCAGGTCGATCCGGTCTCAGCATCAATTATGGATTCCTTTGATTTCTTGAAGTTAAGGGTTTTATTATCGACGGTTCTATAGAAAGCGGTGGCTGTTCCGACATCTTTTGACTCACCGATGATTTTGCTGTCCAGGACGGATATCGTCGATGGTGAAAATAGAGCGGTTATATCTTTCCCTGCAAATGTATAGTTTATAGCCCCGACCTTGCTCAGTATGGAGAAGGGGAAGGCCATGCTTTCGCCGTCCGACTGTATTCCAACTACCCTCTCCATTGCAGGAAGTCTGTTGTCAAGGGATTCGTGAAACAGGAAAGGTAAGCTGTTCTTATCTTCATATGCAACGTAAGGGGTCTGGTTATAATCAGTTGATGGGCTGGTGTTATTTGAAAGGACAATGCCATCAGGGTAGCTCTCTTTAAAGTCCTTCCAGGACGTTACAAGCGCAGGTATCCTGGTTAATTGAGTATTGTTCAGATCACCGACAATTGCCCTTCCGGTTAGCTGTTGCCACAGTGTTTCCGTTTGCCTGTCCCATATAAGGAAATTACTCTTTCGCACAAGACCTGATGTGCCGAAATCAAAGGTCTGTCCATTGACCTCTCTATTGAATACGGCTGCTGAGAGAGTGAGTGGACAGAATGTAACTGCAACCGGAGTGTCATTTATCATTTCATTTACGACTTCATGCCTTATCATCATTTTCAGCGGATATGCTTTTGCAATATCTCCCATGACCAGAGCTAATATGGGTTCTTTATCCATGATCCAGGTGTTAGCAGTGGCAACTGGTTCAGATACTGGGTCATCAAGTGGCATGATGCCGTCACGGGCTGAGCCGGTGGTTGTTAACTCTGTCAGGTCGATGCTTTTTTTAAGCCAGTTGGTCTTCCAGTCGTCGAACAGGATCAAATTTTCAGCATCTGAACTTTCTATGGTGGTCTCGGTCTGAGATGTCGATACTTCAACTGATCCGGTTTCCCGGGGCTCATTATTGATGCTTTTTAATTCTGAGCATGCGTTCACACTGACAGCAATGACTGCAAGCGTGACCGAAATTATCAGTGGTTTAACTATTTTGAAGGACATTTTAACTCTTCCTGATCAGGTACTTTTTTCTTTCCTTAATGTTAAGTCTAATCTCGGATAATATCATCCCCAAAAATATTAGCGCGCAACCGGCGATGTTTATAGCTGTAAACCGCTCATTTGCGAAGAAAAATGAGAATATCGCGGCAAATACCGGCTCCATGGAGAATATAATTGCCATGCGAACAGGCGGTGTGTAACGTCCTGATATTGCCTGAACCCCAAATGCCAGTGACGTCCCGAATATAGCAGTGTATATCGCAGCAGTTAGCGATGAAACCGAAAAAGAGGCCGTAAAGTTCTCGAAAATTGCAGATAGCATCCAGCAGCCAATTGCCGCAAAAGCAATCTGGATCGTATTTATTATCACCGGATCGATCTCTGATGCATACCTGCCGATCAATATTATGTGTACGGCAAAGGCGATTGCGCAGACCATGGTCATAAGATCTCCGAAAAGCGTCCCCTTGCCCCCTTCCCAGAACAGAAACAAAAGACCCAATACCGCGAACACCACCCCAAGTATTGAGTTCAGCTCAGGTATCGACTTAATTATGAAAACGGAGAGTATTGGCACCAGCACAACGGACATTGCGGTTATGAAGGCAGCCCGTGATGAAGTGGTATATTTGAGGCCAACTATCTGAAAAATAAAGCCAAGGAAAAATGATAAGGATATAAACAGATTTCCGGGCATGTCCTTTTTTCTAAGTTTTTTTATTCTTATGATAAAAAAAGGCAGCATGACCAGTAAAGCAATTGAAAACCTGACAGCCAGGAAGGTAATAGGGTCGGAATTGTATAAAGCCCCTTTTGAGATAAAAAAGGTTGACCCCCATATTGCTGTCATTAACAGCAGCGATATATCGGAAGTTATCTGTTTAACACGGTTGCTTTTCGCATCCATAATATTTTCGGGTAATTGTAGAATAAATCCAGTTCAAGTTTATTGAAATGACATGAATATTTATTTAGATCTCATGAATTTTTGATATGTTAGCATAAAAGGATTGATAACTAGAAAAAGCAAAATTATTATTAGATAAAAAATGGAGGATAAAATGGCTGTAATTAAAAAATATGATAAGGAGATGTTCTCCTTTGCGCTGTAGCGAACTTAATTGTTAGGGTGGAGCAAGGAAAATTTATTTTGACTTTTTAGTTGCTGAGATCGGCAGCACAATAACAAAATTAAATGCGCTCAATTTAGTCAGAGAACCTGGTGAACCGGATTTTTGCCTGAAGCTGATTGGAAATTCCAGCCATCCCACTACTATAACTGACGGTGATGTCAGGATTGGATTAAATGGATGCCTGCAAAAACTTGCCACTATGCTGGGGCTTCAAGATGAAAAGGAGATCAGTTGGGGGAAATTTCACGCTTCATCAAGCGCTGCTGGCGGTCTTCGGATTACGGTTCATGGACTCGTCATGGATATGACGGCAAGGGCAGCGAAAGAAGCCGCGCTTGGGGCAGGTGCTATTGTTAAAAAAATAACTGCGGGACTGCTGAGCCAGAGGGATATTCGTGAGATTGAATCAATAGATCCCAACCTGATTATATTGGCTGGTGGCATTGATTTTGGTGAGAAGGATACGATGATTGAAAATACCAGGCTTTTGTCAACTCTAAGAACTCAGGCACCGGTGATATTTGCCGGCAATTGTGCTGCGAGCGATGAGGTTGTTTTGTTGTTGAGGAATGCTGGGAAGAAGGTCGTGATCGCAGATAACTGTTATCCGAATATAGATGAATTTAATATTGAGCCAACGCGGCGTGCCGTACATACGGCATTTGAGGAGAACATAGTAAAAGCGTCAGGCATGGATAAGATTAGAGAGTTGGTGGATTCGAAGATCATCCCAACGCCTGCTTCGGTAATGAATATTTCCGGCATACTTGCAGGTGAAATTGGCGATCTGACGGTCATAGATATTGGGGGAGCAACGACTGATGTTCACTCGATTACTGATGGTTCGGAGAGGATAAGATCGTTAATGCTCTCTCCTGAGCCCAGGGCGAAACGGACTGTTGAGGGGGATATAGGCGTATACGTTAACCTGAAAAACCTGGTCATGGCCATTAAAACCCAGTATGCTGGTGATAAGGAGGCGGTCGAGCTGGTTGAAAAGATTGATGATCAAGTTGGTATCGGGCCGCTGCCACGTAACGAGGAACAGGTAAAGCTGTACGGAGAGCTGGCCAGATTTGCCTGTTTGATAGCCATGGATAAGCATGCGGGGGGCATAAAGGAGTATTTTGGCCCTTACGGTAAGAAACAGGTGGCCTACGGCAGAGATTTGACTGCAATAAAATATTTAGTTGGTACCGGCGGGCTGTTATCCAGGAACCGATATGGTTATATAGCATTGGAATCTGTGATCAAAAGGCAGGCTTCGAACAGGCTTTACCCTCCGGCCGATGCAAAAATATTGATTGACGGCATGTATCTGTTCTCAACCCTTGGTCTTCTGGCAGACGAATATCCCCGGGAATCGATCAGGCTTGCATGTGAAAGTATGGGAATAACAGTGGGGAAGGAAGAACTGAATTGAGTTATCCGAGGTTGTATATCGATAAGCGTAAAGTATTTGAGAACGCAAGGTTTGTGGTCAGTATCTGCAAGAATCTGGGGATTGAAGTCGTGGGTGTCACAAAAGCTACGTGCGCTAACAGGGATGTAGCCCACGCAATGCTTGCTGCGGGGGTGAGTTCCCTGGGGGATTCCAGGATTAAAAATCTTGCAAAGTTAAAAAGGGAGTTCTCTGGCATAAAAACCATGATGTTAAGGATTCCCTCGATATCTGAGGCAGAAAGGGTCGTGGCCTATGCTGACTGCAGCCTTGTATCCGAGATCAACACCGTGAAGGAGCTTAATAGACAGACCCATATCCTTGGCAAAAAGCATGAAATAATATTGATGATCGAGCTTGGAGATTTAAGGGAAGGGGTTATGCCTGAGGATGCGTTTGAATTTCTAAAGGAGTGCAGCAGGTTTGATAACATAAAAGTTGCAGGTATCGGCACGAACCTGGCTTGCTATAGTGGGTTAATTCCTACGGTTAAAATATTAATGAAGCTGGTTGAGATAAAGATCAAGGCATCCGTTAACTTCGGTATAGATTTGAGATTAATATCAGGAGGCAGCAGCAGCAGTCTGCCGCTTGTTTATGAAGGAACGATACCTGGCGAGGTAAACCAGCTCAGGATAGGTGAGTCAATTCTACTTGGAGTTAACGTCGTCGACAGGAAGCCGTTTTCAGGGCTTCATCTTGATGCGTTTGTGATTGAGGCTGAAGTTATTGAGTTTAAGAAGAAACCTTCAAAACCCGTTGGGAATATAGGCCTGGATGCTTTTGGCAGTATCCCATTATTTGATGATAGGGGTGAGATGTACAGGGCTATCTGCGCAATAGGGCGTCAGGATACGGTTCTGGAAGGTCTAAGACCTCTGGATCACAGGCTTGAGGTGTTAGGTGGTTCAAGTGACCATCTGATTCTTGCAGCGACAGGTGGCATGGATGTTAAGGCTGGTGATGTCGTCCGTTTTATCCCGAACTACAGCGCGCTGCTTGCGGCCTTTACGTCTGATTACGTGGAGAAAGTGGTAATTTAGCATTCTTGTTTTGAGATATAATAGTCAAGTAAATTTCAAAGGAGATGGGGAAATGGATTATGGTCTGGCGTTTAGATACCTTTTTAATGATAAAAGGCGTGTACAGAAGCTGCTTCTGGGCGGCTTGATTATGCTTGTGCCCATTTTGAATTTTGTAATCGGCGGTTATTTGATCCAGGTGATAAAAAATATCAGGGATAAGCTTGAGTATCCTCTGCCTGAGTGGGGAGAGGAGTTCGGGGCAAGATGGGTAAAGGGTCTTCTACTGTACGTGATAATGTTTATATATATGATCCCGCTTTTTGTCCTTCAAATGATTCCGATTATGATAATCATTCCTACGATGATCACGACGATCAGCACGGGAGTTTTGGCTGGAGCTAATCAAAATGCTGTTCCTGAAGCGTTAGCGGCAATTTTTGGCGGGTTTTTGGGTACGATGGGATTCATTTACGTGATCGCCATTATGATTTTCTTTCTAATCTCATTTGTTTATATTCTTGCATTTAATTATTTCATTAATTCTGTTGTAACCAGGTTTGCAATAACAGGCAAATTTAAAGAAGCATTTAATTTCAAGGAGCTTTTCAACTACATAAAGATTGACCCAAAGAAGTACACCCTTACATGGCTTATAGTGATTGGAACTTTTATTGGAGTTTATATTGCCGTCATGATTGTCAACGTCGTGGTGAGCATTATCGGTATTGTTCCGGTTGTGGGCTGGTGTTTGAGCGTACTTCTTGTCCCGATTGTCATATACGCAATGGGTGTTTTTATTTTCTATGCTATGAGCATACAGGGTAATCTACTGGGGCAGCTGTATAACACGATCTCTCCTGAGGGCATAAAATAAAAATCGGTGGATTTTAAACAGGATTAATACAGGACCGCGTCCAGGAAAGTCTTTGTCCTGGGATGCTTGGGATGCTCAAATATCTCCGAAGCCAACCCTTCTTCAACGATCAGGCCTTCGTCCATGAATATGACATGCGATGCAACCTCCTTCGCAAACCCCATCTCGTGGGTTACGACAAGCATGGTCATTCCGCTTCTCGCAAGGTCCTTCATCACGTCCAGCACCTCTTTTACAAGTTCCGGGTCAAGGGCTGATGTGACTTCGTCAAACAGCATTGCGTCAGGGTTCATTGCAAGTGCGCGGGCAATTGCAACCCTTTGTTGTTGACCGCCGGAGAGCTGGCTCGGATATGAATCTATCTTATCCTTAAGGCCGACCTTTGTGAGTAGTTTTACGCCGATATGTTTAGCCTGCTCTTTCCTCATCTTCAAAACCTTGATCAGCGCAATAGTTACGTTTCCAAGCGCTGTCATGTGAGGGAAGAGATTGAAACCCTGGAATACTATACCTATCCTCTGTCTAACCTTATTTTTATTGATCCCGGGGGATGTTATCTCGTGATCTTCAAGGTAAATTTTTCCGGATGTGGCATCCTCAAGCAGGTTTATGCATCTCAGAAGAGTGCTCTTTCCTGATCCGCTTGGTCCAATTATTACCATCACCTCACCCTTGTTCACTTCGAGGTTTATCCCTTTTAGGACGTGCAGGTGACCGAATTTCTTGTGCAGATCAACTGTCTTTATCAACTTTCACCTTTTTTTAGTTTCTTTTCCAAATAACCCACGAGTCTTGTCAGCGGAAGCGTTATGATGAGATAGATTATCGCCGCTGCCGTCAATGATGAGGGATTCAGTTTCCAGGTCATCATCTCCTTGGACGTCCTCAGCAGCTCGGCGATAGCAATTACCGATAAGAGGGAAGAGTCCTTGATCAGAGCTACGAGTTCGTTGGTGAGCGGAGGCAGAACTCGCCTTATGGTTTGCGGTATTATCACGTATCTCATTGTTTGAATATATGACATACCCAGTGATCTGGCAGCCTCTAGCTGTCCTTTCTCAATTGATTCGATGCCGGCTCTGAAAATTTCGGACACATATGCCCCGCTGTTCAGGGATAGGGCAACGATGCCGGCAACGGGGGCAGGCAGGTTTATTCCGACGTATGGGAGTGCGTAATAGGTAAAAATAATTTGCATTAGAAGAGGAGTTCCCCTGAAGATATCAACGTATGCGATAATGAACCAGCTTATCACTTTTGTTTTACTAACGCGTATTACCGAGGCGACGAGACCTATAATAATTCCAAAAAACTCTGATGAAGCCGAAAATATTATGGTGAGCAGGGCTCCCTTTAGTAGAAATGGGAGTACCTCTATTATTACTTTTATTGAAAAATACTTTTGTATTAGGTCTTCTATGCCCTGCATCTATTAATACTTTTTTTGAATGACTGTTCCATCAAGATTAAAGTAGATCTCGCATTTTGACAATAAAAATAGGGCGGGACCACGCCCGCCCAATTTCGTTAAATGAATGATTATTTCTCCCCAAACCACTGTGCGTAAATGGTGTCATAGGTGCCGTCGTCAGACAAGCTTTGAAGCGCGCCGTTTACTGCCTTTAGAAGCTCCGGGGTATCTTTTGCAAAAGCAATGCCCAGTTCTTCATTCGTAGATATTACAAATGCAACCTTTAATCCTTTATTATTCTTTGCATATGAATATCCGACATATGAATCACAGATTACAGCATCTATCCTTCCGGCCTTCAGGTCTTCAAATGCAAGTGGTATATCGTCGTATGTGTTAACCGTTAAGCCCTTGATCTCCTTAGCTGCAAGCTCACCGGTTGTGCCGATTTGAACTCCGGCTTTCTTCCCATCCATTTTTTCAGTTGAATCGACGAGTGCATCTTCCCGCATTGTCACTGCCTGATCGGTTTTGTAGTATGGAATGGAGAAGTCCATTTCCTGCTTTCTTTCATCGGTGATCGTGATTGATGATATCGCCATATCGAATTTGTGTGCGATGAGGGCGGGGAATAGGCCGTCCCATGCTGTGTTTTGATAATCGAGCTCAAGGTTCAACTTGTCGGCGATGGCTTGTGCTAAATCCACATCAAACCCAACTATTTTGTCTCCCTCCATGTATTCCATCGGGCGCCATGTTGCATCGCTTCCGACCGTTAGCACGCCTGGCTTGATAGTCGGAGGCGGTACGATTTCAACTTCTTTGGTTTCCTCAGCTTTTGTCTCCTGTGCCGCTGTCTCCTCTGTTTCGGTGGTTACCTGTTTAGCACATGAAGACAGCAATAAGGTAGCGAAGAGCAGAAAAACTCCGATTATTAGCAAAAACTTATTTCTCATCAATATATACCCCCTGTTCTCAAAGTTTTTATTGGGGGTATTATACAATATTAGTATTAAATTCAATCAATTTTTAAAATTTCTGCGGAATTGCAGTGCGCGCACTTCAGGGGGATGACGTCAGCCCATCCGTCTTTGTCGTTCATATAATATGACCAGGTGAATGTCTCATCCTCGTATTGTGTGATCTTTGCCATGCCTTCTTCCTTTACTCTTCCCTCAAACTGATCGACGTTGCCGCATTCCTTGCACTTATACATGCTGCCTCCATTATGTAATTACAAGTAATTATAGGTTATTATGTTCAGATGTCAACGATAAAATCGGTTGAAATGCGAACAATTGTTTGTTATAATTCTGAGTCACCATTGTGCTTACACCGGGCATTTTGGTAAAAGATGCGGTAGTGGGGGGCAGACAGAGATGCCGGAAAGAAGGATTCTACACGTGGATATGGATGCATTCTTTGCTCAAATAGAGCAAAGGGACAATCCAAAGCTCAGGGGCAAGCCGGTCATAGTTGGGGGGCCCCTTAACCGCGGTGTTGTTTCCTCCGTCTCGTATGAAGGAAGGCCATTTGGGGTGCGCTCGGGCATCCCGCTTTATAAGGCAAAGAGGCTCTGTCCGGATGCTATATTGCTCCCTGTTGACATGGAGAAGTATCTTCATGCGTCAAGGATGATCAGGAACATATTTTGCAGGTTCACGCCGCTTGTGGAGATGGTCAGTTGTGATGAGGCCTACCTTGATGTTACCGGGTGCGAACGGCTTTTCGGACATGTTGTTGATATGGCAAGAAGGATAAAAGCAGAGATAATGACTGAGCTCAACCTTACCGCTTCTGTCGGTGTTTCTTATAATAAATTTTTTGCCAAGCTGGCTTCGGACATGGAAAAGCCCGATGGACTGGTCGTCATACTCGATGATAACTTTAAGGAAAAGATCAGAGACATGCCGGTGTCAAAGCTCTGTGGCGTGGGGAAGGCATCGGAGATGAAATTACTGCATATGGGGATAAGGACGGTTGGGGAACTGGCGGCAACGCCGTTGTCATTGATAGAGAGCGCGCTTGGCAGGCCGGGCAGGCAGCTTCATCAGATGGCTAATGGGGTGGACGATAGAGCGGTGGTGCCGTTCAGTGATCCTAAGTCGATTGGAAGGGAGGTCACGTTTGGTGAGGATCTGCGAGCAGGCGATGAGGCTGTGATTGATGAGCTGCGGTTTTTGAGCGAGCGCGTTGCAAGGAACCTTCGCATGGAGGGTTTCAAGGCGCTTACTGTTGCTGTCAAGATCAGGTATTCCGACTTCAGGACGATATCACGTGCCGAGACGTTGAAGAAACCTACCAATATTGGAAAGGATATTTTTGCAGTAGCGTTATTGCTGTTGGGCGAATCCGTCAACAGTGAGCAGATGCTCAGGCTGATTGGGGTTTCTGCCTCCAACCTGACACCATGTGACGGACTGGAGAACATTTCCCTTTTTGGCAATGATGAGAAAGTAGATAGGCTTGAGGAGGCGCTTGACAGGCTGAATGCCAGGTTTGGTGATAAGGTCAAAAGGGGCAAGGTAATAATGAGAAGCGAATATTTTTCCCATTAGTGCAGTGCGAGAGCAGGAAGAGAAATAGTCGTGTATATCTATCTCTGTTTTTTTACCATCGAGAGAGCATATCTCTCCCACTTATAACTCCTGATTATCATTAGAAGGAAGCGCCAGGTATCACGCACAGGTTTTATTCGGCTTTCCCTTTTTTTAAAATATACGGTTGATATGGGGACGTGCTCAATTTTGAATCCGTTCCAGCTTGCCCGCATTAAAAGCTCATTCTCGCTGTCAAATCGCCTGGTTTCTAATATTATTGATGAAAGAACTTTTGTCGAGATATATCTGTAACCGCATTGAGAGTCTTTTATCAACTGATGAGTTCTTCTTGAGATAATCTTTGATGTGAATATATTTGTAAGAAGCCTGTGAAAGGGCATCCCTTGTGTGTTTTCCATCCGATTGCCAAGGATTATGTCCGGGTCTCTGTCAATAAGAATGGATAGAAAGTGATTCAGTTCAGATGGAAGGTGCTGTCCATCGCCGTCCATGGTAATGACGCCATCATATCCGTGTGATTTTGCGTAGTTAAAGCCGGTCTTGAGCGCTGCGCCCTTGCCCTGGTTTTTATGGTGTAAAATTACTTTAGCGCCGCTTTGTCTTGCGATCCTGACTGTTTCATCTAAGGATCCATCATCAACGACGATTACATCATCGATTATCTTTATTATCTCCTGGATTATATTGCCGATGGTATCCTGCTCATTATAAGCAGTTATCAGCACCATTATCTTTTTTTTCATATGGCGTTCTTATTGCCCAAAAATATTAACCAACAAAGGCAAAAATAACAACTCAGAAATATTTTACTTTTCTCATGAATGGGAACCTCATTTGCTGTGATGAATGTAGTATGCACTCAGGTGTTATAATTAGCTTGAAATAATTGGAGTGCGTATTGAAATTAGTAAAATCGTTTTTATTTTTATTTTTTTGTGTTTTGCTGATATCCTTTTTATCACCTGATAAAGTCTCTGCAGATCAACCTGAATCCAGCGTAGTTTTAGTGAAAATATCGGGAGTTATTGATCCTGCGATTGCTATTTTTGTGGGAAATTCAATAGATAGAGCAGTGGAGATTAGTGCTCAAGCCATAGTTGTGGAGATGGATAC
>Ga0315280_10002665_pt1 | contig 28582 bp, 27 predicted proteins | sample YL17G06_40_MG_FD_203697 | JGI IMG/M metagenome (GOLD analysis project Ga0315280, IMG submission 203697) | Sediment microbial communities from Yellowstone Lake, YNP, Wyoming, USA - YL17G06_40 | ecosystem: Environmental > Aquatic > Freshwater > Lake > Sediment | place: USA: Wyoming | collected... | reverse complement strand
ATGGATGACCATAGCAGCTTGGTGTTTGGCCGTGGGCGGCTTCTCTTTGGACTTCTATGCTGATCGTGACCTGGATGCCGAGGGACCTCGGGCAGAGATACGCCACAATCCTCTGACGGATGGCTCCCTATCTCCATCGATAGGGCTCGCCTTCTCAATGACTTTCATCGCCATTAGCTTCGTTACGACACTTCTGGTTGCCCCCTGGGCTCTGTTGTCATGGAGTATCATTCTAGCCATCATCGTAAGCTTGGCCCTAGATTTTTTTGAGCATCCTCTAACTCGTGCACTTACTCTTGGCTTGCTGCAAGGCCTCTATTTGCTTATGGGGAGCGTGAGCGGTCGCCTGAGCCCCGGATTGTGGCTTTTGGCAGGTGTGTTATTTTTCGCCATGTTTGGCGGGCGAGGGATGACCGACATCCGCGATTTCCCGCAGGATAAAGTTACTCGCGTGCAGACTCTGCCAAAGCGCTATGGAGTAAGGCGTACTGCACAGTTCACAGCTTTCTGCTTACTCATAGCGTGTGTCCTAAGCCTGGCTGTGTACTTTACAGGTGAATTTAGCCCCATCTATCTATACCTTGATTTGGCTTTTATCGCCGTGGGGGTAGTGTGCGCTTGGCTCTTCGCTACCCGCCCTAGCCCCAGGCTAGCCTACATTCTGACCCTTGTGTGCATGATGGGTATGGGGTCCCTCATCTGCCTGGCGATGATCTTAGGCAGCATGTAAGGGTATATTGAAAGGGGACTTGCTAAAATATGCTGCTCAGTGTTGTCCATGTTGTCAGCCAGGACACGTTGTTGACAACAGGTCTATCTGATGATATAGTTGGGCAATAGTTGTAGATTGAATGTTCGTTCAATCACCTGGGTGAAAATTGTCCGAAGAGTTCACAATACGCACCTTTAGTAGTGACGAGGCTTTAGTCAAAGAGCGCAGAAATCATATAGTTCGCTGCTCTACAAAGGTATTTACTAAGAAAGGATATGACCGAACCAATATGCGGGAGTTGGCTAAAGCTTGCGAGATGAGTGCCGGTGCGCTGTATCACTATTTTGGTTCGAAAGAGGAGATTCTCTATTCGATTATCAATAGTGCTACGTCACAACAGGCGAGTTCCATGGAGGATTGTGCCAATGAGTTGGCAACGGTAAGCCCAACGATAGCTCTTGTAGGGCTTATGAGAAAGTTTTATGAATGGCATGACGACAATCAAGATATCACTCTATTTGCATATCAGGAAACGAAGAATCTGCCAGACAATGCCCAGCAAAGCATTTTTGATTCCGAAGCTCATATATTGACTGTATTTGAGAAGTTGCTAACAAGAGGCATTAAAGAGGGTGAGTTTAATATTGATGATCCCAAGCTGATTGCCCATGACATAGTCGTTCTTGGACATGCATGGGCTCTCAGACGTTGGCATCTGAGAAAACACTGGACTTTCGAAACATATGTAATGGAGCAGACCGATGCTATGTTAAGGGTGATTACGATAGATAATAACACTGGTGTTACTAACAGACAGAGAAAGGAGTCTTCCAAGTGATTGTTTTAAAAGAAGGCAATTTGCGCATTCCCAAATGGAACAGAAAGGTATTTGCGGTTGCTGGGGGTCTGACAAATTATAAGAAGTTCTGCCCGGAAATGAAGCTCGAAGAACAGGTGATGGTGGCATTCCGGCAGATGTTAGAGAATAATGATTTAAAGCGCTCTCCAGTAGAAATCAAGGGATTAGTCAACTTTCTGGCCTGTGGTAGTTTTGCCGACCACTTTCAGGACCAGCTCCTGTGCGAAGCCAAGGTCACTGACTACCTCGGCCTTGATCCCATGTATGATATAGGTATCAAAACTGGGGGGGCTACGGGTGGCTCCACAGTGCTAACAGCCGCTATGGCGATAGCCAGTGGATACGCTGATGTGGCGTTAGCAGTAGGCTGGGAGCGGATGTCTGAAGTGGATACGCGAGCAGGCAACTACTACATTGCTAACGCAGCCTGTAAAGACTTTGAGACCAGGCTTTCCCGCATTTATGCTGCCTACTATGCTCCTATGGCCGTCCGCTTCGCCTGGGCCTACAATCTCTCCGAGGAGACCAGAGCCAAGGTGGCAGTCAAGAATCACCTCTACGCCTATTACTCGCCGTATTCCCAGCAACCAGGCAAATACACAATTCAGGATGTCCTTAACAGCCCAATGTCAACCTACCCGTTGCGTTTCTTGGAATGCTGTGCCATGACAGATGGCGCTGCCTGTATGCTACTTTGCGATGAAAAAACTGCCTATAAATTAACTGATAAACCTTGCGAGCTTTTCATAGCCGGCGGGAGCCATACCTTGAGGGTAGCAGACCGTAGAGACATGGAGATTCCATTACTGCCACACGAGACTCCCGATATGTATAAGGGCCTACGCAAAAAAGAGGGGCAGCGCTGGCCGGGATTTGAAAGCTTCGCTGCGGCACGATTTGCAGCTTATTTTGCTTACCGGATGGCTGGCATCACCAACCCGCTTGAAGAGGTTGACCTGGTGGAGTTGCATGATGCATTTACCATAAGTGATATTCAAACTTATGGAGACATCGGACTCCGTCCCTATGGACAGGAACCTGATTACATTGAATCTGGAGATGCCTATTTTGGTGGTAAATGTCCAGCCAATCTGTCAGGAGGGTTGATAGGCACCATGCATGCTGTAGGAGCAACTGGCATCTTTCAAGGAGTCGAGTGCCTCTGGCAAATACAGGGCAAGTATGATAAGTTCCATGGCGACTCCAAGATTTGGAAGTCTTTTGACAAGAAAAAGCCCGAAGATTGGAAGAGTCTCCAAGTACCTAATGCTAAACAAGCACTCTGGGTATCTCACGCTGGTGTAGGGTCACACGTAACAGTAGGCATTCTCAGGAAGGCTTTTTAAAGGAGGAAATCTGTGGCATCAAAGAGAAAGATAACCAAGTATACTGGCAAACCTGCAAAAGTGCTTCAGTCTGAACCAGCCATAGTGATAGAGTGGCCGAGGAGTTTGGCCCACAGGCATACTTATGGGAAACTCTCCCCGTTCTTCAAGGGTCTGACAGAGGGTAGACTACTAGCCACCAGATGCGCCAATCCTGAATGTGGAGAACACAGGCTGTGGCTTCCGCCACGGGCTGACTGTCCTGACTGTAACCAGCCCATGACCTGGGAGGAACTGCCCCAGCCAGTCATTGGCACAGTGCATACCTATGCGCGCGTGGAGTACGCTGGCGCTGGTATAGAGCTCACTACCCCCTATTTCCAGATTGACATTGAGTTGCCTGGCGTATGCACTATATTTAAGGGCTATCTGCAGTACGGAACCCCCCAAATAGGCATGAAGGTGAAGGCTTGCTTCCGCACCCAAGATTTCACCAACACAATTCTTGATATATACTGGATTCCTGTAGTCAATGATGCGGATGCTCGGTTTTAGGCAGGTAATTGGTAGGGAGCCAATTAGCACGAGTACCAACAAAACAAGGGAGAGATGATATGGGCAAGTTACTCTGGGAGCCGACGGAAGAGCGAAAGAAGAATGCGAATATAACCAGTTTCATAGAGTTCGTTAATAAACGACATAAACAGGACTTTCATTCCTATAAAGAGCTTTATGACTGGTCCGTAGACAAGATACCGGATTTTTGGGCTGCTGTGTGGGATTTTGTTGGGGTGAAGGCTTCCAAAGGCTACGAAGTAGTGGTTGACGATGTAACTAAGATACCCGGTGCAAAATGGTTTATTGGAGCCAGGCTAAATTTCGCCGAAAATCTATTGAGATACAGGGATAAGAATACAGCCTTCATCTTCAAAGGAGAAACTCAAAAGTCAGCGAAGATGAGTTACGCTGAACTGTATAACTCTGTAGGACGCCTGGCAGAATCTCTTCGAAGAACAGGACTCAAGCCCGGAGACCGGGTAGCTGCCTACATGCCTAATATGATGGAGACAGCTGTGGCGATGCTTGCCAGCACGAGTATCGGTGCCGTCTGGGCTTCGTGTGCCACGGATATCGGTTCTGGAGCAGCCATTGATCGCTTTGGTCAAATCGGACCAAAACTTTTGTTTACCGTTGATGGCTATTTCTATAAAGGGAAAACTTTTGATTCCCTTTCCAGCGCTGCTGAAATTGTAAAGGGGATACCCTCTATTGAGAAGGTCATAGTGGCGCGCTACAGGGAAGAAAAACCCGATATTAGCCATATTCCTAACTCCGTATATTACGATGACTTCCTATCAAGAGGGACGCCCAAAATTCAGTTTGAGCAGTTGCCCGCAGACCATCCTGTGTTTATCATGTTTTCGTCAGGGACGACTGGCAAGCCGAAGTGCATCGTTCAAGGAGCAGCCGGAATTCTGGTTAATCAACTGAAGGAGTTAATAATCCACACCGATTTGAAGCGAAATGATGTTCACTTCTTTATCACGACTTGTAGCTGGATGATGTGGAACTGGATGCTGACTTCTTTGGCCACAGGTAACACCATTATTTTGTATGATGGTAATCCTACCTACCCTGGGCCGGGGGCTATGTGGAAACTGATTCAGGATGAAAAAGTCACTATGTTTGGCTGCAGCGCCAGTTACATTAACTACCTCAGGAACGAACACATTGAGCCGGCTAATGATTACGATTTGTCATCATTAAAAGAGATATGGCAAACTGGTTCGGTTCTCTCGGCGGAAGGGTTTGAGTACGTGTATCAGGAAATCAAGAAGGACCTGCATTTTAATTCCAGTTCAGGTGGCACAGACATCAATGGCTGCTTTTTCACTGGAAGTCCAATTCAACCTGTATACGCTGGTGAATTGCAGGGACCGGGTTTGGGGATGAAGGTGAAAGCGTATGATGAAAAAGGTCGTCCGGTATTTGACCAACAAGGCGAACTCGTCTGTGAAGCGGCTGCCCCGCCTATGCCGCTTTGTTTCTGGAATGATCCGGCTGGTAAGAAATACAGGGAGGCTTATTTTGGTGTTTACCCTGGTGTGTGGCGTCATGGGGACTACATCGTATTTCATAGTGATACTGGGGGAGCTACTTTTTATGGTCGCTCTGATTCAGTACTGAAACCATCCGGGGTTCGTATAGGTACAGCCGAAATATATAACGTAATGGAAGGGTTGCCCGAGGTTGCTGATAGCTTAGCGATAGGGCAGAGCTGGGGGGGAGACCAGCGTGTCCTCCTTTTTGTCAAATTGGCTGAAGGATATCATCTGACGGAAGATCTAGAGAACAAAATCAAGAGAAATCTCCGTGAGAAAGCTTCCCCAAGACATGTCCCGGCAAGAATCATTGCAGTACCGGATATTCCCTACACCACAAACATGAAGAAGGTCGAAAGCGCTGTCACAAACATAATCCATGGCAGACCTGTCATGAACAGGGATGCCCTGTGCAATCCCCAATGCCTCGATTGCTATGAGAAGCTCATTAGAGAAGGGGTGCTCAAATCCTAATCTACTCTTATAAGAAGCGAGACGAGCTGAAAATTTGAGAGCAACGGGACTCCGTAGCGACATTACTCAGACACACTTCAAGAAAAGGGGTGAGTTCCTAGGTACCCTTCTTGCGTATACTGCGCAGAGAGTATCCCTGGGGGATATGAATCATGGATTTTGATTTGAGCGAGGAGCAGAATCTAACGCGCCAGGCGATTCGGGCTTTCGCGGAAAGGCAGATTGCCCCAATCGCCCGAGAGCTGGACGAAAAGGAGGAGTTTTCTGCGGAACTAACGCGCAAAATGGCGGACTTAGGGCTGCTGGGTTGCTTTGTTCCAGAGAAATATGGCGGATCAAATATGGGCTACATCTCGTATGCAATTGCGGTTGAAGAGCTAGCTAGGTTGGATGCTTCCCAGGCTGCTACTATTGCTGCTGGAAATTCTCTAGGAATTGGCCCCATCTATTATTTCGGTAACGAAGAGCAAAAACAGGAATGGCTTCCCAGGCTCTGTTCGGGAGAGTGTCTAGCTGCATTTGGTCTGACGGAGCCTGATGCCGGCTCCGACGCTGGAAGCTCTCGAACCACCGCAACACTTGAAGGAGACTACTGGACTATCAATGGGCATAAGATTTTCATCACCAACTCAGCTTGCTCGCTAACCGGCGTTATTGTTGTTCAGGCTGTCACTGGTAAGCATGAGGATGGCAAGCCAGAGATTAGTTGCCTTATCGTTCCGAGCGACACACCTGGCTTGACAGCTAAGGAGATGAGAGACAAGATGATGTGGCGGGCATCCAACACTGGTGAACTTTTTTTCGATGATTGTATTGTGCCTAAAGCAAACCTTCTGGGAAAAAGAGGGGATGGCTTCCATCAAATGCTTGCGACGCTGGACGGGGGACGTCTCGGTATCGCTGCCATGGGATTGGGTGGGTCCCAAGCGGCTTTCGAGTTGGCCTTACAATACGCCAATTCACGCATCCAATTTGGACGGCCAATCGGTTCTTTTCAAGTTAACGCTTTCAAGCTAGCCGACATGGCGTTAGAGATCGAACTGGCTAGGAATCTTCTCTACAAGGTCTGCTGGCTGCGAGAAAGTGGCCGTCCCATTACTAAGGAGGCAGCCATGGCAAAATTATTCTGTTCCGAGGTTATGCGCCGCTGTGTCCATCACGCAGTGCAACTTCACGGAGGATACGGGCTGATGAAGGATTATGAAGTCGAGAGATTATATCGAGACCAAAGAATTCTTGAAATCGGCGAAGGAACGTCTGAAATACTACGCATCGTGATTGCTCGTAACATCGGCGTGTCGGGAAGGGCAATCTAGAAAGAAGGGCACCATGAAAAAGGAGAGGGCAAAGCGCAAGACTTCTGCCAGAGTGAGTCCGGCTAAGGGTAAGGCAGCGAAGCATGATGATTTTCTCACCGACCTGGCTAACCTCGCCCGCATGGGAGAGGTGGATCAGGGAAAGGAATCTCTGGGTGATCGGATTCGAAGGGTTCGAGAAATGCGGGGGCTTACCATTAAGGATCTCAGTAGTCGAACAGGGATCGATATAGATACCTTGGAACGTACAGAGTCAGGCGAAATGAGCCCTGCATTAGGGCAGTTGGCTAGGCTAGGCAGAGCGCTTGATATGAAGATGGGCTACTTTATCTCTCCAGGAATTGATAAGCTCATGACCGTGGTGCGCAAGGGTGAAAGGCCGCCAATATCTCGCTACGGAGAAATGGAGAGTATGCGGTACGGGTATTTTTACGAGTCCTTGGCCCCGGAAAAGGCTGACCGATTGATGGAGCCTTTTATTGTGACACTGGTGCCAACAGACACAGAAGAGTTCTCCGCCCACGCAGGACAGGAGTTTGTTTATGTTTTGGAGGGCGAAATGAAAGTGCAAGTTGGGGATCGCGTCGACTTTCTCAAGCCTGGAGATGCCGTCTACTACGACTCTAATCAACCTCACCTCGTTAGATGTGTCGGCACCAATGTAACGAAGGTATTGGCTGTGCTCTATACGGGATCGAAATAGCCCGCAAGACGAGCGGGGCTTGCTATGAGACTCCTGGAAAAACCCTAATCGGAAAAAGACGCGGTAAAATCCATGGTCAACAGCTTTCGAACAAACATCTTGATGAAATCATAGCGTATCTTCACTATCCAGCCCATGGTGTCTTCAGACAACAACATTTGCTATATATTGAAATTCTCTCGGCGAATGGATATTGGGCAGCCAAAAGGTTGTGGAATTGGTAGAGAGAAAAGTAGCTAGCACGATTTCTGTCCCGACAGTTGATAGCAGTTGCTTGGAATGTTACTCTAGAGGCAAAAGAATAGGGTCGAGGAGTTAACTTCGACCGTTCGATTTGAGGAATACCTTGGCCAGCCTTCATTACTCCATGGTGCTAAGCCAAAGGTTGTCTCTGAAAAGCCCAAAAGTAGACATAAGCTTGAGCAAGGGCTAAAATTCAGTTTCTATGCCAGCGTAGCTCAGGGGTAGAGCAGCGGTTTCGTAAACCGTCGGTCGTCGGTTCGAATCCGACCGCTGGCTGGGGGTAATGTGAGCAAATTTGTAGATAAATTGCAGAGTCTTTCTAAGTCTTCAACCACGCCCATAGGTTTCCATCCATCTGTCTCTGAACTAAGAAGCCCAGTGATGTTGCTTATTGTGGGACTGTCCGAGACACAGGTAAAGGAAGCCAAAATCGTGGCTGATATCAATGCCGATGCCGGGTTGATATTGAGCGAGGGCCTAAGCGCCAAGGTTGTTAAGCAAATGGTCGAAGCTGTGGGCAATGTCCCTCTGGGGGTATTTGTGAAGGGCATGAGCGAAGAGAAAATAAATGAACTTGCGAGCGTGGGGTGTGACTTTGTGGTCTTTGATATTAGGATGCCTGCCGCAGTATTGCACAAAGAAGGGATGGGCAAATTCTTGATGATAGAGCCTTCATTAGACCAGGGTCTTGTGAGAGCCATTAATAGCCTTGAAGTAGATGGTGTGTTCATCAGTAGTAGGGGTGGAGATTCTTTTGTTGCTGTAGAACACTTACTTGTTTGTCGAAGGTTCGTCGAGCTCTTAGAGAAGCCGGTTATGATAACTTTGCCTTCCTTGGTTACAAAGACTGTGCTCACTAATCTATGGCAAGTTGGGGTAGATGGCGTAGTTGTTCCTTCAACGCAGTCGGTTGAGGCATTGACAGAACTAAAAAAGATGACTAGCGATCTACCCAGAGGAGCCAGAGGTCGCCGCGCCAAGGCAGGTGTGGTACTCCCTCATTATGGTGGAGGTGTGGCTGGGGAAGAGGATGAGGAACAAGAGGAAACTTAGCCTGAACCTGGTTTTGCCCAAAGTAAGTCATGGAGACAAGCCTGGGCCTATTTTTATTATCAGCAGCGGGGATTTCTCTTACTGGCGTTATGCTACCCGGACCGCTCACTGCGGCTACCATAGCCAAGGGTTATAGCGACAAACACGCTGGTGCCTGGATTACAGCAGGGCATGCTGTCATCGAGATACCGCTCATAACTATAATTTATTTTGGATTCGGGCGTTTCATCAGCTCGCCCCAAGTGGGAAAAATTATATATCTTGTCGGTGGCTTGATGCTGCTTTACCTAGGTTTCCGAATGTTTCGAGCTACCGGTGAGGCGCCTGGTGTGGTGAGTGGTCTACCAGCTAGCTCTTTAGTAACAGGCATTGTGATTACGGGAACTAACCCGGCTTTTTACATATGGTGGGCGACTGTAGGCGTAGCTTTAGTAAGCGGTGCTGCCAAGTTCGGGCTTATCGGTGTTATTTTGTTTACTCTAGTGCATTTGCCTTGTGATTTAGCCTGGAGTGAATTTCTCTCTGTGGGTACATTCGAGTCAAGGCGGTGGTGGACACAGAAGATACGAAGGATTGTGTTTAGCGTTTGTGCTTTGATTCTAGCTGGCTTTGGTGTCTGGTTTTGCCTTTCTGCGTTTCTATAAACTCAAGGAACATTCTGGGTTACCTGAAAATATTTCCCTTCAGTCTTTATAGATGGGGCAATAACCATCTTAACTTTATGCATTTCTTTGATGGTTCGAGCACTGCATACTCCCATGCCAGTGCGTAGAGCGCCAACCAAGTTTTGAGTGCCGTTGGTGACAGAGGTAGGACCGAAGAGAATTTGCTCTAATGAGGCGGTGGTACCAACTCTAATGCGTGTCCCTCTAGGCAATGCTGGATGAGAGTGAGACATGCCCCAGTGATAGCCTTTTCCCGGCGCTTCTGTCGCTTGAGCTAAAGGCGAGCCAATCATTACAGCGTCAGCACCAGCGGCGAATGCTTTACATAAATCACCGCCAGTGCGAATACCTCCGTCTGTTATAACTGCCACGTATTTACCACTTTCTTTGAGATATGCTTCTCTAGCAACGACACAATGCAGAGTAGCAGTTATCTGCGGAACTCCAACGCCGATGACTTCCCGTGTGGTACAGGCAGCCCCAGGCCCTACTCCAACTAGGATGCCATCGATCCCTGTTCTCATTAGCTCTAATGCCGCGCTATAGGTGCAACAATTGCCCACTATGATAGGCAAGGACATTTGCTGGCATAGCTCAGGCAGGATAAGCCCCCGATAGCTCTTGGAGATGTGTCTAGCTGTGGTGACGGTAGACTGCACCACGAGTATATCCATCCCCGCATCCTTGGCTATGGGGGCGAACCGTTTGGTGTTGGCTGGAGTTACAGATACGGCACAAATAGCCCCAGCCTGTTTTATTGCTTTAATGCGTTGGCTTATGAGCTTTTCCTTGATAGGCTTAGAGTAAATTTTTTGAAGTAGGGAAGTAACCTTGTTCTCAGAAGTTTGGGCAATTTGGTTTAGGACCTCATCGGGGTTTTCGTACCTTGTCTGTACACCTTCTAGATTAAGGACAGCCAGCCCGCCAAGCTTGCTAAATTTAATAGCAAAGGCGGTGTCAACAATAGCATCCATAGCTGAGGCTAGAATGGGGATGGACAAGGTGTAATCTCTTACGGTAAAGTCTATGTTGGTTTGGTCAGGATTAATGGTTACATCTCCGGGGACAAGCGCGACTTCATCAAATCCGTAAGCGCGTTCAATCTCTTTGAATTTGCAGTGAGGCATTTTTTCTCTAATTGATTTAATGGAAATTGCCACAAACTATACAAGGATGGCGGTCTAAAGTCAAGAAAACTTGTAGATAAAATTACAGCTATTAAGTATAATTCTAGGTCATGCCTGTTCTTTATGTCATTGCTACTCCTATTGGCAATCTGGAAGATATTTCCCTGCGTGCCTTACGCCTTTTGCGGGAGGTGAAATTTATTGCTGCTGAGGATACCCGTACAACGTGCCGCTTGCTTAATGCCTATAATATAAAAACTCCGTTGACAAGTTATCATGAGCATAGTAAAAAGGCTAAACTTGATTATTTATTGGATTATCTCGAGAAAGAAGATCTGGCTCTAGTTTCGGAAGCTGGCATGCCAGGGCTAAGTGATCCTGGTTATGAGCTCATCATTGCTGCCATTGAGCGTGGGATTCCTGTGGTACCGATTCCTGGTGCTTCAGCGGTGATTACCGCGTTAGTGGTTTCCGGGTTGCCGACCGACCAATTTCTTTACGTTGGGTTTTTACCCCGCCGTAAGGGACAAAGGCAACGCCTTCTCAGATCAATAGTCGATGAGCCCAGAACTATAGTGGCTTTCGAGACACCCCATCGCCTCGGGGATGCATTGAATGATATTGAAGAAATTCTAGGAGATAGAAGATTATCTGTATGCCGGGAGCTTACCAAAGTTCACGAAGAGATTTTCCGGGGCAGAGTGAGCCAGGCTAAGAAGCATTTTGTCGAACCCAGAGGGGAGTTCAGTCTTATTATTGAAGGTAAGACTCGAGCCTGGTTGAAATTTCAAGAAAGGAGCTAAAATGCGCCGTGGTTGTATTGCTATAAGAAAGGTGGAATGTGATGGTTGTCATCGTCCTATTAAATATGGAGAGCGCTATCTTTTAACCAACGGGGAGGGAGATGAAAAGCAACGTCTTTGTATTGATTGCTGCCTGAGTCGTGGTTATATGTCGTATGGAACAGAGAAAGGAAAGCAAATAATCACCTTTCTCCCCAAGAAATAAACCCTGGCAAGCATCATCTGAGAGCTCCAGTTCATGGCAATGACACAGTGCAATTAATCTAACCCAAGAAAGTCTTGTGACTTTCTTGGGATGAATTAATGATTTACAATAGGGGTAACCTCTGGGGAATAATTTGAGCGAGCGCATTTTTATCGGGGTGGCCTGGCCTTATGCCAATGGTCCTCTACATTTAGGACATATTGCTGGTGCTTATCTGCCAGCCGATATTTTTGCCCGGTATCACCGTCTTAAGGGCGATAAGGTGCTGATGGTTTCCGGTAGCGACCAGCACGGAGCACCGATTACAATTCGTGCTGAACAAGAATCTACCACGCCACAAGAGGTGGTAGCTAAATACCATCAACAATTCATTGACTGCTGGAAAAAACTGGGTATCTCTTTCGATTTATTTACCACCACTGGTACTCTAAATCACACTCAAGTTACTCATGATATATTCCTCACTTTGCTCAATAAGGGCTATATTTACAAAGACAAGATGCTTCAAGCTTATTGTCCTAAGTGCCAGAGGGTACTTCCCGATCGCTATCTGGAAGGTACTTGTCCTTACTGTGGCTTCACTAAAGCGAGAGGTGATGAATGTGATGCGTGTGGTAAGCCTTTGAACTCATGGGAGCTTAAGGACCTGCGCTGTTACCTTTGTTCTACGCCGCCTCGTTTTGAGTCCTCGGAGCATTTCTTTTTGCGCCTTTCTTCTTTTCAAGATAAGCTGACTGCCTGGATAAAAGAGCAGGCTCATTGGCGGCATAATGTGCTTAGCACCACGTGGAAATTTCTGGGTGAAGGATTAAAGGACAGGGCTATTACTCGTGATTTGGATTGGGGAGTAGTTGTGCCGCAATCAGGCTTTGAGCGTAAACGTATTTATGTGTGGTTTGAGGCAGTCATTGGTTATTTATCGGCAAGCAAAGAATGGGCAAAATTGCAGGGAGATGATACTGCCTGGCAAGCTTTCTGGCAAGACGATGCTAAGAGCTTTTATTTCATTGGCAAGGATAATATCTTTTTCCATACTCTTGTTTGGCCGGCGATGTTGATGGGTTATGATAGTCTAAATCTTCCTTATGATGTCCCAGCTAATGAATTTTTGACTATCGAAGGCAAAAAGCTTTCTACTAGCCGTGGTTGGGCGATCTGGCTCCATGAGTATCTGGAACGATATGAACCAGATCCTTTGAGGTATACTTTGGCAGCGAATATGCCTGAGGGCGGGGACAGCGATTTTTCCTGGCATGAATTCCTTCGTCGTAATAATAATGAGTTGGTAGCCACCTATGGCAATTTAGCTCATCGTGTTCTCACCTTTGCTTATCGCAATTTCGATAGAGCTGTGCCTGCACCTGGTGAACTGGATGAACGCAGCCAGGGCTTGCTTCATGGGGCTGAAGTTACCTTAGATACTGTGGATAAGTTGCTTTATCGTTGTGAATTTAAAGGAGCGGTTAAAGAGGCTATGTCTCTAGCCCAGGAAGCTAATCGTTATCTCGATGAACAAGCTCCGTGGAAGACAATCAAAACGGAACGAGAGACTTCGGCTAAATCCGTCTATACAGCCCTCTCTGTGCTGGCAGCATTGAAAACTGTTTTTTATCCCTTCCTTCCCTTCAGTTCCGAAAAGCTTCATTCCTTCCTTGGATTTGATGGTAGTGTGAAAGAAGCAGGTTGGAAAGTTCAGTTTTTGCCTCCAGGACAGAAACTACGTCAGCCTCAACCGCTATTTGTCAAGCTAGATGAAGATATTGTCGCTAAAGAAAGTAGCCGGCTTGACTCCCTGAAAGAAAATCAAAAAAATTGAATCTTGACTTGACCTGTGCCTTTTGATTTAGCTGGGGGTTGGCTGTGGTGCTAAACCTTCAAATATTTTATTGAGCTCAGGTTCATCCAGAGTTTCATGAGCTATAAGCTCTTTAGCTAGCTGGTTTAGTTTTTCTGTATTCGCGGTTAAAATTCTCTTGGCGGTATTGTAGGCCCCCTGGATAATATTATGCACTTCCTCATCGATTTCTTGGGCTATCTTATCGCTATAATCTCTTTGTTCGCTGATCTCACGACCCAGAAAGACGAGTTCCTGCCTTTGGCCAAAGGTCCGCGGGCCCAATTTCTCACTCATGCCATACTCGGTGACCATTTTTCTAGCTAGCTTAGTTGCTTGCTCTAAGTCGTTTTGGGCACCGGTAGTCATTTCCCCGAAGGTAATTTCCTCGGCAATGCGTCCGCCCAAGCTCACTGCCAATATATCATCAAACTGAGACTTAGTCCAAAAATGACGGTCTTCGGATGGCAGGAAGCGTGTCCAGCCTCCCAGAATCCCTCGAGCGACAATGGAAACCTTATGCACAGGGTCAGCATTAGGCAACATTCTGGCGGTCAAGGCATGCCCACTTTCGTGATAGGCAGTTATTTCCTTCTCCTTGGGGCTTATTACACGGCTTTTCCTTTCCGGTCCAGCTATAGTGCGGTCGGTAGCATCCTCAAGCTCCTTTAATGTGATATCTTTACGGTTGCGCCGGGCAGCCAGGATGGCTGCTTCATTGATTAAGTTAGCAAGGTCAGCACCGCTGAACCCCGGCGTTTCCTTAGCTACAGTTTCGAGGTCGACTTCTTTAGCCAGCGGTTTGCCCTTGGCATGTACCTCAAGAATAGCCTTGCGGCCTTTTATATCGGGTAGATCAATGACAACGTGGCGGTCAAAGCGACCAGGGCGGAGAAGGGCCGGGTCGAGGATGTCGGGGCGATTGGTGGCGGCCATGACGATGACGTTGGCATTGGTATCGAAGCCATCCATCTCAGCCAGAATTTGATTGAGGGTCTGCTCCCTTTCGTCGTGCCCTCCACCTAAGCCGGCACCACGGTGTCGGCCAACAGCATCAATTTCATCAATAAATATAAGGCATGGTGCATTACGCTTGGCTTGTTCAAACAGGTCTCTGACCCTGGCGGCACCCACGCCCACAAACATCTCCACAAATTCGCTGCCACTAATGGAGTAAAAGGGTGCCCTGGCCTCTCCAGCTATAGCTTTGGCTAGTAAAGTCTTACCTGTTCCTGGTGGTCCTACCAGGAGGACTCCTCGGGGTATGCGTCCTCCCAGTGCCTGGAATTTCTGGGGGGACTTGAGGAATTCCACTATTTCCTGGACCTCTTCTTTAGCCTCGTCTGCTCCGGCGACATCGGCGAAAGTTACATCAGGCCTCTTGTCAAGAGTTAATCGGGCACGGCTTTTGCTGAAATTGAAGGCTTGTGTGCCGGCGCCACGGGCGGCACGGAAGAATAAGAAGTAAAATAACGCCCCAAGCAGCACAATGGGTAGAATGACTGTTAGTCCTATAGTTCCCCAATCAATACCCCCAACTATGGGAGCAACAATACCAGGGTCTACTCCTTCGCCTTCAAGCAGTTGCCGCAACTCCTCAGTGCTGCCAATGAAGCCAGTTTTGTACTTAGCCTCACCGTCTTTTAACGCGATGAGGGTATCACCATCTTGCTGGATAGTATCAATTCCCTCTCCCGCATCCTTAACCTTTTCGATAAAGAGCCCAATTTTGTCTATGTACTTAGGCCCCTCCTTGGGCATGAAGGCAAATATCAGAGCCACTAGCACTACTAGAAGCACTAGGTAGAAAAAACCGCTACGCCACCATTTTGCTTGCATATCTTTATCCTCGTTTCAATTATACCAGATATATTGCAAACTGAAAAATTTCACTCTCAAATTTGCAAGTGAAGTAGTCTTGCAGTAGAGTTTTAATACTGGGTACATTATCTTCAAAATATACATGGCAAGATAGTCCTTGGTCAAATGTTGCCATAAGTGATATAATTACTAAAGGAGGTTAGTGCCTTTCTGGAAGCGGAGGAAATAGCACGCTTGGCTACCGAACTTGCTTCTGAGAAGCAAGCCAGGGATATCGCTATGCTGGACGTTAGAGCCTTGTGCTCTTTCGCGGATTACTTTGTTATTTGCACTGGAGATACCAAGCGGCATATTGAAGCTATCTGGCAAGGTATTGATGAAGTGTTGAGAGCTAAAGATGTCGTACCTCATCATAATGAAGGGACTCCTGATTCAGGTTGGATGCTTGGTGATTTTGGTTCGGTTATTGTTCATATATTCGCCCCGCTTGAGCGGGATTACTATCAACTGGATAAATTATGGGACAAGGCAACCCCCGTAGTTAGAATTCAATAGATCCACGTATCTAGCTCCCGGTCATAGTTGAAAATTTCCTTTGCTGAGAAAAATAAGTCTATTTCCTTCGAAGCATTTTCCAGTGAATCAGAGCCATGTATTAGGTTATGTTCAATATCAATGCCAAAATCGCCTCTGATAGTGCCACTGTGGGCTTTGGCAGGGTCAGTTTCTCCCATCATTTGTCGTATTACTTCCGCGGCATTTTTACCTTGGAAGATGATGGCGATGAGTGGGCTAGAAGTAATGAAACTTACCAAGTCGTCAAAGAAAGCTTTTCCTTTATGGATGGCGTAGTGGTGCTGGGCCAAATTTTTATCCATATGCAACATCTTCATAGCTACGATTTTAAGCCCCTTCCTTTCCAGGCGAGAAATGATTTCCCCAGCCAATCCCCGTTGTATGGCATCAGGTTTGATAAGAACTAAACTTCTCTCCATGATTTAAACCTCCTTCTTCCTTGTCCTGGCTCCTTTCTAAACCCTCGTGAGGATGGTGATCAAATCCACGTTTTCTAGGGAGTCAACTACTCTGTCAGCCTCCTCGAGCTTTTGTAGGGGGTGTGTATTGGTTATGGCCAGGCATTTCATCCCCGCAGTTTTAGCTGCTTTGACTCCCAGGGGGGAATCTTCGATTACCACGCAATCGTTAGGTGTCACTTCCAATTTCTTAGCGGCTAGAAGATATATCTGAGGGCTGGGTTTGCTTTCGGATACTTCTTGACCAAAAACAACACAATTAAAAATTTCTGCCAAATTAAGCTCACTAAGGACCAAGTCGATATTTTCCTTGGGCGCTGAAGAAACCAAGCCTAGTTTGAAATTCCCCTTCTTGAGGGCATTCAGCAACTTTACTACCCCAGGAAATGGCTTGATGCTTCCTGTTGCCTTCCGTCGAAAATTTTCTTCTTTCTCCTGTACCATGATTTTGACATCTCCTTCGGGAAATTCCCTGCCCATAATGTTGCTGATTATGAAGTCATTTCTAGTGCCAAAGAGCTGGGTAAAATCTTCTTTGGTAAATTTTATCCCCCTTTTAGCAAAGGTCTCTTGCCAGGCAGCAAAGTGGAAGGAACTGGAATCGGCAATAACTCCGTCCATGTCCCAGAGGATTGTCTTTTTTGACTGTCTCCAGACGTAGAATAAGAAATCGCCATCGACTATGACTGTATTATCTTTGAGAGTAAGCACTCCTTTAGTTTCCACTAGCCGTTTTGTCAGCTTAGTGACCCAGGCAGAGGCTTGGATGGGTTCATTGATGGGTGCTACCTGTTTAAATCTTATCTCGCTCTTGGCAGTAACGCCAAATTCAATCCCATGGCAAAGCATGGCATAAGCAGTTACCTCATCGAGGAGAGTATAGAGAATACCGCCGTGGACCACATCATTCCAGCCTTGATGAAACTTCCCGGCAGTGAACTCCGCGGTGACTTTTTCTCCATCCTGAACAGGTTTCAACTTTAGCCCTATAGGGTTCTCCTGGCTACAGGCAAAACAAAGTCTTGCTGTGTACTCAGCATCTAATCTAGGAATTTTCATTTCTTGGTCTCCCTTGCTCCACTCGGAGTGATAGAAGAAGTGTTTTATCCCTAGGCTTGGTTATATGAGGGGGGCGAAGGTATAATGGCTGTAGGGTGACCGGGTCATCTTGTTCTCCTTTGCTCAATTTTCGCCAACCTAATATAGCCAAAGAACTAGCTCGAGATGGGCTATTACTTTGGGAAATTATAGCTCGCCTGCCCAGGTTTTGCTGTATTTCCTTTATTATGTCAGCAGGGATTTCACCACAAAAAAGCGTTTTTTGCTTAATTCGACGGCACAAGGTTTTAACTGTGGTTAGATTTTCTGCCTCCAGACATTGCCATTCATTATCTTCTTGCCGGTAAAGGGCAGTGGCTATTTCCTCACGACCAGCCTTTTGAACGGGACGCAGGGGCAATCCAGTAACGGCAAAGGGATAGGCTTCAGCTTCTAATGTGTTTACACCAAGCAAAGGAATATTCAAGGTAAAAGCGAGTCCTTTGGCAGTGCTTATGCCTACTCGGAGTCCATTAAAGCTTCCTGGACCTTTAGCTACAATGGTTGCTTCTATAGAGCCTAGTTCCACCTTGGCTTGTTGTAACAAGCAAATTAAATTCGGCAACAGCTCTATTGTATGGTTTTGCGTTGTTTGCCAGGTTAGCGAAGCCAATATCTCTCCTTTGTGAGATAAGGCAACGCTGACAATATTGGATGAAGTATCTATAGTTAATTCCATATCCGAAACCTAATCTCTCAACTCCAGACCCTAAACAAAATTAAAATTGTGAGTGCTCTCGACCACGCATTTTTGAATTTTGCTCTGTCATTTTTTCTTTTGCATTTTGATATTTGAAATTGTCTAGCATTTTGTATTCAGAGCCGCAATTTTCTCTCTTTTTTTGAGTTGTTTTATTAGTTCATAGTAGCGCTCGCCTTGAGGTTTCAGGCAAATAGACCGTCCTGTCTGGGAGGCAGGAATATAGTGTATGGTGATAAGCAAATTATCCTGGGGTACTACCTGCAGCCCCTTCTCTGCCCATTCAACCACGCAGACTCCGTCACCATAAAAATACTCCTCCAGCCCCAGGTCAACAATTTCCTCAATGTAATCTAGTCGATAGAAATCAATGTGGTATAAGGGAAGTCGGCCATGATACTCTCTAAGGATGACAAAAGAGGGACTGAAGGCATATTCTTTTACATTCAGCCCGCCAGCGATGCCTTGGACCAGACAAGTTTTGCCCGTTCCCAATTCACCTACGAGAAGGAAAACATCAGCTTTTTGAGCTAGTTCCCCCAGGTAGCTTCCCAAAAGCTGGGTTTGTTCAGGGCTATGCGAATTTAACTTCAGAGGCTCCATTCTTAAAGTGTTCCCAGCCCCCTTTTTTGTAAGGAATGATATTTCCCTTGCTATCCATTACAGTCACTCGTGTTGGTAACTTTTCTTCTGTTATATCACCGATTACAGTCACCGGGCAGTTTAAGGCTTGCTTAGCCCGGGCAATAGTGGCCTCATCAGCGGTAAAAAGAAGCTCATAATCCTCTCCACCACATAAAGCCAGCTCCTGATGGTTAGGGAAATTTGCTCTGACTACAGGGTGTACTGGCACTTGTTCTATCTTTATCTTAGCGTTGACTTTGCTGGATTCACATATATGGTCCAGGTCAGCAACAAGCCCATCGCTTATATCTATAGCGGTTTTAACTCCTTGTTCGATTAAGATTTGCCCTTCTTTTACTTTTGGCATGGGCTTAAAGTGAGCTTGTCTCAAGAAGTTGCTTACTTTAGGATCCGAGATGGCTTTTCCCTTGAGCATTTCCAGGCCGGCTGCCGATAATCCCAGGTATCCTGTGACAGCTATTTGCTCATCAGGAGAAGCTGTTGACCTCTTAAGCATGTTTTTACCTTTGGAGCAGCCTATGATTGTTACCGTGATAACTACATTGGGAGCGGCAGCGACATTACCTCCAACTATAGCCACTCCAAATTCCCTGGCGAGATGCATCATGCTATTGATAAATTTGGAGATGTCTTCCACCTCCAGTTTGCCAGGCAGTGCCAGAGAAAGCAAAGCGTACTTGGGAATGCCACCCATGGCAGCTATATCGCTTAGATTCACTGCCAGTGCTTTCCAGCCCAATTCCTCCCAGCTAATGACGTCTAGGTCGAAGTGTACATCCTGAACTAAAGTATCTGTAGTAGCTAACTGGATGCGATTGTCACTTTGCCAAGCAGCAGCGTCATCACCAATACCCACTAAAACTTCTTGCCACGGAGTGCGTCCAGAATTTTCGTATCTAGCGCTGCTGCTGCGTATGAGGTTAATTAGGCCAAACTCTCCCAACTCAGACAGTCTCATCGGTGGAATTATAGCATTGGCTTTGTTTAACATTCTAGCTGGTAAATATAGCAGGTGGCTAAAACATAGGCCTTGTTGTCATTTTATTCCCTGTGGTATAAAATCTAGACATGCATGATTATGAACTGGTGGCTATAATTAATCCCGAAGTTGATGAAGAGGGAATGTCTAAAATCGTAGACAAGGTGACTCAGTCCATTAATAGTCGTGGTGGGGCAGTGGAAGAGATAAAGAATTGGGGAAAAAGAAAGCTAGCTTACCCTGTAAGGAAATTTATGGAAGCTGATTATATGTTAGCTCGCTTTAAGTTAATGCCAAAATCGGTTAAGGAACTTGAAAGAGAAATTAGTGCTTTGGGGGACATTCTGCGATATCTTGTGGTAAAGGTGGGTGATTGATATGGCAAGCTTAAGCAAAGTAATACTCGTGGGCAATCTAGGTTCTGATCCGGAGATGAGGTATACGCCTAATGGGAAGGCAGTTACCTCTTTTCGTATGGCTACTAATCGTCGTTACACTACTTCTGCCGGAGAGAGCAGAGAAGAAACAGACTGGTTTAGAATTAGCGTTTGGGGCAAGCAAGCCGAGCAGTGCAATCAATTTTTAAGCAAAGGGAAGCAAGCTTACGTTGAGGGAAGATTGCACGCTCGCAGTTGGGAAGGACAGGATGGGCAGATGCGCACCAGCCTTGAAGTGACTGCAGACCGTGTCCTTTTCCTTGGTAGACAAGCTCCGGCGTCTCTTCCTGAGGAAGGGGAGCTTGAGCCTGAAGATTTACCTTTTGATTTAAAATAAAGGAGAAGAAAATTTGGCCAATACTGGAAGAGTAGCTAATACTGGAAGAGTAAGAGGTACGAGGAACTTCGTCACCAGGCCAGCAATCTGTCCCTTTTGCAAAGGGAAAGGGAGTATGAAAATCGATTATAAAGATGTTTCTATGTTGTCTCGCTATATTTCCGGTCAGGGTAAGATTGTGTCGCGGCGAAGGAGCAGAACCTGTGCTAAACATCAAAGAAGCTTGGCACAAGCTATAAAGAGGGCTCGTTATCTCGCTATGTTACCTTACGCACCAAGCCATATTTGGAAAACAGGAGGCGTCGGCTTATCCCGTTCGACAGTTTGAAAAATGCCAAAGCGGACTTATCAACCAAAGAAAATTCCCCGAAGGCGCAGCTTGGGTTTTCGTGCTAGAATGGCCACTCGAGGTGGAAGACGAGTGCTTCAAGCAAGGCGTCTTAAGGGGAGGTATAGGCTGACTCCGGTTTAACTCTATCCTGTGAAGGAGCCTCGTTTTTTAACTAATAGAGCGCAATATACTTTGGTTTATCGACAAGGCAAAGTATGGGCAAATAGCTTGCTAGTGATGAAGGCGATGCCCAATGGGCTAAATCTAAGCAGATATGGTTTTTCCGTGACCAAAAAAGTAGGTAAGGCGGTGCAGCGTAATCGCTTGAAGAGGTTACTCAGGGAAATAATGAGGCTGCAATCGCTAAGACCTGGATGGGACATCGTCTTCATGGCTCGGTCTGTAGCAGCCAATACTGACTATCACCAGCTAGAGAGTGCAGTAACCAAGCTTTTAGCTCGGGCGCAATTGTTGGAAAGTAACGAATGTCTCAATTAGCTCTGGGGTTAATTAAATTGTACCAGAACACAGTGTCGAAGGTTCTCCCTCCTGTTTGTCGTTTCCAGCCTACATGCTCTCATTATGCTTTTGAGGCAATTAAAAAATATGGGTTTGCCCGCGGTAGCTGGCTGGCAGCCAAGAGGATAGCTCGATGTAATCCATTCTCCGAAGGTGGCTACGACCCCGTACCTTAGTTATAGAATGAAACAACCAAAGACATTGTTCCTCGTTGCAATTGCTCTTTTGCCCTTGATACTGGTTTCCTGTAGTTTATTCGGTGGAGCTTCGATATCAGGAGGATGGGCCGGAACTACATTTCGCGATGGCATCATTTATGCCTGCTCTAGAGATGGCAGGGTGGTGGCGATAAATTCATCGAATCAAAGTCAACAATGGGATTACACTTTCACATCTACTACTATATATGCCACGCCGATAGTGGATGGTGATTTAGTTTACGTTGGCACATACAGTGGCCAGGTATGTGCCCTAACCATAGACCGGGGCATCGAAAGGTGGGTTTACCCCAGAACTGGTTCGATAGGAGCTATTGTGGGTACGCCAGTTGTAGCTAATGAAACCATCTATATTAGCAGCTCGGATGGCAGAGTTTATGCCTTGGATACAACTTATGGTGACCTTAAGTGGAAATCTGAGCCCTTAGCTGACAAGCTGTGGACAAGCCCCAAGGTTATGGGTGCCACTCTCTATGTCAGCACTTTCGATGGTCATATCTATGCTTTATCGGTGGAAACAGGCGAGCGATTGGCCTGGTCTTTCGAAGCAGCGGCAGGTTTTGCTTCTTCACCAGTGAGTGACGGAGATACTATATTTTTGGGTTCGTTTGACCGCCATCTTTATGCCGTAAAAATAGGTAGTGATGTGCCAATGTGGAAATTTCCCAAGGAGAAACCAGCCGGTAATTGGTTCTGGGCGTCTCCCATAGTCAATGAAGGTATTGTTTATGCTGGCTGTCTCGATGGCAAACTTTATGCTATTAAAGCAGAAACAGGGGAAAAACTGTGGGAATTTGATGCTGGAGACCCTATAATTTCATCACCTGTTTTGGTGGATAACTTGCTAATAGTAGCTAATGAGGCAGGCAATGTGTATGTTATTAATCCCGAAACTGGTGAGGGCGAGCGAATTAAGAATCCTGAGAATGATGATAAACCAACCATTAATGCCCAAATAAAGGCGTCTTTCTGCGCCCACGATGGTTTGGTTTATATTCGAGATGAAAATAGCAAAAATAACCAGTTACATGTTGTGGATATTGATAAAGGGGAAGTGATTTGGTCGTTAAATTTGACTGAGTAAGAATGAGGGTCGCATCCAATGGATGTTTGGTATTTAATTATAGGTAACCCAGTACTTAATGTGCTGATTGCCTTGAGCCATATTTTAGGTGGTAGTTTTGGGTTAGCAATCATTGCCCTGACCATCATCATTCGTTTAATCTCCTGGCCTCTTACCAAGCGCCAGCTCAATTCCACTAAGGCTTTGCAGGATATGCAGCCTAAGATTCAAGAATTGCAAAAGAAATATGGTAAAAATCAACAAAAGCTTCAGCAAGAAATGATGAAGCTTTATAAGGAAGCTGGGGTAAACCCTCTGGGCTGCTTATGGCCCATGTTGATTCAGTTTCCTATCTGGATTGCCCTCTATCAAGCCATTATGAGAGCTCTGGCTACCACGCCGGAGAACTTACTTGATTTAGCTCAGCGTCTTTACTCTTGGGAAATAGTGAGTCAGGCGATTCCGTTAAATAGCCATTTCTTGGGGCTTAATTTAGGAAGCCAGGGTAATCTTCTTTTAGCTATCGTAGTTGGTGGCACAATGTGGGTACAGCAGAAGATGACCCAAGCACCAGCTGTTGACCCGAGGCAAGAGTCCACAAGCAGGATAATGTTGTTGATGATGCCCCTCATGTTTGGCTTGCTATGTTTGAGTTTCCCCGCTGGTCTGGGTCTCTACTGGGCTGTTTCCAATATAATTGGTATTATAATTCAATATTTCGCCACTGGTGGCTGGGGTTACCTTAAATTTCGTTCTCCATTCTCGTCAACACCAGTGAAGGGAAAATGAGCTAGCATTACAGACTCAATGGCAAATTGTGTTAGTAATAAAGTAAATTGTTAAAGGGAAATTGGACTATGGAAGGGATTGAGATAACAGCTGCGACAGTAGAACAGGCAATAGAAAAAGCGGAGGCACAGCTAGGGCTAAGCCGCGACCAATTTAAGGTGGAGGTTGTCAGGGAAGGAAAGTTGGGGATTTTAGGAGTAGGAAGCAAAGAGGCTTTAATCAGGGTGACTCCAGTAACCCCGCCGGAAAAGGATGCGGTCAAGGTGGTCACAGAAATTTTGGATACGTTGCTTGGATTACTGGGTGTACTAGGCAAGGTTGAAGTACTATCAGATGAGATACCTCTAGCTTTGGATATCCAAGGTGACGATTTGGGTATCTTGATTGGTCGGCGAGGTCAGACTCTAGCTTCCTTGGAATATATTACTAAGCTCTTAGTAGTTGGACGGTTAAAGGCCTGGCTGCCGTTAGCAGTTGACGTTGCAGGATACAAAAAACGCCGTCGTGATTCTTTGCAAAGATTGGCCGTATATCTAGCTGAGCAGGTGAAATCAAGACGCCTTGCTATAACTATGGAGCCAATGCCTGCTGACGAACGCCGTATTGTTCATTTAACTTTGGCTGATGATCCTGATGTAACAACTCAGAGCATAGGTGAGGGTGAGAATAGGAAGGTGGTTATTTTACTAAGACAGGGTTAGCCATGTTCCGGGAAGTAAACACTAAGATTAACTTTATTCAATTGGAAGAAGGTATCCTGCGCTTCTGGAAGGAGCAGGGAATTTTTGACAAGAGCATCGAGATAAGAAAAAAGGGACCACATTATGCCTTTTATGAAGGTCCACCTACAGCTAATGGCAGCCCGGGTGTTCATCATGTGCTATCTCGTCTATATAAGGACGCTGTTTGCCGGTATAAGACGATGAAGGGTTATCATGTGCCACGAAAGGCAGGGTGGGATACCCATGGTTTGCCCGTTGAGTTGGAAGTGGAAAGCTCTCTTGCCCTTACCAGTAAGGCTCAAATTGAGGAATATGGAGTGGCTCGATTCAATGACTATTGTCGCCAAAGCGCTTTCAAATATATTAAGGAATGGGAAACCATGACCGAGCGCCTTGGCTGCTGGTTGGATATGGAGCATCCTTATATAACATTAGACAATAGCTATATTGAATCCTGCTGGTGGATAACGAAACAGCTATGGGACAAGGGCTTGATTTATCAGGGCTACAAAGTAACACCACATTGCCCTAGATGTGGTACATCCCTTAGCTCTCACGAGGTGGCTTTGGGTTACCGAGATGACGCTGAAGATCCGTCGGTTTATATAAAGTTTAAACTTGTAATCGGTTCAATTGAGGAAGGAACACGGCTTCATTCTTTTCTCTCGCCTGCTTACATATCAAGTAAACCAGCATTTCTCCTAGCGTGGACCACGACACCGTGGACACTGCCGGGCAATACAGCTTTGGCGGTTGCTCCTCATGCCGAGTATAGTGTGCTGAAAGGTGACCAAGATTATCTCATTCTAGCCACAATGCTTGTGGATAGGGTTGGGTTGGAGGGGTACACCGAGTTAGGAGTTGTTTCGGGCGAGGACCTTGTGCATCTTGAATATGAGCCTTTATTTAATCCTCATAATTTTGCTGTGCAGCGTCTGGACTTGCCAACACTACGCGTGGAGGAGACAAGAGAAAACTTAACTTATTCTGTGATCAGCGCTGATTTCGTCTCCTTGGATGAAGGCACCGGTATAGTGCATATTGCTCCGGCTTTTGGAGAGATTGACTTTGATATTGGGATGAGTAGTGGGCTTGATTTCGTTCAACCTGTGGATTTGGAGGGCAGGGTTATCGGTACCTATCCCTTTGCTGGCAAGTTTGTCAAAGATGCTGACCCTCTTATTATGGAAGACCTTAAATCGCGTGGTTTGCTCTATCGCAGCGAGAAGATTGTTCATACCTATCCTTTCTGTTGGAGATGTGAGACACCTCTTCTCTACTATGCTAAACCAGCTTGGTATATCAGGACAACCGCGGTGAAAAAAGAACTTATATCGGGCAATACCAAGATAAACTGGTACCCTGATTATATTAAGCACGGTCGTTTTGGCGATTGGTTGGAGAACAACGTTGATTGGGCTTTTTCCCGGGAGAGGTATTGGGGGACTCCGCTCAATATTTGGCGCTGTTCTTCCTGCGACAATTATGAGTGTGTTGGCAGTGTGGACGAATTGAGGGCACAGTCAAATCTCAGTGGCTTAATCACGCCGTTGGATTTACATCGCCCATATGTAGATGAGATAACATTTGCTTGTCCGAAATGTGATGGTAGGATGCAACGTGTTCCTGAGGTAATTGATTGTTGGTTTGACTCCGGAGCTATGCCAGTAGCCCAATGGCATTATCCCTTTGAGAATAAAGGTAAGTTTAAGCAGAATTTTCCCGCCGATTTTATTTGCGAGGCTGTGGACCAGACCCGAGGCTGGTTTTATAGTTTACATGCTATATCTACTCTACTTTTCAATCGTCCTTGCTTCAAGAATGTCATCTGCTTAGGACACGTTGTCGATGCCCAGGGTGAGAAAATGAGCAAATCCAAGGGCAATGTAATCGATCCCTGGGCTGTGATTAATAATTATGGTGCCGATGCTCTAAGGTGGTATATGCTGGTTTCTACTCCAGGAGAAGATAATCATCGTTTCTCCACTAAGATGCTTGAAGAGACGATACGTAAATTTTTTCTTACTTTGTGGAATACGTATTCTTTTTTTACCCTTTATGCCAATATCGATTGCTTTGTTCCCCAACCCTTGACGGTTAACAGCGATCAGCCAAAAGTTTTCACGGAGCTGGATAAGTGGATTATTTCTGAGCTTAATCGGCTTGTAAGCGAGGTTTCCAAATTAATGGACGCCTATAATCCTACTTCTGCGGCACGAAGAATTGAGGGATTTATAGATAAGCTCTCTAACTGGTATGTGAGAAGAAACCGCCGCCGATTCTGGAAAAGCGAGAACGATGATGATAAATTGGCCGCATATACTACGCTATATCAATGCCTGGTGACTTTATCTCAATTGTTGGCTCCCTTTGTGCCATTTATTGCTGAAGAGCTTTATCAAAATTTGTCTCGCCCTGTTAATCCTCAGGCTAGAGAAAGCGTTCATCTAACTGATTTCCCCATAGAGGATGAGGCTAAAATCAATGACAGGCTAAACAGCGATGTTGAGCTAGCTATGAAAATATCCAGTTTGGGCAGGGCAGCACGGGCTAAGGCGGGGATTAAAGTGCGCCAGCCATTGGGTAAAGCCGTGATCAAAGTGGGAGCCGAATGGGAAAAGAAAGCCTTGGAGAGTTTAGCTACCGAGATAATGGAAGAGATAAATGTTAAGGAACTCGTCGTATTAAGTGAAGCAAAAGAACAAGAGGAATTTCCTTCAGACATACCAGATTACAGCGTGGCCAACGACGCTAGATATTGGGTGGCCATAAGTACTGCATTGCTCCCTGAGCTAATTACCGAGGGAGTAAGTAGAGAGCTTGTGCGTCACCTTCAAAATATGCGTCGCAATGCCAAGTTTGATATCACAGACCACATCATTACCTATTATCAGACAAAGGAACCACTCATCAAGAAAGTAATAAATGCTTTTGCCGACTATATTAAACAGGAGACCTTATCTCAGGAACTCATTGATAGTTTGCCTCCTGATGGGACTTATGGTGAGAAACACCGCATCTCGAATAGCGAGGTCTCTTTGGCAATCAAAAAGACAAATCCTAAATCCTAATTTCTAAACGCTAAAAAAATTCCAAAATTCAAAATCCAAATAGGGAGGCCTTGGTTACCGGGCTTGGGATTTGAATGAAGGAAGCTTATCCTAGGAGGTTGAGCGTTCTACCAGTCGCGCTGAGGTTGTTTTAGTATCTTCGCCTCTAACGAAGACTATTTCTACCTCGTCGCCAATTCCGCTGCTTCGAATGGCTTGGACAAGGTCAGCAACATTGCTTATTTCTTTGTCCCCGAAGCGGATGATGATGTCACCTTCCCTTAATCCCGCGGTATCTGCCGGGCTGTCAGCAACTATTTCTGCAATAAGCGCTCCCCTGTCCACAGAAAGATTCTGTGATGCAGCTAGCAAAGGGGTCACGGTAGATACGCTTACTCCTAGCCAGGGATAGGTCACGTGACCATAACGAATTAGATCCTCGATGATGGGTTTAGCCTCATTGCTGCTTATGGCATACCCTATACCTTCTACCGCGGATGCAACTATCTTAACGCTAGTAATGCCTATCACCTCACCGGCTATGTTCACGAGCGGGCCACCACTGTTGCCGGGATTGACAGGTGCTGTCGTTTGAATTAAACCGTAAAGGGTATTTCCCCCCCCAATATCCACAGATACATTTAGGCGGCTAACTATGCCTTCAGTCGCCGTTATTCCTTCTCCCAGAGCATTGCCAATGGCTAGCACCCACCCGCCGACGGATAATAAGCTCGAGTCGCCCCAATAGATATAAGTCAAATTCGCAGCATTTATCTTTATCACAGCAAGATCAGACAAGGTGTCAGTGCCCACTGTATTCGCGGGGAAAGTTCTGCCATCGGCCAACTCTACGTATATGCTCTGGGCATCTTCAACTACATGGTTGTTGGTGACAATATATCCATTATCATCGATGAGTATCCCGGATCCAGCAACATATTCAGTAGATTGACGACCGAAGAAATCAGAGACAACAATCTCTGTGGTTACGGAAACCACCGAGGGCATTACCTTGGCAACTACCGGGCGGAAATCAGGCAAAGGAGTAGCTGTCTCATTCTCCAATGGGAACATCCAATCGGGATTAATGTGTTGGGTTGAGTTATCAGACTGGGTTGGGCTAGATGTTGGGGAAAGGGATAGAGCCCAAATACCGATACTTAACCCTACCGTTATTAGTATTACTAAAGCCAGAATGTATTTTTTAGGCATTTTTCGCTATGCTTATTATAGCATTGTTACCTTTTCTACAGAAAATCTGTGCCCGAATTCAATACAGAGTGTGACAAATCATTTGAACAAGGCAGACTGCGGAGGCTGAGATACATGGGTAACACTCATGGTATGGTTAGTAGTGATACTAAGTTACTATGAGGAGTTACCATAATGAGAAAGCCGGCCAGCTTTTACTTCTTTAA